>Ga0307305_10000272_pt1 | contig 17379 bp, 17 predicted proteins | sample ER_DNA_186_FD_194512 | JGI IMG/M metagenome (GOLD analysis project Ga0307305, IMG submission 194512) | Bulk soil microbial communities from the East River watershed near Crested Butte, Colorado, United States - ER_DNA_186 | ecosystem: Environmental > Terrestrial > Soil > Floodplain | place... | reverse complement strand
ATCGGCCGTGCCGGGGGCGTACCGAGAGAAATAGTTGAACGGCTGATGGTGGAACTGGAAGCTCGAGTCGGGGCAGTTCGGATACTGCGCGTCGGCGGTCGACACGTTCGGGTCCGTGCAGGAGTTTCCGTTCGAGCCGTTCGTCCAGCCGGTGCCGGACTTGTCGCCGTTCGCGTTGTCCCAGCCGCCGGCATACCACGCCCAGCTCACGCCGGCGTCGCTCATCCGGTCGCCGATATTGAGCGCGGTCTTCGTGTCGTCGGTCGCGGGCTCCGCCGCGCCGAAGCTGCCCTGCGGCTCCCACGGTGGCTGGAGGGTGTTGACCGCCCAGTCGCCGCAGGCGAGGCCCGCTATCGTCGTGGGCACATCGCACACCTGGGTGACGTTGCCGTCGACAGAGGTCTGGTTTGCCCTGTAGAGCGGATATGGATTGTTGGTGCCACGCGGGAATCCCGCGGAGTCGAGACGGGAATGCTGCGTGGCCGGCGCGTCGGGCCAGAGGAGCGGCTGCGCTGCAATCAGGTACTGGTGGTTGAGGTACGAGCCGCCGAATGCGGCCTGGAAGAACTGGTCGGCTATCACGTACCGCGGCGCGCCCTTGGCGTGCAGGTAGTTGTAGATCGGGAGCTTCGTGCTGTCGTAGTAGCCCATGACCGTCCCGACCGAGTCGCTGCCGGTCACGTACCGGTCCTGCTTCCCGCCGTCGAGCTGGTATTGCTCCTGGTAGAACTTGTGGACGAGGTCGCGGGTGCAGCCGCCCGGCAGCCCGACAGGGGTGACATTGTCCCCCTGGAGCGCGCCGTTCTTGATCCCGTTCGGGAAGCTGAACTCCTGGTTCGGCCGCGGACAGGTCGTGGCGTCCGCCGGAATGTAGGTATCGATGTTGAATGGCGCGTTCAGGAAGTGACTCGTGTAGGTCGTGGTCGTGAGGTCCGGAAACGTCACCGTCTCCGGGTTGCATTGAGGCAGCTTGGATAGCGTGTTACCTGCAGCATCGGTGTTGAGGTTGACGTCGAGCTGCTTCAGGCATGTGTACGGGACGCCCGTCTGGGCGACCTGGGTGGTGTGCGCCGCATCCGCGTCGGCCAGACCGATGACGTGCTGACCGCTGACGTCGCCCCAGGTTCCGTAGAGGTTGTCGAAGCTGTGGTTTTCCTCGTAGATGACGACAAGATGCTTGTAATTGCCCAGCGGCCCGTTGTGGGCGGCAGCTGCGGGCCCCGCCGCCATCAGGCTGACGGATAACAGGGAAAGCGAGACAAGGACGGCGCGCAGCCGTCGGCTCCGGTGCGTCACGGGCTTCTCCTCCGGGCACAAGAGTGGATCGCAACACGATACCCGAACGCCCCGCTGCAATCCTCAGATTCTCTTCATGAAGCACGCATGTTCCGGGCGGTTTCCTGCCCTACGGTGGCCAGGTCAACCACCAGGGCAGAGGAGAGCTGACATGCACGTCCAGATCGTCAACTTCAATCTTCGTGATCTCAGCGACGGCGATTACCGCAAGGCATGCGACGGGCTTGCCCCGATCTTTGCCGACGTGCCCGGCCTGATCTCGAAGGTATGGCTGGCCGATGAAGCAGCCAACACCTACGGCGGGGTATACACCTGGACCGATCGCGCGGCGATGGAGACGTTCGCGAGCAGCGACCTCTTCAAGGGCATCGTGGCCAACCGGAACTTCGCCAACATCACCTCACGCGACTTCTCGGTCCTTGCGGGCCCAACCGCTGTCACACAGGCGCGGATCCCGGCCGCCGCCTGATTGACGGGGGTGCAGACTCCACCGATGACCGTCACCGTCCGGCAGCTGATCGAAGAGCAGGCGGCCGGCCTGGTTGGACGGGAAGACGAGCGGGCCATCCTTCACCAGCTGCTTGGTGAGGGCGGCCCGCTCGTGGTCTTCGTCCAAGGCCTTGCCGACGTTGGCACCGCCTGACCCCCGCAGCCGCCGCCGATGCGGGGCCGTGACCTGATTCTCCCGTTGGGGTGGGAATACTCTTCCGGAATGAGCAGCAGGCCCGATGCGATCATCGTCGGGGCTGGGCCCGCCGGGGCCACCGCAGCCCGACACCTGGCGGAACGAGGGGCGCGCGTCGTCCTCTTCGATCGCGCCAGATTTCCACGCGACAAGCTGTGTGGCGGCGGGTTGACGCCCAAGGCCATCGCCCTCGTACCGCCGGCCGCCCAACTCACCGTCCAGCGCTGGGTCGAGCGCGTGGAGATCCGCTCCCGGATCGGGGCCTTCGAGATCGCGGAGGCACATGTGAGGGTCGGGATGGTCGACCGGCGGGATTTCGACCTGAGGCTCGTCGACGCGGCCTCCTCCGCCGGAGTCGACGTCCGCGAGGCGACCATGGTCGTCGGGGCCGTGAGCCGAGACGACGGCGTCGAGATCACCACCGCATCCGGCGATCGCGAGCAAGCCGCGGCCCTCGTCGTCTCGGACGGGGAGCCGAGCCGCCTGGCTCGCGTCCTTGGCCTCGCCAGCCAGCCCGGTCGCCGCCTCCTTGCCCTGGAGACGGATACCCCACTCGCCCCGCACATCGGCGGCGAACGTGCCGTCCTCAGCTGCACGGTCCCCGGTGGGTACGCCTGGTACTTTCCCAAGGGCGATCATGCGAGCGTCGGGGTTGGTACGGCGAGGCAGTCGCGAATCGCCCATCTGCGCGCCGACTATGAGAAGTTCACCGAGTCGCTCGGGCTGACGGTCGGCGAGGGCAGGGTCCGGGGCCACTGGATCCCGGTCGGGCTGCGACGCGGGCCGCTTGTTGCCGGACGGGCGGTGTTGGCCGGCGATGCGGCGGGTGCGGCCGACCCGCTGTTCGCCGAGGGCATCGCCTATGCGATCGCAACCGGCGTCATCGCGGCGCGCTCGATTGGCGCCCTGCTCGAGGGCCGGGCGGCCGACCTTTCCGGTTACGAACGCGCGGTTCGCACGACGCTCGGGCCTCGGATGCGAGAGCTGTCGGCCGCCGTCCGGTTTGCGGACCTGTCGGTCTCCCTTCCGTTGGCCGCTTTGCGCGCGAGCGGTCGGTTTCGGCGATACAGCGTCCAGCGGGTGAACGACTTCGGAGGACCCGTCTGAGTGCGCCGGCACGACCACGCAGTTGTCGTCGGCGCCAGCATGGCCGGCCTCGTCGCGGCGCGGGCCCTGGTCAACCACTTCGAGCACGTGACGATCGTCGAGCGCGACGTCCTGCCCGACGGTCCGGTCATTCGGGCAGGAGTGCCGCAGGCCCGCCACGTGCACGTCCTGCTGCTTCGGGGCGCAGGGCTGCTCGAGGAGCTCTTCCCCGGCCTCGACGCCGAGCTGACGGCTGCCGGAGCGCCACTTATCGATTGGACCACCGACGCGCGGTTGTTCAATTTCGGCTCCTGGAAGCAGCACTTTCCATCGGGGCTCACGACCCATCAGGCGAGCCGGGAGCTCCTGGAATGGACGATCCGCGGCAGGATCCTGGCGTACCCGGGCGTCCGGTTTGTCGACCAGACCGATGTCACCGGCCTCGTGATCGACGAGCGCGGACGAGCAACCGGTGTCCGCGTCCGACCTCGCAGCCGACCGACTGACCCCGACGCGGCCAACGGTGCGGACGATGAGGACAAGATCCTGGCCGCCGATCTCGTCGTCAGCGCCGCGGGGCGGGAAGGTCGCGGGTCCCAATGGCTCGCCGCGCTCGGCTATCCGGAGCCGCCTGTTACACGGGTCAACTCGCACCTCGGGTACGCGACCCGCTCCTACCAACCACCTGACGGGTTCACGGCGGAGTGGAAGGCGCTGATTGTCGCCGCCACGCCGCCGGCGTCGCGCGGCGCGGTGCTCATGCCGCTCGAGGGTGGCCGGTGGATCGTGACGCTCGCCGGGAGCGCCGGCGACTATCCCCCGACCGACGAGCCAGGATTCCTTGCGTTCCTGCGGAGCCTTCCGACGCCGATGCTCGCCGATGCCCTCGAGGGAGCCACGCCGACGTCCGGCATCGTCGGCTATCGACGCACGGAGAACATGCTCCACGACTACGCGAAGCTCGGCCGATACGTCGAGGGTTTCGTATCACTCGGGGATGCGGTCTGTGCGCTCAACCCGGTGTACGGCCAGGGCATGACGGTGTCGGCGCACGCCGCGACGCTCCTGGATACATGCCTCCGCGAGCAAGCCGACCGTACCGATGGGGACATGACCGGGCTGGCGCGTCGCTTCCACCGCCGGCTGGCCAAGGTGATCGCAGATCCGTGGCTGCTTGCCACCGGAGAGGACCTGCGCTACCCGGAGACAACCGGCGCTGAACCGACCCTGGCCATGCGCATCACACGACCGTATCTCGACCAGGTCATGATGCTGTCGCGGGACGATCGGGCGGCGTACCGGACCGTCGTCGAGGTCCTGCACCTGCTGAAGCCGCCCCGGTCGCTCTTCCGCCCGGGGATCCTCGCCCGCGTCCTGCCAAGGCTCCTGCGACGGAGTCACAACCCGTAGGAGGGCGGGCGGGCTGACGGCCATTCGCCCGGCGCTTGACAGGGCGGTTTGCCCTGCGCTTATCCGGATGGCGGCTGCCCGGCTGACGGTCCGCCCGCGGCGCTCACTAGCTCGGCCCGTGCCCGGACATGCGCATAGATCGCCGCGGCGCCGATCAACAGGACGCTTACGAGGAACGCGACGTACGGTCCGGTGCTGGGGCGCGTCCAGTCGATGCTGTTCGCAAACAAGGCGACGATCGCGAGCTGCGCGATCCCCCAGGTGAACGCCACGACGCCGGCGGGCCCCAGTCGCGTCCGATCGTTCTCGTAGAGGGCCTGAACCCCGGTCAGGCTCAGCCCGATCAGCCAGGCACCGACCGCGCGTGCCGTCAGCGCCGTGAGCTTCCAGGGCCACTGGGGCGCCACCGCCGTCGGAGCGAGCAGCAACCCGAGGCCAACGACGATGAGGAGGCTCGCCTGGGTGATGATGATCGCCCGCACCCACCAACCGAGGGGCGCCACTACCGGCGGATCATCGCCCGGCATCCTCGCCTGGCGGATCAGAATGATCCCCATGGCGAGCGGGACGCCGGCGTAGATCGCCAGCCACATCCAAGTCCCGAACAGGGTCAGCGGATCGGTGGTTCGCGCGTCCGCATCGGTGAACGGGAAATCGAAATGGAAGCGATTGATGTGGACGAGCGTCACGATCAGCGTGAGGATCGTGAACACTAGGACCGCGGGAACGGCCAGGCGGGCACGGCCCCAGATCCGCTCGCGGGACGAGAGCAGCTCGAAGATCCCGCTCGCCCAGTACGAGCCGCCGAGAAATGCCGCGGTGATCTGGGGGCTGATCGTCCAGGCGAAGTACTTCGCCGTCTGGTCGCCGACAAGCAGCAGCGGCGCCCCCGCGAGAAACACGAGCAGGCTGGCCACGACCAGCATCCAGCGCATCGCAGTGCTGGTCTGGCGGTATGGAACCTCGCGTCGCGACACCATCGCAGCCCTCGCTCGCCGTGGATGGGCGGCGGCGCCGGAGCCCGGCCGTCCGTCGTTGCGATTCTACGTTCGCGACGGTTCAGTGCGAGACTCGGCTGGGCGTCACCAGCCCGGACTCGTAGGCGATGACGACGAGCTGAGCGCGGTCGCGCGCCTCCAGCTTGCCCATGATCCGACTGACGTGGGTCTTCGCGGTCGCCTTGCTGATGGTGAGCCGATCCCCGATCTCTTCGTTGGACATCGCCGTCCCGACGAGCGCCAGGATCTCGCGCTCGCGCGGCGTCAGCTCCCCAAGGCCCGGGGCTGGCTCTCGCGCCGGTGCGCGCGAAACGACGTCGGCGATCAGCCGCCGCGTGACACTCGGGGCGAGAAGAGCATCGCCATCGGCGACAACCCGAACGGCTCGCAGCAATTCGGTCGGTGACGTGTCCTTGACGAGGAATCCACTTGCCCCGGCACGTAGGCCCTCGAATACGTATTCGTCGGTCTCGTACGTCGTGAGGATCACGATCCGGACGCCGCTCAGCAGAGGCTCGGCCCCGATACGCCGGGTGGCTTCGATCCCGTCCAGCTCGGGCATTCTGATGTCCATCAGCACAACGTCGGGCACGTGCTGCGAGGCGAGCCTGACCGCGGCCGCGCCGTCGGCCGCTTCATCGACCACCTCGATGTCCTCCTCGGCGTCGAGGAGTGCCCGGAATCCCGCGCGCACCAGCGCCTGATCGTCGGCGATCAGGACACGGATCATGCTGCTCCGTCGAGGGGCAAACGCGCCCGGACGCCGAAACCGCCCGTCGCGCGCGGACCCGCCTCGAGATCCCCGCCGAGGGCTGCGGCTCGCTCGCGCATCCCGAGCAGCCCGTTGCCACCGGCACCTGGCGCCTCGTGCTCGGCGAAGCCGCGCCCGTCGTCTTCGATCTCGATGATCACGTCCGCCAGCCCGTAGGCGATCGCGATGCGCGCGGTCGCTGCCCGCGCATGACGGATGACATTGGTCAGCGACTCCTGGATGATCCGGTAGGCCGCGAGGTCGACGCCGGTCGGCAGGTCGCGAGGCCGGCCGCTCACCTCGAGCCGGACTTCGACGCCGGCCGCGGTCGTGCTCGCCATGACACCCTCGAGCTGGGCCAGTCCCGGCGCCGGCGATCGCGGCTCTGGCCCGTCAACCTGGCGGAGCAAACCGAGGGTCGCCCGCAGCTCCTGCAGCGCTTCCTTGCTTGCCTGATTGACCGCGACCAGTGCGCGTCGCGCCTGGTTCGGATCCCGATCGAGCAGGTGGGCCCCGACACCGGACTGGACACTGATCATCGAGATCCGGTGGGCCAGGACGTCATGGATCTCCCGGGCGATGCGGATGCGCTCCTCGCCGGCTCGCCTGCGCGCTTCGTCCTCGCGACTCCGCTCCGCCTCCAAAGCTCGTTGCTCGACCTCTTCGAGATAGGCCCGACGGCTGCGCGTCGTCTCACCGAGGATGAGGCTGGCGACCAGCCAACCGGCGAACCATAGGGCGGTGATGAGGTCGGCCACGTGACCTCGTCCGAAAACGACGCCAATCGCCAGGAATCCGCCGACCACTGCGACGATCGCGCTGATGCCTGCTCGGGAGTGGCCGGCATCGGCAACGGAGAACAGGGCGACGCCGACAGCAATCGTGCAGAGCCCGCCGGGAAAATTGAGAAGGTCGTACGCAAAGGCCGGGATCACCGTGCCTGCCAAAGCCGCCACGGGGTGTTCCCGGCGCACCAGGAGCGCGGCCGCCCCGGCGATGAGCAGGCCGTATCCAAGCGGACCGAGCGTCCGGGCGCCTGCGAGCAGCGCCGAGCCCACGACAAAACCCGCCGCGACCAGGACCGGCAAGCCGGCCTCTGCGATCGCGACGGAGGAGATGCGGGACATGCGGTTGGATGCCATCCATTGAGACCCTATGCCTCCATGAACGTCCTGTCGTCAGCCCGCGGATGTATCCGCGACTACACCCCAACCCCTGGCGCACGCCGATTTGGGCGCCGACGGAGGGTCGACCTGCGCCCGATGGCGTAGCCGAAATGCCGCCCACGGGCTGACGACACCGGGCCGATCGCTCGGCACGCTGAGGCCCATGAATGACATCGGACGACACCAGCTCTCGACGACCGACGGCGCGCCTTCAAGTACGACGAAGGTACCGACGGTCCAATCCCCATCACAAACGGTCTTGGCCCCGTCGGGTGCCCTTGACGATCGAGGTGTTCGCGTGACGTGGCGGAGGCTCGATCGCGTGGCGACTGCGGCGACGCTGGGCATGGTCCTCGTCTCCCCCCAGACGGCGCTCCTGATGGCTCGATTGTTGGGTCCGCGGATCCCACCGACGGCCGCGGCTCGTTCCACCTTCACGACGTCCACGCGTCGGCAGGAGATGGGCCGATGACCGGGCACGCCCGGGCGCCCGTCTCGGCTCAGGCCCCGGGCCCGGTTCAGGCCCCGGCAACCAGTTCTGCCCCAGTCTCCGCCAAGGCCCCGGCCTCGGTGTCGGCTCGAGGGCAGGTCTCCGGGAAGGCCCTTCCGGCGAGCGGGAACGTCGCCCTCGCCTCGAGCGCGGTGGTCCAGGCGGCGCTCGGGATCGAGTTCGCGCTCTCCGGCCTGAACAAGCTTGCAGATCCCAAGTACGTCGCGAACTTCTCCTCGTTTGTGAGCGCGAATCCAGGGTCCAGCAGCGGTCCCCTCTCATTGTTCGTGCAGGCGATCGTCCTCCCGAACGCCGACCTCTTCGCGACGGTGCTCAAGATCACGGAGCTGGCGCTTGGGCCGGTCCTGCTGATCGGCGCTCTCGAGATCGGGCGCCGCCGCCTCTCTGGGCGCCTGGGTGCAGCGCACGGCTACGAACCAGCCCTGGCCCTGGTCGCCGGACTCGCCGGTCTCACGGCCGCGGGGCTGGCGTTCTCGATCTTCGTCCTGATGGGTGGCGTCCTGCCGACGGTCATGCCCGGCCGTGCCTTCACCACCGCCATTCCAGTGGAGCTGCTGATCGTCCCGCTGGGTCTGTCTATCGCCTGGCTGGAGTTCGGACGCTTCGTGGTGCTCCGCCGGAGACCAGCGGGCGCGATGGCCCGCACTGACCGCTGAGGCGCACCCGCCACAACGACCGCCTGAACAACAAATCCACTCAAGAAGGAGAAACAACCATGGTCAAGTTCGCCCCGGTGCTGGCGTCGCTCGTCAGTGCCGTGTTGGCCGTCGGCTCGACAGGGGTCGTGCTGGCGGATTCCCCCAGCCGCGATAGCGACGCAGGCCACGCCGGAGCCGGTCGCGGTCTCCAGGGCGCCGCATTCGTCGTCGCCTGGAACCGCGAGCTGCTCCACATCGTTCAGATCCCCGGCGCCCAGCCGCCGACCGTTCATCAGACGCGGAGCTACGCGCTGCTCCACGCAGCGATCTATGACTCCGTCGTCTCGATCACCCGGAACGGCCGCCCCTACCTTGTCTCCGTTGAAGCGCCACGTGGCGCGCGGCCGGATGCGGCCGCAGCCGCCGCCGGGCACGCAACCCTGGCTGCGCTGTATCCGGCGCTGAAGCCGGAGCTCGATCAGCACCTCGCCGATCAGCTCGCCCTGATCCCGGACGGACGGGCGAGGAGACAGGGGATCGAGGTCGGCGACAGGGTCGCATCGCTCCTGCTGGCAGCCCGCGCCGATGACGGCTCTGCCGCGATGCCCTCGCCGTTCGTGGCAGGCAGCCAGCCGGGCGATTACCGATCGACACCCCCCAATTTCCCGTCACCGGTCTTCATCGACTGGGGGAACGTGACGCCGTTCGTGCTCCGAAGCGGCGCCCAGTTCCGACCCGCGCCACCGCCGGCCCTCACGAGCGCCGCCTACGCACGAGCCCTCAACGAGGTCAAGAGCCTGGGCCAGGACAGCAGCACGTCCCGGACGGCCGACCAGACGCTGATCGGCAGGTTCTGGGCGCCCCCGATCTGGAACACCTGGAATGCGATCGCCGAGGAGGCCGCCCTGGCTCACCACACGAACCTCGTGCGAACCGCGGCGATGTTCGCGGCTCTCAATCTCTCGTTCGCGGACAGCGCCATCGCGATGTACGACGCGAAGTATCACTACCAGCTCTGGCGACCAATCACGGCTGTTCGCCTCGCGGCCACCGACGGCAATCCGGCGACAACCGGCGATCCAACATGGACGCCGCTCGCAGTCACTGCGGCCGACCCGTCGTACCCCGGCGCTCACAGCACGATCAGTGCGGCTGGCGCAGCCGTGCTCGCCGCCTTCTTCGGCAACCGTGACGAGATCCAGGTCAGTTCGCCCGCCCTGCCCGGTGCAGTGCGCACCTTCCGAAGCTATTCAGACGTGGCAACCGAGGCCGGCCTGAGCCGTATCTACGCGGGACAGCACACGCGAATCGATCACGTCGCGGGGATCCATCTCGGAAGCAACGTTGCGCGATTTGTCCTCCGCGAGTCCGGTCTCGGCCACTTCGGGCGTGACGGCGAGGACGACCGATCATGACGACCAAATTCCGACCAGGGCTCAGGCGGCGTCTGCGTCGTAACGCCAAACCGTTCGGCCCGATCGTGGCTGCGGCGGCACTCGCGATGATCGTGGCGGCGTGTTCGAACGCGGCCGGTGGCGCGCCAAGCTTCACATACGCGCCCGTGCCATCCGCATCGTCGATGTCCGGCATGGACATGAGCCCGGCGGCGAGCGCACCGGCAACGCCGGCCGCTCCGCCGGCATCCGCGCCGGCCTCGGCCGCACCCCCGCCGGGCAGTCCGGTCGCGATCGGCGCCACCCTGCACCTCGCCGCGCAGAACATCGAGTTCGACACAAACCAGCTGGAGGCACCTGCCGGCCAGGCGTTCACGCTCGAGTTCAGCAACAACGACTCGGGCATCCCGCACAACGTCGAGATCAAGGACGCGACCGGCGCGAGCATGTTCAAGGGCGAGATCGTCACGGGGCCCGTAAAGGCGTCGTATCAGATCCCTGCGCTCGCAGCCGGGACGTACATGTTCGTCTGCGACGTGCACCCGAACATGACCGGAACCCTCACGGTGAAGTAGTCGCGCCCGCGCGAGCAAACGGACCAGATATCAGGAGATCAAACAGTGGAACGGGAAGAACTCTCACATATGGGTCTGCATCTCATGCGGCCCGGCGCCCGCGAGATCACGCTGGCGGCACCGGCGCCCAGCTCGGCTCTGCCCACGGCGATCCTGAGGATCGTCCTCGGATTGGCCTGGACGGCCAATGCCGCCCTGAAGTGGTTCCCGGCCTTTGGGGCGGCATTCCTGCCCATGCTGGCCGGGGCGTCGCAGGACCAACCGGGATTCCTGAAGCCGTGGTTCAACCTGGTGACGGCTGTTGCGTCGGACGGCCGGGCCCCGTTCCTGGCGCTTGGATCCGCCGCGATGGAGACCTACCTGGCAGTGGCCCTGCTCACCGGCTTCGCCCGGAAAACGACGTATGCCGTCGGAGCGATCTACACGGCGCTGATCTGGGCAACCGCCGAGGGGTTCGGCGGGCCGTACGTTCCAGGGATCAGCACCGACGTGGGCGCCGCCATCATCTCCAGCCTCCTCTTCCTGACGTTTCTCATCAACGATGCAGGCGCCGGGTTCAGTCGGTTCAGCCTGGACAGCGTGCTGGAGCGTCGAATTCCAGGCTGGCGCCGTGTCGCGGAACTCGACTGGCAGGGTTCGCGGGACAACCGCGTGGCGGACCGATGAACCCTCTCTGTCGTCTCGTGTCATCGATCTCGCGCCATCGTGCACTACCCCGTCTCCTCCTCGTCGTCCTGCCTCTGATCGTCGCGGCCTGCACCAACGGTGGCGGCAGCGGACCAGGCTACTGACCTCGAGACGGAGCCGAGCGCCCGCGGTGGTACGTTGGGTGAAGTGTCGCCCACGGGGCGGCACGCCGAGTGACCGAAGGAGGGACCACATGGCCCGACCGATCGCCCTACGCGCCGTCTTCACGGCGCTGATCGTCGCACTCGCCCTTCCAGGAGCAACGCTCGCCGCGAGGCCGATCGCGGCGTTCCACGACCATTTCACTGACAGCTTCCCGAGTGATATCTGCGGGATTCCGGTCCAGGTCGACCTCGTCGTCTCGGACAACTTCTTCGAGTACGCGGACGGCAGTTTCAAGGACGCGGCTTCGAACATGTCGACGTTCACGAATCTGGACAACGGCAAGTCCGTCGTGGTTTCGTCAGCGGGGACCGTGACGGGGTCGGCGATCATCGACGAGCAGGCGAACACGATCACGTTCGTCACCACCTACAAGGGCCTGCCCGAGAAGATCCAGACGAGACACGGCCGGGTCCTGACCCGTGACGCCGGGATCATCTCGTTCCGCGACACCTTCGACCTGACCACGGGCGACTTTCTCGGTACCGAGGTCACCATCAGGGGACCTCATCCGGAAGCGGACGCCGACTTCGCGCTCTTCTGCGATGTGGTCACGGGAGCACTGACCTAGCGGCAGTCTCGTCAGCCCGCTTCCGACCTTCGGCTACTGCCCGGGACCGCGGCACCTCAACGGTCCGGGACCGGGCAGGGCATCCTCGGCCCAGATGGATATCACGAAGGAGCCGCAGACTGCTGCGCCTGGAACGACTTTGACTGAGTCAGGCTGAACCAGTTCCCAGAGTCATCGCGGAAGAGCGCCTCGATCCCATAGGGCCGGTCCGCCGGTTCCTGCAGGAAGGTCACGCCCTTCTCGACAAGCTCGGCATAGGTCGCTCGGCAGTCGTCGGTCTCGATAACACCGCCGCCCAATGCACCCTTGGCGACGAGCGCCCGCAACGTGTTGGCGTCCTCGTCGCTGAACATCGGAGGCGCGGGATATGCGAGGAGGATTGCGAGATCCGGTTGCTCCTTCGGACCTACCGTGAGCCACCGAAAGTCGTCGAGGATCGAGTCGTTTCGCACCTCGAAGCCAAGCTGCTCCGTGTAGAAGCGCTTGGCCCGATCCTGGTCGAGCACGAAGACGTTGACATGTGAGACGCGCTTGATCATTGGTCGTCCTCTCGGCTTGGTTTCATCGTCGACCATATGTCGCCGATCCGGGCCACGCTTCTCCGGGCTTGCGGACCTTTGTCTGCGGGACGAGTCCACATCAGGACAATGCAGCCGGGGATCGCAGGCACGGCGCCTGCCGCCAGACTCGATGCTCGATACGCAGAAGGTGACTGGCCGACGAGGCGGCGAAAGAGGCTGCTGAAGGAGCCGAGACTCTCGAAACCGACGAGAAAGCAGACCTCGGTGACGCTCAGATTGGCAGTCCGCAGCAGGTTCTTGGCCCGCTCTACGCGACGACGCGTGAGATAGGCTCGCGGCGTCTCGCCGTAGGCCATCGCGAAGGTCCGGGCGAAGTGGTATTTCGAATAGCCGGCCTCCCGCGCCATCGCGTCGAGATCGAGCGCCTCCGCGTAGTCGCGGTCGATGAGGTCGTGGGCCCGGCGCATGGCGGCCAGGGTGGCGGGTGCGATCGGCGGCATGCCTGGAGTATCACGCGTTCCCAAATCCCGATCGAGCCATCGCCGCGTTATTTGGCCGGGCCTACAATCGGTCGCCGCGCAATGTCGTCGGAGCCCGCCGTGTCGCTCGAATCGTATGCCCGCTTTCCCCTGCTGTTCGGCCCCTCGCCAGTCCATCGCCTCGAGCGATTGACGGCACACCTCGGCGGGGCAGCCGTCTGGGCCAAGCGGGAGGACGTGAACTCGGGCCTTGCCTTCGGCGGAAACAAGACAAGGAAGCTCGAGTACCTCGTCGCCGACGCGCTGGCGCAGGGATGCGACACGCTCGTCTCGATCGGTGGCGTGCAGTCGAACCACACTCGCCAGGTCGCGGCAGCGGCCGCCGTGGCCAGCCTGAAATGCGTGCTGGTCCAGGAGAGCTGGGTGGACTGGCCGGACGTCACGTATGACCGAGTCGGCAACATCCTCCTGAGCCGCCTGATGGGCGCCGACGTCCGGCTGGTCAAGGCCGGCTTCGGGATCGGCTTCAAGGAGAGCTGGGAGCGAGCACTCGCGGAGATCACGGCCGCGGGCGGCAAACCCTACGCGATCCCCGCGGGAGCGTCCGACCATCCTCTCGGTGGCCTGGGCTTCGCCTCGTGGGCCCGCGAGGTGGAGTCTCAGGAGCGCGACCTCGGCATCTTCTTCGACACGATCATCGTATGCGCAGTCACGGGCTCCACCCAGGCCGGCATGATCGCGGGCTTCGCGGACAGGGAGCGGGAACGGCGGGTGATCGGCATCGATGCCTCCGCCAAGCCGGCCGAGACGCGGGCCCAGGTCGCCCGGATCGCTCGCTTCACCGCCGAGGCCATCGGCGTAGGGCGAGACCTCCGCGAGGACGAGATCATCCTCGACGACCGCTACCACGCCGGAACCTACGGCATCCCCGACGGGACGACGCTTGACGCCATGCGCCTCGCCGCCCGGCTCGAGGGCATGATCACGGACCCCGTCTACGAGGGAAAGTCAATGGCCGGGCTCCTCGATCTCGTTGCTCGTGCCGAGATCCGGCCCTCGTCGACTGTCCTCTACGCCCACCTCGGCGGGCAGCCCGCCATCAATGCGTACGCGTCGCTGTTCAGCTGAGGCGTCGAAACCGACCCCGACTACCCAAACCGCCTGGCTTGATGCCACCTTGACCATGGGCCGGTCGCGGCTGTAACGAGCCCGGTCCGGCCGGCGTCTATAGATCATGATCGGTGTCGTGATTGCGGAGGCTGACCCACAGGGGTCGATCGTCGAGCTCGCCATCGCCGGCGACGAGGTCGCCTTCGCCCGGATCGTCGCGGCGCACCACGATGACATGACCCTGCCATCCCGGCGGCAGGGTCCAACCGTGGTCGCCGTGCACGCATCAGAAGGCCCCCGAGGCGATCGAGGGCCTTCTGATTTCCGGTCGGTTCCACGACGGGTACCACCAGTTCACCGGGTCGCGAGCGGATCATGATGTGACCCGCTCGACCAACCTCCCGCATTACAGATCCATCGCGTTCAGTCGCCTTCGAGCCAGAACGAACAGCGCGGCCAGTCCGGCGAGCCAGGCAACCGGCGTCACAAGTGACGCTGGTCCGCCGGTCGAGGCTTGCACCGACCAGTCGAAGATCGAGGTCGGAAAGAAGGGGGTCAGGGACGGGAGGATGCCACCGACGATCGGTGGTACGGCGAGCAGCGTCACGCCGATCGCGGCAACCGCGGCCTGACTTGGAACGATCGTTGCCGCAGCCAAGGCGATGCCAACAAATAGCGCCGGGACGGTGATCAGGCTGGCCCCGAGGGCCATCACGGCGGTGAGGTCGGGCAGTCCGTACAGGACGGTCACGAGCACCGTCGTCAGCGCCAGCGGGATGATGACCGCGGTAACCCACAGGATGAGCGTCGAGGTCAGCCACTTGCTCACGAGCACGCTCGTTCGAGAGACCGGCTTCGAGATCGTCCAGGCCAGTGTCCCGCTGTCACGCTCGGCGATGAGCAGGCTCATGGTCGCGAAGATGGCCGCCAGAACGATGAACTGTGTGCCGATGGCGACCAGGATGTTATCGAGTGGCAGGACCGACAGGACCTTGGCCGGCCCGTCACCGGGATCGGCCGGGAAGGATCGGGCCGCCCACTCGGTGATGCGGGCATTGGCGGCGGTGAGGGCAAAGACCGAGGTCGTGACCGCGAGGACGATCCACGGGCGCTTGCCGTGGAGCCACTCCGCGAGGTCCTTGCGAACGAGGTTGCGGAGGCCGAGTAGCCTCGGTTGACCCACGGTGGTGCCCGCGACGGCGGGCGGATCCGCTGTGATGGCGTTCATGCGACACGCTCCTTGGAGTCGATGAGTCGGAGGAAGACCTCTTCGAGGTCGGCCTTCTCGGGGGCATTTGCGACGAGGATCAGGCCGGACGCCACGGCGTAGCCGGTCACCGATCGTTGGACTGCCTCAGTCTGGCCTGGCCGCGCCTGGACCACGAAAGTCGCCAGATCTCGGTCGCGACCGTCGACCTGCAGGGAGGCGACGCCAGGAAGCGCGGCGATCTCACCGGCGGTGGAGTCGGTGGCGCCACGGACGGTCACGCGAACTCGATCGCGCGTGAAGCTGCCGAGAAGCTCTTGTGTCGGTGCGGCCCGAACGAGGCGACCCTCGTCGAGAATCGCAACGTGGTCGGAGACCCGCTGGACGTCGTCGAGGATGTGCGTTGAATAGAAGATCGTCGCCTGCCCGCGCAGGCCCTCCATGAGATCGAGGACATCGCGCCGGCCGATCGGATCGAGGGCACTGGCCGGTTCATCGAGCAGCAGCACCTGCGGCCTGCCGATGAGGGCCTGGGCGATCCCGAGTCGCTGGCGCATCCCACCGGAGTAGGTTCGTGTCGGGCGATCGGCGGCGGCCGTGATGCCCGTCATCTCCAACGCCTCGTCGATCCGGCGGTGGATCGGATCCTGCACCCATGGGTAGAACCCGGCGACGTACCGGAGGGTTTGACGTGCCGTCATCCAATCGTAGAAACGGGGCTCCTGGCCGAGGTAGCCTATGGCCCTCTTGTACGACTCTCCGGCGGCCAGGCGAACGCCGGCAACGGTGGCGCTGCCACTCGTCGGCCGGGTCAGGCCCGCAAGGATCTTGAGGGCTGTCGTCTTGCCCGCGCCGTTGGCGCCGAGGAAGCCGTAGATCGAGCCCTGCGGGACCTCGATGCTCAGGCTCTCGAGGGCTCGGACACCCGGATAGTCTTTGGCGAGATCGGTCGTGCTGATGGCTGACGGCACGTGAGCTCCTTTCGGTGCGAGGGAACCTGCTGGTTCGGTCTCCACCGTGGGTGCTCGTGGTTCGCCTGCCATCCGGGCAAACACCGAGTACGACACCGGTTCTGCCTGGATCGGGGGCCGCGTGGGCATTCGCCCTCAGGTCCGCGCGGTCTCCTGCGTGCTCGCGAACCATCGCGCGACCTGGAGACGCGTATCGACGCCCAGCTTGTTGAAGATGCTCGCCAGATGACTCTCGACCGTTCGCTCGGAGATGAACAGGCGTGCAGCGACCTGCGCATTTGTGGCTCCATCGGCGACGAGCTCGGCCACTTCCATCTCCCTGCGCGAGAGCTGCCCATCAGACAGCAGGGCCTGACGAGCGACCGCTCGAGTCGTCGACGGTCTGACCTCGAGGGCGTAGTCGACTACCTCATCGCGCGTCATCTCCAGCCCGGCGCGGTGGGCGGTCTCAAAATTGGCCGCCCCGAGTGCGGCGCGAGCGTCCGCTTCGGTGCGATCGTGATCGGCCCGAAATGGCTCGAGGATTGTCGTGGGGACGGATCGCCAGATGGCCTCCCCCGCGCCAAGAAGGGTCGCCGAGCGTTCGCTCGAACCGCGGCTCATCGCGATCAACGCGAGCGCCTCGACGGCAGACGCCATCCCGATCAGATCGCCCAGGGCGCGTTTGAGGTCGAGGCTCTGGCGGGCATGCACCTCCGCCTCGGCCGGTTCGCCCTTGTGAAGCAGGGCCACCGCCAGGAAGTGAAGCAGATAGGCCCGCTCCCACGTCTCGCCGAGCTCCTCGCTCGATCGGATCCCGTCCCGGGCGATGGCGATGGCCGCATCGAGCTCGCCACGGAACGTGTGTGCGACGCCTAGCAGCGTGGCCGCCGAAAGGGCCGTGAACCGCCACCCCATGGTCCGGGCGAGAGCGAGGGTCTCCGTAGCGTAGGCAATGCTGTCGTCCCACCGGTTCGTGAGGTACGCCGTCACGCCAAGGGACTGGAGCGCCCACGCGACCACCTCGGGGTCGCCGATCCGCCGGCCGATCTCCAGCGCCTCGGTACCCGATCGCAGCGCGGCCGATTGATCGCCCTGCGAAGCCGCAGCAAAGGACGATATCCAGAGGAGCTGGCCTCGCGCCCGAGTGGGTCCCGGGATCCGCTCGAGCAGGGCGGCATA
>Ga0307305_10000271_pt1 | contig 17407 bp, 13 predicted proteins | sample ER_DNA_186_FD_194512 | JGI IMG/M metagenome (GOLD analysis project Ga0307305, IMG submission 194512) | Bulk soil microbial communities from the East River watershed near Crested Butte, Colorado, United States - ER_DNA_186 | ecosystem: Environmental > Terrestrial > Soil > Floodplain | place... | reverse complement strand
GATCTTCTCGAAGGAGCGCTGCACCAGCCGGTCATAGGAAGGCTCGGGCGCGATGACCTTGATGAACCCGCGGTCGTCCCGGTGCACCCGGGCCGGATGCCACTGGGCCACGATCTTGCAGAGGTTCTCGCCGAGCCAGTCGATACAGGTCAGGGCCGTGAAGGTGTCGTTGACCGCGGCGGACAGGGCGCGCAGCGCGATCTCCACCAGCTGGTCGATGCCGAACGACACGTCCTGGCTGAGGGTCCGGTGCGGGCCGACGACGTGCGCCCGGCCGAGCGCCTGGCGGATGTGCGGGGCCGCCTCCGGCGGCGAGACCGTGGCGAAGCGGTGCCCGCGCACCACGAAGTGGCCCGGCCGATGCTCCAGGTTGATCACCGCGTCCGCCTCGGTGGCCAGCCGGACCAGGCTCTGGTGCCTGATGAACTGCACGTACCCGCTGACCGGGGCGAGCAGCACGGCGCCGCCGTCGGCGGCCTGGCCCATCAGCTCGGCCGCGGTCGGGCCGGCCTTCGGGCGCGGCCCGCTGTTCCCGCTGCCCTGCTCCTTGATCGCCTCGGCCAGGTCGGCGGCGATGCTGGCGATCACCTGGGGGAGCTGGATCGAGACGGCCGTGTGGTGGATGAAGTAGATGAGCACGGCCAGGTCGGCGACCATCAGCCCGAGCGTGACCGTCACGCTGACGTGCGGCACGAACTCGCCGTGCGATCCGACCCCGATCGAGGCCAGCACGAGCACCGCGTACACGAACGTGGCCACGAACGTGCCCAGGGTCAGCTGGGTGCTGCGGTCGCGGATGAAGTTGCGCAGCATCCGCGGCCCGAACTGGGTCGAGGCCAGCGTCAGGGTCACGAGGATGATGGAGAAGACCACGCCGACCACCGTGATGATGGCGGCCGCGATGGTGGTGAGGATCTGCCGGGCCGCGTCTGCGCTGCCGCTGATGACCCAGCCCGGCAAGGTGAAGTCGCCGTGGTAGGCGCCCCGGTCTACCGCCAGCGTGCCGGCGAACAGCACGATCGCGGCCGCGACCTCCAGAGCGGGCACGAACCAAAGGCTGGTACGGAGCACCTCCCGCCGCCAGTGGGAGCCCAGCCCCGATGACAGAACGCCACGGTACATGTTCGGAATCTTGTCACGGGCACGGCCGTGCCGTTAGATGGTGACACCATGCCGTGCCAATCGCTTACCTGGCCAATCTCGACCTGAACCTGCTCGTGGCGCTTCGGCGGCGCGGGCGTTCTGGGGTGACGGGGCCCCTGCCCCCGATAGCTTGCCGGTACGTGATGGCGTGGCGGCCAGGTTCGGCGCGCGGTTCCGCGACACGCTCTAGGCGGCCAGGAAGAGTCCCGCCAAGCCGACGACGAGGAACACCCCGATCACGCCCGCGAGAACCAGGATGACTATCGTGCGGGGTCTCATGGCGCTATCACCCGATCCTTTCATGGTGTCGTAGCGGGGCGCTTCCACTGTCGACGGCCGGCCTGGAGCCCCGCTGCAGCGGCGCTGGAACGGCCAGGTATAAACCGCGTTCATGCCGGGCAGGCAGTTTGTTTGCCACCCGGGCCCGGCGAACCTAGCGTGTGACGTATTCGTGCAAACCGGGAGCGTTAATGCCGCACGCCCTGACCGAGCTCAACCTGGCCGAGGTCACCAAGCCGGCCGCCGAACCCGCGCATGAGATCCGCGCCGACGTGTGCGTGGTCGGCGCCGGGATCGCGGGCCTGTCGGCGGCCATCGAGTCGGCCCGGCTGCACCGCGACGTGGTGCTGGTCGACTCGCTGCCGCTCATCGGCGGGCAGATGGTGCATTCGCTGATCGGGCTGTTCTGCGGCGTTTTCGGCAACGGCCCGGAATACCGCCAGCTCACGCACGGGATCTTCGACGACATTTTCCGCGACCTGGGACCGGCCGGTGACCTGCATTTCCAGCCCGGCCACACCAAGACCGTCTACTACAACGAGGTGGCCCTCGGCCGCTGGCTCGAGCGGACCATACGGAGCCTCGGCGTCAGGACGATCCTTGGCACGGTGCTGCTGCGAGCAGACGTCAAGAACGCCCGCCTCACCGGGATCGAGCTCGCGTCTCGTTACGGCAACGTCACGATCGCGGCCCACGGCTTCGTCGACGCCAGCGGCGACGCCGCCCTGACCTGGCAGGCCGGGCTGCCGTGCTGGGTTCCAGAGCGCCCCATCTACGGCTCCCAGCAGGTCATCGTCGAGAACGTGGACGAGAGTCACAAGCCGGACTGGGGCGAGATCGACGCCCTGCTGGCCGCCCGCGGAGAGGAGCACGGGTTGCTGCGCCGCGGCGGGCTGGCCTTCTTCTTCCCCGGCCGGGGCACCGCGGTGCTGAACGTGACTCACATCGAGGCGCCGCTGGATCCGGTGGCCGCCTCGCGGGCTCAGTTCGACGGGCGCGACCAGGCCGACACGGTGATCGCGCTGCTGCGGTCCGAGTTCCCCAAGGCGTTCGGCGAGGCCAGGGTCCGTGCCTACGGCTATCCGGGCCGGCGCCAGACCCGCTGGATCAAGGGCCGCCACCAGCTGACCACCGACCAGGTGCGGCACGGGACCCGGTTTGAGGACGCGGTGGCCCGAACGGCCTGGCCGATCGAGCTCCACGACCGCTCCGACGGTTACGTGTGGGAGATGTTCGGCCCGGAGCACGTGCACTACGTGCCGCTGCGTGCCATGACCCCGCCGGGCGCGCACAACCTGGTGGCGGCCGGCCGGTGCGTGGACGGCGACGCCGCCGCGCTGTCCAGCGTGCGGGTGATGGGCCCGTGTGCCGCCATGGGCGCGGGCGCCGCGCATGCGCTGGACCTGGCGGGCCGGGGCAGCGTGCACGACGTTGACCTGGACCGGCTGCGCGACCGGCTGATCGCGAACGTCAGCGGCTAGCGCGTGTCCGGGGGATGGGAGCGCCGGGGCAGCGGCCGCGCTGCACACTGCCCCGGCGCCGGTCGTTCGGCCTAGCCGAGTTCCAGGATCTCCGCGGCGTTGCCGAAGCCCTGGCAGCTCGCGGCCACGAGCGGTGTCTGGTCGTTGTCGCCGAGGTCGCCCGCCGCCATGCACAGCGCGGGGCCGCCCGGGCCGCTGGTCTCCAGCCGGAACAACGGATCGGTGCCGTCCCTGCTCTGCCGGACCTGCTGCCAGGGCGGGACCTGGTCGCATCGTTCCTGCACTAGCCGGGCGCCGGTGACCGGAGGTCCGCCGTCAGGGAAGCCGATGCACAGGCCGCTGTTCGTGTTCGACACCTCGGAGAACCGCCCCCCGGAGAACTGCCACCGCTGCGGCTCGCCGTTCCTCGCGTACCCGTGGCACCGGGACAGCCACAGCCGCGCGCCCGCCGCGGTGCCGTCGCCGTCCGCCACGTCAACGCACATGGTGTTGCCCTTGCCGTTGTCGAATGGCAGGAAGATCTCGTTCCAGGCTTTCGCGGGTCGCACGGGGTCGGAGGCGTGCGCGATCGCGGTCATGCCGGCGCCGAGGCCGGCCGTCAGCCCGCCCGCGAACAGCAAGCCCGCCATCCGGCGCATTCTCATCAGGTCCCTTTCGTGGATGTCCGTGCGCGGTCCATCCACTGTCGGCCATCGCCCTGCAGCCCCGCTGACGCGGCGCTGCAACGCCACCGACCCCACCGACCCCCCGGCGGCTCAGAGCGGGAGCCCGGCCTCCAGCAGGTTCAGGGCCTGGTCGATGCGCTCGAACATGTCCACGATGGCCTGCCGATCGCTGGACCAGCCCTCCCACGGCATGGTGATGGACATGATGACGCCGATGATCGCGCCGGCCACCGTGCGGACGGCCAGGTCGTCCGCCGGGCGGCCGGCCCGCTTGGCCAGGGCCTCGCTGATCACCGCGATCGTGCGGCCGAACTCGTCCATGGCCCGCGCCCGGACCTCCGGCACGGTCATGGTGAGCGTCGTGGTCTGCCGGATCACCTCGAGGTCGGCCTCGTTGTAGGACTCGAGCGCCTCCCGGATGGCGCCCCGGATGGCGGCGACAGGGCCGAGCCCGGCTGGTTGCCGCTCGAACGCCTCGACCATCCGCGTGTCCATGTCGTCCTGCAAGACGAGGTCTTCCTTGGTGGGGAAGTACCGGAAGAACGTGCTCGGTGACACCTCCGCCGCCGCCGCTATCTGCTCCACGGTGGTGCGCTGGTAGCCCTGCTCGCGGAAGAGCCGGAGCGCGTGCTCCCTGATGGCAGCACGCGTCCTGGCCTTCTTCCGCTCACGCAAGCCCTCGGGCCGGTCCTGGCTCACGGTGGGCAACTCCGTCACGCTTCCAATTCTGCCCGTTCCGCGCCGCTTGCATCCAGAACGTCGTCCGCCACGCCGGCGCCCGCGGTCCTGGCCTCGCCGCCGTCGGTCCGCCGCGGCAGGAAGATGAGCGCGAGTATGGCGCTGACCAGCGCGATCCCGCTGCAGGCCCAGAGCAGGGCGTCCATCCCGGAGACGAAGGCGTGCCGCACCGAGTCGAGCAGTGGCGCCGAGCCGGCTGTGTGCGCGATCGCGACACCGGCCACAACGCTGCTCTTGGCGGCCGCCGCGACCGAGTCGGGCAGGCCGGTCACGACCAGGTGGCTGCGGTACACCGAACTGAGCACGGTGCCGAGGACCGCGACCCCGATCGTCGCGCCCACCTGGCGCATGGCCGAGATCAGGGCCGAACCCGAGCCGCTGGTCTCGGCGGACAGCGCGGACAGCGCGGCGTTCATCGTCTGCGGCATGGCCAGCCCCAGGCCGAAGCCGAACACCGCGAACCAGGCGGCCGCGAACCCGGTCCCGCTGCTGACCGTGGTGGTGGCGCCGAACCCGAGGGTGACCGCCATGATCGCGAACCCCACCGTGACCAGGCCTTTCACGCTGGCCAGCGGCGCGCTGGCCGTGCCGTCGGCGGCCTGCCGCGGTGAGGCCAGCCGGGTGCTGCCGATCATGCCGATCACCATGCCGCCGATCATCGGCAGCAGCCGCAGCCCGCTGCCCATGGCGTTCACGCCGCGGACCTCCTGGAAGTACAGGGGCATCGCGAAGAAGATGCCGAACATCGCGAACGAGACCAGCGTGGATAGCGTGGTGCCCCAGGTGAACCCGGCCGACCGGAACAACCGCAGCTCGATCAGCGGGCGGATCACGCCCCCGCGGAGTGATCCGCCGTTACCGGCGCGGTTGCGTCCGGTCAGCCAGCGCTCCCAGGCCACCAGAATGGCGAGCACCGCTACCCCCGCGGCGATGGTGCCGACCGCGATGGAGTCGGACCAGCCGTCCTGGCCTGCCTTGATGAATCCGTACGTCAGCGCGGCCAGCCCGGCGCTGGACAGGATCACGCCGACGGCGTCGATCCGCGGCCGCTCCGCGCTGCGCGACTCCGGCAGCAGGACCGCGACGGCGATGACGGCCAGCACTACCACCGGCACATTGATCAGGAAGACCGAGCCCCACCAGAAGTGGTCGAGCAGGTAGCCGCCGACGATCGGGCCGATCGGGAAGCTGATGAAGGTGGCCGACGCCATCAGCGCGATCGCCCGCTGCCGCTCCTCCGGGGCGAACAGCACCGGGATCACCGAGAGCGACAGCGGGAAGATGGCCGCGGCGCCGATCCCGAGTACCGCCCGGCCTGCGATCAGCTCGCCGGTGCCGGCCGCGTACGCGCACACCGCCGAACTGGCCCCGAACAGGACAAGCGCGACCAGCAGCACCTTCTTGCGTCCCAGCCGGTCGCCGAGCAGACCCGCGGGCAGCATCGCGGCCGCCAGCACCAGGCTGTAAGAGTCGGAGATCCACTGCAGGTCGCTGGTCGAGGCGTGCAGGTCGGTCGCGATCGTGGGCAGCGCCAGGTTGAGCACGGTCAGGTCGAGCCCGACGACGAGCACGCTCGCCGCGATCGCGACTAGCGCCCACCACTTGCGAGCCGGGTTCCCCGCCATGACAGTCACACCCCTTCGGCAGTCACACCTTTTTGGAAGTTGCTGTCAAAAGTATGCGTCCGTCATTTGGTGGTGTCAACCATAAAACCCGGGAGCCTCGCCGGGCCGGTATGGATGACCCGACCCTGGCATTCGTGCTAGCCGGTAGTCGGATTCGGGGGTCTGCCGTGAGGCCGGGAACACCGTTCGCGTGCGATCGTCATGGGATGCGACACGAACCTGCCTGCCAGCATCGGCCCCGGTGTCCTGGCGCGTCAGCGCGGGACCGGGCGGCCGCGTGCGTAGTGGCCTCCCATCCCGAGCAAGGCTGGAGTCTGCTCTGCAACGGCATCGTGCTCTTCGACGACGCGGGGATCCTGGTGCTGGCCGCTCGCGTCACGATTCCCGGCCACGCCCCCGCACTACCGAGGGCGGCGTGAGCGGCGGATGGTAACGTCTAGGCCGGTGATGTTTTGTGAGCGTTAACATTCAGGCTAAACACAAGCGGGCCAGGGACAACCGGGCCTACGTACGCGAGCTGCTGGCGGAACGCCAGCCCGGGCTCGCCGCTGTCCTGCGGGCGGTTGAACGGCAGCTGGATGTGCCGCGGCCGCATGATCCACGTGATTGGAGGCGCACCCTGAACACGGCCTGGCTCTATCACCGGGATGGTTCGGAATGCGTCGACCGCTGGTCCTGCCAGGATCAGGACCACACCAGCGTCCCGCCGCGCTGCGGCGCCGGGGCCGCTGGCCGGCCGATCGGCTGTGAGCTCCCGAAGGGCCACCCCGGCCCGCACCTGCACTTCGCGGACCTGGAGCGCTGCGGCGCCGGGGAAGAGGATCCCGCCGCCCTGGCGTCATAACAAGCCGGCGGCCGAACCGCGCGAAGATCACTAAACGCCCGGGTTGACCGATACTAGTAAGGGTGACCGAAACCGGCATCCGGGTCGCGCTGGCCGACGACGACGTCCTCCTCCGGGAGGGCCTGGCCAGCCTGCTCAAACAGTCCGGGTTTGCCGTGGTCGGCCAATGCGGTGATGGGTCGCAGCTCATCGCCCTGATCCGGGAGCATGAGCCGGAACTGGCCATCGTGGATATCCGGATGCCGCCGGATTATGGCACCGAGGGGCTTGACGCGGCCCGCGTGATCCGGGCCGAGTTCCCGGATATCGCCATCCTGGTCTTGTCCGCGCACGCCGTGGTCGAGCACGCGGTGGACCTCCTGACCAGCGGTGAACGTAGCGGCTACCTGCTGAAGAGCCGGATCACCGACGTGGATGACTTCATCGAGACGCTGAAGCGGATCGTGCGGGGCGGTTCGGTCGTGGATCCCGTTCTCGTCGCCGAACTCGTCGCGGCCCGCAGTGTCGGCGATCCGCTCGACGTACTGACTCCCCGGGAGCGCGAGGTGCTCGCGCTCATGGCGGAGGGCCGTTCCAACGGCGGGATCTCGCGTGAGCTCTGGGTGGCCGAAGCAACCGTGGAGAAGCACGTGCGGAGCATCCTGATGAAGCTGCACCTGCCGGAAACCGACGACATGCACCGCCGGGTCCTCGCGGTGCTGACCTTCCTCGACGCTCGATAGCCTGCCCTGTTTCGCATGACGCTCGCGGTCATGCCCGGCCGAGGATCCGCTGGATCGCCGCGGCCGACAGTTCGTCCTTCGCCAGGAAGCCGGCGGCCCGGCTGTCGGCGACCATGTCCGCGAAGTCGGCTCCGCCCCGGGTCGAGATCATGATCACGGCCGGGTCGGCCTTGGTACCGCTCCCGGCCAGGCGGCGGGCGAGCTCGAAGCCATTCTCGTCACCGAGCGCGATGTCTACGAGCACGACATCCGGCCGCAGCTCGCTGGCCTGGCGGAGGGCTTCGGCGATGCTCGAGGCGGTGCCCGCCACCACCACGCCCTCTTGGGCGAGCAGAAGGCACGCCGTCTCGATGAACGCACCGTTGTCGTCGACTAGCAGGCAGCGCACGAGGCCCGTGTGGCAGCGGGGACGAAGCCGCCGCATTGCTGGTAGCCGACATAACCCGGCCGCGGCTCCCCGGTCATCCGGCCGGTCATCCGGCCGCGGTCGCGTTCTCGTCCACCACGGCCCGGCCCGCCATCAACGCGATCTCGGCCAGTTCGGCGTGCAGCTTGCGTACCTCGTCCTCACCCCAGATCGGTGAGCTGAACTGGTGGTGGGTGATCGCCGTCACCATGAGAAACATGGCCTCGATGGAGGTAAATCCGCCATCCAGCCAGTCGGTACGCTCCATGTCTGCTTCCTGCCTCGGGTCGCCGCGCCAGGTATGGCTTGCCCTGGCCGGCTCGTGTCACTCCGGCCGGCCAGAGCCATAGGAACAGCCTGACGCGGCCGCCCCGGGCCGGGCATCATGGCCAACGCCCATCCCGGCCTGCTAGCTAGCCGGTAGACCACGCGCCGGCCGTTCTTCCAGGCTGCTCAGAGCAATCTTCCAGCCGGATGACCTGTGATGATTTGTGATTCAATGAGCGTTGTCGCAGGGGGAGGTGCGGCGTGCGAAAGCCAGATCCCGGACGCATCGCGCCGCTCGCCCGGCTGAAGGTGGGCACGAAGCTGATGCTGCTTGTCCTGCTGCCGGTGTGCGTCCTTCTCGGCTTCACCGGCTTCACCGCCTTGGCGGACTGGCACGCAGCCAGCCAGTTGCAGGATTTCCGGGCCGCGACGCGGCTGTCCTTCGCGACGGCCGGGGTGGCCGGCCAACTGGCGACGGAGCGCACCGCGGCCGCTATGGTGCGCCTGCGGCCCGGCGCGCAGGCCCAGGCCGGGCTGGGTGCCGCGCAGCGCGACGTGAACCAGGCGCTGCACCATGCGCAGGACAGCGCCGCGGACTGGCACGGGTCCGTAGACGTGGCCGGCCGGCTGGCCCTCGCCCGCAAGCAGCTGGCGGCCCTGCGGCTCCGGGCCGCCGGCGGGTCGCTCTCCGTCCCGGATATCTCCACCTCATACGGCACCCGGGTGAACGACCTGATCGGCACGGTGGGGGACCTGATCGAGGACCAGCCGCCGCAGAGCTCCGGCCAGACGCCCGACGCCTACCTGGCCATGCTGCAGGCGATCGAGGCCGCCCAGCGCGAACGCGTGGACGTGGCCGCCGTGCTCGGCGTACCGCGGGACCAGACGGCGCTGGACCAGATGACGGCGACCAGCCGCTGGGCGACGCTGGAAGGGGCGGAGCTCGGCACCTTCCGCCAGAACGCTCCGGGGCGGCTGGCCGCGGACCTCGACGCGGTGCTGCGCACCCCGGCCGGGATCGCGGTGCGGACGGTGCGCGACGACATCCTGGCCCGTCCGCGGGCCGCGGTCGCGCACACCTCCCTGGGGGCGTGGCTGGACGCCACCGGGACCCGGATCGGCGGCCTGGGGCGGCTGGAGAGCGGGACGGGCCGCGACCTGGCGACCACCGCGTCACGAGACCTCCACGCGGCGCGCGCGGGCGGCCTCCGCAACCTGGGCCTGTTGCTCGCGGTGCTGTCCGTGGTGACCGCCCTCGGCCTCGTGCTGCGGCGCTCGATCACCCAGCCCCTCAGCGAGGTCTCCGAGGGAGCGCGTACCCTGTCAAGCGGCGACCTAGCCTTCGACGTGAGCTACGCCGGGCGCGACGAGATCGGCGACGTCGCGGCGGCCTTCCGCGACCTGCACGTCACGGCGGAGCGACTGGTTGGCGAGATCCATGCGACCAACGCCGCGATCAGCGACAACCGGCTGGACCACCGCGCGGACGTCGGCGCCTTCGAGGGCACCTGGGCTCACCTGCTGGCCGGCATGAACGACACCATCGCCGCCTTCGCCCGGGCCCGGGCGGATCTGGCCGCCTCCCGGGCGCGGATCGTGGCCGCGAGCGACCAAGCCAGACGGCAGATCGAGCACGACCTGCACGACGGGGCTCAGCAACGGCTGGTATCACTCGGGCTCGGCCTGCGCGCCGCGCAGAAAGCCGTGCCGCCGGGACAGCCTGGGCTGCGACAGGAACTGGGCCGCCTGGCCCGCGGCACCGCCGAGATACTGGAGGAACTGCGGGAGATCTCCCGCGGCATCCATCCCGCCATCTTGTCGCTGGGCGGGCTCGGCCTCGCGCTGAAGGCGCTGGCCCGCCGGTCCCCGGTGCCGGTGAAACTCGACGTACGGGTGCAGGCCCGGCTGCCCGAACGGGCCGAGGTGGCCGCTTACTTCGTAGTCAGCGAGGCCCTGGCCAACGTGGCCAAGCACGCGCGGGCATCCGTGGTAGAGGTCCAGGTCGAGGTGCGAGACGGCGTCCTGGCCGTGTCGATCAGCGACGATGGCATCGGCGGAGCCGATCCGTCGCGCGGTTCCGGGCTCATCGGGCTGACCGACCGCGTCGAGGCATCGGGGGGCACGATCAGCATCTCCAGCCACGCCGGAGCCGGAACCCAGATCACCGCCGAGCTTCCCATCGCGAGCTAGCGCCGGGGCTAGCCCTGCAGACGGCTCAGCAGGGCGGTGCCGTCGGGGCTGCCCAGGCCCGAGCAGGCGTCCCAGCCGGGGCCGGCCGCGTAGGCGCCGTTGTTCCCGCTGGTGATGTCGCGGGAGCCGGGCACCGCGGTGCCCGGCGTCACCCCGGCGTACAGGAGCGTCTGGATCAGGCCGAACCGCTGGCCGGACGCCTCCGCCAGCCGGCTGATCAGCGCCGCCCACAGCGGCGCGACCGCGCTGGTGCCGCCGACGACCTGGGCCTTGCCGCCGGAGTAGATCTGGTAGCCGGTGACCGGGTCGGCGTTGCCCGCCACATCCGGCACCCCCCGCCCGCCAGAGCCAGCGCCCGAGCCAGCGCCGCCCGCGCGGGACGGCACTCCGGCGTCCGCCTGCCAGGACGGCAGGGCGAACTCGTCGCTGACCCCGCCGCCGCCCGCTCCCTCGTTGGCCGCGGTCTCGTTCCAGACCACCTCGGAACTGATCACGCCGGTGGTCGGGTCGGCGAGGAGCTTGGTCCCGCCGCAGGCCAGTGCGTGCGGGCTGGAAGCGGGGAAGTCCACGTGCGGCTGCCCGTCATCGACGGCGTCGCCGCTGCCGTTGTCGCCGGAGGCGGCGCAGACCGTGATGCCCAGCGCGGCCGCGTCGGCCATCGCCGCGTCCATAGCGGTGCGCCCCTGCGCGGTCCACGAGTCCTCGGACTGACCCCAGCTGATCGAGATCGCGATCGGCGCCGGGGTGGCCTGTGCGGCCTCGGAGATCGCGTCGATGAAGCCGCTGTCGCTGTTCGGCGCGAAGTAGACCACCTGCGCCGCCCCCGGTGCGGCCGCGCCGATGACGTCGACGTCGAGCGCGACCTCCACGTCGGCTCCGTTCGGATCCGAACCAGGCGCGTTGGAAGCGCCGTCCACGCTGGCCGCGGTGACGGACGGGACGTCAATGCCGAGCCCGCCGAAGTAGGTGTCGAGGTCGCTGTCGGAGTAGCCGCCGCCGAGCTCGATGACCGCGATGGTCTGGCCCGCGCCGGTGGTCCCGGCCGGGAACTGGTAGATGCTGGCCACCTGGTTCGGCGGGTAGGTGTGCCCCTGGGCGGCCGCGGCGGCGCTGCCGTCTCTCGGGGCCCGGAAGTGCGGCCGGGCCTGTGGCCGGGTGTCCAGGCCCAGCACCGCGAGCACCACGCTGTCCAGCGGGGCCGGCACGAACAGCGGGCCCTCCCGGTAGCGGTGGGTGACCGTCCCCTGCCCTTCCGGTGCCGGACTGCTGACCTGCCGCAGCTCAGCGCCGAACACGCTGGACAGCTGCCCGAGCGTGCCCGCCACCTTGATCCGCCGGCTGCCCGGGAGCACCGCGGTGATCGCCAGGCCTAGGCCGGTGAGCGTCCGCCGGACCAGGTCCACGTCGGCCGGGTCGGCCCCGTACCGCTCGGCCAGCTGGTCGCCGGTGAGGACGGTGGGCCCCTCAACGATATCGGCGGGAATCTCGGCCCGCCGGCGCAGCACCAGCGTCAGCTCGGCCCGCTCGGAGGTGTCCAGCTGGCCGGCCGGCGCGACGCCCGGAAGCGAGGTGCGCTCGCTGCCGGCTAGCTGAACGAGGGGTTCGGATTCTTCGGGCATGGTCAGCTCCTGCTTGAGGTCGCGCGGACAGGCCCGCCCGTTCGGCGATATTTTCCCGAACGGGCGTGGGTGGCGGTTCCCGAGAATAGGGAAAACCTGCCGACCGCGAGCCAATTCGCCGGCAAATGCGCCGTGCGTAAAGGGCGTGACCCTAATGAGCTTGGTGGTGGTGGCGGCGCCAGCGACGGCGGTGGCCGGCGCCACCACCACCACGTTCTTGGGTCAGGCGCTCACGGGGCTCCCGGGTCCGGAGGTCGCGGAGCCCACCTGACGATCCCGCTCGCCCGCCCGGCGGCGGGCGAGCCAGGTCACGGTGAGGACCAGGGACGCCAGCAGCAGCGGCGGGAGGTAGAGCAGGGGAATCGAGGACGGGATGATGGCCGAGCCGCCGCCGGGCTGCCCGAACAGGTCGACGGCCAGCTTCTCCTGCCAGAGAAACGCGTAGGGGATAACCGGGATGGCCAGCAGCACGAGGACGCGGCGGCTGACCGGGGCGCGCAGGCACGCGGCCGCCACGCCGACCAGGACCACGGCGATCAGCAGGTCGGCGGGCACGCCGGCCACCCTGCCGCCGAAGTCGTCGAACCGGGTCGGCGCGGAACCGAACCACACGTCGCCGCCCACGCTGAACCCGCCGAGGATCAGCGCCGCCGCGCCGACCAGGGCGGTGCCGCTCCGGGTCAGCAGGGCCAGGCCGCGGTCGGGTCCGGGGGAGAGCAGCAGCGCCACCGCGGCCGTGCAGGAAAGCAGGACGGTGAACGCCACGGCCGGGTCGGCGTACCCGGCGAAGGCCGGGACGGCGCCGGCCGCGACCTGCCCGATCGCGGTGGCCAGGGCGCCGAGCCCGGCCAGCCGGCGCAGCCGAAGGAACACGAGCAGGGTGACCCCGGGGGCACCGGCCGCCATCGGCAGGTCGGCCAGGCCGAGGGTAGCGGTGAGCTCCCAGTGCGGGTGACCGGTGATGCTGCTCGCCACCGCCTGCGGGATGCGGAACTCGGTCAGCGCGGCCACCAGCAGCAGCAGCGGCGCCACCACGCTGACCACGGCCAGGGCGTCACTCCAGCGCTGATCGCGCACCGTCCAGGAGAGCCAGTGCGTGCGCCGGAGGCGGTTCAGCGCGATCCGGCCGCGGATCCGCAGCGCGCCGCCGACGAGGTCGGCGCTGTCGGCGGTGTGCTGACCGAAGCGCAGCGCCCAGGCCACCGGCTTGGCCGCCCGGACCTGCGCGTCACCGTCGGCGGCGAGCAGCACGCCGACCATTTCCTCGGCGTGCTCGCGCCGGTGGTCTTTGGGGTACAGGGCCAGCAGCCGCCGGTACCACTTCTCCATCCGGCTGCCCCTAGTCGCGGCCACGCTCATCCGGCGTCTCCGCTTGCTTCCTCGAGGGCTTGCTTCCCGGGCGCGCGTTCCCCGGGCGGCTCTTGTCCCTTCATGCAGTCCCTCCGGCCAGGCCCAGACGGCTAGCAGCGACGGCGGCGTTGGCGCGCAAACGGCCCACCTCGGCCGCGAGTTCGGCGGTCCCCTCGTCGGTGATCCGGTAGTAGCGGCGCAGCCGCCCGTCCACGATCTCCTCTTTATCGCCGGTGACCAGGCCATCGGCCTTCAGCCGGTCCAGGGCCGCGTACAAGGTGCCCGCACGGAGCCTGACGCGGCCGTCGGAAATCCGCGCGACATCGCTCATGATCCCGTAACCGTGCTGGGCCCCCGCGGCCAGCGCGGTCAGGATGAGGAACGTCGGCTCCTGCATGGACTGCTTGCTCACAGGACTTGTATATGCCGATGAACGGCACATATCAACTCGATCGCCCATCACGAACAAGTCCAGAACCAACGGTGACCGATTCTGTACAACTTGTTGCGATTCGCGACCGGCCTGCGTCATGATGAAGCAGATTGACGTCCAGGAACCCGGACAAATGGCGCCCGGTTCTCCGGGCACCGCGAAAGGGCGCTGTGCCGCCGCGTGTCACGTTCCGCGACGTGTTCGCGGTGCGCGAGTTCCGGTTCCTGTGGTCTTCGGTCGTCCTGTCCACGGTGGGCGACCGTCTGGCCCTGGTCGCTCTCACCTTGCTGGTATACGACCAGACGGCGTCGCCGCTGCTCGCGGCCCTGGTCTACGCGGCCGGCTATCTGCCGTGGGTGATCGGCGGCCTGTTCCTGGCGGGCCTGGCCGACCGGCGCCCGCGGCGCTCGGTGATGGTGTTCTGCGACGCGGTCCGCGCGGTGCTGGTCGCGATCATGGTGCTCCCGCACGTGCCGATCGGGGCGCTGGTGGCGCTGTTGTTCGCCGCCACGATGTTCGCGCCCCCGTTCGAATCGGCCAAGGCCTCCATCACCCCGGACATCTTGTCGGGCGAACGCTATGTCCTCGGCACGGCGGTGCTCCAGACGACCATGCTGGTCGGCCAGGTGGCCGGCGCGGCCGGCGCGGGATTCGCGGTCCAGTACCTCGGGGTCCGGCTCTCGCTCGTCATCGACGCGCTCACGTTCCTGCTCTCCAGCGTGCTGATCCGCTTCGGCACCCGGGCCCGGCCGGCCGCGGCGAGACCGGAAACCGTCGAGCCGTCGCCGCTGGCGCGGATGGTAGCCGGATTCCGGCTGGTGTTCGGCAACCCGGCGCTGCGAACCCTGCTGCTGTTCGGCTGGCTTGTGGTCTTCTACACGATCCCGGAGGGAATCGCCGCCCCGTATGCGAGAACCCTCGGCGGAGGGTCGATCGCCACCGGCCTGGTGCTGGCGTCCACGGCGCTGAGCACGACGATCGCCACGCCGCTGTTCACCCGGTTCGTCCGCCCGCGCCAGCGGATCAACCTCATGGGCCCGCTGGCCGTGCTGACCTGCGCCACGCTGGTCCTGACGGTCCTGCACCCCGGCCTTACCGTGTCGCTGGTGATCTTCTCGTTGTCGGCCGCGTTCGGTGTCTACCAGATCGCGGCCAACACGGCGTTCGTGATCAGGACGCCGAACGAACGGCGGGCTCAGGCCTTCGGCATCGCCAGCATGGGCGTGATCGTCGGCCAGGGAGTCGCCTTCGTGGCGGCCGGCGCCGCCGCGGAGCTGGTCTCTCCCGCCACGGTCATCGCCGTAGGCGGCGGGATCGGCGCGGTCGTAGCCTTCGTCCTTACGCTCAGGTGGCGTCGCGTGTCACCACCGGGCGGACGGCATGCGGCGGGACGGCGTCCCGGTCGCGTCGCGGCCACGAGCTCGGTGCCGCTACGCGGAAATGCTAGCTGAATCGCCGTTCGTACCCGACAAGGCTCGGCGGAGGGCCTGTCGCCCCGGCTTGGTGACAGCGTCGACGGTGGTCGCCCCGTGATCGCCACGCCGTGTCCGGTCCTGCCCGCGAATTAGGCAGGTGAACGCGTGGCCGGGGCTGCTGGCCGTGCTGACCTGCGTGACGCTGGTCCTGACGGCCCTCCGCCCGGGTCTTGCCGTTTCGCTGGTGATCTTCTCGTGGCCGGCGCTTGCGGTGCGTACCGGCTTCCCGCCAGTGCGGCGTTCGGCGGCGCTGCGCGGGCCTGCGGAGCGGCGGGGGACTCGCTCAGCTCCAGGTGTCTCGCATCGCGAGTACCTCCTTCCGGGTCATAAGACCGGTGCTATTCGAGGTACTCAGGACCAGTTGACGCGCATGAACCTGCCCCTCCCTCCGGCAGTGGTGGGCGGTCGGCGAGCGATTGCCGGCCAAAGCACGCCGGGTAATCGTGGCTCGTCAATCACCATTTAGCGCCCGGCAAATCACTCGATGCAGGCGAATCGCCCCCAATAGTGCGTTAGATACGGAAGATGAGTTAAAGTAGCTATACGGAGCTAGTCCTTTACGGTGAGCTGTCGAACTAGACCGATGCGTGCCACGTCTCACGGGAAACGGTGGACCATGAAAGCCTCGTCCGTCACGCGTCGCGTGCTGACGAGTCTCGATATCAGGTACTGGGCCTCGTGGCGGACTCCCTGGCGGCTTCGCCTTTATGTGCTAATAGTGCCGCTGGTGGCGCTCGGGCTGGCGTGCTATGCGGGCTCGCAGACGGTCTGGCGTACCTCCGATCTGGCGCGATTCCTCCTGCTGCTGGCCTGTGGCATGGTGTCGGTGGCGGCGACGCCGAGGACGGCCTACGTCCCGGGCGGTATGACCAGGGACTTCCTTACCGTGTGGGTGCTGCCGGTAGCGATCCTGCTGCCACCGGTCTACGCGATGCTGACCCCGATTCCGCTGCAGGTGCTGACCCAGTTGCGGGTGCACCGGGGGGTCGTCTACCGCAGGGTGTTCACCGTCGCCGCGATCGCCATCGCGTACGGTGCGGCGTCGGTGGTGTTCCACGCGTTCCCGCATTCCTTCGCCGGGCCGTCGATCGGTACCGGTACGCACGCCCTGACTTGGACCGTAGCGGTGGCCCTGTGCGAGATCATCGGCGGGAGAGGCCACCAGCTCCTGGTGGTCGGCGGCATAAAGCTGACCGATCCCACGGTGCGGTTCCGGGACCTGGAGCTGAACCGCGAGGCCTTGCAGGGCGACTTCGCCGAGTTCGACCTGGGCGTGCTGATCACCGTGGTGGTCGGCGTCAACGTGGCGCTGGCGGTGTTCGCCGTCCCGACCGTACTGCTGGTCCGGCGTTTCATGATGCACGCCCAGCTCCTCGCCCTGGCGCGGGTCGACACGAAGACCGGACTGCTGAACGCGTCCACCTGGGAGCGGGAGGCCGCGACCGAGATCGCCCGGGCCATCCGGACCAGGAGCCCGCTGGCGCTCGCGCTGGTCGACATCGATCACTTCAAGCTGGTCAACGACACCCACGGCCACCTGGCGGGAGACAAGGCCCTGCGGGCTGTCACCGACGCGCTGCGCAATCAGCTGCGCGCCTACGACCTGGCCGGGCGGTTCGGCGGGGAAGAGTTCGCGATCCTGCTGCCGCAGGCGCGCGAGATTGACGCGCTCAACGTAGCGGAGCGCCTTCGCGCCCATGTCGCGGCCATGTCCATTCCCGTTGACGATAAAAACGAGTCCGGGCAGGTCATCAGGCTCACTATTTCAGTCGGCGTGGCCGCCCTCAACGGCGAGAGCCGGGAGCTCACCGACATGCTCGCCGCCGCCGACGCGGCCCTGTACCACGCCAAGGAGACCGGCCGTAATAAGACCCACGTCATCTCCGCCAGCGCCCCGACCGCATAGCCCCCGTTAGCCACCAGCCGCGCCGACCGCATAGCCCGCATTAGCCGCCGCCCGCGCCGACCGCACAGCCGCATTAGCCGCCGGCGTCCGGCTCTCCGGCACTGCTGATGCGGCCCGCCGGAACGCGATGAAACTGGGCTTTCACTGCGTCAGGACGCACTGGATCCGGGGTTTCACCGCGTTCTGCCGCCGGGGGGCGAGCGCAGCACGAGCCCCGTGAGGGGACCTGGGCACCGCCAGTATCACCAGCACCGCCCAGCAGGC
>Ga0307305_10000268_pt1 | contig 17530 bp, 14 predicted proteins | sample ER_DNA_186_FD_194512 | JGI IMG/M metagenome (GOLD analysis project Ga0307305, IMG submission 194512) | Bulk soil microbial communities from the East River watershed near Crested Butte, Colorado, United States - ER_DNA_186 | ecosystem: Environmental > Terrestrial > Soil > Floodplain | place... | reverse complement strand
GCCGTCGTACTCGGCCCCGGAGCCTGCCGCGGCCCCGCCGCGGCCCATGTCCCGGTCCGAGCCGCCCACCGGGCCCCTAGTCCGTGCCGAGGCCGCGCCCGCGCCGCCGGTCCGGCCCGCGCCACCGGTCCGGCCCGCGCCACCCGCGGCCTCGGCCCCGCCGACGACGCCCATACCCTCCCTTTCCCACGTCACCTGGACCGTGCTGGTTGCCTCGGATCGCGTCTACTACAACAGGATGAAGGCGTCGCGCGCCGTGTTCGGCTCGGCCGTCGAGTTTCCGGCGCACACCTCTGAACGGCGGATCCGGCTCGTCGGCAAACAGATGCGCATCGGACGGCGGAGCGCGGCCCGGGACCTGGTGCCGGAGATCGACCTGGCCGACAAGCCGGTAGACCCGGGCGTCAGCCGACTGCACGCGGTCCTTGCCTCAGCATCGGACGGCACCTGGTTCATCAGCGACCCCGGATCGGCCAACGGCACCTTCGTCAACAGCCGCGAGCTCGCCGTCGGGGAAAGGGTCACCCTGCACGAAGGTGACCGGATCAACCTGGGCGCATGGACCGTCATCACGATGCACCGCGGCTAGACGCGGTCCGATGCCGGACGCCATGGAACCGGGCGAAGCGCGCGCGATTATCCCGTTGGCCGCCGTCCTCTGGTATGAACGTACTTAAAGCCAGACAGCACCGGGCAACCGGTGCGACGAGAGCGGTTTTGGCGGTCGGCCCATGACAACCACTGTCGGCGTTTCGCACGGCCCGGTTACCCCCGCGCCAGCGGTCCGCCGTGCCTGGTGGCGGCCCCGCCTGGACGGGGCGACGACGCCCTCGAGGCTCCGGCTGCTGCTCGCCCTGCTGATCCTGCTCAGCCTGGCCTGGGGCGTGCTCGCCGCGCTAACGGCTGACCAGCACGCCTCGGCGGCGGCGGACGTGGTCGCGGTCAGCGAGCCGCTGAGCCTGGACGCCGAACAGATCTACACCAGCCTGTCCGACGCCGACGCCACCGCGGCCAACGCGTTCCTGGCCGGCGGCCTGGAGCCCGCCAAGGCCAGGCAGCGCTACCAGGCGGACATCACCGAGGCGGCCATCCGGATCGAGGCGGCCAGCGCCCTGGTCGGTTCGTCCGCCGCGCGGACCCAGCTGCCCGCTCACCTGGCGAAGCAGGCGTCGGCGGCCGGTACGGCCGTGGGTGACGACCTGGCCATCTTGTCCGGCCAGCTTCCCGCCTACACCGATGAGGTGGGCACGGCCCGGGCCGACAACCGGCTCGGGCTTCCGCTCGGCGCGGCCTACCTCAGGGAGGCCTCCGGGCTGCTGCGCGGGACGCTGCTCCCCGCGGCCAGCGACATCTACACCAGGGAGAGCGCACAGCTGACCTCGGCCAGCGCGCAGGCTACCGGGCTGCCGCTCATCGCGGTCGCGGCGGTGGCCGGGCTCGGCCTCGGCTACGTGCTCTTCCGCTCGTCCCGGTGGTTGTCCCGGCACACCCACCGGGTGGTCAACTACGGGCTGCTGCTGGCCACGCTGGCCGGGCTGGTCTCGCTGGTGTGGCTGGTCGCAGCGTTCGTGGTCGGCCGGGGCGATCTGCTGCACGCGCAGCAGCAGGGTTCCGCGCCGGCCCAGGCGTTCGCCCGGGCCGAGGTGGCGGCGCTGCAAGCGCACGCGGACGAGAGCCTCACCCTGATCGACAACGGCGGCGACGACTCCTACCAGAAGGACTACCTGGCCCAGCAGAAGCTCCTCGGGCCCGGACCCGGCACGCTGCTCGCGGCGGTACAGGCGGCCGGGGGTCCGGGGTCCGACGTCGCGGCGCAGGCCCGGGCCTGGTACCAGGCGCACGCGGCGCTGCGCGCCAAGGACGACGCCGGGAGCCACGGTGCCGCCGTGCAGTCTGCGCTGAGCGGTGACGCCGCCACCAGTTTCGCGCGGCTGTCCGTGACCCTCAGCGAGGGGATCAACGACCACCAGGCCGTCTTCGCCGTCAGCGCCCGCAGCGGCCGGGACGCGTTCACCGGGCTCGCCGTGGGCATGATCGTGGCGTCGCTGGTAATGGTGGGCGGCTGCGTCTGGGGCCTGAGCCGCCGGCTCACGGAGTACCGGTGAACGCGCGGACGCGTCCCGGCGTGCCCTGGCGGCGGGCGGTCCTGGCGGTAATCGCCGCGTCCGGGCTGGCGCTGGGGGCCGCGACGGCCGCGGCCGAGCCTGGTCACCCGCCCGCCGTCCGGGCGGCCACCGGAGCCAAGGCGGTGCGTGCGCCCGCCGTGGACGCCTGCGATCCGACGGCGAGCAGCCTGCGCCCGTCCGGGCCGCCTCAGGTGACGCCGGGCTCGTTCATGGCGAAGATCCGCGCCCGCGGCTACCTGATCGCCGGGGTGGACCAGAGCACGTACCACTTCGGCTTCCTCAACCCGCTCAGCGGCCAGATCGAGGGCTTCGACATCGACATGATCCGGGCGGTGGCCAAGGCCATCTTCGGTGACCCGGGCAAGGTGCAATTCAAGGCGATTTCCGACGCGCAGCGCATCCCGGACACCACCCACGGCACGGTGGACGTCGTGGCGCACACGATGACGATCACCTGCGACCGGCTGAACGAGGTCGACTTCTCCAGCGTTTACTTCGAGGCGCACCAGAAGGTCCTGGTGCTGAAGAACTCCAGCGCCACCAGCCTGGACGACCTGCACGGCCAGAAGGTCTGCGCGACCTCCGGGTCCGATTCGGTCGACCGCATCCGCCAGCACCACGCTGTTGCGGTCGAGGTGCCGTACTGGACCGACTGCCTGGTGCGGCTGCAGCAGGGAAGCGTGGCGGCGATCTCCACCGACGACTCGATCCTGGACGGGCTGGCCGCGCAGGATCCGTGGACCAAGATCATCGGCAAGCCGCTCACCGACGAGCCCTATGGCCTGGCGATCTCCAAGCAGCACCCGGAGTTCGTCCGGTTCGTGAACGCGGTCCTGCAGCAACTGCGGACGGACGGCCAGTGGAAGGCTAGCTACGCGCACTGGCTGGGCCATCCGGTTCAAGACCCGCCGCAGGCACGCTACGCGGGCTGACCGATGACGAGCAGACGATGCGGAGGGCTGACGAGGGGAGCGGGGTGGCCATGAGCACCTGCACCAGTTGCGGCGGGACGATCGAGGACGGTTACTGCAACGTCTGCGGCCTGGCCGCCGCCCCGGCGGCCTCGGTACCTGCCGGATCGGGCCCGTCCGGATCGGCGTCCGGGGCATCGGGAACGGCAGGATCCGGGACGGCCGGCAGCCGCCAGACCGCCGGCACCCGGGGAACCAGGGGATCGCGGCGCACCAGCGGGCGGTCGGCGCGGGGCCGGCTGGGCGCGGGGCTGGTGGAGATCCCGCCGGTGCCCTACCGCGACCCGGCCAGCGCCATCCTCGCCGATCCGCAGGTCCCGGAGAGCCGCCGCTTCTGCGCAACCTGCGAGCAGCCCGTCGGGCGCGGTCAGGACGGCCGGGGCGGGCTGACCGAGGGTTTCTGCCGCAACTGCGGCACCCGGTTCTCGTTCAGCCCGAAGCTGGAACCGGGCGACCTGGTGGCCGGCCAGTACGAGGTGCTCGGCTGCCTCGCCTTCGGCGGACTCGGCTGGATCTACCTGGCCAAAGACCACAACGTCAGCGACCGCTGGGTGGTGCTCAAGGGCCTGCTCAATACCGGCGACGCCGATGCCATGGCCGCCGCGGTCGCCGAGCGCCAGTTCCTCGCCCAGGTGGAACACCCGAATATCGTGCGGATCTATAACTTCGTGCAGCACGCGGACCGGCGGACGGGGGAGTCGGCCGGGTACATCGTGATGGAGTACGTGGGCGGCAAGTCGCTCAAGGAGATCCTGCAGGATGCCCGGCGTGACGGCGGCTCGGTGCCGCTCGTCCATGCGGTCGCGTATGCGGTCGAGGTGCTGCCGGCGCTGGGGTACCTGCACGACCGGGGGCTGGTGTACTGCGATTTCAAGCCGGACAACGTGATCCAGACCGAGGAGCAGCTCAAGCTCATCGACATGGGCGGCGTGCGCGGTGTCGACAGCGAAGGACCGATCTACGGCACGGTTGGCTACCAGGCGCCCGAGATCGGGACGGACGGGCCGTCGGTGTCCTCGGACCTGTTCACGGTGGGCCGGGCGCTGGCCGTGCTCACCTTCGAGTTCAGGGGCTACCAGAGCAACTACCAGTTCACCTTCCCCGACGCCGTGCCGCTGCTGGAGCAGCAGGAGTCGTTCGCCCGGTTGCTGCGCCGGGCCACCCACCGGGACCCCGAGCGCAGGTTCGGTTCGGCCGGGGAGATGGCCGAGCAGCTCACCGGGGTGCTGCGCGAGGTGCTCGCGACCGCCGACGGCGCGCCCCGGCCGGCGTTCTCCACCGTGTTCAGTCCCGAGCTCCAGGCTGTGCTGGCCGGGGGGGACGACGCCTCCGGCTCCCTCTCGCGGCCCCCCAGGGCCGCCGAGATCATCGCGGGAATGCCGATGCCGCAGGTGGACCGGGCCGACCCGGCGGCCGGCTATCTGGCCACGTTCGCCGGGCTCGACTCCGCCCAGCGAGCGGCCGCGCTGTCCGGCGCGGTGTCGGGCGACGCGGCCGTGCCGGCCGAGGTCGCCACCTCCGCCGAGACGCGGCTGGCGCTGGCGCGCGCCCAGCTCGACGTCGGCGACTACAACGGAGCCGGAGCCACGCTGGCCGACCTGGCCGCCGAGGATCCGGCCGACTGGCGGATCGCCTGGACCGACGGCCTGCGCCAACTGGCTGCCGGGGAGACAGATACCGATGGCGCGGGGGCGGCGGCCGCACGGGGCGCGTTCGGCGCGGTCTACGACGACCTCCCTGGCGAGCTCGCACCCAAGCTCGCGCTGGCCTTCGCGGCCGAAGCCGCCGGGGACGCCGCGTCCGCCGCCCGCTACTTCAAGCTCGTCTGGACCGTGGACCGGTCGTGCATCAGTGCCGCGTTCGGCCTGGCCCGGGCCTGCCTGGCGATCAGCGACCGGCCCGGCGCGATCGCGGCGCTCGCGGCGGTACCGGAGACGTCCAGCTACCACGCGGCGGCGCAGATCGCCGCGGTCCGGATCCTGGTGTCATCCGGGATGACCGGCGATGACCTGCACCAGGCCAGCGGCCGCCTGGGCCGGCTGGCTCTGGACGAGGCACGCCGCCAGCAGCTCACCGTGGAGATCCTGCGGGCCGCCCTCGGCTGGGCTGGGGATTCAGGGCGGGCCCCGGCCCGCACCTCCGGCGACGGTCTCATCCTCGGCTGCGAGCCGAACGAGCGCTCGCTGCGCTTCGGCCTGGAACGCGGTTACCGGGCGCTGGCCCGGCTGACGTCGGACCGCAGCCGCCGGATCGAGCTGGTCGACATGGCCAACGCGGTCCGGCCGAAAACCTGGTCGTGACGGGTCAGGACGGCGGGCGGCCGGTGAACCCCATCTCGTCGGTGTGCGTTAACCCAAAGGACCCTCTGAGTGCGGGCAAAATGGTAAACGTCATGGTTCCGATGACGGGAGCGGCATGGCGGGTATGACCGGGCGGCTGGCGGAGTACCGATGAGCGCTCCGGTGATGACCAGGGACCAGGCAGCGGCCGCGGTCAAGGCGGCCGTGGCCGAGCGTGACGCCATCCAGGCCAACCTGCTCGAACTCGACTCGAGCTTCGGCAAGCAACTGCTCGCCGGGGCCGAACTCACCGGCACCACCAAGCACCGCTGGGACGCCACCTCCGCCACGCTGGGCACCCTGTGGCAGGTCTTCGAAGCCTACTCGGCCGTGGTCGACCAGTCCGCCGAGACCGCGGCCAGGCATCTCGGGCCGCGAGAGCTCGCCGCTATCAGCGGGCTCCTGGCCGGCCGTTCGGTTCAGCTGGCCTCGGGTCCCGCCCCGCTGGCCGGCCGTGACCTGGCCGACCCCGGCCGTGAGGACCTGACCATGGCGACCGCGGTGGCGCGCATGCGCGGCGCGTTCAGCGCCGTGACCGAAGTGGTCTCCGCCGCTGAGCATGTCTGGACCGAGGTGGCGGGCCGCCTAGACGCGGTTGGCGCCGAGCTCGCCCGGGCAACGCCGGTGGCCGCCACGCTCGGCGACGAGGCGCTGACCGGCAACCTGACCGCCGCCCAGGGCAAGCTGGCCCGGCTGCGCGACACGCTGAACTCCGACCCGCTGGCCCTGTGGCAGCCGGACGGCACGGTCGACACCTCGGGAGCGGACCGCCTCGCCGAGCAGGTCACCGCGACGGCGAGCCGGGCCGACGAACTGGCCCGGCTGCGGGACGAAGCCCACCAGCGCGTCGCCGAGGTCACGACGGCAGCGGCCACGGCCCGTTCGGCCCGCGAGGATGCTGTCGCGGCCCGGCAGCAGGCCGCGGTGAAGATCGCCGCCGAAGCGCTGCCGCCCCCGCTTCCGGACATGGCGGACCTGTCCGGTCGGCTGGCCGACCTCGGCGCGCTGCTGGCCGACGGGCGGTGGACGCGCCTGGCGTCCGAGCTGGACCTGCTCGAGCGCGAGCTGGCCACCGCGACGGCCGGTTTTAAGGCGGCCGAACGGGCCGTGGTGGCGGCCATGGCGAAACGTGACGAGCTGCGCGGGCTGCTCGGTGCCTACAAGGCCAAAGCCGCCCGGCTCGGCGGCGCCGAAGACTCCGGCCTGGCGCAGCACTACGACCAAGCCCGGGACCTGCTCTGGACGGCGCCATGCGACCTGGCCGCGGCCGAGGCCGCGGTGGCTGCCTACCAGCAGGCCGTGCTGGGGGTGCAGCCGTGACGACCAGCGCCCAGCCGGCCCGCGGCGAAACCGGCCTCGAGTGGATGAAACTTATCGACATGGCGAACGCAATCCGGCCCCGGACGCTGACATGATGACCCCTGCCCTGGATGATGGCCTGATGCACGATGGCAACACGGGAGTTACCTGCCCCACCTGCGGCGGCACCGCCGGCGCCGCGGACAGCTTCTGCGAGTCCTGCGGGACCGAGCTCGCCCCGCCCGTTAGCAGCGCCGGCCCGCCCGGCTACACCGCGCAGTGCCCGGTGTGCTCGCTCGACGATTCGGCCAAACCCGGCCCGATCAGCGCCGAAGGCTACTGCGAGTCGTGCGGCCGCAAGGTGCCGTCCGGCCGCGATCACGTCGAGCTCAGCCTCGAGCTGCTGGCCGGGGTCACCGACCGCGGCTTGCGGCATCCTCGTAACGAGGACGCGATGGCCCTGGCGACCACGGAGTCGCCGGCCGGCCCGGTCGCGATCGCGGTGGTCTGCGACGGGGTGTCTTCCTCGCCGAACCCGGAGGACGCGTCGCTGACCGGGGCGCAGGCCGCGGTGCGGATGCTGCTCAGCTCGATCAGGCGCGGCGACGACCCGGACGAGGCGTCCATGGCGGCGGTGCGCCAGGCGCATGAGGCCATGACCATCCTGGGCTCGCCGTCCCGTGCGCCGTCGGCCACCTATGTCTCCGTCATCGTCGGCCCGGAGGATGTCACGCTCTGCTGGCTCGGTGACAGCCGCGCCTACTGGCTGGCCACCGAGTCCGAATCCACCCGGCTGACCAGGGACGACTCGCTCGCCGAGGAGCTAGTGGCCCAGGGGCAGATGACCGAGGCCGAGGCCATGGCCTCGCCGCAGGCGCACGTGATCACCCGCTGGCTCGGTGCCGACGTGGCCGCGCCGGAACCGCACGTGACCAGGTTCGAACCGCCCGGCCGCGGGGTCGTGCTGGTCTGCTCCGACGGGCTGTGGAACTACCAGCCCGAGGCGGCGGGGCTGGCCCAGATCGCGTTCCCGGACGCGTTGCACGACCCGTCCAGCGCCGCCGACGCGCTGCTGAAGTTCGCCCTGGACGCGGGCGGCATGGACAACATCACTATCGTGCTGATCCCTTTCCCGCTCGTACGGCCGGCGCCGTTATCAAGGAGAATCCGCCATGACCGACTCCGGCTTCACCATCGACGTCGACCAGAACCAGTACCTGCCCGAGGGCGGCCGTGACGTGAGCGCGGTGGCCACCGTGTCGTCAGGGGCGGACGTCGCCATCGCCGCGCCGGGCGGCGGCGCGGGTAGCGCCGAGATCATCATCATCGACTGCTCGGGCTCGATGGATTATCCGCCGACCAAGATGTCCCAGGCCAAGGTGGCCACCGCCGCCGCGATCGACGTGGTGCGGGACGGTGTCGGGTTCGCGGTGGTCGCGGGCACCAGCACCGCCTGGCCGGTGTTCCCGCCGGACGGGAGCATGGCGGTCGCGAGCCCGTCGTCGCGCGCCGCGGCGAAGCAGGCGGTGGGCGCGCTGCGCGCCAACGGCGGCACCGCCATCGGCCAGTGGCTCGCGCTGGCCCGGCAGATCTTCGCGGGCTACCCGGCCCAGCTGCGGCACGCCATCTTGCTCACCGACGGCAAGAACCAGCACGAGACGCCCGAACGGCTGGCCGCCGAGCTTAGCCAGTGCGAAGGGGTGTTCAGCTGCGACTGCCGTGGCGTCGGCACCGACTGGGAGGTCAAGGAGCTGCGCACGGTCTCGACCACCCTGCTCGGCACGGTGGACATCGTGCCCGACCCGTCCGGACTGGCCGCCGACTTCGCGGCCATGATGGAGAGCGCGATGGGCAAGCAGGTCGCGGACGTGTCGCTGCGGGTGTGGACGCCGCAGACCGCCACGCTCAAGTTCGTCAAGCAGGTCGCGCCCGCGGTCGAGGACCTGACCGGCAGACGCACCCAGGCGGGCCCGCAGGCGGGCGACTATCCGACCGGGGCGTGGGGGCCGGGGGAGAGCCGTGACTACCACGTCGGCGTCGAGGTCACCGCGGCCGGCGTCGGGCAGGAAATGCTGGCCGCCCGGATCAGCCTGGTCGCCGGGACCGAAATCCTCGGCCAGGGCCTGATCCGCGCGATCTGGACCGATGACGAGGCGCTCTCCACCAAGATCAACCCTCGGGTGGCCCACTACACTGGCCAGGCCGAGCTCGCCGACGCGATCCAGGAGGGCCTGGAGGCGCGCAAGCAGGGCGACGAGGAGACCGCGACGGCCAGGCTCGGCCGGGCGGTGGCCCTGGCCCACGAGTCGGGCAACGAGGACACCGCCAAGCTACTGGCCAAGGTGGTAGACGTGGTCGATGTGGAGTCGGGCACGGTCCGGCTGAAGAAGAAGGTCGAGGACGCCGACGAGATGGCCCTCGACACCCGCTCGACCAAGACGGTCCGGGTGAAGAAGTAACGCGGAAGGAGGCGGCGATGGCGGTATGTCCGAACGGCCACGATTCGGCCAGCGATGACTTCTGTGACACCTGCGGCATGCGCATCGGCGGCAGCCCCCCGCCCGGGAGTCCTCAGCCCGGCAGCCGCGCCACCGGCTCATCGCCCGCATCGGGCGCTCCGCCGGCAGCCTGGCCCGATCCCGCCGCCTCCGCTCCCGCGGCCGAACCCTGCCCGCGCTGCGGTACCCCGAGGAACGGCCAGTTCTGCGAGGCCTGCGGCTACAATTTCGCCGGCCCCCGCTTCACCCCCACCACCGCGTCCGCCCCTCCGCCGCCGGCCCCACGCGCCTATAGCTCCAGCCAGCCCGGCCCCAGCACGGGCAGTTACAGTTCCAGCCAGCCCGGTCCTGGTTCCGGCGGCTACAGCTCGGCCCAGGCGGCACCCCCCGCCCCATCGGACCCATGGCGGGAGCCAGGCCCGCCAGCCACCCCGGACCCGGCCCAGCCGTCGATGTCCTCGTTTCCGTATCCGCAGGCCACCTGGACCGCGGTGGTGGGTGCGGACCGCGCCTACTACGAGCGGGTGCAGGCGGTCACCGGACCGGAGGGTTCGGCTGTCACTTTCCCTTCCTACTACGCCGAACGCCGTTTCCAGCTCGTGGGCAACCAGATGCGGATCGGGCGGCGGAGCGTATCGCGCGGCCTGGCCCCGGAGATCGACCTGACCGGGCCGCCCGCCGATCCGGGCATCAGCCGGCTGCACGCGGTGCTGATCGCGACGCCGGACGGCAACTGGGCCGTGCTCGATCCGGGTTCAGCGAACGGCACGCTGGTCAACGGTTCGGAGATCGGCGTCGGCGACCAGGTACCCCTACACGACGGCGATCGCATCAACCTCGGCGCCTGGACCACGATCACCGTGCACCAGGGTTAGCAACGACGGACGATTGCAGGCACTAACGTATGCACATGATCACCAACCCGTCCTCGCGAGACCATGCCGAGGTCGACCTTGGTCCCGCTGCCGGCGTCAGCGACAGGGGCCTCCGGCATCACCGTAACGAGGACGCGATGGCGCTGGCCGCCGAGCAAGCCCCGGACGGCCCGGCGGTCGTGGCCGTCGTCTGCGATGGCGTCTCTTCCTCGGCCCGTCCCGACGAGGCGTCCCAGGCGGCCGCGCAGGCCGGGTTGCCGATCCTGGTGGCGGCGGTGCAGGCGGGCGGTGACCTCGGCGAGGCCTCGCGGGCCGCGGTGGCGGCGGCTCGCCAGGCAATAGCGGACCTGCAGGGTCCCGGCGGCGACACCTCGGCGACCACGTTCGTGTCCGCCGTGGCGAGCGGCTACGAGGTGACCTTGTGCTGGCTCGGCGACAGCCGCGCCTACTGGCTGGGCCAGCCCGCGGACGAGTCCCGGCTGCTCACCCGCGATGACTCGGTGGCCGGTGGCATGATCGCGGCCGGCCTGGTGGACGAGGCCGCGGCGATGGCCTCGCCGCACGCGCACGTGCTAACCCGCTGGCTGGGCGGCGAGGCCGCGGACCTGGCCGATGACCCGGAGCGCGCCCCGCACGTCGAGCGGTTCACGCCGCCCGGGGCGGGGTCCCTGCTCATCTGCTCCGACGGCCTGTGGAATTACCTGGCCGAGGGCGCGGCCCTGGCCCGGCTCGCGCTGCCCAAGGCGCTGACCGACCCGCTCGGTGCCGCCGCCGACATGGTGAAGTTCGCGGTCGACGCCGGCGGCGCCGACAACATCACGGTGGTCCTGATCCCGTACCTCGGCCCCGAGACCCCCTGACCGGTCCGCGATCCGGCCGGAACGCCATGAAACCCCGGATCCAGTGCGTCCTGACGCAGTGAATGTCCGGTTTCACGCCGTCCGGCACACCAGTCCGGCGCACGCGACGCCACGGTCAGGGAAAACCATTGCCGAGCACATCGCGCCGGCCCGCGCTGTTCGCCATCGGGCTGCGCGCCCTGGTCATGCCCGGCAGCCGGGTCCAGACCGTCGGCGCCGATTCGGATCACGTGTATGGCGGCAACGTACTGGGCCTGGTCATCGCCGCGATCTGCTTCCTGATCATCCTGGCCGCCCTCGGATGGGGTATCTACGAGGTCTACCAGATCGGTCACCCCGCCCCTGCTAAGCACTAGCCGTCGGCCTCATCGAGAGGGTTCACGAATATGGCGCTGCCACCCTTCCTCAACTCGGTCATCGAATGGCTGCGGGCCGGCTATCCCGAAGGCGTACCCGACGTCGACTACGTCCCGCTGTTCGCCCTGCTCGGCAGCCAGCTGAGCGAGAGCGACGTGAAGGCGGTCGCGGAGGAGCTCGAGCACATGAGCAAGCCCGAATCGGCGGAGGCGATCCGTAAGGCCATCACCATGGTCACCGACCACACGGCGAGCGACGCCGACGTGGCCAGGGTCCGCTCCCGCCTGGCCGCGGGCGGCTGGCCGCTGGCCAAGCCCGAGCACTTCAACCCGGCGAACTGGCCCTAACCCGCCAGCCGCCAGCCAGGCCGATCGAGCCGGCCGCAGCCCAGCCCCGCCAGCTGGGCCGCGGTCGGCTCGGCGTTTCGCCACCACCATCAGTACTTAGGGCCGACGAACTCGTCGAGCTGCGCCACCGCCCCGCGCCGCGCCACCGAGATCGAATTGCGCCGGGAGTAACGCCACGCCACCCCGAGCTGATCCAGGGCCTCACCGCACAGCCGGAGAATATCCGCGGATTCGTTGCCGAACAAGTAGCGCGGGTACTCGTACCAATGCTCGCCATCGGCGAGCATTCTATGCACCCGGTTCACGCCACGCCAGCCGTCGGAATGGAACAACCCTCGGGCAAATTCTCCCGGATATTTTCGCACGATGACCTCTTGCCAGTGTGACAACTCGATTTTCCGCTGATGCTTGCGTCCGGGTCCGTGCTGCGGAAATAGGCATGCCCAGTGCTTTGAGTAGCTCTTGATCATCGTGCATCCGGTTTGCTTGACGCCGCACACGCTGGATGCCGGCATGACGGCCGCCATCGCCTGCTGTGCCGCCGCCATGAGGCCTGGCCAGTCATCGGAGCAGGCGATCGCCAGCACGTACACGTCTCGCGGTCCGTGCACGATGTGCCCGTCGCCGAGATAGAGACCCAGCAGGTAGGCGTACGATGACTCGTCCATGGGCCGGGCGTGGCACCGCGGGCACGTGATCCTCCTGGCCGCCGCCCTCCCGGATGCGACCCGGCGGCGGCCAGCGCGCCAGTGCCGGATGGCCGCAACCGATACACCGCATATGAGCGCGTTCTCTTTGTCGAGAATGCCGATAGCGGAAAGCCGGAGGGCGGCGTCAACGGTGGCTTGCGGGTGCATGACCTTATCTTCCCGCATGCCACCGACATTTACGCGACGCTATTGATAGTCGAAGGCCCGCAGCGACCAGTATCAAATAACCCGACGGCAGTGAAGTTTTGCGACTGCCGAGCTCTGTGTGCCGGGAGCGGGACTCGAACCCGCACGCCCTTTCGAGCAGACGCTTTTGAGACGTCGATGTCTGCCAGTTCCATCATCCCGGCACGATCTGCAACATTGATTTTAACAGGTCCAAACAAACCTGCCGCAGACCAGGGTGAGACCAATCTACCTGATCACGGTACGCTCGTGGGCATGAGCCAGAACCCGCTGCGTGTCGTGATCGCCGAGGATGAGGCCCTGATCCGGCTCGACCTCAAGGAGATGCTGGAGGAAGAGGGATACTCGGTTGTCGCCGAGGCGGGCGACGGGGAGTCGGCCGTCGAGCACGTCACCACGCTGCGGCCCGACCTGGCCATCCTCGACATCAAGATGCCGGTCCTCGACGGGATTTCGGCCGCCGAGCGGATCGCCGCGGAGCGGATCGCCCCCGTCGTGATCCTGACCGCCTTCTCCCAGCGCGAGCTGGTGGAGCGGGCCCGTGACGCGGGCGCTATGGCCTACCTCGTCAAGCCGTTCACAAAGGCCGACCTGGTGCCGGCCATCGAGATGGCGGTCAGCAGGTTCGCCGAGATCCGCGCGCTCGACACCGAGATCGGCACGCTGCGCGATCGGCTCGAGGTCCGCAAGCTGCTCGACCGGGCCAAGGGCCTGCTCCAGTCCGAGCACGGGCTGTCCGAGCCGGAAGCCTTCCGCTGGATCCAGAAGACCTCGATGGACCGTCGCCTCACCATGCGCACGGTGGCCGAAGCCGTCATCGAGGGCAGCATGCGCGTCCCCGCGGAAACGCCGCAGCCGCAGTCCTGAACTACGAAGAAAAGCGAGAACCCGGGGGGCCGTTGGTGCCGTGCCTGCCTTCCCCGGCCGGCACGTTATCTACTTGGACCCCCCGGGCCCGCCCTCACCACGTTAGCGACCCGCCACCTCCGGGTGCAAAAGCACGCAATTGCGGAGCGGGGAGCCGCCGCGCCGGGTTCACTCGGTAGTTACCCCCTGTTCACGCTCCAGACCGGTGCCGTTGGCCGCGCCGGCGGGCACCCGGTCCCTGATCAGGCAGGTAAGCCGCGACGTGCACACGCGCCGGCCGGCCGAATCGGAAATGACGATGTCATAGGTGGCGATCGTCCGGCCGCCGTGCGCCAGGGTGGCGACCGCGGTGACGTCCCCGTCCCGGGCACCGCGGTGATGCGTCGCGCTGATCTCGATGCCGACCACCACCCGGCTCAGGCCGGCGTGCAGGGCCGCGCCCAGCGACCCGATGGTCTCCGCGAGCACGCAGGAGGCGCCCCCGTGCAGCAGGCCGAACGGCTGGGTGTTGCCGGCTACCGGCATCGTGGCCACGACCTCGGACCCGGACGCCGACAGGATCTTGATGCCCATCCGATGCGCCAGGGTGTCCTCGGCGGTCGTTATCGCTACGATCCTGTCCAGCATCTCCTGGTTCATCCGTACCTCTCCGTACCGCCGCTCGCTCCGTCCACGTCAAGAGTGCCACGGACCTGGCGGGCGTCACAAAAGTGTCACCCGAAGCTACGCGCTCGCACGCATTGCCGGCCGGACAGCACCAAATTCCGTCACAGTTTGGCCATATAGGTGACTTTGGTCTTGTTAGCGCTCACAATTCTGGTTGAAACCTGTTCACGAAGGGAGCGCATTATGCGCGAGATCGGAAGACAGCGACGTCTCCGCGGAAAGGCCGCCATCGGGCTGGCCGCCGCGGCTGCGATAGCGGTCGGCGGGTCCCTGGCGGCCAGCCAGGCCGTGGCCGCCCCCCGTACCCCGGCCGCCAGCGGCGGCCTGTCCGTCACCAAGCAGTTCTTCGGCAAGACGGTGGAGCCGTACACCGGCCAGAACACCGCCGTGTTCCGTTACACGCTGCGGAACGGCAACGGGATGAAGGTCCAGATCCTCACCTACGGCGGGACCGTCCAGACCATCTGGGTGCCGGGCCGGAACGGCAAGAAGGCCGACGTCGTGCTCGGATTCAAGACCCTGGCCGACTACGTCAAGTTCAACAGCCCGCCGGTTGCCCCCACCACCGGCGTGTACTTCGGCGAGACCGTCGGCCGGTACGCCAACCGGATCGCCAAGGGCCAGTTCTCGCTGAACCAGCCGGGCCAGGGGAAGGTCAACTACACCCTGCCCGTCAACAACGGGCCGAACGCCCTGCACGGCGGGATCGTCGGTTTCGGCAACCACATCTGGGCCAGCCAGGCGGTCGCGGGTAAGGGCTCCGTCGGCGTGCAGCTCACGCTGAACAGCCCGAACGGTGACGAGGGCGCCCCGGCCGGATCCCCCGGCTGCCCGAACGGCTGCACCGGCTACCCGGCCGCGATCAAGGTGGTGCTGACCTACACGCTGAACAACCGGAACCAGCTGGGGCTGCACTACGTGACGACCAACAAGTCGAGCAACCTCAACACGGTCGTCAACCTGACCAACCACAGCTACTTCAACCTGGCGGGCGAGAGCTCGTTCCCGGGCTCGGCGTACGGCCAGCTCATCAAGATCAACGCGAACAAGTACACGCCGACCGACACCACCTCGATCCCGCTCGGCTTCAACGCGTCGGTGTTCGGCACGCCGTTCAACTTCAACCGCTTCTTCGCGATGGGCGCCCGGATCGCGGACGTCAGCGCGCCGGACCATTCCCCGGGCTTCAACCAGCTCCTGGAAGCCCAGGGCTACGACCACAACTGGGTGCTGAACCCCGGCCACAGCGGCCCGGGCGGCCTCAACCTCGCCGCCAAGGCCCTCGACCCGCGCAGCGGCCGTGAGCTCACCGTGTGGACGTCCGAGCCCGGCGTGCAGTTCTACACCAGCAACTTCCTGACCGGAACGCTGGTGGGCATCAGCGGTCACGCGTACCGCCAGGGCCAGGCGTACACCTTCGAGACGCAGCACTTCCCGAACTCGCCGAACCAGCCCAACTTCCCCTCCACCGAGCTGAAGGCGGGCCAGACCCAGACCACGGACACCATCTTCGCGTTCTCCTCGTAACACAGCATTTCCACGCTTAACCCGGGGTCCTCGTCCGCCACGCGCCACACGCAGGTGACGGACGGGGACCCCGCAGCTCGTTCGGCCCATAGGATCGGAACGTGGCGACACAAGTGACGGGCCAGGACCGGCTGCTCCTGCTCGACGGTCATTCGCTGGCCTACCGGGCATTCTTCGCGCTGCCGATCGAGAACTTCTCCACCGTGACGGGGCAGCCGACCAACGCGATCTACGGTTTCACCGCGATGCTCATCAATGTGCTCCGCGACGAGAAGCCGACCCACCTCGCGGTGGCGTTCGACCGCGGCGAGCCGACCTTCCGGCACGAGCAGTACGTCGAGTACAAGGCCAACCGCCGCGAGACGCCCGAGGACTTCCGCAGCCAGCTCAGCCTGATCTTCGAGGTGCTCGACGCGCTCGGCATCAGGCGGCTGTCCGCGCCGGGCTACGAGGCCGATGACCTCATCGCCACGCTGGCCACCCAGGCCGCTGCCGAGGACATGGACGTGCTGATCGTGACCGGCGACCGGGACGTGCTCCAGCTGGTCTCGGACCGGGTGACGGCGCTGATGACCAGGCGCGGCATCAGCGATATGACCCGGTTCACTCCGGAAACCGTGGCCGAGAAGTACGGGCTGACCCCGGCGCAGTACCCCGACTTCGCCGCCCTGCGCGGCGACCCGAGCGACAACCTGCCCGGCATCCCCGGCGTGGGGGAGAAGACCGCCACCAAGTGGATCGCGGAGTTCGGCTCGCTCCAGGCCCTGGTCGACCGGGTGGACGAGGTCAAGGGCAAGGCCGGCGACGCGCTGCGCGAGCACCTCGGCAGCGTGCTGCGCAACCGCCAGCTCACCGCGCTGGTCACCGACCTGCCGGCCGAGACCGTCGGAGCGGTCCCCGGCGACCTGCTGCCGGTGGCCTGGGACCGGGACAAGATCCACCAGCTCTTCGACTCGCTCGAGTTCAAGGTACTCCGCGAGCGCCTCTACCAGACCCTCCCGCACGGCCTCATCGGCGCGACCGGGTCCGACCCGGACGACCCGCTCGCCACCGCGGCCGCGGGCCGGCCGGAAAAGGGCGCCTTCGAGGTGGTGACCGACCTGCTCGGACCGGACCAGGTGAGTGCCTGGCTGGCCGCCCATGAATCGGCCGAACGGTCCGGGCTCACGCTCGCCGGAACCTGGGGGCGCGGCACGGGCAACGTGACCGCGATGGCCATCGCCGCCCCGGACGGTCACGGCGCCCACCTGGATCCGGCCCAGCTCACCGAGGCCGACGAGCGCGCCCTGGCGGCCTGGCTGGCCGACCCGGAACACCCGAAGGTCCTGCACGACGCCAAGGGCCAGATGCACGCGCTCGTGGCCCGCGGCCTGCCGCTGGCCGGGCTGGCCTGTGACACGGCGCTGGCCGCCTACCTGGCCCTGCCCGGCCAGCGCACCTTCGACTTGGCCGACCTGGCGCTGCGCTACCTGGGCAAGGAACTGCGCGAGGCGGCCGAAGACGGCCAGCTGACGCTGGACGGCTCGGGCGAGCGCGACGCGGCGGCCGCCCTGGTCCTGCGGGCCCAGGCCACGCTCGAGCTGGCCGCGGCGCTGGAAGAGGACCTGGACCGGCGCGAGTCGGTGGCGCTGCTGCAGGAGCTCGAGCTGCCGCTGATCGACGTGCTGGCCAAGATGGAGCGCACCGGGATCGCCGCCGACTCCGAGCACTTCGCGGCCATGTCGTCCATGCTGCACGGCGAGGCCAAGGCGGCCGAGCAGGCCGCGTACGCGGCCGCCGGGCACGAGTTCAACCTGGGCTCGCCCAAGCAGCTGCAGGAACTGCTGTTCAACGAGCTCGGCCTGCCCAAGACCAGACGGATCAAGACCGGCTACACCACCGACTCCGAAGCGCTCACCAGCC
>Ga0307305_10000267_pt1 | contig 17596 bp, 15 predicted proteins | sample ER_DNA_186_FD_194512 | JGI IMG/M metagenome (GOLD analysis project Ga0307305, IMG submission 194512) | Bulk soil microbial communities from the East River watershed near Crested Butte, Colorado, United States - ER_DNA_186 | ecosystem: Environmental > Terrestrial > Soil > Floodplain | place... | reverse complement strand
CGCCGCCAGCGAGCGCATTCAGATATTCAGATGAGTGAAATTTGCGAACCAAAGCTCGAATTTTCATCAGAAGTTCGGCCGCTTTTTCAAGATCCTTTGGATCGTTCGAATTCGGATTCAAACCCATATAGTGGAGCGCCGCCGGTAAAATATCGTCGGCAGAATCGAGCATATGAATGCCGCAGTCGCGAAACTTCGCCAGATTCTCGGGCTTGAAGACGACATCCCAGCTGTCAATTTTGCCGTTTGGACCAAGTCGCTCCCGCATTGCCTTCACATTGTAGCCAATGCCGGTGGTGCCCCACATGTAATTGACGGCGTATTGATTGTCGGGGTCATAAACAGACAAACGCTTGGCGATGTCCGGCCAGACGTTACTCAGGTTCTTGAGCTTGCTTTTGTCGAGCTTCTGGAAGATGCGGGCCTTGATTTGCCGCTCGAGGAAGTAACCGGTCGGCACTACGACATCGTAACCGGACTTTCCCGCGAGCAACTTCGTCTCGAGCGTCTCATTGGCATCGAAAGTGTCATATTGGATCTTGATGCCTGTTTGCTTGGTGAAGTCCTCCAGGACCTTGGGGTCAATGTAATCCGACCAATTGTAGACATTGACCACGCGCTCGCTCTGTGCGACGCCCTGCGTTGCTAAAAGACCGATCGCCAACGCGAGCGAACGAAGAGCGGCGAACCAGCCGCCGTCGTATCGGAACATGAATCCCCCCAAATCAGCCGGCGCGCGTAGGCAGCCCTGCCGCCTTCCAGGCGATGATACCGCCCGCGAGGTGAGCCTTGTAGGGGTAGCCGTTGTCCTGGGCAGCAAGCGAAGCCGTCACCGATCGCCGTCCTGAGCGACACGCGAAAACAACTTCCCTGCCCTCGGGATCTGGAATCGCGGCGGGGTCGAAGCACGACAGCGGTACGATGACGGCGTCAGGATAGCTTTCCACCGCCGTCTCGTTGGGTTCACGCACATCGACCAGAAGGATGCGCCCTTCGCGCAGGCCTGCGGCGACCCGTTCAGGTGTGAGGTTGGTTACCTCGCCCGCGCGCGGGATTTCATCGGTCATTTCCCGGAACTCCATTACACAGCAGCGTCGGGTTTTAGCCGGAAATTCGGCCTGACGCACCTACCTTTTGACTCAGATCGTCACCTGGGTGCCGACCTCGACAACGCGTCCGGTCGGGATTTGAAAATAGTCCGTAGCGTCGTTGGCGACACGGGTGAGACCGATAAAAAGGCGATCCTGCCAGCGCGGCATGCCGGAATCGGCGGCGGGTTTAAGTGAACGGCGCGAGAGGAAAAACGATGTCGACATGATATCGAACTGCCAGCCGAGCTTGCGCGCAATCCCCAATGCTTTTGGCACATTCGGGGTCTCCATAAAGCCGAAGCGCAAGACCACTCGGGAAAAAGTCTTACCGACCGGCTCAATGCGCACGCGTTCGGCCGGGTCGACGCGCGGGGCGTCAGCCGTTTCAATTGTAAGAATGACATTCTTCTCGTGCAAAACCTTGTAGTGTTTGAGGCTGTGCAGCAGCGCTGTCGGAGCGCTGACTGGATCGCTGGTGAGAAACACCGCCGTTCCCGGCACACGCGCCGGCGGTTTCTTCTCCAGACTCTTCACCAGGGATTCGAGCGGGGTTTCAAGCCGCCGCGTTTTCTCAAACAGCAGGCGGCTGCCGCGCCGCCATGTGTACATCACGGCCATCACGATTGTGCCGAGCGCCAACGGCATCCACCCGCCCTCGAAAATCTTGAGCAGGTTGGCGGAGAGAAAGATGAAATCGATAAGTACAAATGGAAGCATCAACGCCAAAGCGGCGACCAGCGACCAGTTCCAAACCCGCCAGATCACCACGATAGCCATCATCCCCGTGACGACCATCGTGCCGGTCACCGCGATCCCGTAGGCCGAGGCAAGTGCGCTCGAGGAGCGGAACAATGCGACCAGCAACAGGACGCCGATCAGAAGCAATGTGTTCACGCGCGGCATGTAGATCTGCCCGAACAGCGCTTCAGATGTGTGGCGGATCTCGAAGCGTGGCAGAAGTCCGAGTTGAATTGCCTGTCGTGTGAGCGAATACGCTCCGGTGATTACAGCCTGGCTGGCGATGACGGTTGCAACGGTGGCCAGCAGCACCATGGGCAGCAGGGCCCAATCGGGGAAAAGCAGGAAGAACGGATTTTCAACAGCCTTTGGATTGGCCAAAACCAACGCACCCTGTCCGAAATAGTTGAGGAGGAGTGCGGGCAGCACGATGACCAGCCAGGCGATGCGGATCGGGCCGCGACCAAAATGACCAAGATCGGCATAAAGTGCTTCCGCGCCGGTCACGACCAGAAAAACGGCGCCAAGCGTGTAAAATCCGATGATGCCGTGGTGAAGAAGGAAATTAACGCCATACCACGGATTGAAGGCCAGCAAGACCTTCGGACTTTGCCCTATATGCCAAATGCCCGCCGCCGCAATTGCGGCAAACCAGAACATCATGATGGGTCCGAAGAAAGCCGCCATACTTGCAGTCCCGCGCGATTGAACGGCAAACAGGCTGACAAGGACGAGCACCGTCAGCGGCACCACATATGCGTCGAAGGCCGGCGTAACGACTTTGAGGCCTTCGATTGCCGAGAGTACCGACAGAGCCGGGGTAATAATGGCGTCACCGTAAAACAGTGCGCCACTGATGATGCCTAACAGGACTACAAGGCCGCCGCGGCGCATCAGCGATCGTGACGCGAGTGCCATCAAGGCGAGCGTGCCGCCTTCGCCTTTGTTGTCGGCACGAAGTAGAATCAGAACGTATTTTGCAGTGACGACGAGCAGCAACGCCCAGATGATAAGGGATAGGATTCCGAACACGATTTGTTCGGTTACTGAATTTTCTGAGCCGGTCGCTGCCAGCACCGCCTCACGAAGCGCATAAAGGGGGCTCGTGCCGATGTCCCCATAAACGACGCCGATACTGCCGAGCGCCAGGGACCAGAATCCGACTTTAGTCGACGCGTCACCATTGGTGGACGCGACCGAGCCGCCGGGCACGGCGGCCACACTGTGGGACATGATTGGCCTTAAGAATGTTGCAATGCAAAACCTGAGGGATGTGGCTTATAACGCCCGCTCAGAGTGATCAGCACAGCAATTTCCGCAATTCAGCTCGTCGAGCCATGCAAAAGAACAGACGTTGCGACTTTGTTTTTGTAAAAAAAACAATGGTTTAGAAGAACTCCCTATACGGTGACTTGAGTGCCCACTTCCACAACTCGCCCGGTCGGTATCTGGAAGAAGTCGGTCGCGTCACTCGCGGACCGCGCCAGCGCGATAAACAGGTGGTCCTGCCACGATGGCATGCCGGATTTTGCCGAAGGCTTGAGCGCGCGCCGCGACAGGAAGAACGACGTCGACATGATATCGAACTGCCAGCCGTGCTTGCGCGCGATTGCCAGCGCTTTGGGGACGTTGGGTTGCTCCATGTAACCGAATTTCAGCGATACGCGGGAGAAGTGCCTCGACATCGGTGTGATCCGTACCCGATCCTCTTCCGGCACGCGTGGGGTATCGGCGGTGATGATCGTGAGGATCACGTTGTTTTCGTGCAGCACCTTATTGTGCTTGAGGTTGTGCAAAAGAGCCGTAGGGGCAAATTCCGGATCGCTGGTCAGAAATACGGCCGTGCCCGGCACGATATAGGGCGGCTTCTTCTCCAGACTGCGAAACAAAGTATCGAGTGGAACCTCCGTGCGCCGCGTCTTGCTGATGAGAATGCCCGTCCCCCGTCGCCATGTGATGATCAGCAGCACCATGGTTGCGCCAAACAGAAGCGGTGCCCACGCCCCTTCGAACAATTTGAGGAAGTTTGCGGAAAAGAAGACCAGGTCGACAACAACAAAGGGGGCAATCAACAAAAGAGTTTGCCAAAGGGACCACCGCCATCCCTTCCAGATCACGACAAAGGCAAGCAAGCCGTCAACGACCATCGTCGTTGCAACCGCAATACCATAGGCTGAAGCGAGCGCGCTCGAAGTTCGGAACAGACCGACAAGAAGGAGCACGCCGACCATCAGCGAGATCGTGACGCGGGGAATGTAGATTTGGCCAACATGTGAGGCCGAGGTGTGCAAAATCGTGAGTCGTGGCAACAGGCCAAGCTGGATCGCCTGATGCACAAGTGAATACGCTCCTGTGATAACCGCCTGACTTGCGATGACGGTTGCCGCCGTCGCCAGCACGACCATCGGCAACAGGAACGTTTCGGGAACCAACCTGTAAAAGGGATTCTCGATTGCCGAAGGGTCGGCCAATACCTTGGCGCCTTGACCGAAATAATTGATCAGCAGTGACGGCAACACCAGACCGAGCCACGCGGTTTGAATGGGTTTGCGGCCAAAGTGGCCAAGATCGGCGTAAAGGGCTTCGCCGCCGGTCACTACAAGGAACACCGCGCCCAGCGTGACCAATCCGATCGTGCCGTGATGAAGAAGAAAATCAACGCCGTAAAAGGGATTGATGGCATAAAGCACGGTTGGATCGTCGCGAATGTGCAGCCCGCCGGCAATCGCGATGGATACGAACCAAACGACCATGATGGGGCCGAACATCGCCGCCACCTTGGCGGTCCCACGGCTTTGCGCAGCGAACAGCGCGATCAGAATGATGACCGTGAGCGGCGCGACAAAGTCACTGAATGCCGGACTTGCAAGTTTGAGCCCCTCCACGGCCGAGAGGACCGAGATCGCCGGTGTAATGACGGAGTCGCCGAGGAACATCGAGGCGCCGATCACGCCAACGATGAAAACGAAGGCCGTGCGCCGCCCAAGGGCACGGGTCGCTAATGCTGTGAGCGACAGCGTACCGCCTTCCCCATTATTGTCCGCCCGTAGCAGGATAAGAACGTATTTGATGGTGACCGTTATGATGAGCGCCCAGACAATGAGCGAGAGCACGCCGAGCACGACACTACGGCTGACGATCTGATCGCCACTTGCGGCAATTGCAGCTTCGCGGAACGCATAGAGCGGGCTGGTGCCAATGTCGCCGTAGACAACGCCGACACTCCCAAGCGCCAGAAGCAGGAGCCCCGGCGGCGCGTCATCCCCTCTATGCGCGGCCGCCGTCGTCTGGTTCGCGCCGTCACTCATGGACTATGCCGTGGCCCGCGTTAAAGCCGGGCCTTATATCACCGCATCGGCCCGGAGAATACGGGGCGGTAATAAGCCAAGCCGGATGTCGGTTCCCTATTCTTTAGGGGGTTAAATTATCGGGTAACGGCGGCTCTTCACGCATCAAAGTAATTGTGACGCGGCGGTTCGGCGACATAGAGGGATCGTCTGGAAAGAGCGGATCGGTATCGGACTTGCCCGCCACCATGAAAATGTTGCCGGACGGCACCCCTTCCGCTTCCAGAATCTGGCGCACGGCGTTGGCGCGATCGGCGGACAGTTCCCATGGCCCATAGCCGGGCTTTGGCGGCACTTTGCTCGAAGCCGTATGGCCGACGATGGACAGGCGATAGGGCATGGCCTTGAGTTGGGGGGCGATCTTCTGGATCAACTTGCGGGTGCGCTCAAAGGGCTCCTTGGCCCCATCGGGGAACATTGAGCGCCCATCCTGATCGACAATCTCGATATTGAGACCCTGCTTGGTTTCCTCGAGCATAATGTGCTTCGAGACCTCAGTAATCTCCGGCATCTCCTGCAAGGCTTGCCGCAGCGAAGCGGAGGCCAGCGAAAATTTTCGATCTTCTTTAAATCGTGCGCCATGGGCGCGTTGGCGGTCGTGTTCGTCGGGCGATGGCGTCGCCGATGCTTCCGATGGGTCGATGTGCGCCGCGTTCTTGAGCCTTGGTCGTGTCGGCAATCCCAGAACTTCAATGATCCCGGAATATCGGACGCGGTCCTGAACACCGAACGCGTCACGCATCGACCCGGCGACAACCTGTAGCTTTGCTTGATCCTGTGTGGAAAAGGCGACCAGCATAACGAAAAAGCTGACGAGCAGACCCATCAGATCAGCGAAGGTGACAAACCACCCGTGACCACCGCCGTGTGCTTCTCCTCGACGCTTGGCCATGACACGCCCTTGAGTGCGCCGCTCTAGGCGGGCACTGCTTCGGCTCCCTCATCAACTTCTTCTTCGGTGTGCCGATGCTTCTCGGGCAGGTAGGCGAGCAGCATTTCACGAACGAGCGTCGGACTCTTCCCTTCGCGGATCATCAGAATTCCGTCTACGATCAGCGTCCGGTTGATCTCCTCATCGACCAGCTTGAGGTGCAGCTTGTCGGCGATCGGCAGGCACAACGAATTGGCAACCGCAGCGCCGTAAAAGGTTGCCAGCAACGCGACCGCCATGAACGGGCCTAGCTTGGACGGATCGGTCATGTTGGCAAACATCTGCACCATGCCGATCAAGGTGCCGATCATGCCGAAAGCCGGAGCGCAATCGCCGACCGCGCGGTAGATTTTCTGACCTTCGTCGAGGTGCGTGAGGAAATTGTCACGGTCGCGTTCCAGGTTGTCGCGAATGAAATTCCCATCGTAGCCGTCGGCGACGAAGCGGACACCCTTGGCGAGGAATGGATCCTCGATGTCGACCTTCTCCAGACCGATTGGTCCCGACTTGCGCGCGACTTCGGCGAGGCCGGCCAGTTCGTCGACCAGATCGCGCTGGCTCATCCGTCGGAGCGAAAAGGCGAACTTGGCGCCGAGGGGGAGGCCGTGGAAAATCGAGGACAGCGGGAAGCGGATCAGCGTGGCTGCAAAGGAACCGCCAAAAATCACGATGGCGGCATGAACATCGAGGAACATCCGCAGATCGCCGCCCATGAGAATGAGCGTGGCGAGGACAACCGCCCCGGCCAGCAGGCCTAGGCCTGTTGCGATATCCACAACCCTACCCCACCAACGTGCACGGCTCGCCGCTTTATTCCAAGTCGTCCGGGCCGACCCTAGACTGGCGCTGTTAAAGGGCGGTAAAGGCTAACCGTTGAATAAAAAACGCCCGAAACGGGCCCCCTACGCGTGACCCAGTGCTGAAAAGCTGCAAAAATCGGCCCAAAATCGCCCGGGGACGCCTAAGGTTGCCCCGGACTTTCAAGAAATCGGAGGAATGCGACGCATGCGTGAGATCGGCCATTTCATTGGTGGCAAGGTGGTTAAGGGCGGCTCCGGCCGTTTCGGCGATGTCTTTGATCCCAATACCGGCGAAGTCCAGGCCAGGGTCGCCCTCGCCAAACACTCCGAAGTTGAGCACGCCATCGCCAACGCGCAGGCGGCACAACCGGCTTGGGCGGCGACCAATCCGCAGCGGCGCGCGCGCGTCATGTTCAAGTTTCTCGAGCTCATTCAAAAGGAATTCGACACACTCGCCAAATTACTCTCGTCCGAGCACGGCAAGACCATTCCGGATGCGCGCGGCGACATCCAACGCGGCATCGAAGTGGTGGAATTCGCATGCGGCATCCCCCACTTGCTGAAGGGCGAATTCACCGAAGGTGCCGGCCCCGCAATCGACCTGTACTCGATCCGCCAGCCACTTGGCGTCGTCGCTGGCATCACGCCGTTTAATTTTCCGGCGATGATTCCGATGTGGAAATTCGCTCCCGCAATTGCGTGCGGCAACGCCTTCATCCTAAAACCGTCCGAGCGCGATCCTTCCGTTCCGATACGTCTAGCGGAGTTCATGATCGATGCCGGGCTTCCACCCGGCATACTCAACGTCGTCAATGGCGACAAAGAAGCGGTCGACACGCTGCTGACCGATCCAAGGGTGATGGCAATCGGTTTCGTCGGCTCGTCGACGATCGCGGAATATATCTACTCGACCGGTTGCGCCAATGGCAAACGCGTACAGTGTTTCGGTGGCGCCAAGAATCATATGATCGTAATGCCGGACGCCGACATGGATCAGGCAGTCGATGCACTGGTCGGCGCGGGTTATGGCTCTGCAGGCGAACGCTGCATGGCGATATCGGTAGCTGTCCCCGTCGGCAAAAAGACGGCCGATATACTCGTCGAGAAGCTTATCCCGCGTGTCGAAAGCCTGAAGATCGGTCCCTCCAGCGACCCGCAGGCGGACTATGGGCCGCTGGTGACGCGAGCCCATTTGAACAAAGTGAAGGACTACGTCGATCTGGGTGTCAAGGAAGGTGCGAAACTCGTGGTCGACGGCCGCGGCTTTAAGCTGCAAGGCTACGAGAACGGAAATTTCATGGGCGGTTGTCTGTTCGATGACGTCAAGCCCAATATGCGCATTTACAAGGAGGAAATTTTTGGACCCGTATTATCGGTCGTGCGAGCAAAAGATTACGAAGAAGCCGTGCGGCTTCCGTCGGAGCACGAATACGGAAACGGCGTTGCGATCTTCACGCGTGACGGCGATGCGGCCCGCGATTTCGTCAACCGTGTGCAGATTGGGATGGTAGGCGTGAATTTCGCGATTCCTGTCCCGCTCGCGTACCATACCTTCGGGGGCTGGAAGCGCTCTGGTTTCGGAGACCTCAATCAACACGGACCTGATTCGATCCGTTTTTACACGAAGACCAAGACCGTGACGGCCCGCTGGCCGACGGGCACAAAGGAAGGCGCGGAGTTTGTAATTCCGACGATGAAGTGAAAGCGCATCCGGGGGGCTGATGGCCGTGAGGGCGGCGGTCGGGGGCCTCATCGTCCTCGCGTTACAGGGCTGTGCGGGCGAACAACGCTCTTTGGGTTCGTCCACGGGTCGCCAACAGACGAGTCCGTGCTTGGGCGATGGCTCTTGGCGACATCAAATGCCCCGCCGTGTGGCCTCGAACTTGGCGGCACACCGGGCGCGTGCAGCGGAAAGGTTGCGCCCGATGGCGGATGCCCAGGAAACTTCTATATGAGCCGGCGCTGGGTAATGGAGGGGGGCACCCTTATGATCGCAAATGAGCGCAACGAACCTCTGGCTCAATTCAAACCCGCCGGCCGACAGTTCGAAGGCCAATCCACCGCCGGAACCCCGGTAATACTAGCCCGCTAGTTCATGCGAATCTCGGAGCTCCTATGTCGGAATTTCAGCTTTATTGTTTCGCCCAATCAGGCAACGCCTATCGCGCCGCGCTGATGCTCAACCTCATTGGTGCCGACTGGGAACCGATCTGGGTCGATTTCTTTGGCGCAATGGTTCAACGAACGCCGCAATTCCGTTCCGAAGTCAACGAAATGGGCGAAGCGCCTGTTCTCGTTCACGGCAAAAGAAAGCTGACCCAGTCGGGTGTAATCCTGACTTACCTCGCAGGCAGCAGCGGGAAATTTAAACCTCAAGGTGAGGAAGAAGAACTTGAAGCATTACGTTGGATTATCTTCGATAATCAGAAAGTGAACGGTTTTCTCGGCCCGTTTCGCTTTCTCAAGAATTTTGCCAAACCCCCAGGTGATCCGGCCGTGCTGGCGTTTCTCAAGGGGCGCATCGACGGCAACCTTGCGATTGTCAACAAGCGGCTGACCGGACAACAATTCCTCCTCGGCGACAGACCGACAATCGCGGATGTTTCGATGACCGGCTATCTCTACTATCCGGCCGACGAGTTCGGCTTCGACATTTCCAAGGATCATCCGGCAATAGGAGCGTGGCTGGAGCGCATGAAGGCGCTCCCCGGTTGGAGGCGTCCCTACGACCTCATGCCGGGCTATCCGCTTGGTTCGAAATAACGTCAGTTCAAACGGGCGGGCCGATCGTCGTCCTGCTCGCGGAGGGGTTCGGTGACGGGCATCTCCGCGTTGCTCGCAGACGGCGTAGCGGTGGTCGTCGCCGCGGCAGCGACAGCGTCCTTACGTTGGTGTTCACGATAGGACAGCCATCCGAGTGGCAAACATCCAAGGTAGGCGAGCGTTCCAATGGTGAGCACCTGCCACGGATAGCTGACGAGCAGGGCAAAGAACAAAACGACCATAACAAAAACCGGCAACACCATTTCTGGTGGCACGCGCTTGCCGACGCGCTTGCCTGAGAAGACCGGCAGACGCGAGACCATCAATAGTGCGATCAGCAACGTGTAGAAGAACGTGAACCACACGGTGACAAGGCCCATCGGCGCACCGAGAAAGGTCACATAGATCGGCAGCAGGACGGTGATTGCGCCAGCCGGAGCCGGAATACCGGTGAAGAAATTGCCGGCCCAAATGGGCTTATTGGGATCGTCGATCATCACGTTAAAGCGCGCAAGCCGGAGGCCTGCGCAAATCGCAAAAACCAATGCGGCAATCCATCCAGCCGATTTGAGCTCGTGCAGACCCCAGAAATACAGGATCAAAGCCGGCGCGACACCGAAATTGACGAAATCGGCGAGGCTGTCGAGCTCGGCGCCGAAACGCGAGGTACCCTTGAGCATCCGCGCAATCCGGCCGTCGATGCCGTCGAGCAATGCGGCAAACACGATAGCAGCCAGCGCAAGCTCAAGCTTGTCCTCCACTGCCAGACGAATCGCTGTCAGGCCCGCGCAGAGCGCGAGCAACGTGATCAGATTGGGCAGCAGGGTACGAACCGGAATCGCCTTGAAGCGACGCCGGAATGGCGGCGGAGCAGGATCGAACGGCGGAAAGACCATACGCATAATATAGGCCGGCAAAACTCCCCGCGCCACACGGCGAGAAAGCCTTTCTCTCCGTCTCGTTAACAATTTACCCGCTACGAAATGCCCGACTCGCGTCGCTGACACGAATGTCGGCAAGCACGGTTTCACCCGCAAGCGAGGTCTGGCCAACGGCCACAAGCGGTGACGCTCCCTCGGGTAGATAGACGTCGACGCGCGAGCCAAAACGGATCATGCCGAAACGTTCTCCCGCCCCCACCGACTGGCCAGAGCGTACAAAGCAGACGATCCGCCGGGCGACCAGGCCCGCAATCTGCACGACCGCAATGCGGGCGCCGGCCGTTGCGATCACCAGACAATTGCGCTCGTTGTCGACACTTGCCTTATCGAGATCAGCATTGAGGAACTTGCCGGCGTGATAGACGATTTTCTCGATCTTCCCGGCGACCGGGCTGCGATTAACATGGCAGTCGAACACACTCATGAAGATCGAAATACGCGGTAACGGATTGTTGCCGAGGCCAAGGTCATTTGGCGGAACCGCGCTGGTAACCTGACTTATGCGCCCGTCTGCCGGCGCCACCACCAAGCCTTCTCGGACCGGGGTCACCCGTGGCGGGTCGCGGAAAAAATAGGCGCACCAAATCGTCGCCAGCGTCCCGAGCCATCCGAGCGGACTCCAGAGCCAGAACAGAATGAGGCTCACCAGCGCAAAGGCCCCGATAAAAGGGTACCCCTCCGGAGTTATCGGAACGAGTTGCGAACGGATCGAATCGTAAATCGACATGCCGCCTATCTTACTCTGCCGCGTCGGCCGGCGCTTCCAGCGGCGCTGTAGCAGCGGCACTGATGGCATCGTTCACCGGCGGCGGGTTGCGGTTCGGCGCGCCTTTGTCATCCTCGCCGGCCAAGGCCAGCTTCTCACGCGCCTCTTCGGCCTCACGCTGACGATTCCACATACTGGCGTAGAGACCATTCTTCGCGAGCAGCGCGTAATGTGTGCCGCGTTCGACGATTTCGCCTTGATCGAGCACGATGATTTCGTCCGCTCCCACAATGGTAGAGAGCCGATGCGCAATCACCAGCGTGGTCCGATTGCGCGATACCCGCTCAAGCGCATCCTGAATTTCTTTCTCCGTATGGCTATCGAGCGCGGACGTCGCTTCATCGAGCACCAGGATTGGTGGTCCCTTGAGAATGGTGCGGGCGATGGCGACGCGTTGCTTTTCCCCGCCCGACAGTTTGAGCCCACGCTCCCCAACTTCCGTTTCATAGCCCTTCGGCGCAATACGGATCAGCGGATCGATCTGCGCGAGCCGCGCCGCTTCCTCCACTTCTGCATCTGTCGCTTCCCAGCGGCCGTATCGGATGTTGTATCGGATCGTATCATTGAACAGCACCGTGTCCTGCGGGACCATGCCGATCGCCTGGCGCAGCGATTTTTGTGTTACCGCCGCAATGTCCTGACCGTCGATGAGGATGCGACCGCGGGAAAGATCGTAGAAGCGAAAGAGGAGCCGGGAGATCGTCGACTTGCCCGCTCCAGAAGGCCCTACTACGGCAACCGTCTTGCCGGCCGGAACTTCGAAGGCAATGCCCTTGAGGATGCGGCGCTCCCGATCATAGGAGAAGCTGACATTCTCAAAGCGAATTGTGCCCGTGCTCACCTTTAGCGGCGGAGCACCCATGACATCTTTTATTTCCGGCTCGCGTCCGAGGATCGAGAACATGATTTCGATGTCGGTGACCGCCTGCTTGATTTCGCGGTAGACCATGCCCATGAAGTTCAGCGGTTGATATAGCTGAATCATCATTGCGTTGATCAGCACGAAATCACCGACAGTCTTAGTGCCTGCCTTGATCTCGAAGGCGCACAGCACCATGGCGGCGGCAAGTCCGCAGGTAAAGATCACCGCCTGACCCGCGTTGAGCACGGCGAGCGAAGTATAGGCACGGACGCTGGCATCTTCGTACCGGGCCATCGCCCGATCGTAGCGCGCCGCCTCGCGTTCCTCGGCCGAAAAGTATTTTACCGTTTCGTAGTTGAGCAGAGAATCGATCGCCTTGATGTTGGCATCGGTGTCACTGTCATTCATCTTTCGCCGAATGCCGATGCGCCATTCGGTCGCGTGATACGTATAGGTCATGTACACCGCGACCGTGGCCAAGATCGCAACCACATAGCGCCAGTCGAATTGCCACATCAGAACCACAACGATAAAGGCAAGCTCAATGATTGTTGGCGACAACTGGAGGATCACCATGCGAACGATGGTTTCTATTCCATTGCGGCCGCGTTCGAGCACACGCGTCAGCCCGCCGGTCTTGCGCTCGAGATGAAACCGGAGTGACAACTCGTGCATATGCACGAAAGTGCGGTAGGCGAGCCGGCGAACAGCGTGCATGGCCACTTTGGCGAACAAGCCGTCGCGCAATTGCGTAAGCGCCGCCATCAGGATTCGCATGCCGCCATATGCGACGGTCATCGCGACGGGCGCGGCGATCGCCCAAAGCAGCCAATCGCCCGGTGCTATCGGGCCGGAACCTTGTCCGGCGAGCGCGTCAGTCGCCCATTTGAAGGTGAAGGGGACGGCGATCGTCGCAAGTTTCGCCGCCAACAACAGCGCCAGTGACCCGATGACCCGCTGCTTCAGATCACGACGATCAGATGGCCAGATATAAGGCCACAGATGGACAAGGGTGGCCAGCAGTGCCCCGCGATTCGCGGATACGCGTGATTCGCTTTCTGATGGCCGGCGGTGATGATGGTCGCTCATTTAGAATGTTCATATAGGCGGATTCTAGCCTGTTGGCACCTTTTCCGCCGATAGCAGCAATACCGTCATGGATTTTTGGTAAGCCGCCTTGACGATGCCGCAAGCACAACGCACATCCATATTTATGAACAAAATCGAAAAAAGCAGCAAAATCAGAAAAATTTGCGTGTATTGCGGGTCGGGGCCCGGCACCGATCCCGCCTTTATTGAGAGCGCTCGCGCCTTCGGCGCGATTCTCGCCAAAAACGGCGTCGGACTGGTTTTCGGCGGCGGCTCCGTCGGCATGATGGGCGCAATCGCAAAGTCGGCGCTTGATCACGGCGGCACCGTGACCGGAGTCATTCCCGAGTTTCTGGTCGCGCGCGAACATGCGATGCGGGGGGCTGACAACCTGATCGTCACGCGTGACATGCACGAACGAAAGCGCAAGATGTTCGAAATGGCGGATGCTTTCGTCGCAATGCCGGGTGGAATTGGGACGCTTGAGGAAATCGTCGAACAGATTACCTGGGTTCAGCTCGGGCGCCATCGCAAGCCGATCCTGCTTGCAAATATCAAACGTTTCTGGGAGCCGCTTTGCGCCCTTATCGATCACATGAAAAGCCTCGAATTCATTCGCGGCGATCTACATTTCGATTTGCTTGTCGCGGACACAGTCGAGGATATCCTGCCCATGTTGCAAAGGGCGGCCGCCTCGGTTCCTGAGGAAGAAAAGGAAATGCCCGCTGCAATCGCCGATCGGCTGTAGCTGTCACTTCTCGGCGACGAATGTCACCGCCTCTATCCGGTTGCCGTCCGGATCGCGAATGAAGGCGGCGTAGTAGCAGTCATTGTATTCCGGGCGAAGGCCGGGGGTGCCGTCGGAGGTGCCGCCGCAGGCGAGCGCAGCAGCATGGAAGGCATCGACAGCCTCCGTGGAAGTCGCGCGCAGGCAAACATGCACACCGCTGTCCGTTTCTAAGGCCGACATGTTGACACGGCGATTGATCCAGAATTCGGGATATTTCTTTCCGAAACCGAGGGCTGCATCCGGCCACTCACGAAGTTTGATGAGCCCAAGCGGCGCCAGCAACGCCGTATAGAATGCTTCTGAAGCTTTGATATCACGTACAGCGATCGAGATGTGGTCGATCATGGATGCTCCTGCCTCCCCCACTATCTCATGCAGGCGCACCCGATTTCACGAGTTTAAAGATGATGGAGTCCATCAAGGCCTGGAATGAAGCATCGATGATGTTGGCCGATACACCGACGGTGGTCCAGCGCTCGCCCTGCTCGTCTTCGCTTTCGATCAGCACGCGCGTCACCGCCTCGGTGCCGGAATTAAGAATTCGCACGCGATAGTCGGTCAGCTTCAGCCCCGCGATATACTTCTGATATTTGCCGAGATCCTTGCGCAGCGCGAGATCGAGTGCGTTAACAGGGCCGTTGCCTTCCGCCGCCGAAATCATGTTGTCGTCACCGACCTTCACCTTGACCACGGCCATAGTGACGGTGACACGTTGGCCTTTCGCGTTATTACGCTGCTCGACATTCACATCGAATTGAGTAACGTCGAAATAGTTCGGCACTTTTCCCAGTGTACGCCGGGCCAGCAGCTCAAACGAAGCGTCCGCTGCTTCATAGGCGTAGCCGATCGCTTCGCGCTCTTTCACCACCTCAAGAAGACGACCAATTCGCGGGTCGTCCTTGTCGACCTTGATCCCCACGCGTTCGAGTTCCGCCAGCACGTTGGATTTCCCGGCTTGTTCCGACACCAGCACCTTGCGGCGGTTGCCGATCGTCTCCGGGGCGACATGCTCGTAAGTTGCCGGATCCTTCATGATGGCGGAAGCGTGGATGCCGGCTTTGGTGGCGAACGCGCTCTCGCCCACGTAGGGCGCGTGTCGGTTCGGCGCGCGATTGAGCCGTTCATCGAGAGCGTGTGAAACGTGCGCGAGTTTTTTAAGCGCGGCTTCAGAGACACCGATATCGAATCGTTCCGCGAATTCCGGCTTCAGCTTCAGCGTAGGAATGATTGAGACAAGGTTCGCGTTGCCGCAGCGCTCGCCAAGCCCATTGAGGGTTCCCTGGATCTGACGCGCCCCGGCGCGAACGGCAGCGAATGAATTGGCGACCGCCTGCTCAGTGTCGTTGTGGGCGTGGATGCCGACATGACCACCTGGAATTACTTTCACGACCTCGCGAACGATCTTTTCGATCTCGTCGGGCAGTGTACCGCCGTTGGTGTCGCAGAGGACTACCCAACGCGCACCCTCGTCATAGGCCGCTTTCGCGCAAGCAAGCGCATATTTCGGGTTCGCCTTGTAACCATCAAAGAAATGCTCACAGTCGAGCAGCACTTCCCTGCCCTTCGCCTTCGCGGCACGAACACTCTCGCGGATCGACGCGAGGTTTTCTTCTTCCGTTGTCTCGAGAGCGACCTTGACGTGGTAGTCCCACGACTTGGCCACAAAACAGATCGCATCCGACTTTGCTTCGAGCAACGAGGCGAGGCCTGGATCATTCGATGCCGAACGCCCTGGTCGGCGCGTCATGCCAAACGCGGTGAAAGTCGCGTCCAACCCTCGATCCTCGCCGAACAACTCGGTATCCGTAGGATTAGCGCCCGGATAGCCGCCTTCGACGTAGTCGATGCCCAGTTCATCAAGCATCGAAGCAATCGCCAACTTATCGGCGAGGGTGAAATCGACACCATTGGTCTGAGCGCCGTCGCGCAGCGTGGTGTCGAATAGATAAAGGCGTTCGCGGGCCATTGCCTTCACCACAGGTAATAGTTCGCTGCCAACGCCACTGCGACGACGAGTGCGATCACGCCGAGCACGATATGGTGGCGCCGGAACTCCATCAGGCGAGCCGGTAACCGACATAGAGCGCGATCAAAACGGCGGCAACGAGCAGGCCATATTTGAGCACGATGTAATAGAGCCAATGACGCGGAAACGGCGTGTCGGGCTTGGTCATGAAGCCTCCCGTTTGGCGACGAGTTGCTTGTGCAGGGTGGTATTGGCGAGCCATTCGTCGCCAATGGATATGGAATTGCGCTGCTGCGCGACGTAACCGCGCTTTTCGAAGAATCCGCGCGCGTTGTCGCTTGCATCGACCGCAAGCTTGTTCACTCCGCGCGCTCCGGCGAGTTTCTCAAGCGCATCGACAAGCATGGCACCAACGCCCTGCCCCGTTGCCGCGGGATGCACGTAAAGCATATCTATGTTGTCTTTACCGAACAGCGAGGCAAATCCGACGGGAGAGCCCTCGAGCGTCGCTACCAGCGTCAACTGTCCTGAAAGCTTCGCCGCAAAATCAACGACGTCATCTGCAGTTGAAGCCCAGGCCTCCTGCTGCGCTTCGGTATAGTCGTCGGCGGTCAGTTCCTCGATGCTGTCTCGAAAGATTTCGCGCAAAAGCGGCGCATCCGCTGGCAGAAACGGCCGCACGCCAAGCTTGGGGTGTGCAACGGCCTTCATCGGGCGATGTCCCAGGTAGTGCCGTCCTTGGAGTCTTTTAGCACGACTCCCATCGACGCGAGCTCATCGCGTATGCGGTCGGACTCCTTGAAATTTTTTGCAGCGCGCGCGGCGGCCCTTGCTTTGATAAGACTGGCAATCTTCGCCTCGTCGACGGAAACCGACGCCGGGCGAAAGGCCCTCCATTTGGTCGCCGGCGCCCGAAGTAGCCCGATGAGTTGCGCACTCGCCTTCAGGCATGCCGCCGCAGGCATCGCGCCTTTCGCGGCTTCGCTGCGCAATTCATGCAAGGCAGCAAAGGCCCTCGGCATATTCAGATCATCGAATAACGCATCAAGCACATCAGCGCACAAATAGTCCGGCTGCGCATCGGCCGTCAGGTCGTACCAGTGGTCGAGATTCTTTTGCGACTCACGAAGCCCGGCCACCGTCCAATTTATCGGTTGCCGATACTGGGTTTGCAACATGGTAAAGCGCACGACCTCGCCCGGCCAATCCTTCAGCAACTCGTGAATCGTCATGAAGTTGCCAAGGCTCTTGCTCATTTTCTCGCCTTCGACTTGGAGAAATCCGTTGTGCATCCAGAAGTTCGCCATCAGAGGCGTATGGAACGCGCATCGCGATTGTGCGATCTCGTTCTCATGGTGCGGAAACACCAAGTCGATGCCGCCGCCATGGATGTCGAAGATTTCGCCGAGGTGCTTCCAGGACATGGCGGAGCATTCGATATGCCAACCAGGCCGCCCTGGCGTCTTGATGCCGGCGGGTGATGGCCACGCCGGCTCACCCGGCCTCGACGGC
>Ga0307305_10000265_pt1 | contig 17625 bp, 16 predicted proteins | sample ER_DNA_186_FD_194512 | JGI IMG/M metagenome (GOLD analysis project Ga0307305, IMG submission 194512) | Bulk soil microbial communities from the East River watershed near Crested Butte, Colorado, United States - ER_DNA_186 | ecosystem: Environmental > Terrestrial > Soil > Floodplain | place... | reverse complement strand
GTACGTCTACTCGGTCGTGAGAGGAAGGAGAGCATGAAGGCCGTCGTCATGGCCGGCGGAGAAGGCACGCGCCTCAGGCCGCTCACCTCGAACCAGCCCAAGCCGATGGTCCCGATCGTCGGCAAGCCCTGCATGGAGCACATCGTCGAGCTCCTCCGCGGCCACGGCTTCGACGACGTGATCGTCACCGTCGCCTTTCTCCCGCAGGCGATCCGGAGCTACTTCGGCGACGGCGACAGCCTGGGCGTGAACATCGAGTACTCCGTCGAGGAAACGCCCGCGGGGACGGCCGGCTCCGTCGGCCTCGCGTCGGACAAGCTCGACGAGACGTTCCTCGTCATCTCCGGCGACGCGCTTTGCGACTTCGACCTCACCCGCCTCGTGGAGTTCCACAAGGAGCGCGGCGCGGCGGTCACGATCGGGCTCAAGTCAGTCGAGAACCCGCTCGAGTTCGGGATCGTGGTCACCGACGACGACGGCCGGGTCGAGCGCTTCCTCGAGAAGCCCTCGTGGGGCCAGGTCTTCTCGGACACGATCAACACGGGCGTCTACGTTCTAGAGCCCGAGGTGCTCCAGCACGTTCCGACCGACCGGCCGTACGACTTCTCGAAGGAGCTCTTCCCGCTCCTGCTCGAGATGGGGCGCCCGCTCTACGGGCTCGTCATGGACGGCTACTGGCAGGACATCGGCAACCTCGACCAGTACCGGCAGGCGAACTTCGACGCACTCGACGAGCACGTCGCGCTCGGGATTCCGGGAATCCGCCTCCGCGGCAACGTCTGGCTGGGAGAGGGGGTGGAGCTGGACGACCTCGACCAGGTGGAAGGGCCTGCGCTGATCTCGAACTACTGCCGCATCGCGCCCGACGCCCAGGTCGCCGCGTACTCGGTCCTGTCCGCGAGCGTGACGCTCCGCGAGCGGGCGCGCACGACGCGCTCGGTCATTGACGCGTCGACGCACATCGGCCGCGGGGCGCTCGTGGAGGGCTCGATCATCGGCCGTTCGTGCGACATCCGGGCCCACGCGCGCCTGCAGGAGGGCGTGGCGCTCGGCGACGAGGTCAAGGTCGGCGAGGAGAGCGTGATCATGCCCGGCGTGCGCATCTACCCGTACAAGGAAGTCGAGAGCGGCGCGCAGATCCACGAGAGCCTGATCTGGGAGTCCAGGGCCTCGTCGCGGCTCTTCGAGCGTGACAGCGTCTCCGGCCTCGTCAACGTCGACCTGACACCGGAGGTCGTGACGAAGCTCGCGGTTGCGCTCGGAACGGCGCTTCCCCGGGGTGCGCGGATCGTGTCCAGCCGCGAGGCGCCCGCTGCGTGCCGGATGATCGAGCGCGCGATGATCGCCGGTCTCAACTCGACGGGCGTCGACGTCTCCGACCTCCGCGTGCTCCCGAGCGCAGTCGGACGGCACCTGCTGAAGACGCACGACTACGCGGCCGGCTTCCACGTCGGCTTCTCCGCGGCCGACGCGGAGGTGGTTGCGATCCGCTTCTACGAAGAACCGGGCATCCAGCTCACGGCCGAGCTCCAGAAGGAGGTCGAGAAGCACTTCAACCGCGGCGAGCTTCGCCGTGTGGCGGGCGACAGCGTCGGCAACGTCGACTATCCGGTGCGGGCGCGCGAGATCTACGCGGAGGAGCTGCTCGAGACGCTCGAACAGGATGCGATCCGCGAGCGCGACTTCCGGATCGTCGTCGACTACGGCTACTCGGCGGCGTCGCTCGTCCTCCCCCTCGTGCTCGGCTCGCTCGGCGTCGAGGTCGTCGCGGCGCACGCGTTCTCACCGAGCGGGGACATCGGGCCGAGAGCGAGCCTGCGCAGCCTCATCGGCCAGACGAAGAAGCTCGTCAACGCGGTCGGTGCGGACTTCGGCGTCGTCTTCGACCGAGCCGCAGAGCGCCTGTACCTGATCGACGAGAGCGGGCACGAGATCCCGGTCGAGCAGGCGCTGCTGCTCTTCCTGAAGCTGATCGGCTCGAACGGTCGCCGCGGGAAGCTCGCGTTCCCGGTCACGGTCACGGGCCAGGTCGATCGCATCCTGAAGGGCAGCGGGCTCGAGGTGATCCGCACGCCCGCCTCGCTCAGCGAGCTGACGAAGGCGGCCGCGCAGGACGGCGTCATCTTCGCCGGCGCGATCGGCGGAGGCTACGTCTTCCCCGACTTCCTGCCCGCATACGACGCGATGGCGAGCCTCTGCAAGCTCCTGGAGCTCCTCGCGCCGGTCGAGCAACCGCTCTCCTCGCTCGTGTCCGAGCTGCCCGTGTCGACGCTCGTGCACCGCCAGCTGCCGTGTCCCTGGGCGCAGAAAGGGACCGTCATGCGCGTGCTGACCGAGCGTCTCAAGGGCCGCGACCTCGATCTCGTCGACGGAATCAAGGTCAAGGACCGCCGCGGCTGGGCGCAGGTCCTGCCCGATCCGGACGAGCCGCTGGTGCACATCTACGCCGAGGGGCAGGATGAGCGCACGTCGAACGAGCTCGAGGAAGAGCTCAGGCAGCTCGTCGAGGACGTCCTCCAGGAAGAGGCCGATATCTCAAGTTGAGGTTGAACCTTGTCGGTGCTGCTGCTTTACTTGCCAGCGCCGCCTCCCTCCGAACGAAAGGCTGATCGCGTGGAACCGTTTCCCAATCTCGCGTCGATATCCGACGCCGATCTCAAGGCCGAGATCGACAAGCTCACCGAAGAGGAGCAGGAGGTGTCGTACCGCCGACGGCTCCTGCACGGACGAATCGACATGCTGCGGACCGAGCTCGTCGCGCGGCTCCAGCAGTCGGAGGGCAAGAGCGTGCTCGACCAGGTCGACGTCGAGGGTCTCGCGAAGATCCTCGCCGGGAAGGCGGCCCCGCCTTCGGAGGAAAGCGCTTGAGCCATGTGTACTGCCCCGAGTGCGGCTTTCAGAACCCGGAGGCGTCGAACTACTGCGCGAGGTGCGGGACGCTGCTCGTCCGTGACGAGGGCGGCTCCGACACGACGATGAGCTACACGCCCGATGAGGGCGAGGACGAATCCGGCGCCGTCCTCGACGAGATCAAGGCCGAGGGGCCAGCCCTCGTCGTGCGCTCAGGCGGAGGGCGAGCCGGAGAGCACTTCCTGCTCGAGAAGGAGCAGACGACGGTCGGTCGCTCGCCGGACTGCGACGTCTTCCTCGACGACGTCACCGTCTCGCGACGCCACGCTCTGGTCGTGCGCCGCGACGGCGGCTTTTTCATCGAGGACCGCGGCAGCCTGAACGGGACGTTCCTGAACAGGCGCCGGATCGAGTCCGGCCCGCTCGAGGACGGGGACGAGCTCCAGATCGGCAAGTACAGGCTGACCTTTCTCTCGCAATGAGCGCAGCGGCCCAGACGACAACGCGTGACGGCTTGCTTCACATCGGAGCCGTGTGCAATCAGCTCCGCGACGATTTCCCGGACGTCTCGATCTCGAAGATCCGCTACCTCGAGGATCAGGGCTTGATCCATCCGAAGCGGACTCAGGGCGGTTACCGCCTGTTCGACGACGACACCGTCGAGCGCCTACGGACGATTCTCCGTCTGCAGCGCGACGAGTTCCTCCCGCTGCGCGTGATCCGGCAGGAGCTCGCGTCGCCCGAGGCGAACAAGGCGCGCCGCCGTCGGCGAGCCGCGGGTCTGGCAGGCCCCGAGGAGGAGCTCAGCGCGGGCGAGATCGAGGAGCGCTCCGGCGCGACGCCTCAGCTCGTGCGCGAGCTCGAGGAGTACGGGTTGCTCGAGGCGCGCGGAAGTGGGGGAGAGAAGCGGTACTCGGCCGGCGACACCGAGATCGCGGCCGTCTGCGCGCAGCTCGCGTCGTACGGAATCGCGCCCCGGAACCTGCGCGCGTTCCGGACAGCGGCCGACCGCGAGGCGTCCCTGCTCGGGCAGCTCGTCGGACCGTCCCTGCAGACCCGCAACCCTGAGCGTCGCGAAGCAGCGCTCGACGACCTCCGCGCATTGGCCGAGCTCGCGCAGGAGCTGTCGCAGTTGCTCTCGTGGCGCGCCCTCCGACACCTCGCATCCGCCTGATGGCAGTCGCGGACGTCGAGCGGCTGAAGTCGCTGATCCGGGATGTTCCGGATTGGCCGGAGCCGGGCGTGGTCTTCAAGGACATCATGCCGCTGCTCGCCAATGCCGAGGCGCTGCGCGAGCTCATCGACATCCTCGGCGACTGGGCGGCCGAGCGCTCCCCGGACATCGTCGTCGGCGCCGAGGCGCGAGGCTTCTTCGTCGGCTCTGCGATCGCGTACAAGCTCGGCTGCGGCTTCGTCCCGGCTCGCCGACCCGGCAAGCTGCCGCTTGAGACGATCAGCGCGGAGTACGCGCTCGAGTACGGCAAGAACACGCTCGAGCTCCGCGCGGACGCGTTCGGCGACGGCGCGCGCGTGCTCATCCACGACGACGTGCTCGCGACCGGCGGCACGGCGAAGGCGCTCGCGGAGCTCGTCGAACAGCTCGGCGGCGAGGTGGTGGGGCTCCAGTTCATCATCGAGCTGGATTTCCTCAAGGGCCTGGAGAAGATCTCGGATTACGACGTCTTCTCGCTGATCCATTACTGAGTACGCCGGAGCCAGGCTGAAGCCTGGCACCAGATCGAGAGACCCGCGCTCAGGCTTTCCGTCCGGCGCGCCGATTACAAGTTTCAGATCGTCATGTACGACGCGCTGACCACGCGCTACACGTTTTCGTGCCCGACCAGGGGTGAGACGCGCGTGCGCCTGTCCGCGTTCCGGGCCCTCGACCGGCTCCCTGGCGCCGGCCACCCGGCGGTCTTCCAGGTCGTGTTCGACTGCCCCTGCGGGTGCGAGCACCCTGGGTTGGTCTCGGACGTCGAGCTCGACTGGGCACCGCTCGGCCACAGCTCGGAGCGCTACCTGAACCTCATGACCGACCGTTTCGAGTCGGCCGAGGAGGAGCTGGCCGACCTCGCGGTGCGGCGGATCCTCGCGGGCCACTGGCCCTGGAGCTTCTACTGCTACCCGGAGCGGCGTCCGCGGCCCGTCTTTCCGTCGTCGTTCTTCTTGCTCGCTCCCGGCGACGGCTCGCTCGGGCTGGCCGTCCGCTGCCCCGCCTGCGAGCACGTCTCGGTGAACCTCGTGACGCCGGAGCACGTCGACCTCCCGTTCCACAACGACCGGGAGATCGGTGTCCTGCAGCACGTCCTTGCCGGCGATGCCGAGGAGATGGTCGAGGAGTTCCGCGATGAGCTGGATTCGGGGCGCTTCGACGCCCGGCGCCTAGGCCTGGACTGATTTTCCAGAGAAGTGGGCACAACCGGGGCGGAGGTGGTGCCCATGTATGGCCTGACGAGAGCAACATTGACGTTGATCGGCGCGGCGGCGGCGGGTGCGATGCTGTGGCTCGCGACGACGATCCTCCCGGAGAACGTCTCCGACGCCTCTCTGGGCGGCTACTGGGCCGCGTTCGGGCTGGTCGCGATCGGCGGGCTCGTGATGGCGCTGTCCCAGCTGCTCGGTGGCTGGACGAAGTGGGGCTGGCCGCGGGTTTCGGGCCACGTGTTCCTGGTCGGGTTTCTGCCGACACTCGTGGTCGGAGGCTGGATGCTGGCCGCGCACGAGCCGGGGAACTACTGGCTCGGACGGCATGTTCGGAGCTGGTCCGGCGACATCGGGATCGACGGTCTGGTCACGTCGCTCGGCCTCATGGTCCCGGCGATCGCATTCGGGATCGGGCTCGTCTTCGGGCTCACGTTCGACACGACCGGCCCGCGGATCCCGCGCAGGATGAAGCCGGTCCCGGCCGGCGGTGCGCAGCCGCGTCCGCGCCCGGACGCCGAGGCCAACGGGCGAGTGGAGGAGGACCGGCGAGTTCGCTTCGGTGACGAGGACGCACCCGAGGCGCAGCCCGCGCGGGAGCCGGCCGAGCCCGTGAAGAAATAGTCAGATTCGGATAGTCCGCGGCAGGATCTAGGCCGTCGTGCTCACTCCGGGGAGGGATCCCCGGGGCGATCGGTCAGGCCGATATTCGTGTCATGACCGCAGTTGAGCCGCACAACCGCGCCCTGACCAGGATCCTCGACGACTGCGCGCGCCTCGAGGACGACGACCGGCCGACCGGCGTCGCGAGGCTTCGGTACGCGATCGGGGAAGAGCTCGCGCGTCTGCTGATGAGCGCGCTGGCCGGCGATCACCGCCGGGCGGGGCTGGGCGCGGTCTAGGACCGGGCCCGCCGCGCGCCGCCTTCGCCGAACAGGCGGATGAACAGGAAGATCGCGCCGCCCGCGACCGCGGCCAGGATGAACGCGCTGCCCTTGCCGATGCCGAGCGCGAGCTGTCCGAGCCAGATGTAGAGGAAGAAGCCGAAAGCCCACCAGAAGGCCGAGACGCCCTTGTCGACGCTTGGTGGACGCAGGTGGAAGGACACGGCGCGAGTGTAACCGGGGGTGACGACACCCGGTGCGTGAGGGTTCGGAGCCGCCAAGGCGTCTCCTCACAATTCCTGCCCGCACAGGCGGGCAGGAATTGGACCATAAAAATTCGCCGAGCCGGTTTCGCTTTCGTCCGCCCTTCCGACCAACTTTCGGCTTCCGCCTACGGCCGCCCGGCTGGGCTTCGACCTACTCGCGCTCCGTGCTCGGCGCAAACGGGACACTAGGGGTGTCAAGCCCTCCTTGCAAGACCTGTCGAAACGAGTAACCCGCAATTTGCAAAAAGTGCAGTTTTCAACATTTTCCACACCAAAGCTCGGCGTCTGTGGACAAGTCTGGGGAAGACGCGACCGGATCATGGAGCAGGGTCGCGTACGGGAGCCCGGTGACGCGGTCCGTGTAGACCGCGCGGTAGACGAACGGACCGATGCTGGGCGTGTCCATGAAGGTGAACGATCCGTCTGCGGCGAGCGGGGCGGACCCTGCGACCTCGCGAGGGGAGCCGGGTCGTTCGCGGTAGAGCTTGACCGTCCCTGACGCGCCGCGGACGTCTCCCGTCACGAGGACGCTCCCGTTGAGCTGTTCGGTCGCATCGAGATCGATGTGGGTCGAGGGGGCCCGGCGCAGCCGGTACCACGAGAGGCCGTCGGGCCTCGCCAGAAGAACGTCGCGAGTACCGCGCGGGGCCGAGGAGAGGCCGGCGAGCCAGCCGTCGAGCTCGTAGTCGACACGACGGTTCACGACGACACCGGCCCAGACGACGGCGTCTCCCGTAAGCCCGAGGTCGCCCGCAGACACCCACTCGTTGGCCGCAACCTCCGGTCCGGTTCGCGTCAGCCCGAAGCCGGTCATGACCGCGCGGTCGAGCACGAAGTCGCTCTCGATCGAGCGCCCGTGTTTCGCGAGCGACACAGGCAGCTCGCCCGCGCCGAGAAGCGCCTGCGTCCACGCCGCGTACACCGCGTTGCCGCCGACCGCTCCGAGGAGCGGCCCGACCGGGAAGTCGCCGAACCCGGCGTCGATGTACTGGCCCTTCCAGGTGCCATTCTGCGGACGCCACTCGATCGTCCCGACCGTTCCGTCCATGCCGTACGACTCGATCACGCGCACCGTGCGCCCGGCGAGCACGGGCACGGCCGGTGGCGCCACGAAGCTCTTCGGAAAGCCGCTCCCCGTGATCTGGATGGAGTGAGCGCGGCCGCGGGGGTCGATCCGCGTGAGCATGAGCGCGGTCCTGTGCGATGCGCGCAGCCAACGCGTGAACGCGACGACCGCGTTCCCGCGCTCGAGCACCAGTCCCGGCCAACCCAGCTTCGACCCGCTCGGGGCGCGTGCGATGGGAATCTTCCGCCACCCGGCTCTCGTCCTGCGGACGATGTCCAGTGAGTGAGAGCCGGCGCCGCGGACGAGCACGACCGGGCCTCGCCTGCCGGCCTTGAAGGCGACGAGGGTCGAGCCGCGGGTCACGTGAGCCGCGCGCTGCCGTGTCCAGGCGCCGCTCGGCCGGCGAGCCGCGACCTCGAGGCTGTTCCCGTGCAGGTAGGCGACGAACGGCGCTCCGCCCGGCGACACGGCGAGCATTCCGTCCTGGACCTTCGGAACCGCAAGTTCAGCTGATGCCGAGCCCGCCAGCGCAAGCCCAAGCACACCAGCGAGCGCCAGGCCCCTCATGGCTGGAGCCTAGCCAGCGCGGGGAAGGGCCGTACCGAGCCGTCTTCTGGCTCGACTTGACATAACACGCGTTATCGTGCGTTGGGTCGAAAGGCCAGAACCTTGCTCTGGCCGTCGGTTTGATGTTTCATCTCCCAATCGCCCTGGTATTGAGAACTCGAGCTGCATGACAGTTGAGATCGAGCACGTCCTTACTGCGGAGGACGTACGCGAACTAATCGAAACGGCCGAGCAGGCCGGCTCTGTTCGTGCGTCCGAGCTGACGGAGCTCGTCGAGAGGCACGAGATGAACGAGCTCGAGGCCGAAGCGCTCCACCGTGAATGCGAGCAGCGCGGAATCGACGTTGTCGAGGACAAGGACAAGGAGGAGCAGCCTCCGCCGCAGCCGATCGTCTACGAGACGACGACCGATGCGCTGCAACTGTTTCTCCGTGAGGCGGGCCGGCACGCGCTCCTGACCGCGGCTCAGGAGGTCGAGCTCTCCAAGCGGATTGAGCGCGGCGACCTCGACGCGAAGCAGCGGATGATCCAGTCCAACCTGCGCCTCGTGGTCTCGATCGCGAAGAACTACCGCAACCAGGGCCTGCCGTTCCTCGATCTGATCCAGGAAGGGACGCTCGGGCTGATCCGGGCCGTCGAGAAGTTCGACTGGCGGCGCGGCTACAAGTTCTCGACGTACGCGACCTGGTGGATCCGTCAGGCGGTCGCCCGTGCGCTGGCCGACAAGGCGCGCACGATCCGCATGCCGGTCCACATCGTCGAACGGCTCCAGAAGATGAACAAGGCCGAGCGCCTGCTCTGGACGCAGCTCGGCCGCGAGCCGACCCTCGCCGAGATCGCCGAGGAGGCGAGCCTGCCCGTCGAGCAGGCGCGCGAGGTGAAGGCCGCCGCGCGCGCATCGACGAGCCTCGACCAGCCGGTCGGCGAGCAGGAGGACGCGGTTTTCGGAGACTTCGTGGCCGGCGACGGGCCGTCGCCCGAGGACGAAGTCGAGCTCACGCTGCGCAGCCAGGCCCTTGTCCGTGGGCTCGCCGCGCTCTCCGACCGCGAGCGGAAGGTGATCTGCCTCCGCTACGGTCTGGCCGACCTCGAGCCGAAGACGCTCGAGGAGATCGGCCGCACCCTGGGCCTGACCCGCGAGCGAGTCCGTCAGATCGAAGTGCACGCGCTGCGCCGTCTCTCGAAGCTCCGAGAGATGGAATCAGTCGCTGGCTAGTCGCGGCGCCGGGTTGCAAGAACGAAGACTCCACGTAACAGACTGTTACAAGGGGCAAGGGGCCCGCCAAGTAACACTGTGTTACTTGGTTGGTTAGGAGTCTGAGTCGAGGTAGAGCTGGAGGCCCGGAGCGGTCTGGCGCAGCTCTCTCAGCGCACGCGACTCGAGCTGGCGCACTCGCTCGCGCGTGATGCCGAGGCCGAGGCCGACCTGCTCCAGGGTCTGCGGCGATTCGCCGTCGAGTCCAAAGCGGAGCGCGAGGACTCGCCGCATGCGCGGGCTCAGCCGCCGCAGCGCACCGGCCAGCTCGCGTGAGCGGAGCAGCTTCGCGGTCGCGGCGTCGGGCTGGTCGGACTTCGTGTCCTCGATCAGGTCGCTGTACACGCTCTCCCCATCCCCCACCGGCGTCTCGAGGCTGACCGGGTCCTGGATCAGGTCGAGCAGCTCCTGAACGCGCTCGGGCGTGAAGCCGGCCTCCTTGGCGATCTCCTCGATCTCCGGGTCGCGATTCAGCTTCTGGGCGAGGATGCGCCGCGCGCGCAGCACCTTGCGGGTCTGCTCGGCGACGTGCACGGGCAGGCGGATCGTCCGTCCCTGGTCGGCAAGCGCGCGCGTGACGGCCTGGCGGATCCACCAGGTCGCGTACGTGGAGAGCTTGTAGCCGAGCTTGTAGTCGAACTTCTCGACCGCACGCATCAGGCCGAGGTTGCCTTCCTGAATCAGGTCCAGCAGCGGGACACCGGCGCGCGTGTAGTTCCGCGTAATCGACATCACGAGGCGGAGGTTGCACTCGATCAGGCGGCGTTTCGCGGCCTCGTCGCCCGCGTCCTTGCGGCGGGCGAGCTCGCGCTCCTCCTGCGGCGTGAGCAGCGGGCCGTCGCCGATCTGGCGGACGTAGAGCTTCAGCGGATCCTGCGTGATCGCGGCGACCGCGTCGTACGGGTCTTTCTCCTCGACCTCGACGGGCTCGTCGAGCTGCGCAGGCTCCGGAACGACCTCGAGCCTGGGCTCGGGCGTCGGGTCGTCTTCCGCGGGTAGCTGAGGCAGAGGCCGCGCCATCGAGGGGGTGTATCGGTCACTCGACCGGGGGTGGCTTAGCCGGATCCCCTCGAACGAGGGAGGTTCTCCCCTAACTCATGCGGCACTTGTGCGTCGAAAAGGGAAGAAAGGGAACGTCTGGAATCGAGGACGGGGTCGTCCTGTCGGACTACTAACATCGAGAAATGTGTAGAAATCGCTGAAATGTGCGGAATTGCCGGATATAGCTTTCACCGCGCGAGTCGCGTAGACCGAACGCTCGCGGCTCAGGCCCTGCTCGCGGGAATCGCGGAGCGCGGCGCGGACGCCGCGGGCTATGCGTACCGCGGCACGGCCGGCGACCTGTCGTTCCACAAGCAGCGCTCCGGAGCGAGCGCGCTCCTCGACCGCCTCGCAATCCCGCAGGAGGCCAACCAGGCCATTCTGCACGTGCGCGACTACACGAAGGGTCATCCGGGCATCGAGGCCAACAACCATCCCGTTCGGCACGGCGCCGTCAAAGGCATTCACAACGGGATCATCGTCAACGACGAGGAGATCTTCGCCCGGTACGGCTTCGACCGGCACGAACCCGACATGACCGTCGACAGCGAGGCGATCTTCGCCCTCGTCGACGCGTACGGCCCGACGCCGGAAGTGCTGGAGGAGCTGTGCGGGTCGATGGCGACCGCCTGGTTCGACGAGCGTGAGCCCGACACCGTCTACATCGCCCGTGGCGTGGGCCGTCCGCTCTGGCTCGGAGAGGGCCTGAGCGAGGCGTTCTTCGCCTCGACCAAGAAGACGCTCGAGGTCGTCGAGCGCTACCTGGGTGTGACGCTCCGCAAGCGCGAGCTGCCCGAGGGGATTCTCGTCCCACTCGTCGAGGGCCGCCGCCAGAAGGCGATCCGCTTCCGGCCCGACAGCGCGTTCGAGGAGACGCCGCTGCCGGCCGTTCGAGCGCCCCAGGAAGGCGTTACCTGCCTGCGCCTCCTCGCCGCGATCGCTGCTGTCTGAGCCGTCCCTCGGCCGACACCTCCACCCCATCCTCGAGCAGCCGCTCACGCACGAGGTACTGGAACGCCGCCCACGCACCCTTGTGGGGCTCGAGCATCCGGTAGATCTGCCACTCGCTGAGCAGCTCCGGGTCCTTGCCGCGCGCCTGCTTCCAGTCGGCGAATTTCGGGAGCCGGCCGAGCTTTCGTGCGAGTGCGGCGCCCTGGTCGATCGCGCGCTCGAGCCTCTCCTCGCCCACCGGGACGTCGAACCCGGCCTCGCGGAGAGCGTTCTTCAGAGAGCCGAACATGTGCCAGTACAAAGACTTGGACGGCATCGAGTCGCGGTGCGCGTCGAGGTCCTTCGCGGTCGGTGGTCGCCCGAGCTCGTCACCGAGCTCCCGTAGCTGCCGGATGAGGTCGGCCGGTTGCGCGAACCGGCGCGGGACGAGCCCTGCCTTCCGCTTCGCCTCGTTCCAGCTCTTGAAGTGCTGGATCACGGTCTGCGGGTGGACCGTCGTCTCGGGGTCCGCTTCGAACTCGCGCATCGTCGGCGAGCGCCCCAGGCGCTCAGCAGAGGCGCGCAGCTGCTCGAGGATCTCCTCGTTCGAGTAGCGCTTGCGGATCCCGGCCTGGAACTCTGCGAGGGCGGCCGGATCGATGCGTCGCGCAGGCTGCGGGGCCCGGCGTTTCCGGGGCATACCAAGAAGAATAGAACAGACTAGAGAACTTGCAAACCCGCGCTAGGAAACTGAAGCGTCGCTACGACACCGCGAGGAGCTCGTGCCGGGCGGCCTCGTCGGCCAGGATCTCGGGCGGCAGAACCCGTTGCAAGGCCGCCACGCAGCGCGGGCAGAACTGCGTGCCGGCGGCGCGCCTGAGCTCGTCCATCGCTTCCATCGCCGGCCGCGCCGCGCGGTAGATCCGCGTCGTCAGCATCGAGTCGAGCGCGTCCGCGACGTGGATGATCCGTGCGCCCAGCGGGATCTCCTCCCCCTTCAGCCCGTCCGGATAGCCGCCGCCGTCGAAGCGCTCGTGATGATGACGGATCGACGGCACGGCGTCGTTCAGGAAACCGAGCCGGTCGATGATCCGCGCTCCCTCGTCCGAGTGCCGCTGCATGAGGGTCCATTCGTCGTCGGTCAGGAGGGCCGGCTTGAGCAGGATCGCGTCGGGAACTGCCAGCTTCCCGATGTCGTGGAAGAGCGCCGCATGGCCGAGCAGGTCGAGCTCGGTCTGCGACAGGCCGAGCTCGCGGCCGATCGCGAGTGCGAGCTGCTGAACGCGCCTGGAATGGCCGGCCGTGTACGCGTCGCGCGCGTCGACCGTCGCCGAGAGGCTCTCCATCGCGGCCGTCGAGCGCTCGCGCAGGAGCCGGTTGGCCTTCTCGAGCGACACGTTCTGGCTCTGAATCGTCTCCGCGGCTGCTCGGAGCTTCTGTGCACTCCGCTGCGTGTGCTTGAGGTACGCCTCCTGCGTCTTGCGCATGAGGAGGAGCGGAACGGCGAAGACCGCCAGCGCGTAGAGGCCTGCGGCGTGGTACGCGATCGCCATCACGCCGCCGACGAAGCCGTAGACGATCCAGTGCGTCGCGAGCCAGGCGAAGCGTTCGTGCCAGACCCGGCGCACCGGCTCGTGGCCCTCCATCGAGATGGCCACGCTGAGGAGGCCGGTATTGACGGCGAAGTACGCGAGCCCGGCGACGAGGCCGGCCGCAGCCGTGACGAACTCGCCCACGGTGCTCTGGAACCCGACCGCGAACACGCAGGCGGCTGCGAGCGAGGAGAGCGTGAGCGCACCGATGTTGAAGAGCACGCGGTGGATCTCCGACCTGCGGGCGCTCCATTCGACGACCGCGGTCGTAGCCGCGAGGACGAGCGCCGCCCGCGGGCCGAACAAGGCAGCACCTGCGAGGGAGCCGACTGCGCTGACCGAGATCGATCCTCCATCGTCGACCTCGATCGCGAGCGCCTGGCCGAAGCCGACGAGCACGACGAGGGCGATGAGCGCGAAGACGTCGTGGTTCGAGCCGAGCAGGAGGCCCAGCACGCCCGCGCCGATGCCCACGACCGACACGAAACCGACCAGGAGCGCGAGCCGGAACGAGAGGGAGAGAAAGCGCGGTCCGTGAACCGCATGTGTTCTGGGATGCCGACGCTCCTCGGGTGGAGTCAGCTCGAACGCCGTTGGCAGCGGTTCGAGGTGGTCGCCCGTTTCCGGGACCGCGGCCAGCCGTGGCTTTCGGTCATTGGGTACGGCAAGCGGTTCGGCGCTCGCGTCGAGTACTCGGTTTCGCCCCTGGAGCTTCGCGCGATAGACCGCGAGATCCGCCTGGTGGATCAGCTCGTTTGAATCGTGGCCGTCGCGCGGGTAGGCGGCGACGCCGACCGAGATCGTCGCGCGGATCGGCTCGCTCGACGTCTCGACGTCGAACGTGCGGTCGGCGACCTCACGGCGGATCCGCTCCGCGATCTCCATCGCCTCCTCCGCGCTCGTCTCCGGCAGCAAGATGCTGAACTCCTCACCGCCGAACCGCGCAGGGACGTCGTAGTGCCTGAGGTGCATCCGGAACACCTCGGCGAGGCCTTTCAGGACGGCGTCGCCCGCGAGATGGCCGTACGAGTTGTTGATGTCGCGCAGGAGGTCGAGGTCGGCCATGATCAGCGCGAGTGGGCGCTCGAAGCGCTGCGAGCGGATGATCTCTTCGTTCAGCGCGGCTCCGAAGTGGCGCGCGTTGAACAGGCCGGTCTTCGGGTCGACGCGAGCTTCGGCCTCGAGCTGCGGCACCGAGAGTGACCGGTGGATGAGGAGCACCGGCGCGACGGCGAACGGGATCAGCCATGGGTCGGCGTACCAGAAGGTCGCGACGACGACTCCGAGGCCGGCGAGCGCAAGTTCGGTCGACAATCCGTGGAACGAGAACAGCCCCGACTCACGGATCGAATGCCCGTGCCCGAGCAGCAGCATCGGCGCGAGCATCGCGTGGTTCAGGCCGACGAGGACGATCGAGCACGTAAGTCCGGCGACTGCAAGGCGGAAGCCCGTGCTCGAGACCAGGCCGTCGTCATGGAGGATCAGCCTTACTACCCCCCACGCCGCGATCGAGGCGATCACGTAGTTGCAGATGTTGAAGCACTCTCTGTACCAGGCGGTCCGGTTCTTCAGCCAGGCCGGGATGTGCTGCACGACGGCGACGACGATGATCAGTTCCGGAGGCAGGAGCAGGATCGCGGGAATCAGGAAGACGTTCGTCGCGTGGTACGACTGGTTGCGGGGCGTCTTGACGAGTGCGACCTGTGCGAGCGCGGCGCCGGTCGCGAACAGCAGGAACGTGACCCAGACCCGCATGCTGTAGTCCTCGGTCTGAAGCCGGGGAACGAGAGGCCCCGCGACGAGCCCGGCGAGGATGGCGATTGCGATCAGGTACGCGGTCGCGGCGATCGAGAGCCGCCGGTTCCCGCTCGGGCTCTGCTCCGGTCGCTCGCCGAAGGAAACATCGGAGGGAACGGCACTCACGCCGCGCTCACGATTGGTCGCCCGTGCCGCATGTCGAGTCTCCTAATCCCGGTCATGAGCCGCAGAGGAACGGTGGCTCCGTGTCTCAAGTTAAGGGCCGTCAACCGGCTCGGCCTCCCCCGTCCGAGTGAGTTGAGAGGCCGGCGCAGTGGCCGGCCTCTCCGCACCGTTTTCGCGTTTTAGGGCGTCAGCCCGAGGTCCGGATCCGCCTCTGCCGCTGCTTCTTCGTCCGGCGTCAAGGCGGTTGGCGTTCCTGCCGGTGGATCGACCTCGCCGTCCGCCGCGTCTTCCCAGGTGACGTCCTCGGCTGCGAGCACGTCGCTCCAGGTCACGTCCGACCAGGTGACGTCGCTCCACGAGACGTCCGTCCAACTGACGTCCGTCCACGAGACGTCGCTCCAGGAGGCGTCCGACCAACTGACCGCGTCCCAGACGTGGTTGCCCCGGGCCGCGTCGCTCCAGCTGACCGCGTTGAACACGGGGGTGCCGCCTCCGGCCGGGTCGGACATGAGATACGCGTCGAGCGCGAGGTTCGGGTTCGGGGCCCTGTTGACGTTCGCGGCCCTGAAGGCGTTGACCTCGCCGACGCCCGCCGAGCCCGGTGGCGCTTCGTGGACATACCGCGCGGCCTTCATGAGCGCGCCCTTCACCTGGTCGGGCGTCCAACTCGGGTGCCTGGCCAGGACCTGGGCCGCGGCGCCCGCCACGACCGGCGCCGCGAACGACGTACCGGAGAGGCGCATGTAGCCGGTGCCGACCGCGTTCTCGGGCTTCTCGGCGAGCAGGGTTGCGTTCGCCGGGATCGGGCCGACCATGTACCGCCCGGCCGCCGAGATCTCCGGCTTCCGGAAGCCGTCGTACGTGTAGCCGTATGCCGACCAGGACGGGACGTCGTGGTTCGAGACTCGGACGCTTCCGTCCAGGTCGACCGCGCCGACGGTGATCACGAACGGATCGTTGCCGGGGGCGAACAGGACGCCACTCGGGCCGTCGGAATGGCCGTAGTTGCCCGCGGCCACGACGACGGTCACGCCGCCGAACCAGAGCTTCTCGACTGCCTTGTCCAGCGGATCGGTCGTGAAGTTGCTCGGGGCCGTGGCATGCAGCGAGAAGTTGGCGACGCGGATGTTGTACTGGTCCTTGTGCTCGTAGATCCATTGGGCCGCCGCGATCACGTCACTCGTACGAGCCATGCCGGCATCGTTCATGACGTCGAGCGAGACGAGCTTCGCCGCCGGAGCCGCGCCTGCGTAGTTCGCGCCGCTGCCGGCCGCGATCCCCGCGACGAAGGTGCCATGACCGCGACCGTCACCGGGCGAGTTCGGAACGAGCTGGGTAATCACCTGGTCGGCGACGACGCGTGCGCCGCCGTCGAAGTCGACGCGGTTCTTGTCGATCCCCGAGTCGACGATCGCGATCGTCGGCGTGGCCGAGCGATACTGCTCGGTGTCGGGCCAGAGTGGTCGAAGCCCCTCGGCCGTCGGCCAGACCTGGTTCGACGACGGAGTCGAGTCGAGCTTGATTCGTGCGTCGCTCGTGATCGTCAGCCCGGGCCTGCGAGCCAGGACGAGCACGCGCCGGGCCTTCATCGTGGCCGAGACCGAGCCGACGAGGCGGAGCCTTCTGTTCACGCTCTCGGCGCTGCCGTAGGCGTCACCGTTCCCGGCCGCCTGGTACGCGTTCTCCGCGCCCGAGGTGCCGTCGTTGCTCTGGATGATGACCTTGACGAGTGCGTTCGGGGTCTCGTGCGCCTTGGCCTCGAGCAGCGGATCGAGATAGGTGGACGGATCCGGATTCCGGCTGGCCTGCGCCAGCGGAATGGTGGTGACGAACAGAACGGTGAGAACCGCCAGCAGGCCTCGCCCGCCCTTGCCCCAGAGGGCGTTGGCGCGCGAATCACCGCCCCGATTTCCCGTCCCCCAGAGGGCGCTCGAACGAGTCCCGTCTGGAGCGCCGCCGCTATGTCTTGACATTCCTCAACCTTTCACGCGCCGGTCGGAGCGCGAAGCCGCAGTTGTCCGCAAGTGAAACTGGTTTTCACCGTAGGTTCGGGCCGGAAGCGCCGTATCACCCTTTGGGGTGAGGGCCGCAAGATCCCTCCTCTCAGTGACGGCCCCCGCCCGGGGTACCCTCCCGCCGTGAGAGTTCGGGTGCCCCTGACGGTTGGGATCGCCGGCGCCCGAGTGGCCGCACGGCTCTCGCGTCTGGTCGGCGCCGGAGGTGGGACGACGGTGCCGGGGAAGGTGCTGGCGTCGATCGATCCCGACGTGCTCGACCGCCTCGCGCAGCGCCTGCCGCTCGGCTCGGCGCTCGTCTCGGCGACGAACGGCAAAACGACGACTGCGGCGATGGCCGCAGAGATCCTGTCCCCGCGGGTGCGGCTCGCGCACAACTCGTCCGGGGCGAATCTGCTCTCGGGCGTGACGTCGAGCCTCCTGTCCGCGAACAGCCCGGAGCTGGGGCTGTTCGAGGTCGACGAGGCGGCTCTGCCCGAAATCGCCGAGCGCGTCCGGCCACGGGCCGTCTGTCTCGGGAACCTGTTCAGGGACCAGCTCGACCGGTACGGCGAGCTGGAGCACGTTGCGGAGCGCTGGCGCGGCGTCGTGCGCAGTCTGGCTAACGAGGCCGTGCTCGTCGTCAACGGAGACGATCCGCAGGTCGGCGATCTCGCGCGGGAGCGGCCCGGATCGATCGTGTTCGGGCTCGACGATCCGCGGCATGCGGTTCCCGAGCTCCTGCATGCGGCCGACTCCAAGTGGTGCCTTCGCTGCGGTCGGCCCTACGACTACTCGGCGGCATACGTTGGGCATCTCGGCGCGTACCGCTGCCC
>Ga0307305_10000263_pt1 | contig 17681 bp, 18 predicted proteins | sample ER_DNA_186_FD_194512 | JGI IMG/M metagenome (GOLD analysis project Ga0307305, IMG submission 194512) | Bulk soil microbial communities from the East River watershed near Crested Butte, Colorado, United States - ER_DNA_186 | ecosystem: Environmental > Terrestrial > Soil > Floodplain | place... | reverse complement strand
ACGAGATGCTCCTCGCCGCGGCGAACCTGGAGCGCGAGCGCACCCTGTCCGGCCTCCGGGAGGATCTCGTCGGGGTCGAAACGGTGCCCGATCTCGCTCCCGAGCCCGAGCCGGTCGAGCCCGCGCGCGGCGAGCACGACCGCGTCGAGCCCGCGCTCGCCGCGCTTGCGAAGCCTCGTGTCGATGTTCCCGCGCAACGGCTCGATCGACAGCGACGGCTCCAGCGCGAGCAGCTGCGCACGGCGCCGGATCGACGCGGTGCCGATCCGCATCCCGGGCTCGATCCCGGGCGCCCCGCAGAGCGCGTCCCGAGGATCCTCACGCGCCAGGTACGCCCCGACCGCGAGACCTTCCAGGTCCGTCGAGGTCATGTCTTTCGCGGAATGGACCGCAACGTCGATGCGCCCGTCGAGGAGCGCCTCCTCGAGCTCCTTGACGAAGACGCCCCGCTCGCCGATCTCGCCGAACGGCTTCGTCCGGTCGCGGTCGCCTGCGGTCGTGATCGGAACGAGGGCGATCTCGATCCCGGGCCCGCGAATCGCGTTCGCCGCGAGCTCGGCCTGCGTGAGCGCCAGCCGGCTACCGCGGCTTCCTACGCGGATCAGCATTCTCGTCGTCAGGCAGATCGAACAGATCCCTCGCCACCTCGACGTAGCCCGTGCCCTCGGTCGCGGCCGCCTGCTTGAGCCGCACGATCGGCACGTGCAGGAGCTTGTTCACGATCTGCGTCGTCAGGGACTCGACTGTGCGCCGCTCGCTCTCGGAGAGGCCCTCGAGCCGGCTCTCCGCCTTGGCCAGCTCACCGGAGCGAATGCTCTCGGCGCGCTCGCGCAGGGACGCGATCGCCGGCACGACCTGGAGGCTCGCCTGCCAGTCGCGGAACCGCTCCGCCTCGCGCTCGACGATCCCCTCGGCGCGCTCCGCCTCGCGCCAGCGGCCGTTGAGGCTCTCGCGCACGACCGCCTGGAGGTCGTCGATGTCGTACAGGTAGCAGTCCTCGAGCCGTGCGACCGCCGGGTCGACGTCGCGCGGCACGGCCAGGTCGATCACGAACAGCGGGCGCCCCTTTCGGGCCGGGACCTGGTCCCGGGACATGATCGGTTCGGACGAGCTTGTTGAGGACACGACCACATCCGCCTGATCGAGCTCCGATCCGAGCCGGTCGAACGGAACCGCGTGCGCGTCGAACGCGTCGGCCAGCCTGGCCGCGTTCGCCTGCGTACGGCTCGTCACCGCCCCGATCGTCGCGCCGCGCGCAGCCAGCGCCCGTGCGGCGAGCTCACTCACCTCGCCGGCGCCGACGAGCAGCACGCGGCAGCCCTTCAGGTCTCCGAACACCTGCTGGGCCAGGGCCGCAGCCGCGGACGAGACCGACGCGGGGCTCTCGTTGATCGCCGTCTCCGTCCGCACCTTCTTGCCCACGCGCAGCGCCTCGCGGAACAACCGGTCGAGCACCGGGCCGTGCGCGCCCGCGTCGTAGGCGTCGCGCACCTGGCCGAGGATCTCGCCCTCACCCGGTACGAGCGAGTCGAGGCCGGCCGCGACCCGGAACAGGTGCACCGCAGCAGCCTCGTCGGTCATCCGGTAGAGCTCGACCTCATCACCGAGCAATGCCTGCGACGCGCGCTCCTCGGCCGCCTCGGGCTCCGAGTCCACGAGGTAGAGCTCGGTGCGGTTGCAGGTCGAGAGGCACACCGCCTCGCCGCTGCGGGCCATCCTGCGCGCGAGCTCCGCGGCTCCCGCGAGATCGAGGGCGACGCGCTCGCGCACCTCGACGGGAGACAGGCGGTGCGACGTGCCGACGAGGACGAGGCTCATGCGAAATGCCCCATGTGCACGCTGAGTTGCATGACGACGACTAGCGCGAAGCCTGCCAGCGTCGTGTACGCGGCCCGCCGGCCGTGCCAGCCCGCCCCGAAGCGCAGCACGAGAAACGCGCCGTACACGGCCCACGTCAGCACCGTGAGCACGATCAGAGGGTCGAGCTGCGAGTCGTGGCGCAGGCGCGCGAACCCGACGGCCATCCCGAGCGTGAGCACCGGGAGCGAGTAGGCGACCGTGCGGCCGAACAGCAACTCGAGGGTGACGAGCGAGGGCGCACGGAACCGCAGCACTGTGGAGCTGCGCCGCTTCAGCTCCCGCTCCTGCCAGAGATAGAGCGCAGCGATCGCGGCGGCGAGCGTCAGGCCCGCGAACCCGGCCAGCACGAGCCCGACGTGAGCGATCAGGAACAGCGACGAGTAACCGCTCCGGCCCGTACCGCCCACGCCTCCCGCGGCGTACGAGATCGCGAGGAGCAGCGCGGCCAGCGGCATCACCACGAGCCCGAGCAGCCTGAACCGCGGCTTGCAGCCCCAGATCAGATACGCACCGACGACGAGCCAGACGAAGAGGTTGAGCGATCCGGCCCACGTGTCCCACGGAAAGCCATCCGCGCGCGCCGCCTGCGCGACGAGGAGCGCCGTTTGCACGAGCCAGCCGATGCGCACGCCCCAGGTCGCCAGCCTGCCCATCGAGCCGGGCCGCCGCGCATCGCCCGCGTACGCAATCGCAGCCTCGCCGTACGCGAGCAAGGCCGGCCAGAAGAGCAGCTCAGCCACCGAGCTTCTCCCGCGCGGCCCGCGTCAGGTCCGCGAGCTCCTCTTCGAGCCGCGAGACCTTGAGCGCGATGATCAGCAGGTAGACGAGGAGCATCCCGAGCAATACAAGGTACGCGCCCGTCACGTACTTCTCCGCGGTTGTCATGCGAGCAGCTCCCGCAGCTCGCGCAGGCTCACGCTCGCTCGCTTGCCGGCCAGCTCGACGCGGTAGAGCGTCGCCGCCAGCGCCAGCATCCCGCCGAGGCAGATGAGGAAGCACACGAGCATCTGCCAGGGCAGGTTCGCTCCCTCGTGCGTGAAGACCGTCGGGTGCAGGATCGTCCCTGCGATCCGAACCGCGAGGAAGCTGACGGGGATCAGGACGACCCCGAACAGCGCGTAGACGGCGGAGTTTCGCTCCCGCCGCGGTCCGGCCTCGGTCGAGTACCGGAGCATGAAGTACGACGAGTAGAAGAGGAACAGGATCAGGAAGAGCACGAGTTGCCGCTCGCCCCAGGTCCACCACTCGCCCCACGAGATCTTGGCCCAGATCGAGCCTGTGACGAGCGTGAGCAGCCCGAAGATGACGCCCATGTGCACCGCGGTGTAGCTCTCGAGGTCGTAACGGCGATCCCCAGTCCAGAGCAGGCGCAGCGCCTTCCACGCGCCCCAGCCGAAGCACGCGTACGCCGTCAGCGCGATCGGGACGTGGAGGTAGAAGATCTTCTGGCTGAAGCCCTGGTCCGCGTCCTCGGGCGCCCAGTAGAAGGCGAGCGTGTAGCCGCCGAGGAGCAGCACCGCGGCCGCCGCAGCGAGAAGTGGGGCCCCGAAGCGCAGCGAGGGCCCCCTCCTGTGTTCACTCAGTGACGACGTACTCAAAGCTCGCCCAAGAGAGAATCGCAAAAACGGCGTCGTACAGGCCGAGAAAGGCGAGAAAAGTGCCGGGATTAGCCGCGATGCTCGCGCCGACGCCGCCGATCACGACCGGAATCGCGAGGGGCAGGAACAGGAGCGGCAGCAGCAGCTCGCGTGCCCGGCTCGCAGCCGCGATCGCAGCCAAGAGCGTCCCGATCGCCGCGATCCCGATGTCCGCCAGCGCCACCGCCGCAACGAGCTCCCAGGACAGCGGGTGGAAGAAGAGCGCGAAGGCCGGCAGGGCCACGACCTCCGCCAGGACGAGGAAGAGCGTGACGCCGATCGTCTTGCCGAGCCAGATCGCGCTCCGGTCGCACGGCGCCAGCACCAGGCCGTCGAGGAGCCCCTGCTCGCGCTCGGCCGCGAAGGCCCGTGAGAGCCCGAGGAGCGCGGTGAAGACGATCGCGATCCAGAGCAGGCCCGTCTCGGCGCGCTCCGATGAGCCGCTCGGGAGCGCGAAGTGGAAGATCGTCAGCGCCGAGACGACGAACAGCAGCATCGCCGGCAGCGTGTCTCTGGACCGCAGCTCGAGCAGCAAGTCCTTGCGCGCGAGCGCCGCGACGTCTCCGGCGTACGCGCTCATGCGATCGCGAGCCTTGCAGTCGCGCGCGAGGCGAGCGCCTCCGGTTCGTGGGTCGCGACGAGCGCCGTGACGCCGATCCGCTCGGCGAGCTCGGCGTGCAGCAGGTCGGCGCCCTCGACGTCGAGCCCGTCGAACGGCTCGTCGAGGAGAAGGAGGTCCGGGTCGTGGAGAAACGTGCGGCAAAGAGCGAGCCGCTGGAGCATCCCGCGTGAGAACGTCCCGGCCCGCTCGTTCCGGACGCGCCAGAGCCCGAAGCGCTCGAGCATCGCACCGGCGCGCTCACGCCGTTCGGGCAATCGGTAGAGGCGGCCGTAGAGGTCGAGGTTCTCCAGCGGCGTCAGCTCCCGGTAGACGAGCGGCTCATGGGCCAGGAACCCGATCGCACCGCGCGGGACGTCGACCTCGAGCTCGCCGCCGGTCGGCGCGAAGAGCCCCGCGCAGAGCCGCAGCAAGGTCGTCTTCCCGGACCCGTTCGGCCCGGTCACGAGCACGAACCCGCCGCGCGGCACCTCGAGATCGAGCCTCTCGATGACGCGCTTGTCGCCGAACCGCTTGGAGAGCTTCCGGGCCCGAATCACGGCCCGAGTGTAGTTAGCCCCTCAGAAAATCGAATCGAGAAGGACGAACCCGAAGAACGTGACGCTGATGATCCCGTTCATCAGGAAGAACGCGGTGTCGAGCCGCCGCAGGTCGCCCGGTTTCACGAGCGCGTGCTCGTAGATCAGGAGCGCCGCGACAGCGACGACGCCGAGCCAGTAGAAAACGCCGACGTCGAGCAGGATCCCGACCCAGATCAGCAGGCCGATCGTCGCCACGTGCAGAACGCGCGCCGCCCAGAACGCGCCGCGTTCTCCGAACCCGGTCGCAACCGACTTCAACCCCTCGCGCCGGTCGAAGTCGGCGTCGAGCAGCGCGTAGAAGCAGTCGAACCCGGCCACCCAGCACGCGACCGCGGCCCCGAGGAGCCAGGCCGCGAGTGGCAGATGGCCGGTGATCGCAATCCACGCGCCCATCGGCGCCAGGCCGTCCACGGCGCCGAGCCACAGGTGCGAGATCCACGTGAACCGCTTCAGGTACGGGTAGATGACGAAGCCGGCGACGGGAATCGGCCACAGCCAGCGAACGATCGAGTCGAGCTGCCAGACGGCCAGCAGGAACACACCGAGCGAAACCAGGCAGAAGAGCGCGACCTGCGGCTCGGTCAGCTGCCCGGAAGGAAGCTCCCGGCTCGCGGTCCGCGGGTTCCTCGCGTCGATGCTCGCGTCGATCATCCGGTTGAGCCCCATGGCGAGCGATCTGGCGCCGATCATCGCGACCGTGATCCAGAGCAGGTCGTGTGCGGACGGTACGCCGTCGACCGCGAGGAAGGCGCCGACATACGCGAACGGCAGCGCGAAGATCGTGTGCTCGAACTTGACGAGCGAGATGAACCGCCCCGGCCTCACGTCTGCCTGTGCGCGGTCTCCTCGCCCGCGAGCAGCTCCAGCGCGTGCCCGAGCGCCGGCTGCAGGATCGCGAACCCGTCCCGGCACCCGCCGGTCGAGCCCGGCAGGTTGACCACGAGCGTCGTTCCGCGCACTCCTGCGATTCCCCGTGAGAGCAATGCATGCGGAGTCTTGTCGATCGAGTCGGCGCGTATCGCCTCTGCGATCCCCGGAACCATGCGCTCGAGGACGCTCGCCGTTGCTTCGGGCGTCACGTCGCGCGGGCCGACTCCTGTGCCGCCCGTGGTCAGGACGAGCCTCGCCTCGTCCGCCAGCTCCTCGATCGCCTCGGCGATCGGGTTCCGCTCGTCGGGCACCACGCGCCGAACGACCTCGAACCCTTCGCCGACGAGCAGCTCGTCGAGCAGGTCGCCGCTCGCGTCCTCGCGAGTCCCCATGTCGACGCCGTCGGAGACCGTCAGGACCGCAGCCTTCACGCGGGCTCTTTCGTCTTGTCGACCAACCGAACCTCAGAGAGCTCCATGCCGTCGTCCACGGCCTTCGCCATGTCGTAGACGGTGAGCGCCGCGACGGTTGCCGCGACGAGCGCCTCCATCTCGACCCCGGTCTGCGCGGTCGTCTCGGCAGACGCGGTGATCTCGACGGCAGCCTCGGCAACCGACAGCTCGACGTCGACGTGCGTCAGAGGAAGCGGATGGCAGAGCGGAATCAGCTCGCTCGTTCGCTTCGCCGCCATGATCCCGGCCAGTTGCGCCGCCGCGAGCGCGTCGCCCTTGGGCAACTCCCGCAGGCGTCTCGCGGTCTCCGGAGCCAGACGCAGGCTCGCCCGCGCAACTGCTCGCCGCCGCGAGACCTCCTTCCCGCCCACGTCGACCATGTGCACACGGCCGGACTCGTCGACGTGCGAGAAATCGCTCACCGAGCCGCCTTCGCCGACCAACGATCCAGATCCTCGAGCTGCGTCTCCAGCCAGGCGCCCACGTCGTGCGCGCGGACGTACTCGCGAATCGCCTCCAGCCGCGCGCGCCGCTCGCCGCGATCCATGTCGATCGCCGCGTGAATCGCCTGCGCCTGCTCCTCGAGGTCGAACGGGTTCACGGACAACGCCCACGGCCCCAGCTCCTCGTGCGCGCCGGCGTTCTCCGAGAGGATCAGCACGCCGTCGCGCTCGTTGACGAGCGGCCCCTCCTTCGCGATGAGGTTCAACCCGTCGTAGATTGCGTTCACGAGGAGGACGTCGTACTGCTTGTACGCGGCAACCGAGAGCGGGAAGTTGTCCTCGATCCGCAGGTCGACCGGCACCCAGCCGTTCCGCTGGAAACGGTCGTTGACCATCCGCGCCGCTCGCTGGATCGCGCCCAGGTACTCGGCGTACTCCGGAATGTCCTGCCGGGACGGGTCCAGGAGCGCCAGCATCCCGACGCGGCCGTGCATCTCGGGATGGGCATCGAGGTAGAACTCGAACGCCCGGAAGCCGCGGACGACGTTCTTCGACGGGTCGGTCCTGTCGACGCGGAGGATCAGGAACTCGGGGCGGCGCAACTCGAGCTCCGCCTCGAGGCGAAGCACCGGCTCGCTCTCGGCGAGCTCCTCGAACTCGGACGGGTCGACCGAGATCGGCCGCGCAGCCACGAAGGTCCTCCCGCCGCGCCACGAGCAGATGCTCGAGTCGAAGTCGCACTCGGCCTCGAGCAGGTCACGGCTCGAGCGCTGGAAGCTCCTGCGCCAGCGATTGGCGTGGAAGCCGACGACGTCGTTCGCGAGCAGCCCGTCGTGGATTGCGCGCCGGATCTGCTCGGGTAGCACACGCCAGAGGTTGGGCTCCGGCCACGGGATGTGCACGAAGTGGCCGAGGGAGGCGTCAGGCCGCGCGTCGCGGACGAACCGCGGCGCGAGATACAGGTGATAGTCGTGGAAGAAGACGGATGCGTCGGGCTGAGCGTCGAGCTCGATCAGAACGGCGTCGGCGAACGCCTGGTTGACGGGGACGTACCCGCCGTCCCAGGCGTGATGGAGCCCCCGGTCGATGTCCGGCGCGTAGGCGAGCGCCCACAGGTAGTGCTGCAAGAACCAGAGCGTCGGGTTCGCGACGACGTTGTAGTACCAGTCGTACGCAGCCGGATCGTGCGAGACGAGCCGCAGCCGGTACAACGAGCCGTCGCGCGCGACCTCCTCGATCGCGTCGCCGCCGGCCTCCTCGGCGACCGTCCGGTCCTCGTCGGTCATCGCGCTCGCGATCCAGGTCACGTCGTGGTGCGCGACCAGGCTGCGCAGTGCCGTCACCAGCCCGCCGCCCCCGCGGCGAGCCACACGATTCCCGTCCTCGTCGCGCGTGAACGAGACCGGGCCGCGGTTGGAGACGACGATCAGCTTCCGGCGGGCCGCCATCGGCCCGGAGACTACGTCACGCAGCCGCGACGGTTTCGAGCGCCGTCTCGCCGAGATCGTTCCCGGCGAGCTGGTTGAAGAGCGCGAGCCAGTCGCGCAGCAGCCGCGGCATCAGGAACCGCTCTCGCACGTCTTCCTTTCCGCGCCGGCCCCGAACCGCCACTCCGACCGGATCGTCGAGGATCTCTCGGCAGGCGTCAGCGCACTCTTCGGACGAATCGACCAGCCAACCGGTCTCGCCGTCCTTGATCTGGGCGCGGATGCCGCCCGCACGCCCGCCGATCGTCGGCCTCGCCTTCCAGAGCGCCTCGGTCACGGTCAGGCCGAACCCTTCACGGATCGACTTCTGGATCACAGCCGCGGAGTGCACCTGGAACGCGTTCACCTCGACGGAGCCGATGTTGTTCAGGTTGCTGAGGATGAAGATGTCCGGGTCGCCGGCGGCATGCGCGACCGTGCGGTTGTAGTAGTCCCAGCCCTCCGGGTCGTCGTGCGCCATCGAGCCGACGAGGGCGAGCTGCACGTTCGGGTGCGTCTGGCGGACCAGGCGGTACGCGTCGATCACGCCGAGCGGGTCCTTCCACGGATCGAAGCGCGAGATCTGCGTGAGGAGGGGGCGCTCGAGGTGGATCCCGAACTGGTCGACGACGTACGCGCCGTCCTCGGCCGACAGCGCCATGTTCTTCGGCGTCAGCGGGTCGATCGCCGGTGGCCAGATCACCGCCTGCCTGAGCGCCACATGGCGCGGCACGTACTCGGACATGTGGAAGATCGCGGCCTCATAGCGCTCGAGCGACGGCCCGAGGAACCCGAGCACGTCCAGGTTCGGCGTCGAGAGGTCGATGTGGCAGCGCCAGATCCAGTGCGCGTCCGAATCCGGGAAGTGGTCGATCATCGCCGCCGGCTGCGGGTCGTGGACGATGACGTAGTCGTAGTCGTCCTCGAACTCCTCTGCGTTCAACGCGTTGTAACGCCGGAACGTCGCCTCTTGCTGCTTCGTGAGCCCGTGCGGGTCGCCCTGGAGCGCGTTGTGGATCGTCTTCGTCACGCCGAAGAACTCATCGGCCCCCTGGATGATCCGCCACTCCACGTCCAGTCCCACGTCCGCCATCAACGGCACGAGCGCGTAGTTGATCTCTGCAACGCCGCCGCCGAATGCGGTCGCCGACAGGTGGACGATCCGCTTCCCCTGGAGCGGTTCGGCGAGCCGTCGGATCTCCGTCATCAGACCGCGCGACGCGAGCGACGCGTAGTCCGCCAGAGACTTATGTCCGACGTTGACGAGTTGGAGCATCGGCGGTTCCCGAGGGGTTCAGCACGATACCGCCGCATCCTGCACGAGGAGCCGCTTGGCGGCTAGTCCTCCAGAAATTTCACGAAGCGGAGACGCGACCCGCCGCCATCCGCCTGCTTGCCCGCCTCGAACTCGTCCGAGACCGCTCTGATGATCGCGATCCCGAGCCCGCCCTCGGCGAGACCGTCCCCCATCGGCCGGTCCCCGGCGGCGTCGAACCCGGGCCCGTAGTCCGCAACCTCGACCACGAGCCGGTCGGGCTGGAGCTCGTACACGACCTCGACGATGCCGTCACCGTCGTTGTAGCCGTGGCGCACGGAGTTGGTGCACGCCTCGGTCACAGCCAGCTTCATGTCCCCGAGCGCCTCCTCGCCAAGTGGGCGCAGACCCGAAAGCCCGCTCAGCGCAAGGCGCGCGAGGGTGATGTATTCGGCCTTCGCCGGAATTGTCAGTCGAACGGTCGGACCGCCCAGCTCGACCGCAGGATGACCTTGCACAGACATCACCTCGTACTCTCTTCGTACCCCGGGAGCGGCTTCCGTAACGTCATGCGCTCAGGGGCTCGTGTCGGCACTTGGTCGGGCACCGAGCTTCGCGATCAGCGTCTTGCGCTCCTGGCCCCGGACGACCGTGAGCCTGACCGTCTCGCCCGGGAGCCTCGAGCCGATGTCGCGCACGACCTGGTCTGCACTGCGCACCGGATGCCCGTTGACCGCGACGATCACGTCCCCGCCGGTGGTCACGTCCAGCCCGTTGACGCTCTGCTCGTCGTTGCCGCCCTCGAGGCCGGCGTGGTCGGCCGGGCTGCCGCCTCGCACCTCACCGACTATCGCGCCGCGGCTCACCGCGTAACCGAGGTGCCGCGCGAGCGTGGGCGTCAGATCCTCGGTCGTCACCCCGAGGAAGGCGTATACGACCTTGCCCGTCGCGATCAGCTGACCCATCGACCGTTTGGCGGCGTTGATCGGAACGGCAAAGCCGACGCCTTCGGCGCCGCCCGAGTCGCTGCGGATCTGCGCGTTGATCCCAATCACGCGCCCGCGTGCGTCGAACAGCGGGCCGCCCGAGTTCCCGTGCGTAATCGGCGCATCGGTCTGGATCGCATCGACGACCTTGTACGACGAGGTCAGTGAGCCGATCGAGCGGTGGATCGCGGAGACGACGCCGACCGCGATCGAGTCCTCGTTGCCGAACGGGCTCCCCATCGCCGCGGCGGGATCACCCGGGCGCACCCGCGACGAGTCGCCGAGCGGCACGGTCACGAGCGGGTGCGCCGCCGGATCGACCTTGAGCAGCGCCACGTCGTCGTACCCGTCCCAGCCGACGATCTTCGCCTTGACACGGTCTTCGTCCTTGAAGGCGATGAAGACCTCGTGCGCCTCGCTCGGGTGCGCCGACTCGACGTCCGTGACGACGTGCGCGCTCGTCAGGATGTAGCCGCTCGGCGTGACGACGAAGCCGGAGCCTTGCGCCTCCTGCGCGTCCGCGTTGTCGAAGAACGCAAAGACCGTGACGACGCCGGGCGAGCGGGCCGTGTAGATGCGCGAGGGGGTGAAGCCCTTGCCGCCGAGGGGCGTCGCGCGCACGATCGGCTCGTTCTTGCCCGCACCGAGCTCGCTCGCGGTCGTGGGCACGTAGACGGTGGTCGTCTTGCGGTCCGTCAGCCCGGTCGCCGTGGCGACAAGCAGAGCGACGACGCCTCCCAGCACGGCGGCTGCGAGCGCGACGACGGCGATCGTTGGGCCCCGGCGCACGGGCCGAACTGTAGCCACCTGGGCTCCGTCCGCAGCGTTGTCTATCTTGCCAACCTACTCGATCGCCGGAGAGGAGGTGCTGGATGCGGCAGGAAGCCAGAACGTGAACACGGTCCGACCGGGCTCGGAGGAGAGCTCGATCTCGCCCTGCATCGCTACGGCGAGCTCGCGGGCGATCGCGAGGCCGAGGCCGCTGCCCGACGCGCGGCCGCCGGTGTCGCCGCGGTAGAAGCGCTCGAAGACCTGGACCGCCGCGGTCTCGGAGATGCCTGGACCGTCGTCCTCGACGCTGAGCGCGACGCGGTCGCCGTTCCGGCTCGCGCTCACGAGCACGTGCGTGCCGGCTGGCGTGTGGCGCAAGGCGTTCTCGACGAGCGCACGGCCGACCTGGAGGATCCGCTGCTGGTCGCCGAGGCCGGTGGCGCTGCCATCAATGCCGTCGCGCGACAGCTCGTGTCCCGTCCCCTGGGCGCGCGAGTCGAACTCGTCGAGCAGGAGCTCGGTGACCTGGGCGAGGTCGACCGGGTCGCGGTCGACCCGCAGGCGGCCGGCGTCCAGTCGGGAGAGGTCGAGCAGCTCGCCGGCGAGCTTCGTCAGCCGATCGACCTGCTCGCGCATGCGCCCGAGGAACTCACGCGTGGTCGCCTCGTCCAGATCCTCCTCGACGAGGAGCTCGAGATGACCGCCGAGCGAGAAGAGCGGCGTCCGGAGCTCGTGCGAGGCGTTCGCGATGAACTCACGCCGTGCGTGCTCGAGCCCAGCGAGGCGCTGGCGCATGCGTTCGAAGGCGCGAGCGAGCTGACCGAGCTCGTCGGGGCTCGTATCGACGATCGGCTCGTCGAATTTCCCGTTCGCGATGCGTTCGGCCGCCCGCTCGAGGCGCCGGATCCGCCGCGCGAAGAGTCGTGCTCCCGCATAACCCAGGAGCAATGCGGCCGCAAGAGCAAAGAGAGCGGAAATGAACAGGCGATGCTTGACGAGCTCGACGCTCCCGAGCGAGTCCTCGATCGAGTTCGAGACGAGAAAGACATAGCCGCCGTCGGCCGACGGTTGGGCAGCCTCCGCGAACCGCCGCTCGCCCAGGCTCACGACTCCGCGCTCGGAGTCGAGCGAGGTAGCCGCTTTCAGAGCGATCGGGTCCGTATCGGTTGCGAGGACAGACGGCCCGCCTCCCTCGTCCGCGATCGCGAGCAGCGACAGCGGCGTGCGGTTGTCGACGCTGAAGATCCTGACGCGTGTGTTCGTGGCGGCGGCGTAGCTGGCAGCAAGCTGCTTCGGTGTGAGCGACGGCGGCGGCGGCCAGCGCCCGTTGACCTCCTCTGCGATCCCTGCGACCTGGTCTTGCCGAGAGCCAATGAGCCGGTCCTCGAGCGACGGCGTCACGATCAGGTAGACGAACGCGAGCACCGCGGCGACTACCAGCAGAAGCGCTAGGGCGAGCGTAACGCCGACCGTGCGAAAGTGCCTCACGCTTCACGCAGCCTGTAGCCGGCGCCTCGCACGGTCAGGATCAGCTCGGGCTCGCTCGGATCCTCCTCCACTTTCTCGCGCAGGTGGCGCACGTGGACGTCGATCGTCCGCGGTTCCCGGTACGCGGAGTCACCCCAGATCGCCTGCAGGAGCGCGCGGCGGCTGAAGACCTTCCCGGGCTGAGCGACGAGCGTCCGCAGCAGCTCGAACTCGACGTAGGTCAGCTCGAGCGAGCGCCCGTTCACCCTTGCCTCACGACGGTCGAGATCGAGCTGCAACACACCGGCTTCGAGCGGCTCCGCCTCCGGAACGTCGCGGCGAGAAGCGCCTGCCCTCCGCAGGAGAGCTCGCACACGGCTCCGGAACTCACGGATCGAGAACGGTTTCGTGATGTAGTCGTCCGCACCCAGCTCGAGCCCGAGGACGGTGTCGAACTCGTCGTCGCGGGCGGTGAGCATGATGATCGGCACCGAGCTCTCCGCCCGTAGCCGTTTGCAGACCTCGAGCCCGTCGAGCTTGGGCAGCATGATGTCGAGCACGACGAGATCGACCGCCTCCTCGGCGAAGCGCACGAGCGCCTCCTCACCGTCCCGTGCGGACACGACGCGGAACCCGTCGCGCTCCAGCGGATAGGTCAGGAGCTTCTGGACAGAGTCCTCGTCGTCGACGAGAAGGATGGTCGAAGAATCCGGCATCCGGGGTAATTGTGCCGGGGCCGTCCCTACTATTGCCACGCATGGCCGCCCATCCGCCCTTCAGGGAAAGGCGCCGGGCGCGCCCGGGATCACTCGATCGCCCCGTCAACAGCCGTATGTACCGGGGCACGTGGCTCCTCGTCGGCATCCCACTGCTGATCGCCGCGTTCACGGTCTTCCACCCGCAGCCGCTGCCGGCGCCCACGCTGCAACCGGACTTCGACGGCACGACCGCGCGGCTGACCGCGGAGCAGTTTGCGAACAACAATCCGATCCGCGTTCCCGGCACTCCGGACGCACGCCGGGCGGCCAACTGGGTCGCCCGACGGCTCGGCCAGTACGGCCTGGAGCTCGGTCGCGAGCGTTTTCACGCGAAAATCCCCGGTCGCGGGAACGTCGAGCTGGAGAACCTGATCGCGGTGCGCCAGGGCCGATCGAACCAGCTCATCGTCGTCGTCGCGCACCGCGATAACACCGGCACTAGCCCCGGAGCGAACGACAACGGGTCAGGAACGGCAGCACTGCTCGAGCTGGCCCGGTCGTACGCGACTCCGCAGGCTCCTCCGCATCCGCCGCAGCCGAATCACACGATTCTCTTCCTCTCCAGCGATGCCGGCGCTTTCGGAGGCCTCGGCATCGAGCACTTCATCACGAACTACCGCTACCGCGATCGGGTCGTCGCGGTGGTCGACCTCGACTCGATCGCCGGCGACGGCCGTCCGCACATCGTTTTTTCGGGTGACACGGCCAAATTCGCCTCGGCCACGCTCGTCCGTACCGCCGCGGCGCGGCTGGCCGAGCAGACCGGCGTGGAGCCCACCTGGCCGCGAGCGTTCTCGCAGTTGCTCGATCTGGCCTTCCCGCTCAGCCTGTACGAGCAGGCGCCGTTCGTCGCGCACGGCGTAGCGGCCGTGGCGCTCACCTCGGCCGGCGACCGTCCGCCTCCGGCGTTCGGCGACACTCCCGACCGGCTCAACGGCGCACGGTTGACCCGAATCGGCCGTTCGGGCCAGTCGCTACTCGAAGCGCTCGACGACGACGTCGAGCTCGCAGAGGGGACCTCGAGCTACATCTACCTCGGCGCTCGCGCCGTCCGTGGCTGGGCGATCGTGCTGATCCTGTTCACCGCCATGCTTCCGGCCCTCGCGGTGATCGTCGACCTGTTCGCGCGCCTGCGCCGCAGGCACATTCCGCTGGCGCCCGCTCTGCGGAGTTACCGCACGCGCCTCCTCTTCTGGCTCTTCGCGGTGCTCCTCTTCGAGCTCTTCGCGTTCCTCGGCGCGTGGGCCACCGGAGCGGCGCGTCCCCTCGCGCCGGAGCTGTCTCCCGGAACGGAGTGGCCCGTGCTCGCGCTCCTCGTGTACGGATGCTTGCTGGCGCTGGGCTGGCTCTTCGGCCGGGACCGGCTCGTCCCCCGCCGGCCGCTGGGCGAAGGCGAGGAGCTCTCGGGCCAGGTCGGCGCACTGCTCGTGCTCGCTGTCCTCTCGCTGTTGATCGTCGCAATGAACCCGTACGCGGTCATCTTCGTACTGCCGTCACTGCATGCGTGGATCTGGCTTCCCCAGGCGCGGAACGGACCGGCTCCGATTCAGGTGGTGGCGCTCGTTGGCGGTTTCCTTGGACCGCTCCTGCTCGTGGGCTCGCTCGCAACGCGACTCGGGCTCGGCCTGGATGCCCCGTGGTACCTCGCGCAACTTGCAGCTGTGGGCTATGTCAAGCTCCCAACCCTGCTCGTCGGCGGCGCGTGGCTCGCCGTTGCGGCCCAGCTCGCGGCGATCACCGCCCGGCGCTATGCGCCGTATCCGACCGCGGCCGAACGACCGCGCCTCGGGCCTGCGAGGCGACTGATGCGCAGGGCCGTGCTCTCGTCGAGAAGCCGCAAGCACCCGGACGAGCAAGAGCAGCGGGCCGTCGGTGACTAGAGGCGCAGAAACTCGACGGGCTCGCCCGCTGCCAGGTCGCCGTTTCCACGTGGAATGAGGACGAGCGCGTCCGCGCCCGCTGCCCGCGCGATCATGTGCGACTCGCGGCCCGCGAGCGGTTCGACGACCGGGCCGTCGGACGGTCGCTGAACCCGGGCGCGCACGAGCTCGTCGCGGACGGGGTTTCGCCTCAGCTGCGAGCCGAGGACGCCGCGCTCGAACCGTGGGCCGGGATCGGCGCTGCCCTGGAGAGCCAGCAGGGCCGGCCGGACGAAGAGCTCGAAGCCGACGAGCACCGAGACCGGGTTCCCAGGCAGGCCGAAGACGAGCCGGTTTCCGGCGACCCCGAACGAGATCGGCTTGCCCGGCTTCACCGAGACGCCCCAGAACACCTCTTCGACGCCAAGCTCGGCCAGGATCGCCCGCACGAGGTCGTGCGGGCCGACCGAAACCCCGCCCGAGGTCACGAGGACGTCCGTGTCGAGCCCGCGCTCGAGAGCCTCCCGATGGGCTGCTTCCTCGTCCGCGACCGAGCTCGCCCTCTCGACCTCGGCCCCCGCCGAGACCAGCTGCGCCTCGAGCAGGATTCCGTTCGCCTCGTAGATCTGTCCCGGAGCCAGCGCCTCGCCAGGCAGGCGCAACTCGCTGCCCGTTACGACGACGGCGGCCCGCGGCCTCCGGGCAACCCGAACCTCGGGGATGCCCGCAGCTGCAAGGGCGGAGAGGTGTCGCGCCTCCAGACGTGCGCCCGCTTCGACGACGGTCTCGCCGGCACCGATGTCTCCTCCCGCCGGGCGAACGTTCGCTCCCAACTCGACGGCGTGCTCGATTTCAATTTCGTTGTCACTCTCGACAACATACTCGAAGGGGATGACGGCATCGGCTCCCTCGGGCACCACAGCGCCGGTGGCTATGCCCATCGCCTCTCCGGCTTCGAGCGAACGCGGCGCCGGCGTGCCCGCGGGGATCCGGTGAACGACCGGCAGCCGCCCCGGCGTGTCGCTCGAGCGCAACGCAAAGCCGTCCATCGCCGAACTGTCGAAGGGTGGCAGGTCGACTGCCGAGACCGCGTCATCGGCGAGCACTCTCCCGAACGCTGCCTCGATTCCACTGCTCTCCCCCGGCAAGGGCCGGGCCCGCTCCAGCACGAGCCGGAGCGCCTCTCCGATCGAGATCAGGTTCCGAGTCGCGGCCAAGGCAGCCATAAGCTACTCCCGCATGAACGAGATGTTCGCCGGCCGCTATCGGCTGGAACAGCAGCTGGGAGCGGGGTCGATGGCCGAGGTCTGGCTCGCGATCGACACGCAACTCGGTCGGCCGGTCGCGCTCAAGCTCCTGCGCACCCACGCGGATCCGGTGCGCTTCGAGCGCGAGGCGCGGGCCGTCGCTTCGCTGTCGCACCCGAACATCTGCCGCCTCTACGACTACGGAAGCGAGGGCGGGCGGCCGTTCATGGTCTTCGAGCACCTGGCCGGCGGCACGCTCGAGGAACGCCTCGGCGAGGGCGGGCCGCTGCCGGACTCCGAGACCGGGACGATCGCGGCCGAGGTCGCTGCCGGGCTCGCGCATGCGCACGAGCACGGGCTCATCCACCGCGACCTGAAGCCGGCGAACATCCTCTTCGACGAGGAGGGTCGCGCCAAGGTCTCGGACTTCGGCATTGCCCGAATGTCCGGCGTGGACACGCTGACGGAGGCCGGCACGCTGATCGGAACGGCTGCGTACATGTCGCCGGAGCAGGCTTCGGGTGAGGGCGCCACCCCCGCGAGCGATGTCTACTCGTTCGGCGTGATCCTGTTCCGCCTGCTCACTGGGCGGCTCCCGTTCGAGACGCCGAGCCCCGTCGACCTGCTGCGCCGCCAGCTGTACGAGGCGCCACCCGCGATCCACTCGCTTCGGCCGGACGCGCCGATGACGCTGGCTGCGGTGGCCCAAGAGTCATTGGCCAAGTCGCCCGCGGATCGGCCTCCGGACGGGCGTGCGCTCGTCGGCCTGCTCTCGGGAGCGATGGTCCCAGTCGCCCGGGACGCGGCCACGCAGGTCATCCCGCCGCCTCGGTCGGGCCGACGATCCTGGCTGCTTGCCGCACTGATCGGCTTGCCGCTGCTCTTCCTGGCCGGGATCGCGATCGCCCTCGTTGCAAACGACAACGGCTCGAACACACCTGCGCCGGCCTCGACGCCCGGCACCACGATCGTGACGACGACGGCTCCACCGCCTCCAGCGCCGCCGCCTCCACCCGAACCCCCGCCTCCGCCTCCCCCGCCGCCACCTCCACCTCCACCGCCACCGCCACCACCCCCTCCGTTGCCACCACCTCCACCGCCACCACCCCCTCCGTTGCCACCACCGCCGCCGCCGCCTCCACTGCCACCGCCTCCTCCACTGCCACCGCCGCCTCCTCCACCGCCGTAGTTCACGCGGCTAGGCTCCGAGCCGTGATCTCGGTCGTCGTCCCCGTTCACGACGAGGAGCGGAGCGTCGCCCTCCTCTACGACGAGCTGGAAGCCGCGCTGCAGCCGGGCGGAGAGCCCTGGGAAGCGGTCTTCGTCGACGACGGCTCGCAGGACGGCACGTTCGCCGCGCTGACCAGGCTCCACGCACGGACGCCGAACACGAAGGTCGTGCGCCTGCGC
>Ga0307305_10000260_pt1 | contig 17705 bp, 17 predicted proteins | sample ER_DNA_186_FD_194512 | JGI IMG/M metagenome (GOLD analysis project Ga0307305, IMG submission 194512) | Bulk soil microbial communities from the East River watershed near Crested Butte, Colorado, United States - ER_DNA_186 | ecosystem: Environmental > Terrestrial > Soil > Floodplain | place... | reverse complement strand
AGCGGCGAGAGGCGAGGATCTTCAAGGCGCGGCTATTCTGTCCCCGCTGCGAGGTGGCGGTAGCTCAGTTGGTAGAGCCCCGGGTTGTGGTCCCGGTGGTCGCGGGTTCGAGTCCCGTCCGCCACCCTCCCGTCGGAAATCCGCCCGCTTCGCGGACATGACGACTTCCGACGGTTTGCCGTGGTTGCACTCGTTTTGTGAGCCGGCGCCCGCGCCGGGTTGGGCGCGGCGACTTATCGCACTGAGTCGATTAGCTCGTCTGCCGGCTTCCAGATCTTCGCCTTCGCGCCTGGGGTCGTCTTCATCACGGAGAAGTGGTCGGCTTTGAACGACGGCGTCGACTTGACACCGACCAATTGGATCTGCGAGGCCGGAAAGCCGGCCAACTCCAAGCGCGCGAGGATCAACCTGGCGCCGCGGCCATCGACGCTCGTGTCTTTGTCGCCGAGCATGATCTCGAGCTTCAACTTCGAGTCGAGCTTTTTGAGCGGTCCGAGCGTCTCGTACTGCGAGTGCTCGCCGGGGAAGACCGCCAGCACTGCGCTTGGCTCCTTGCCTCGCGCTGCTCGGACTGCGGCGTAATCGACCGCGACGCGTCCGCCGCGCGAATAGCCGACGAGGATCACCGGCACGTGCGGCTTTCCAAGGCGCGTCGTCGCTTCGTCCACAGCGGCGTCGATGTTCGGGTACGGATCCGAGTCTCCACCGACCTCGTAGCGCGGGTAGATGACGTCGCTGCCCTCGGCTGCGAGATGCTTCAGCCAGGGGATGTGGTTCTTCGGCGTCTCCTCGACCGGGCCGCCGTAGCCGTGCAGGAAGATCACCAGCGAGCGCGGCTTGCCCTTGGCGGCATAGAACCACACTTCCTTCTCGCCGCTGCCGACCGGCCCTTGCTGCTGGAGCGCCGTCAGGTGGGGCGCGCCGGAGCCGCCGCAGCCCGCCGTCGCGGCGACCGCGGCCAGCAGGAGAACGCGTCGCACGCAGAGTTAGACGAACGGCGGCGCTTCTAGATTGCGGCCGAGCCGGCCGCTTCCCGACTGGAGAGCTAGCTCTGGATCGCTTCCTTCGTTTTCTCGTTTGGTTTGCCGTTCAGGCAGGCGGCCCGGGCGGCGGCGCATCTTCCTCGACGTAGGTCGTTCGCCGCCGGCTCGGCCAGTACGCGCGTCGGCGAACGACGGGGCCGTCCGCGTAAGGCTCGGGCCCATAGCCCCAGAAACCGGCGCCCCACCAGGTCCGCCACAGCACCAGCGAGATCAGGAAGAGGATGAAGCCGACGACCATCAGAACGACGCCGACGACGTCGACGTCGACGCTCCCGCCGCTCGTGTTGAGACCCCAGGTGAGGATCGCACCAACCGCGATCAGGATCAGGCTCAGAATGATTCCCATGGCGTTGCTCTCCCCCAGCCTTGCCGAGCGGAAACTTCGGAGGAAACGCCAGGTGTCGGCGGTACCCTTGGTGCGCGCGCCTGTAGCTCAGTGGAAGAGCGACGGCCTTCTAAGCCGTGGGTCGGAGGTTCGAATCCTCCCAGGCGCACTCCTCGCAAAAGTCCGGCCGCTTCGCGGCCATGACGACTTTTTCGAGTTTGACGTCTCGGAAAACGCTCGCGTACCGCGGCCGCACAGGTCGGCCGCGGTCACGAACGAGTCTTGAGTAGGGTTTTCGCGGTACCGCCGCCGCAGCCGACATGCGCGGCTGCGGCGTAACGACGGCTAGGCGAAGGGGTAGCCGATGAAAGTCGTCATGACCGCTCCAGCGGCCGGACTTTCATCGGTCACGGAAGCCGAAATCAGCCGTGACGATTGTGACCTCGTCACCGTCGTACACGCCTGGGGCGCTCGAGGAGTGCACGGCTCCAAGGCCGATCTCGCGCCAGCTGCGGTTGAGCAGGTTTGCCCGATGCTCGGGGCTGTTCAGCCAAAGTCTGAGCGCGCCTGCGGGGTCGATGTCAGGGGTCGAGTAGAGCAGGTTTTCGCCGGCTGACCAGTTGCTATAGCCGCGATAGGTGTAGAAGCTCGCGATCCGCTTGAAGAACGAGCCGCCGTTGGCCGAGTCGTGGCTGAAGTAGCCCTTCTGCGCCATCGACTGGGAGTGCTGGTCCGCAGCCGCCGTCAGGGACGCCGAGAGACGAAGCGCGCGCAGGCCGTGCCGCCCCCGCGTTAGGTTGATCTGGCTGAGCAGCTGCGGCTCGCAGTCTGCTTCGGAGCCTGAGGGCGCTGCGCGGCCTGGTTTGCGGGGACAAAGCCGATCGCGGCTGCCGTGAGGCTTGCAAGTACCGGATGCACGGTTCAGACATCGGCCGTACTCCCAAGTCAAGTCTCCCCCGTTTGGGGGATAGCCGGCGCCGCGGGCGTGTTGCGGTCACGCCGGTGTCTAAGCCAGTCGACGATCAGAACCTGGATCGCCCCGGCGACAGGAATCGCCCCGAGCGCGCCGAGAATGCCCGCCAGCTCGGCGCCGATCAGGACCGAGATCAGGACGATCAGCGGCGAGAGCTGAACCGTGCGCCCGTAGACGACCGGCTGCAAGAAGTGATTTTCGATCTGCTGGTAGACGATGAAGAAGACGACCACGACGATTCCGGCAACGATCGAATGGATGAACGCCACCGTGCCGATCAGGATCGCGGCGATCGTCGCCCCGGCGAGCGGAATCAGATCGAGGATCGCGACAACCAGACCGAGCGCGACCGCAAATGGGACGCCCATGATGATCAGCACGATCGTCGTCGAGCCGCCCGCGATCAGGCTGATCAGCAGGTTCCCGGTCACGTAACCGCCGACCGTGCGGTAGATCTGATTGCAGACGTTCTCCCAGCGGGGGCGCGACTCAGGCGGGAGCAGCCCGTAGAAGCGCTCCATCCATTTCGGGCCTTCGAGCAGCATAAAAAAGGCCAGGAAGGCGATCGTGATCGTTCCAAGCACGATCGAGATCACGCTCTTGGTGATCGAGAGCGCCGTGCCGGAGAGGCCGAGCACCTTCTTCGCCCCGCCCTGGTTGATCGCGTCCTTGATCCGCTCGGGCAGGTGATATTTCGTCTCCAAGAACCCGAACCGGCCCTTGCCCTGGCTGATGTCGTGGACGTAGTCGGGGATCTTGTTGACCAATTCGGTCACCTGGTGCACGACGGTCGGCACGAAGAGCGCTCCGATTCCCGCGAACGCGGCGAGCACGAGCAGAAAGGTCAAGCCGGATGCCAAGCCGCGCCTCTGGATTCCGTGCCGCTGGAAGAACTCGACCGCCGGGTTCATCGCCAGCGCGAGGAAAAGCGAGATCAGGATCCAGACGATTACGTGCCGGGCGATCATGATCACCTCGAGCACGACGGCAACGGCGATGATCGTGCCGAGCACGGTCAGGATCGTGCGCACGGGAAAGCGGACGAGCCGCTCGGGCACCACGCGACAAGGATTGCGGGCACGTCGGACGGTCAGGCGGCGCGTTCCGCAAGAATGCGCACCGAGTGAGCCTGCGAGGAGAACCGATCGAGATGACGGCAGCCCTGCCCGACGGCCGGTCGGTGCGGGTCTGGATCGGTGTGCCGGAGGATCCCTACATTGCGAAGCGAGATCTCGACACGGTCGACATCGAGCTCACGCTGGTCGGCGGGAACCATCTCGCAGCCGTCAACACGGTGCTCGAAGCCGACCAGGTGAGCGAGGCCCGCGCACTCGCACGCGAGATCGTCGCCGGCCTCGAGTCAGGCGAGCTCGAGCCGACCGCCGCGGCGCTGGAGCCGCTGGCGGATCAGCCGCGCTAAGGAGCCATGTCGAGCCACTCCGGGCGGTCGAAGCCCGCAAGCTCCTGAATCGAGCCGTAGTTCAAATCTCTCTTGTGTTTTCATTTCTGAAAACATAGCGAGAGGAGCGGACGGACTCGCGCGCCTCAAGATCGAACTGGCCCCTGGCCCAACCAGAGCGTCCGACCGGGTTCGAACCGGTGACTAGAGCTTGGAAGGCTCTTGTGTTGCCAACTACACCACGGACGCGTGCGGCCACTAGCGTAGCGTCGGATGAATCCGTATTCGTGGAGCCTCCACGCCGAGGCGGTAGTGCTCGTTCCACTCCTCGCATTGGCTTACGCGTTCGTTCTTCGCCGCTACCCCGCGCCGGGTTGGCGGATCGCCTGCTTCCTCGGCGGGCTCGGACTGATCCTCGCAGCCTTCGTGACACCGCTCGAGAGCCTGGCGCTCCACTACCTGCTGACGGCGCACCTGCTCCAGAACGTCGCGCTCGCCGAATGGAGCCCGGCGCTCGTCGTGCTCGGGCTTCCGCCTGCCGCCGCGGCTGCGGCGCGAAAGTACGGCGCCGTCCGAACGCTCACGCACCCGCTCGTCGCGCTGCCGCTCTGGCTCGCGACCTACTACGCCTGGCACATTCCGGCCGCCTATGACACAGCCCTGCGGCACCCCTCGACGCTCCTCCACCTCGAGCATCTCTGCTACTTCGTCACCGGCCTCCTGGTCTGGTGGCCGGTGCTGACAGGACGGCTCGACGCCGGCAGCTCGGCCGCGTACCTCTTCGCCGCGTTCGCACTCGCGAGCCCGCTCGGCCTGCTGCTCGCGCTGATCCCACGGGCCGTCTACGACTTCTATGTCCATGCGCCTCGCGTTTGGGGTTGGAGCCCTCTCACCGACCAGCAGGTGGCGGGGGTGACGATGGCGGCCGAGGAGGCGATCGTCTTCTTCGGCGCATTCGCGTTCTACGTCGCCCGCTTCATGCGCCGCGACGCCACGGCTCTCGATCTGAAGCACGCCAGATGGACGAGGTGATCCTCGCTCGCCATGGCGAGAGCGAGCTCAGCGTTGTCGGGACGGTCAACGGCGATCCGGCCGTTGCCTGCGGGCTGACCGCCGTCGGCCGGGAGCAGGCGCAGCGGCTCGGAGAGCTGCTCGCCGACACCGAGCTCGACCTCTGCGTGACGAGCGAGTTCCAGCGCGCCCGGGAGACGGCCGACCTGGCGCTCGCCGGCCGCAACGTCCCGCGGCTGGTTCTCGCGGAGCTGAACGACGTCCGCTTCGGCCGCTTCGAAGGCGGCACGCTCGCGACCTACCGCGAATGGGCCGCCGGGAACGAGCCGACGGTCGAGGCGCCGGGCGGCGGCGAAAGCCGGAGCGGCACGGTCGCTCGGTACGTCCGCGCCTACTGGACGATCCTGTCGCGACCTGAGCGCACGATCCTGGTCGTCGCCCACGGCCTGCCGATCCGCTACGTCCTCAATGCGCTCGCGCAGACAGATCCGGCCCCGCTCGTCGAGCAGGTGGCGTACGCAGAGCCGTACCGTCTGCCACGTGAGGAGCTCGAGCGCGCGGTCGAGGTCCTCGACCGTTGGGCCGGGGAGCCGGCCTGGCGCCCGGCCTAGAAAGAGCCGACGACCCGAAGGAATTTTGGCGGCGGACCGGACTTCTAGTCGGGGCGGCCGGATTTGAACCGGCGACCTTCCGCTCCCAAAGCGGATGCGCTACCAGGCTGCGCTACGCCCCGTGCGGTTTCGAGTCTAGCCCGGCCCGTCGACGAACCTAGCTCGCGGCGATTTTCTCGCACAAAGCGCACGATTCGTCGTTTTTCGTGACAGTTCGAGCTAGTCACCGTCCAGCGGGCCTGGTAGAACACCGCGCTTCGGATGCGTTGTCGGGGGGCAATATCCGTTTTCGTCGTGGTCCTTTGCGTCGCCGTGGCGGCGCCGGAGGTGTCGGCGCGTCCGCTGACCGGGAGGGGCGCAGCGTCTGCCACGCGGAACACCGCTCTCATCGCGGCCGTCAACACGGTACGCACCGCACGCCTGCTGCCACAGCTGCAAGTCGACGCGAACCTGTCCCGCGCAGCGCGATCCCATTCTCGCGACATGCTGGTCCATGACTACTTCGCGCACGGCAACTTCGCCGTTCGGATGTCGCGGTTCGGCGTCCAAGGACGCGTCTTTGCCGAGAACCTCGCGTGGGGAAGCGGCGTCATGGCGGCAAACGCCACAGTCGCCCGTTGGCTGGCGAGTCCACCTCACCGCACGATTCTGCTCGACCCGACGCTTCGCCGAATCGGCGTCGCGACTCCCATCGGCGCCTTCGGCGGCTTCGCACGGGCGACGCTGGTCACCGCCGACTTCGCGGGCTAAGGGTCAGTCCCGCTCGAGCAGCTCGCGCACCTCGGCGAACTTCTCGCGCCTCAGGTCGTCTCGCTCGCCGCTCTCGACCCGGCGTACGAGGTCCTCGACGAGCGGCGCCAGCTCGACCGGGTTGAACGGTTTCGTCACGTAGTCGACGCCGCCGAGGTCGATTCCCTTCGCCCGGTCCCTGATCTCCGCGCGTGCGGTCAGGAAGATGATCGGGATGCTGCTCGTCGACTCGTCCCCGAGCAGCTCCTCGGCGACCTCCCAGCCGCTCCTCCCCGGCATCATCACGTCGAGCAGCACGACGTCGGGATGCTCGGCGCGCGCGAGTTCGAGCCCCTTGTCGCCGTCCGCAGCTTCGAGCACCGTCATGCCCTCGGCCTCGAGGTTGACGCGGCAAAGGAGCCGGATCGGAGCCTCATCGTCGACGACGAGCACGGTCGTCATCCGGTCTCCCGGCCGCTCAGCGCAGCATGAGGCGCAAGCGGCAGCTCAAAGGTGAAGCTCGACCCCGCGCCCTCGCGCGAGTCGACCCACATCCGCCCGCCCATTGCCGAGACAAGCCCATGGGCGATGAAGAGCCCCAGTCCGGTTCCGGTCGTCGAAGGATCGCGTGTCATGGATTCACCACGGTAGAACTTCGTGAAGATCCGCCGCTGCTCCTCTTCCGGGATCCCGATCCCCTCGTCGACGACTCTCAGTTCGACGACCTCGTCGTTGATGCGGGCGGCCACCGTCACCCGGCCGCCGGCGGGGGAGAACTTGATCGCGTTGTCGACGAGGTTAGAGAGGATCTGCCTCAGCTTGTCGCTGTCGGCCTCGGCGTCTACCGGATGCTCCGGAAGGTCGACGAAGAAGTCGTGGCGGTTTGCGGCCGGCGCCTGCTCAGCGGTGCGAACGACGTCCGACACCACGGCCCTGACATCTGTTGGTGCGAGGTTGACCTGTAGGTCGCCGGTGTCGAGACGCGCCACGTTGAGGAGCTGGTCGACGATCGTGGTCAGCCGGTCGGACTCGGAGGCGATGTAGCCGAGGAACGTCCGCCGCTCCTCCTCGCCGAAGAGCACGTCCTGGCGGAGAAGCGTCTCGGCGAAACCGTAGATCGAGGTCAGGGGCGTTCGCAACTCGTGCGATACGGCCGTGACGAAGTCGGACTTCATCTGCTCGACGACCCGCTCGGCCGAGATGTCCCGGAAGGCAAAGATCCTCCCGGCGACGGCGCCGGCCGGGTCGCGCATGATCGCCTCGGTCAGCGAGAGCCAGACATCCTCGTCGCCGCGGCGGATCGCGAGGAGGCGGTCTCCGCGTTCTGTGTCGTCGCCGGATGCGAGCGTCCGTTGGAGAACCTGCTCGGTCGAGCGGCCGATCGCGTCCGAGGCCCGGACGCCGGTGATCCGCTCCGCCGCCTCGTTCCAGAGCACGACGTGTTCCTCGCGGTCGACGGCCACGATCCCGTCGGCGATGTTGGCGAGGATGGCGACGCTCCGCTCCTTTTCGAGCGCAACACGCTGGTACAGCTCCGCGCTCGCGAGCGCCGCGGAGGCGTTGCCGGCAAGCGCCCCAAGCGCCTCTACCTCCTCGGGCTGCCAGGTGCGCGGCCGCTGCGCATAGACGGACAGGACCCCCTGCATGCCTTCCTCGGAGCCGACGAGCGGCACCGCAAGGAACGCACGGTAGCCGGCGGCCAGCGCTGGGTCCGAAGCGCCGGGGCCAGCGCCTTCGACGTCCCCGATCGCAACCGGCGCGCGTGTCTGGATCGCGTCGGCCGCGGCCCAGCCGGTGGCCGGCGAACGCGATTCGAGCAGGCCCTCGGGCAGCTCCCCGCCGACCGCGCTGACAACGAGCTCGTCGTTCTCGAGGAGACGGACGACGGCGGCGTCCGCGCCGAGCAAGGCAGGCGCCTGAGCAACGATCTCGTCGAGGACCGCCGCCGGGTCGAGCTCGGTCGCGAGCAGGGTGCCGGTGCGCGCAAGTTGCTGCGCGAGCCCTCGCGCGCGGCGCTCGCTCTCGTAGAGCTCGCTCCGCTCCAGGGCACCGCGTGCGGTTCCCGCGAGATTGCGGGCCAGCTCGAGGTCGTAGTCGCTGAAGCGGCGCGCGTCCTCGAAGAAGACGACGACCAGGCCGTCGCGACCCTCCGGCGCCTCCACCGGCACTGCAAGCAGGGAGCCGTACCCGGCTGACGCCGCGACCTCGCGCCAGTTGGGTTCGAACCGGTCGTCCTCAGCCAGCGCCGAGGCCGCGATCACCGTCCGGTTGCGCGCGCACGTTGCCAGCGGCTCGGCGCTTCCGGCCGCAGCCTCCCGAACCAGAGCGGCTACCTCGTTCGGCAGCCCGTGTCCGGCAGCGAGCTCGAAGGCTTCCTCTCTCGGCATCAGCAGCGCCGAAGAGCTGCCGCCGAGCGCTTCTGCCGCGGCCCGGGCGACTGCGCGCAGCGTCTCGGCCTGGGAAATCGGCAGCGCCAGCAGAGAGGCGATGTCGTAGAACGCGCGCTGGGTTCTCGCCTGCCGCGAACGCTCTTCGAAGCTCTCGGCATTGCGAAGGGCAAGCGCCGCGAGCGTCGCGAACGCCTCGAGCAACTCGGCATCGGAGTTCGTGAAGGTGCGATCCGGATCATGCGTGCCGACCCCGAGGACGCCGCGAATCTGATCCGACCACATCATCGGGGCCACGATCGCGCTCGCGTAGCCGCGATATGCGGGGTGCGGAACCGAGTCCGGTAGCTGGGCGTAATCGTCCGAGAGGGCAGGCGCGCGCTGCCGGATCGCCTGGCCGGCGAGGCCCTGGTCTGACGAGAACTCGAAGCCGACGAGCTCCGGCTCCAGCCCGTGGACGGCGGCGCAGCCCAGCATTCCGCGCTCGCGGTCGAGCAGGTAGCAGTCGGCCGCCTCACACCCGAGCAAGCGGGCAACCTCGTCGACGAGCCGCTGGAGGACCGCCTCCAGCTCGAGCTCGCTGGTGACAACCTGCGCCGCGCGCAGCAGCGCGGTCTGCTCCAGCAGACGCTGCCGGTTCTCGTCGAGCAAGCGCGCCGAGTTGATCGCCAGCGCGAGCTCGCCAGCGACGGACTCGATCAGGGCGACCTCGCCCTCCGACCACGGACCGGCCGTCGCTCGGTGAAGTCCGAGCACGCCGATCGACCGATCGAAGGCGATCATCGGCGTCGCCACGAGCGACTTCGTTCCGAGCCGGCGCATCGTCTCTGTCGTTCCCAGCTCCGGGTCCTCGAGCTCCGGAGCGTCGTCAATGTCCGAGACGACGACCGTCCTCCGCTTCAGCGCCGCAAGGTTCGAGGCCGGGAGATTCTGCGTCTGCGGGCCGATCGGCTGCAGCCCGGCGGCGAACCACTCCGCGGCGAGCTGCTGCAGCTCGCCGGGTTGGCCGAGGCGGATGAAGCAGCGGGAGGCGCGGAGCGCCCGTCCGATCTCCGTGACCGCGATTCGCGTTCCGTCTGCGAGCCCCTCGACCGATCTCACCCGGCGCGAGATTTCCCCCACAAGCCGCTCCCGTGCGAGCGCCTCGTCGAGTTGCTCGGCCGATCGCGTTCGTTCGAGAGCGAGCGCGGCTTCGGCGGCCAGCGACTGCATCAGCGTCACCTCTTCGCTCGAGAACGCGCGCTTCGCCGACGTCGGAGCGGCGACGAGCACGCCGATGATCCGCTCATCGGCGATCAGCGGCACGAAGGCGCCGCTCTTGGCGCCAACCGCCTCGACAAGGCGCGGACTCACGAGGGGCGAGGCGGAGCAGTCGAAGACGACCACCGGCGCGGCCTGGAAGTACGCGCTGGCGATTCCCGAAGGCTCGTTGCGAAGATCGATGCGGATGTCCCGCCACCAGGTGACGTCGGCGCCGGCGTCTCGGGCGAGCAGGCCCCTCGCCTCTTCGGCTTCGCCGTCGATCAGCGCCAGCGCCGTGAACTCGATTCCGAGCACGGATCCGACCTCGTCGAGCACGACCCGGGCGACGGTCTCCGGATCTGTCGTCCGGGCCAGGGCGTCCGAGATTGCAGCGACCGCCTCGAGCTCTCGCCCACGGACCGAGACGAGCTGCTCGGCCTCGCGTGCGCGTGGGCCGCCCGACAGCAATTCGCCGCGCTCACCCCAGCGAGCCAGGAAGACGAGCGCCGGCAGGAGCGCGATCACGCTCGCCGCGAACGAGAACCAGAGGTGGCCGCCGATCGCGTTCCGGCTGTCGAGCACAGCCGCGCCGAGAATCGCAGCCGGGATCCCGATACACGGGAACATCAGACCCAGCGCGAGGTCGTTCGCCGTCAGCCCGGCGCGCTCACGCCAGAGCCTCGGTGCAACGGCCATGGCGACGGCAAGGTAAGCGGCAGCCACCGCAAACAGCGGCACTGCGTTGAACACGACCGCCTTCGTCTCAGCACTCACTGGGCCCTGGGGATGATATGAGGCGCAAAGTGGCCCGTCGAGAGGCCCTGGAATAGCCCTTTCGCGCCCCGCGTCCCCGTTTCAAAGATAGGCCGGTCGGCCTATTGGCAAGGGCATCGACGCGCGCTAGCGTTTCTGCCACTGGGCGATGCGCACCGTTGGGCGGCTTTCGCAATGCCTGCGGTGAGCAATTGAGAGGGTCCGCCGCCACGACCCCCCGAGCGGCGGGCCTCTCTCTTTTTGTTTCTGTTTGGAACCGGCGCGCTCGGCTTCTGTTTCGCCCCGTTTAGCGGGTTGATGTTTCTGTTAAGTCGGCGAGTTTTCGCCCGTAGCGCCGCTACATTGGCATCGTGGTCAAGCGGGTCTTGCTCGCGGCGCCGCGCGGATACTGCGCAGGCGTCGAGCGAGCGGTGGAGACCGTCGAGCGCGCACTCGCGCAAAACGGGCCTCCCGTCTACGTCAGAAAGCAGATCGTGCACAACTCGCACGTCGTCGACGAGCTTCGTCAGCGCGGCGCCGTCTTCGTCGCCAGCGTCGAGGACGTGCCGGAGGGCGGCCTCGTCGTCTTCTCGGCGCACGGAATCGCTCCCGTCGTTCGCGCCGGCGCCGCGGCGCGCTCCCTGCGGACGATCGACGCGACCTGCCCGCTGGTGACGAAGGTGCACGCGGAGGCTAGGCGATACGCCGCCGAGGGCTACACGGTGGTTCTCGTCGGGCATGCGGGCCACGAGGAGGTCGAGGGAACGATGGGCGAAGCGCCGGACTCGATCGTGCTCGTCGAATCCGTCGCCGACGCGGAGCAACTCGAGGTCGCGAATCCGCAGCGGGTCGCCTATGTCACCCAGACGACGCTTTCCGTCGACGAGACGCGCGAGATCATCGCCGTCCTCCACCGCCGCTTCCCGAGCCTGCATGGGCCGGAGAAGGAAGACATCTGCTACGCGACCACCAACCGGCAGCAGGCGGTCAAGGAGCTCCTCCCGCACGTGCAGCTCCTGCTCGTGCTCGGCTCGGCGAACAGCTCGAACTCCCAGCGACTCGTCGAGGTCGCAAGGTCGGCCGGCGTGCCCGCCCACCTGATCGACAGCACGCGCGCGCTCGCCGAACGCTGGCTCGAAGGCGTCGAGACCGTCGGTGTCACGTCGGGCGCCTCGGCACCCGAGTCGCTCGTCGAGGACCTGTGCGGGTGGTTCCGCGGCCGGGGCGTCGCCGAGATCCGCGAGCTCGCACCGGCCGAGGAGAACGTCGTCTTCAAGCTGCCGGCCGAGCTGCGCCGGCTCAGTGCGGCCTGACTACGCCGCAGCCTGAGTGGCGGCAGCCGCTTCGGTCCCGTCTGCGATCTCGCGCACGACCTCGACGATGTCGCGGTTGGCATTGAACGTCCGCCGCTGAAGGTCGGCGCCGTTGCCGCGCGCCAGGATCTCGCGGACTCCCTCGAGCTCCCGCTCCGAGCCGAGCTCGCGGGCGTGCGGCTCGATGTCGCGCAGGGTGCGGCGGACGAGCTGGGCGACCGGAACCCGGTTCCGCCGGCCCGTCGCGAGATCCATCACCGGCGCCTCGAGCCCGTAGCGCGCAGCAAGCCACTTGTTCTCGGTCGTGAGGATCCGGTGGTACGACGGGATCTCGTCACCGCGGTCGTACCGCTCGCAGTAGTGCTTGACGAGCGCCTGACAGAACGCCGCCAGCGCGACGGCGTCCTCGACCCGGGTGACCGCGTCGCAGACCCGAATCTCGACGGTGCCGAGTCGCGGATGCAGCCGGATGTCCCACCAGATGTGCGTGTAGTCCGCTATGCAGCCCGTCTTCTCGAGCTGGCCGACCACCTCTGCATAGTCGGCGTAGTCCTTGAAGCGTGGCGGGGGCCCGGAGCGCGGGAAGGCGGCGAAGACGATTTGCCTGCTTGACGAGAGGCCGGTCGCCTCGCCGCGCCAGAACGGCGACGACGCGGAGAGCGCGAGCAGCGAGGAGATGTGCGCGAGCAGGCCGTTGACGACCTGGATCGCTTTCTCGGGATCGTCGACGGCGACGTGAATGTGGAGCCCGAAAATGAGTTCCCTGCGGGCCACGTACTGCATCTGGTCGATCAGGTGCCTGTAGCGGTCGCGGGCCGTGATCCGCTGCCGCTCGAAGAGGCTGAAGGGATGCGTCCCCGCCGAGCCGACTCGCAGCTTGTCCTCGCTCGCGATCCCGGCAACGTACGCGCGCAGGCGCCGCAACTCGCGGTCGACGTCGCCGGCGGTCCGGCACACGGGGGTCGCGATCTCGAGCACCGACTGCATCAGCTCCGCGTTGATGTTGGTCTCGAGCTCGTGCCCCGAGATCGCGGCGAGGACGGTGTCAATGTGCTGAACGAGATCGAAGCTCTCGCCGTCGAGCAGCATGTACTCCTCCTCGACGCCGAGGGTGTAGGGCTCGCTCTGGCCGAAGGCGTGGTCGAGCACGCTGCCCCCGGGCGCGAAGCTCTTGCCGGTGATCGTCGCCGGATAAATCTGTTTCATCGCCGCAAGTATCCCTCTTTTGCTGCGGTTTTCAGTCCGCGGCGATCGCGTCCGCTTCGATCTCGACGAGGAAGCGCGGGTCGAGGAGGCCCGTGATCACGAGCATGGCGCTCGCGGGTCGAATCTCGCCGAAGACCTCGCCGTGCGCGCGGCCGATCTCCTCCCAGTCGTCGCCCGAGGTGACGAAGACCCGGGTGCGAACCACGTCCTCGGGGCGGGCGCCGAGTTGCGCGAGCGCGTCGAGGATGATTTCGAGGCACCGCCGCGCCTGGGCGTATGCCCCGGTCGGGGGAGGCGCTCCGTCGGGCATGATCGCGGCCGTTCCGGAAACATGAATCTGGTCGCCGACGCGAACGGCTCGCGAATAGCCGACGGTCGGTGCGTACGGCGAGTCGGCAGGGACGAGGCGTCGCTCCACTGAGGCTAGTATCGCCGCGCGTGGAGGCGCTGCGGCAGGTCGAGGAGTGGCCCGTCGGTGCTGCGGCTGTTGGGGTCACCGATGCGACCGCCGGAGCGGGCACGACCGGCGACAGGGCTGCAACGTTTCCTTGGGCCTCGGTCACGAAGCTCCTGACCGCGCTTGCCGCGCTCGTGGCGGCTGAGGAAGGTGTGGTCGAGCTGGACGAGCCGGCCGGGCCGCCGGGCTCGACCGTCCGCCATCTCCTGGCGCACGCATCCGGGCTGCCGCCCGAGGGGGAGGCGCCGATCGCGCAGCCGGGCACGAGGCGGATCTACTCGAACGCCGGCTTCGAGGTGCTCGCCAGAGTGATCGAAGACCGGGCGGAGATGCCTTTCTCCGACTACTTGCGCGCTGCCGTGCTGGAGCCGCTCGGCCTGACTGCTTCGCTCGACGGCTCGCCGGCCTCCGGCGCCAACGGCACGCTCGACGACCTGCTCGCGTTCGGCCGCGAGCTGCTCGCGCCAAGGCTGATCGCGCCGGAGACCCTGGCGGAAGCGACCGAGGTCGCCTTCCCCGGACTCACGGGCGTGTTGCCCGGCTTCGGCCGCATGGAGCCGAACGACTGGGGGCTCGGCTTCGAGCTCCGCGACGAGAAGCGCCCCCACTGGACCGGTGCCCGGAACTCACCGCGTACGTTCGGCCACTTCGGGCAGAGCGGCAGCTTCCTCTGGGTCGATCCCGAGGCGCGGCTCGCGTGCGCGTGTCTGTGTGACACGACCTTCGGCGATTGGGCGAAGGAGGCCTGGCCGCGGCTCTCGGACGCGATTCTCGTCGAGCTCGGCGCAACCGGCGCAGGGGTCTAAGGACTCGGGCATCCTGGCGTAGGTGGCGGATGCGCCCTTCACGCGTGCCCGGCGGCGGGCGAGCGCAAAGCGCTGGCGCCGGATTGGCCTCGCGGCTCTCGTGGTCGCCGCCGTTGCCGGCGCGACCGGGGTCTGGGCCGCCTGGGGTGATGACGATCAGGCGGCGTCTCCGCGACCTGCTCGCCGGCAACCCGCGGCTCCGTCCCCCGCCCGATCGACACGGCCCTTACGCATTGGGTCGCGCACCGCGGGCTCGCTCGCGGCCCCGATCCAGGACGCCGCGATCGTGACCTTTCGACGCCGAGTTCTTCTGCTCGGCGGCCTTGACGCCGCGGACACCTCGACCGCGGACGTCCGCACGATCGCCGGGGGGCGGGTGCGGACGATCGGTCGGCTGCCCAATGTCTTCCACGACGGCGCCGCGGTCCGGATCGGGTCGAACGTCTACGAGTTCGGCGGCGGAGACGGCATTCGCCAGCTCGACCAGATCCTCCGAGTCGACCCCAAAACCGGGACGGCGATTCGGGTCGGATCGTTACCAGCGCCCAGCAGCGACCACGCCGCCACCGTGGTCGCCGGGCAGGCATACATCGTCGGCGGCTACACGGGCCAAAACTGGTTGAACACGATCGTGGCCTGGCGCCCGGGCGGTAGCGCTCGTGTCGTCGCCCGCCTGCCGACCCCGCTCCGCTACTCCGCGGTGACGGCAGCCCAAGGCAAGATCATCGTCGCGGGCGGCTCGCTCCCCAGCGGCGATGCCAGCAGTGCGGTGTACAGCTTCGATCCGGGCAGCCGTGAGCTGCGTCGCCTCGGCAGCCTTCCGGCGCCGACGACACATGCGGGCGCAGCAGTGCTGGCCAACCGCGCGCTCGTGATCGGCGGCCGCTCAGCTCGAGCGGATACTCCGACCTCGACGATCGTTGCCATCGACCCCAAGAGCGGTCGGATCCGCGTCGCCGGAAACCTGCCGCGCCCGGTCTCCGATGCGGCAGTCACCACGTTGGGTCGCACCGTCCTGGTTGTCGGTGGCCGCGGGCGCGCAACTGTCGCAGGGCTGACGAGCCTGGGAGCGATCGGCTCCTCCGCGCCGAGAGCGAACCACAGGCGAGCTCGACGAGCGACGAAGGTTGCCGCCAACGTCTACGCATACGACGGTGCGAACGACCTCAGTCCGAAGGTTCGCGGCGTCCCCCCACGCGTGTACGTCCCGAACAGCGCCAGCAACACCGTCGACGTGATCGACCAACGAACGTTCAAGATCGTCGCGCACTACACCGTCGGGCGGCTGCCCCAGCATGTGACGCCGTCCTATGACCTCAAGACCCTCTGGGTCGACAACGACGCCGGCAACAGCTTGACGCCCGTCAGCCCGATCACGGGACGGCCGAAGGGCAAGCCTGTGCCCGTCAGCGATCCGTACAACCTCTACTTCACGCCTGGGGGCCGCTTCGCGATCGTCGTCGCCGAGCGCGAGCATCGGCTCGATTTCCGTTTCGCGCACACCATGAAGTTGCACCGTGCTTTGAATGTCCCCTGCAGCGGCGTCGACCACATGGACTTCTCGGCCAACGGCCGGTTCCTGCTCGCAAGTTGCGAGTTCTCCGCGGAGATGGTGAAGGTCGACGTGCGGCGCGAGCGCGTGGTCAGCGTCCTCCGGCTACCGCGTGCCGCGGCGATGCCGCAGGACGTGAAGCTCTCGCCCGACGGCAAGGTTTTCTACGTCGCGGACATGGCGTCGAACGGCGTCTGGGAGATCGACCGGACGGGTCGACATGTAATCGGCTTCATCCATACGGGCGCCGGCGCGCACGGTCTCTACCCCAGCCGCAACGCGAAGCTGCTCTACATCACGAACCGAAACGAGGGCACGATTTCTGTGCTCAACTTCGCCACCCGCCGGCTTGTCGCCAAGTGGGACGTCGGCGGCAGTCCGGACATGGGAGGCGTCTCCGCGGACGGCAAGGTGCTCTGGTTGTCGGCGCGCTACAACGCGCAGGTCTATGCGATCAGCACCAAGAACGGCCGGGTGCTCGCCCGGATTTCGGTCGGCTACGGGCCCCATGGAGTGTGCGTCTGGCCACAGCCGGGCCGCTACTCGCTGGGCCATACCGGGATCCTCCGCTAGACGTCCTAGGCATCCGCGAACAGCGGCCGGATGAACTCGTCGAACGTCTCGCGGTCGCAGCTCGCGACCGTCGCCTGCGTCAGCGCGCGCACCGATGCCGTGCGGGGTATGTCCATCGCCAGGGCGACCTCGCCGAAGTAGTCGCCGGGCCGTAGGACCCCCCGCGGCCCGAGCGAGGACTGGCTGACCGTGAACATCCCGGTCAGGACGACGTAAAAGCGGTCGCCGTCGTCTCCTTCCTCGACCACGGCGCCGCCGGCGGGAACCTGCTCGCGACGCATCCTCTGGGCGAGCCGGACCAGCGTCTCGCCGGGCAGCTCGGCGAGTAGCCCGATGCGCTGGAGTTCGGCCATGCCGGCTGGAACGAATCTTGGACTCATCCTGTAGGTGTACACCTACAGGAATGGGTGAGCTCGACGGCTGGAGACTCTGCCCGCGCTGCGGCGCGGAGCTTGGTGGCGATGCGGCGCGCCTCGCCTGCGATGCCTGCGGCTTCATCGTCTACGCGAGCTCGAAGCCGACGGCCGGCGCGCTCTGCGTCGACAACGGACGTCTCCTGCTCGCGCGCAGGGCGCACCCTCCGTTCGAGGGCTTCTGGGACATCCCGGGCGGCTTCCTCAACGAAGGCGAGGACCCGCTCGACGGGCTCCGCCGGGAGTTGAAGGAGGAAACGGGGCTCAAAATCGAGCCGCAGCGCTTTTTCGGCCTTTGGATGGACCGGTACGGCAGCGACTCGACGGCAGACGCGACCCTGAATCTGTACTGGACCGCCCGAGTAGTTGGTGGCCAGGCAGCGCCGGCCGACGACGTCTCCGAGCTCCGCTGGTTCGGCCGGGACGAGCTTCCCGCAGCGAACGAGCTTGCGTTCGAGAACGTCCCGCTCGTGCTAGCCGCCTGGCGGAACGAGCACTCGTAACGCCCTCGGCTCGAGGCGGCAGAGAAGCGGCAGTTGAAGCTCCACCGGCTCGCCGTCGATCGCGGCTTGCAAAGCGGGAGGACCGTCGAGCTCGAAGACCTGGCCGACGCGCTCGTCCCAGTCGGTCGGCAGGAGGCCACCGGCGGAGTAGAGATGGAGACGCCCCTCGGTCAAGTTCGGACGAGCCCCCAGGTCGAAGAGCTGCAGCTCATACGCATTGTTCGCGATGAGGACAACGCGTGCCGAGACCGGTTTCCCATCGACCCGCAGCCTGAGTGGGTGCGGGTGGGCGGGCGTCCGAAGCAGCGCGCGAACTCCCGCCAGCGCGTCGCGCCGGCGACGGTGCGCCTCACGGCGGTGGACGAGCGAGGCGTAGGCGCCGAGCGAGACGTTGTTCAGGAAAAGCCGT
>Ga0307305_10000259_pt1 | contig 17756 bp, 10 predicted proteins | sample ER_DNA_186_FD_194512 | JGI IMG/M metagenome (GOLD analysis project Ga0307305, IMG submission 194512) | Bulk soil microbial communities from the East River watershed near Crested Butte, Colorado, United States - ER_DNA_186 | ecosystem: Environmental > Terrestrial > Soil > Floodplain | place... | reverse complement strand
GGCCCGGGCGCAGGGGCGGGGTCGGCTGCTGGATTCCGCGCTAGCGCCGTCGCCGGCACCGCTAGTGTCGCCCCGGCACAAACCAACGCGAGAGCCAGAACGAGACGCCTCATCGCGCCTGCCTCCGCCTCCGCCCCGACAGCGCGGCTAGCGTGAGAAGGAGAAGGGCAAGCCCGCCGATGACTCCGTACATCCCGAGGAGAGTGACCGGAGACGGACCGCGGGCAGCCAGCAGGGGAAAGCCGCCAGAACCGGCCGGGGGCTGGGGCTGGCTCGGCACCCTGGGCGCCTGCCCGAAATCAAAGGCCGACATGAGGTTGGTCGCCGCCTCGTCCCTGCTCGTCAGCGGGGCCAGCCCGTGCAGCGTCTCGATGAACTTGAGAATCGAGGTGAAGTCGGCTGTCTCGTTGAGGATGTAACCCTGCTTCGCGTACGGCGAGATGATCAGCGTTGGAACTCGAAAGCCATACCCGTCAGCGTCAACCTGTGGTGGGGCGACATGGTCGTACCACCCGCCCCAGTCGTCCCAGGTGAGCACGATTGCCGAGTCCTTCCATTCCTGGCTTCGCATGATCGCAGTGATGATTCCAACAGTCGCGTTTTGACCGTTGCCCACGTGGCCGGGCGGGTGCTCGGAGGTGCCGCCCTGGATGATGTAGCTCACTGACGGCGCGGTGCCGTCGGCCAGATCGTGATACAGGCTGCCGAGATCCTGGATCCTCGCCATCTTGGAGGGATCGTCGACAAACGACGGGATGGTCAGCAGCGGCACCCACGCGATCTCTGAGTTGTGCGGGTTTGTTGAATCGATGTGCCGGAAGTTGAGCGTGGGGTCGTAGTTCTTGACGTAGAACTTCCAGCTGAACCCGGCGTCCTGCAGACGATCGAATATTGTCGTCAGCTGGATTCCTTGTGCTGGGATGCTCTCCCCCCTGCCGGAATCCATCCCCGCAACCCAATACTGGTGGTTGGAAAGGCTTCCACCCATCGCCGACGAGAAGAAGCGGTCGGCCAGGACGTATTCCTTGGCCAGGTCCCAGTAGAACGGAATGTCGGCGCCGTCGTAGTAGCCGAGCGCCAACGACCCTGGAAGGTTGCGATCCTGCTGCGCGGCCACAAATCCGTCCATGCGACCGTTGTTGAATGCATTGCGCGCTGTGATCTCACTGTGGTCGAGGTCCTGGGTCCTGAGGTTGGAAAGGTGGTACGGCGCCACGACCGTTCCTGCTTTGACCAGGGGGTTGACTGGAACGCTCATGCCGGCCGAAAGTCCGTCAGCACCTGGGAATGTGCCGAAGTAGTTATCGAAGGTGTGGTTCTCTTGCATGATCACGAACACGTGCTTGATCTTCTCGGCAGCCTGCGCGTTGATCACCACTGGACTGCCGCGCGAAATGCGAGGGCCCGCGAGCGTGGACTTCGGCCGCTGACGTGCGACGCCCGGCACCAACACCAGCACCTCGCCAACAACCAGACGGTTGGGATCGTTGCCGACGACCGACCGGTTCAGCGCATACAGCTGACGCCATTTCTCCACGTCGTGGAAATAAGCCTTGGCGATGCTGGAAAGCGAATCTCCCGGTTTCACCGTGTACAGCACTGGGGCCGAAGGCGCAGCCTGGGACACGGTCGCCGTTGCAGAGACGGAGCCCGCCAAAGCCATGATCAGGCTCGCGCAAAGCGCGATCGCAAGCTTCGCCCCCATCAGGGGTGGACCTCGTAGATGAGGACCATCGGAATCTGGCCGGAGCTGCCGTCGGACAGCGAAGCCGGCTGATAGTCGGCGTAAACCAGGATGCCGTTGTACTTGTGCACGAACATCATCAGGTTGTGCGCGAAGAAGGGCGTACGAGAGGCCGAGTAGGAGTCATACACGAGGTACTGGACGGCGTTCATTCGTATGGCAAGGTCCGGATTTTCAACTGGGATGTAAGTTGGGTTCCGGTGGAGAGGGTTGGGGCTTACGCTGAGCGCCAACGCGCGCCTGTGGCCGTAGAACTGAATGATGTTCGCGAAGGACGGCCCAATCGTGAGGAAGTGCGCGTCAGGCAGCGTGTTCCTGCTGACCCAGTTGCCAACCGGGCGACTTGCCTCGAGCCCACCCGTCCCGGCGGTGAAGCCAACCGCGGGCGGAAGGTTGCCTGTTGTCGGGGTGTCCTCGCTGTCGCTGGCCAGGATCGCAGTGGCCGGCATGGCGACAGCGCCGACTGACCCGATCCCGAGCACGATGGAACACGTGGCGACGAGAGCCAGCCGTGACCAGGTTGATGCAGACGCGTACGGGATGCTGAACCGATCCAGGGCGCGGGCCAGCCGGAGGCTGAGCCATACCACGCCGTCTGCCGCCAGCAGAGCCACCGGGGTGATGAGCGGAACGAGGTACTGGAATCCCTTGACCGGCCAGGCCTCGAAGAAGGCCACCACAACAACGGTCAGCGAAATGATGAGGAGGTCGAGGCCTCGTCGACGGCGCAGGGCAATCACAAGTCCCACAAGCGCAAGCGCCATCAGCGGAATGCCAACGCTTGGTATCACCGACAGATAGAAGCTAAAGTCGTGGTTGGGCCGGCGAAGCACCTGCCAGATGAAGAACTCCTGAGCGAGCTTGCTGCCGCCAGTCAGGTATAGCGCAAGCGGAAACGGCGCAATTGTCAGCACGTATACGAGCGAGGCAATCCCTAACTCACGGATCTTGAGCGGCACATCACGCGCGAGCATGAAGAACACGAGCACGGCGGGCACCATCAGAATCGCTGTCTCTTTCGAAAGGAAGGCGAGGCCCGCCGAGCACGCGGCCGCGTAGAGCGTTAGCGCGCGTGGGCGACGCACATACAGGGCAAGGAAGAGGAGGGTGAGGGCGAAGAAGAACGCCATGGGCCCGTCAAGCAACATCTGTCGCGAAACCATCACCGGGTAGGCGGAGATGGCGATGAAGAGCATGGTGAGGAGTCCGACGAGCCGTCCGCGCACCACCGTTCCGATAGCTCCGCCCACCGCCACCAGGCCCAGGCCGAAGACAACACTCACTACGCGCGGAGCGACATCATTCACCCCCGTGATCCTGTAAACAAGGGAAACGATGAAATGCACGAGCAGGGGGTGGGCACGAAAAACTCCAAACAATTGGGCGTAGTCCTGGTGGCCGGCCAGCGCCGCTGCCTGGCCGGAATACACGGCCTCATCAGAGTTGAAGCCGAATCGCTCAAGATTGAACAGCCGAATGGCCGTTGCGAGCACGAGAATCAGCCCTGCGACCGCAAGGAAGGTCTCACGGCGTGCCAGCAGTCGAGTGATGGCAGGCCCGCGCTTGTCTCGTTCGCCTGCCGCGCGGCGAATGGATGCGGCCAAGGATGCGCTCAACGTGGCCCGCTGGCGATTGGGACGCGCGCCGGATTCAGCACCCGCTGACCACCGATCGGAACTATCTCCACCTCGTCCATCTTGTCGGAGCGGGCGCGGATCATCTCCGGCCAGCTGAAATCGTCCACGCGAAGCCGCGTGACCTCCGCAGACCGCAGCGCAGAGCTCAAGATCGCCCTCTCTTTCAGGCGGAGATCGTCATAACCCTCACCTTCGATCACGAGCCTGGGTGCGAGCTGCGCATACGGCGGGAAGCCGTAGGCATCCTCGGTGTTGGCGAGCAGCTCAGTGAGAGCATCCGCCGGTTGGACCCCTGCGACAAGTGCCGGGCTGCCGCGCTCGATCAGAAATACGTGGCGGATATCAATCCGTCCGCCGATCTCGCAATCGACAAGGTCGGTGATCATGTACTTCGGCGGCGGAATCAGCATCTGAACTCCCGCGTTCATCGCCATCATCGGCAGATTGAACTGGCTCATCCGCTTGCCTGTTGCACGACCACCACGCGAGTGGAGCCTGCTTTGCCAGGCAAGCGACAACCTCTGTACAGGGGCCAGCCGATGTGAGGGCACCGAGCGCAGGGTGTGGGCGCTGATCGTGAGCGGCTTGGGGTAGCGGCTCACGGTCCCCTGGTCGCTGACGACAACCATATCGTCGGAATAGAAGGTACCCCCATGGCGCCTGAGGAGGGAAAGGATGGTGCTGGTCTTGCCCGTGTCGGTCTGTGCCGACAACATGATCGACCGGCCTTCGATCGAAATGCACGCGGCGTGTAGGAGCATGAATCCCCGCTTGACCAGGAGGAATCTCAGCAGCGGCTCGACAATGTTCGTGTACAGCACGTGCGGTGAGAGCGCGAGCAGAGGACCGGCTTTGACGCTCATCGGATTTCCCATTTCGATTCCGAAGTTCGCGAACAGGCCCCCCAGATGCTCGCGGTAGACGAGCCCTGATCCCTTGGCCACGAGCGCTGACCTGACACGCGGCCGCAGCCCACCCACTGGCGCGACTTCGATGACGAGGTCGGGTGATTCGACTTGCGCGACCTTGAAGAACTTCAGCTCTGGCAGCGCAACCGCCGAGGCGATTTTCACTATGCCGTCGATGTCGTAGTGATGGCGAAGTCTGGTTGGGATCATTGAGCCTCCGCTGGGATGTTGTGCCTACCCGGCCAGATCAGACGGTCAGAAAGGACGAACCGCGCAACTGTCAGGGCCCCGATGCTGATCAGGTTGGCCCACAGATAGTGGATGTGAAGACCCGAGGTGAGCACGTACAACAGAGGCAGCCTCACGAGCAGGGCTGCACCGTTGACCGCGCCATAAGCGGCAAAGCGGCGAGCCAGCCCTCCAACGCCAGGCCGGCTGCGGCCGCGGAAGACCCAGGACTCGGTGCCTGCGAAATTGAAAGTGCTGGATCCCACCGTCGCGAGGGCAGCAGCACCAAGCACGTTATGCATACCCGCTCCGGAAACCAGCAGCCAGAGCAAGCCCTGGTTGACCACAATGCCGGCGGCGCCAACCATCGTGAAGCGGGAGAAATGCGCCACTCGCGCCCAAACCCGAGCGATAAAACCGGTGGCGCCGGCAAGCGTGTGCTCAGCCGTCATCACTGGACGGCCACCGACGTGATCCCCGAGTCTGACCATCGGTTGGTGGATCCGATCCATGCCATCGCCTCGTCGAGCTGACGTTGGCCGAAGGGATGACGGCCGCGCCGAGCGAGCACCGCAACTGCCGCGATTTCGCCCCGCTCATCCAGCCGGGGGACGATCAGGGCGCTGTTGCTTTCGATGTTGACGCGTGGCTGCGGGCGCGGCGAGGGCCTGTCAACTACAAGCAGTGGCTGACCGCTCCGGCTGACTGCCGCAATCAAGTCCGCCGTAACGAGCTTGCCGAGGCCGCGTAGCTGCTCTGTGTCTGGCGTCTCCCCGACCGGCACCCAGAACGCGCGCTGAGCATCGAGTCGCTGGGCCAAGCGCGGGAGGTCGAGCATCGGCAGGGGAAGGCGCGAGCGAACCAGCGAGGTGACCCATGGGTGGTCGAGGGCCGCGGTCAGCAGCACACCGAAGCTCTGTGCCAGGACTGCCAACGCGAGAAGTGCATGACGGCCCTGCAGGGTCAGCAGAGAGAGGAGAGTAAAGGAGCCGAGTGCGGCGACTATCGCAAACGGATAGTGGAATTTCTTACCGCCTGGGTCTCGATTCGTCGCCATATTACGGACGGTGACGAGCTGCTGAAAAGCGATCCCGCAACCCAGGGTGGCGGCCGCCGCGATGATCCAGGATGGCACCGGGGGCAGACCGCCGCGAACCAATGTGTACATGAGCGCCGAGAAAACCGCCAGCCCGCCGCCGGTGACGATCGAGAGCTTGACCCAACGAGCGCTGCCGGGCACATAGACAAAAAGTGAGAAGAGGTGCCTCAGGAAGAGAACCCCCTGGCGAGTGCTGGCTTTGCTCTCGCCGGCCTGGCGTGCCGCGAAGACAAACGGCACGTCGGCGACCTTTAGCTCGGGGGTGCAGACCAGCAGCTCGAGCAGGATCTTGAAGCCCATCGGTCGTAGCTCGAGACCGCTAACGTGCTGCCTCTTGCAGCAGAAGAAGCCTGTCAGCGGATCGCTTGTCCGGTTGGTCTCGGGGAAAATCAAATGAGCGAGCCACGTGCAAGCTCGGCTCACCCAAAGCCGGGATGGACCCGCGAGGCCGGCCCGGCTCCCTCCTTTCATATATCGCGAGGCGACGGCGAGGTCTGCGCCCGCCTGGATCTTGGCCAGAAGCCTCGGGATGATCTCAGGCGGATGCTGCAGATCTCCGTCCATGACGCAGACCGCGTCGCCCTGCGACACGGTGATTCCGGTTGCAACCGCGGTGCCCAGGCCCGTCTGCTCCTCGACTGTTCGCTCGATGACAGTCCAGCGCCGGTCTGCATCGCACGCCGCTCTTAGCAGCCGGCGGGTTTCGCCGTCGTCGCTGTCGTCCACCACGATCACTTCGTAGTCGTAGTCGGCGAGCGTGCTCCAGAGCGCGTCGTGCAGGGCGACAACATTGCCTGCCTCATTGCGGGTGGGAACCACCACCGACAGCTCACGACCCCGTCTTCCAACAATCGGGACGATGGGGTCGGTCTGACTCAGCTTCACGCGCGATGTGTGTGTCGTCTCGAAAACCGCTCGCACTGGCCGTCCCTCTTTCCTTTGAATCCCGGTTCCATGAGCACTGAGCGCGGGCAGCAGCCCGCGCGATGAAATGCCGCGAAGCCTGCACCGGAGGCAAGCCGCGCTGTCCTGGTTGCATTCGGGCGGAGGCAAGCGCCCGCGGGCCAACACCCGCTCGCTCCAACCCGCGACTTAACCCCGATTTAACTTGCAGATAGCCGGCCTGATCAATGGGAAGTTCGCCTAGCCACCCGGGACATCCGCCGATCTATGACGCCGCCGCCAGCGACCCAGGCGCTAATCGAAAAGTGCGCTCAGTCGGTAAGGCCGCTTCTTCCTTGGGTTGGGTTTCCAGCGGGCGGTGATGGGTGAATCAAACACGAGCCCTCTAGTCGACGCGTCAGATTCGGACGCGGTTCAAAAATCGAGTTCTCGAATACGGGGAGCTCCGCGATCCCGACATTCCGGTCACGTGGGTCGCACTCGATCAGATCGCCAGGTCGCCTGACATCGGTCCAGCCACCCGATTTAGCACTACGACCGGCCCGCCGGTCAATGGGACCTTCGTCTAGCCAACACAGGACATACTGCCTCCGTTTTGCAAGGAGGCGGCGACGATAATTCACGGGTCGTGAGACCAAATGACGACAGACCGGCATCCGCCAAACATGGTTGGATGCGACCTGGCGGGCTGCGGGTGACCGCACTGGTGGTGGCATTGGGGGCGGCCGCCGGCCTACTGGTAGGGCTCCTATGGGCACCGCTGGGCTTGCGCCAAGGCGCGCAACCGTCGCCGTCCCACAGTCTGCCCAGCTTGACTCTTCCGATCCGGGCCGCCTTCTACTACCCGTGGTTTCCAGAGGCCTGGCGTCAGCAAGGCATGGACCCTTTCAGCCGCTACAAGCCCTCACTCGGTTATTACTCGGTCGACACAGCGACGGTGAGTCAGCATATCCAGGCAATGAAGTACGGCAACATCCGTGCCGGAATTGCGTCTTGGTGGGGTCAGGGCTCATCAACTGATGAACGCATTCCAATCCTTCTCGATGCGGCTGCTCTTACAGGCTTCAAGTGGGCCCTCTACTACGAGCCGGAGGGACAAGCGGCCGACCCTCCCCCGTCACAAATCGCAGCTGACCTCAAATACATCAAGGAGCGGTACTCGCGGCAAACAGGCTACCTGCGTGTGGGTGGCCGGCCTGTCTTGTTTGCATATGCAGCCGGCGATGATCGCTGCGGGATGGCCGACCGTTGGAAGCAGGCCGACACGCTTGACTTCTACGTGGTGCTGAAGGTCTTCCCTGGTTACCGAGCATGCGCGAACCAACCCGACAGCTGGCACCAGTACGCTCCAGCCAGCGCAGAGGACGCCCAAGCGGGTTTCAGCTTCACGATCAGCCCAGCTTTCTGGAAAGCATCGGAGCCGGCCCCCCGTTTGGCACGCGATCTCCCCCGCTGGTCGAAGTCGATAGCTGACATGGTGGCCTCCAAGGCGTCATGGCAGCTCATAACGACATTCAACGAATGGGGCGAAGGAACCGCGGTCGAAGACTCAGTCGCATGGCAGTCAGGTTCGGGTTTCGGCGCCTACCTCGACGCTCTCCATAACTCCTCTTAAGGAGTCAGATACGGCGCCTCAATGGACTCGAGGGCCTGCGAGAGACCATCCACAGGGAAGCGATGACCGCCAGGACAATCCCGACAGTGAGCGTCACGAGGGGCCCTCCGAAAGACTGGGACTGACCCCCTGGTTGGTTTCCATCGCTTGAAGACACGGCCGGCACCGGCGACGGCGACGGGCTGGGCGATGGCGAAGGGCTAGGCGACGGCGACGGGCTGGGCGACGCCACAGGGGCGTGAGGATTGCCATGAGGCGTCGGGTGCGGATTGTGATGGCCATTGTTCGATGACGGGCTTGGAGACGGCGATGGGCTGGGGGATGTTGAAGGCGATGGGCTTGGCGACGGTGATGGGCCGGGCGACGGCGACGGGCTCGGGGATGGCGATGGGTCAGGCGACGGTGATGGGCCGGGCGACGGCGACGGGCTCGGGGATGGCGATGGATCAGGAGACGGCGATGGGCTGGGAGACGGCGTCGGGTCCGGAGACGGTGTCGGGTCCGGAGACGGCGAAGGGCTGGGCGAAGGCGACGGGTCCGGAGAGGGAGATGGAATCGGAGATGGTGACGGGCTCGGCGACGGCGATGGGTCAGGAGACGGCGATGGGTCAGGAGACGGCGAAGGGCTGGGCGATGGCGATGGATCCGGAGACGGCGATGGGTCAGGAGACGGCGAAGGGCTGGGCGATGGCGATGGATCCGGAGACGGCGATGGGTCAGGAGACGGCGAAGGGGATGAGTCGGGAGAAGGCGACGGGTCAGGAGACGGCGAAGGCGACGGGTCAGGAGACGGCGAAGGAGATGGATTGGGGGACGGCGAAGGAGATGGATCGGGGGACGGCGACGGGTCAGGAGACGGCGATGGGTCCGGCGATGGCGAAGGGCTAGGCGACGGCGACGGGCTGGGCGACGGCGACGGGCTGGGCGACGGCGACGGGCTGGGCGACGGCGAAGGGGATGGGCCGGGCGTCGGCGATGGGCTCGGAGATGGTGGCGGAGGTGCTCCCTCCGGATTCGTGTGCAATATGTCGAGGTACTGGCCGTAGCCGGACGCGCTGCTCCACGAGCACTGCTGGGCAGGAACGACCGCAAGGCAGGCGACGGTAGGTACCGTCGCGCTTTCGACCGAGGTGCCCTCACCCCACTCGTTGAACGTGGTCACCAGGTGCCAACGAGTCTCGGTGGACGCGACCATCGCCGACACGTCGGCGGCGTACCTTGTCGTGTCCCGGGTCAGCCTTGGTGCGCTCTCACCTGCTTTCCAGAATCCGGCACTCACGCTGAAGCTGGAGTTCCCGACCTGGCTGTCGTGCACCTCAGGGTTGTACTGATGCCAGTCGTCAGGCTGGAAAGCGCAGCCGGCGGAGCCGGTTGCCGCCTTCAGGACGACATACGCGATGTTTCCGGCCGCGACATTTGCGTCGTGCCACTTCTGGGAGACGGCGCAAGGATCAGCTTCGGTGTTGTACACGAAAACGACAAAGCGCCCACCGAACTTCAGCCAGGCCGGGTCTGTCGCGTAGTTGGCCTGGAGATACTGAAGGTCGGCGGTGATCTTAGCGGTCGTCGGCGGAGTTGCAAGGCTTTCATTCTCGTAATAGATCGACCATTGGATGTCGCGCATCTGGGCCATTTGCAACAGCAATGGCAGCCGGTAGTCGGTCTTGCTCGAGTTCTGCCCATTGGGTCCCCACCAGGACGAAATGCCCAGTCCGATGCCTCCGTACTGCATGGCGCGAATGTGGTTAGAGAGTGCGACAGGATCGTCGGAGCTGTAGTAGCCGAGCGTCGGCGTGTAAAGCGATGAGGGACTGACCCCGCCGAAGGTTTCCGGGAACCACGGGTAGTAGAAAGCACTGCGGATCGGGAATTGAAGCGCGGCGTGCGAAATCGGCGGCCCGAAGAAATCGCCCATCGGAGTAGCCGCGGCATCGTTGGTGGACGCGCCCACGGTTCCAGTCCCGAGCCCCTGCTCGATCGACTTGAGCAGCGAGTAATGGTTGTATGCCGCCGCGGACGAGAACGACGGCCTGGCGTATGGGGACACGAATACAGTCGCCACCTTGTTCACCGACGTGAAGTCGTCCTCGTCCCACGTAAGGACAAGCAGCGACTTCTGGCGGGTGAACGCAGTGCTGCCGAAGAGCTTTGGCACCTCCGCCTTCAGCCAGCTGTCCCCAGTTCCGATCGAACAGTCATGCGTGTCGTTGCACAGATTCGGCGTGATGAAGGCGAAATTCGGCGCCGCTCCGGCAGCGAGGTCGGTCGACAGCTGGGTGTAGGGGACGATGTGGCTGCGACAGCGCGCAATGTTGGTCTGGACATCGGTGAAGTAGACAAACGGATTGTGGCGGGGGGCATAACCGGAGTTCCCACTCAGCCCCGGGCATCCCGTCGAAGGCACCACCATCGACTCCTGGTATGCCTTCCAGCTCTTACCGACAGCGTCAATGGCGTCGCCTATGTGGGGCGCGTTTATCGGAACCGGGACGCTACAACCGGATCCGGTCGGGTCACAGTCGCCAGTGATGCCCAGGGTCGACCCCGCGGCCATGGCCAGATAGTTGGGCAGGCTCGGATGGGTGATGGCGGTGTAATTCGTGGCCAGTCCGTACTCTTTGGCCAGGCCGTTGGTGTAAGGCGCAGCAGTGCTGCCGATGATCTGTGAGTAGGCGTGGTTCTCCATCACGATCAGGAAAATGTGGTCGAAGGTGGGCATAGCGGCCGCAGATGCCGGGATCGCAGGTTGGCCGGCGATGCTCCCTGCAACCATGAGCACAAGGGCAACAATTGCGAACGCGGCCTTGAATCTGCTTGCGGATTGCTTCGGCTGTTTCGCAAACGCGCGCTGCGCCAGCGCCAGCCCATCTTCGATGACGCTGAGGATCCGGTCAGCGACAACGCCGGCAAAGCTCACCCGTTTTCGGGGCCGATAGACAACAGCACGTTGTCGCATCGCGTAAACGGGCGGCGTCCTCATCGAGCTTCCGACAACATGTGTCGCGCGTCGATTGCGAGAAGCAAAATCACTTTCTAACCCAAGGTGACCACGAGCTGGGGAGGGGTCCCTGTCGTGGCTTCCTTGGATGAATAAAAGGCGCCGTCGCTATTGGTGGAATTGATTCTCAAGCTGTACGTGCCGTCTCCAGTGATGTAGGGCGTCAAATCAACCTCATACGTGGTTCCCGCGACCACGGTTCCTAGGGTTGCGAGGGTCGCGGAGTCAGCGACGGGCGCGGTGCTCCACGTGACAGTTGATTCGGTCCAGCTGTTGTCGGCCACGGCGTGGAATACAGCACCTGTCTTCGAGCCGTTCACGCAGTAGAGGCGGATTTTGGCGCTGATCACGTGCTTGGTGCCGACACCCGAGACCGTGAACTTGATGAGGGAGTCGGTGACGGGACTGAAGTCGGCTCCGATCTGGGAGCTGTTGCCATAGTTGGTGTTCGGATTGGCCTGTTGAATCTGGGCGTCGCCGGAAGGAGTGATGACTATGGTCGGCGACAACGTCACTGAAACCGTTCCCGATGGCGCAGAAACATTGCCGCTTGAATCGACTGCGCTCACGTAGTAGCTGTACGTGGAACCGGCCACCAGACCCTGGTCCATGTACGACGCGCTCGACGTCACTCCAACCTGCGCGCCATCGCGGAACACGCGGTAGGTTGGCGCAACGCCGCTGTCGTCGGTGCTCGCACTCCAGCTAAGGCTCACCGCGGCGTTACCGGTTGGCGTTGCCATCAGGTTGGTCGGAGCGGTCGGAGGAGTGCGATCCACCGGCGTCGTCACTGATGCCGAATTGGAAGGGGCTGAAACGTTGCCGGCCGCGTCCACGGCGGTGACGGTGTATGTGTACGTTGTCCCGCCAACTGCGGTTGGATCCGAGTAAATGGTCGTCGCTGAGCTTCCGATCTGGATGCCGTCGCGAAGGACGCGGTAGCTCGCGACGCCGACGTTATCGGTGCTGGCGGCCCAGCTGAGGTTGACCTTCGCAGGGCTGACTGCAGTGGCAGTGAGGGAGCTGGGTGCAGTCGGTGGCGTCGTATCGACCACTGGGCCATGACATCCGGTGGTGCCGGAATCGGTGAATGTCTTTCCAGCCTCGTGCACGAAGACCCAGTCGTAGCTGGTGGGGTGCAGCGTGAGCTGAAGAATCCCGAAGGTGTCCGAGTTGCGAATCTCGCTGTTCGTTGCGATGGTCGTGAAGGATGTGTGGTTGGCGCCACCGGTGCCGACCACAAACTCGCGCATTCCACGAGCGACGTCGAGGTTGCCATTTGCATCCTGCGGCGCAAAGCGCTCGTATGTGTGGTCATGCGCGGTGAGAATGAGGTCCGCGTTGGCGTTGTACAGGGTCTGCCACATCGACTTGGAGTTGCTGTTGGCGCGGCCTCCAGAGCTGTAAAGGGGGATGTGGAAGTAGGCAAGAGTGCAGAAATTGGTGTGAGCCGCCAGGTCGGCTTGCAGCCACTTTCCTTGCGGGCTCGTCGTGCCGCATCCACCCGCTGAGCCGCAATTGGTGTTCAACGCGATAAGGTGCCAGGTGCCTATGTCGTAGCTGTAGTAACCCTGCGCCGGATTTCCGGCTGCAGCGCCGAAGTAGCTGTAGTAGCCGGCCGCTTTGCCGGCGGCATCGCAATCGGTGCCTCCCGAGGTCAGGTATTCGTGGTTGCCGACTGCTGGATGCGTGATCGATTTGACCTGTCCCCAGGTGGGGTCATACGACTGTTGGAACCCCAGGAAACCCCCGCAGTAGTACTGGTTGTCACCAAGTGGCAGCACGGCTGCGTAGCCACCGGCTGCAAGGAGGTTCGCCGTGTACTTCATCCGGCACGAGCCGGACGAACCGTTGAGGTTGTTGAAATTCGAATTGGTGGGATCGCAAGCTATGTCGCCGGCGGTGGCGATCACGGGATCCGAGTCTGCCGCAACGTGAAGCGGTGAATCGAATCCCAGCGTCAAAACAAGGAGTGCGCTGCCCACTCCCAACAGGAGTGATAAGCGAAACCCTTTGAGCTGCGTCACACGCCGGCCTCGGCGCGATCGCTCATATCGCTTCTCTTCCTCTCCGAGTTGCTTCTGGTCTTGTCGGATGTGCCTTTTTTAAGGGACCGGCGTCATTGAGAAGTCACGGCCGACTGCACAGCACGCTGCCGCGACAACTGTTTTCAACGCGTCGTGCGCGCCGAGGATAGCCTATGTACCGCGCACCGCACAAGCACTGCAGCACATTGAGCCGGCATCGTGAACTACTCCGCGCGCACATCATGGCCTGGTGTCGGCGATGACGTCATCGAATGCGATGTCGTAGGTGCGACCCGCGGCGGTGTCACCGATCAACACCTTGCCTATCGCTGCACTCCCCAGGTTGGTGGTGACATTGAGCTGGTTCACGAGGCCGCCATCCAGCCAGACCTGGACCTGGCTCGAAGCTCCGTTCACACTTACGTGGACCTTCAACTGGTGCCATCCATTGCCGAAGTTGGCTGGACTCGAGAACGTGGTGCTGAGCACGTCATTGGTGAAGCTAAGCTTGCCCTTGTCGGTGACGTAGAAGGTCACGACCGGAACGCCACCCGCGGTCTGCACCTCAAGTAACCCTGCAGCCGTCTTGTTGCTGAGGATCCTGATGTAGCTGCTCCAGTAGATCGAGGTCTGGCTGCTCGAAAGCTGCGCCACTGCGTAGGCCGGCGACCCTGTGCTGGTTCCCCGTGCCGCGTAAGTGCCGGCGTGAATCTGCTGGCCCTGGACGTTCATCTGCTGCTGCGCCGCCCACAGCGACAGGTTGCCGGTCTCAAAGTTGTCAGCGAACAGCGGGGTCGTCACGTTGGCGGCTGCGCTGGCCGCTGACGTGTTCGCTGCCGCATCGCTCGCTGCCAGCGTGTAGCTGTAGGCGGTGCCGCCTGTGGCGGTGTTGTCCGTATAGCTGGTCACCACACCGGTCGTGGCGATCACGTTTCCATCGCGTTTGACTGTGTAAGCGGTGACTCCGACATCGTCGGTTGACGAACTCCACGACACGAGCACAGACGACGAATTCTTGATCGTCGCGGTTACTCCGGCCGGAACCGTCGGGGCCGTGGTGTCAGCAGGTGTGGTCGCCGAGGCGTCTGGGCTGGGAGGCGAAACGTTGCCGGCGGCATCGGCTGCCTTGACCGTGTAGGTGTAAGTGGTAGTCGGCGCTGCGGAGGTGTCGTTGTATCTCGTTGTGGGAGCAGTCACCGTTCCGATCTGGCTTGCGCCGCGGTACACCAGATACCGTGCAACCCCGACATCGTCTGTCGATGCGCTCCAGGTGAGGTCGATCTCAGTCGCCGCGGACGGGGTGGCCGCGAGGCCGCTGGGCGCGGTCGGCGGCGTCATATCGGTGATGCTGACTGACCGCGGGTTGCTGGCCGCCGACATGTTGCCCGCCGCATCGGTCGCCTTGACGGTGTACGTGAACGTGCCGGCGCCAGGAAGCGGGCTGTCGGTGTAGGTGGTGGGCGACGGACCAACCGACGCGATCTGGACAGCGTTGCGGAAGACCACGTAGCCGGTTACGCCCACATTGTCGTTGGAGGCCGTCCAGGCGAGGCTGGCTCCCGGTCCTACAACTAGAGCGGCCGTCAGACCGGTCGGCGCGCTCGGCGGGACAGAGTCGAGTGTCGTGGCTGAGACCGGCACGCTCGCCACCGATTGATTGCCGGCAGCATCGGAAGCTCTGATGGTATACACGTACGTGGTCGCTGAAACCAGGCCAAAGTCCGTGTAGCTCGCGATGCCGCCACCCAGGAAGATCACCTTCTTTCCATCTCGGAACACCGTGTAGCGGGTGATCCCGACGTTGTCGGTCGCGCCGGACCAGGTTAATCCGACCTGCGTGCCTGAGATGGGCGTCGCGATCACGGTGGGAGCCGTGGGTGGCGTGGTGTCGGAAGGCGTGGTCGCCAAAGCGCCGGCACTCGCGGGCGAGATGTTGCCCGCAGCGTCGGTGGCCTGGATCGTGTAGGTGTAGGAGGTCAGCGGGAGGACGGTCAGGTCGATGTACGCCGTGGCGGGAGCGGCAACCGTGCCGATCTGCACTCCACCGCGGAAGACTGTGTAGCCGGCCACGCCAGAGTTGTCGGTGGACGCCGTCCAGCTGACGTCGATCTCGGTCGCGCTGACCGCGGTGGCGGCAGGAGCGGTCGGGGCAGTCGGCGGGGTCACATCCTTGCAGGTGATCGTCAAGAGGTTGCTGGATTCCGAGATGTTGCCTGCCGCATCCAGTGCGTAGACGGCGTAGGTGTGGGTGCTTGACTGGACCAGCCCCGTGTCCTGATAGGAAGTGACCACCCCAAGCGTGGCGATCAATGAGCCGTCGCGCAGCAGCTGGTAGCCAGTGACTTTGACGTCGTCTGTCGCGCCACTCCAGGTAAGGTCGATCTCCGTGTCGGAGGAGGCGGTGCCCCCCAATGTCGCGGGTGTCGGCGGAACTGTGTCGATGACGGTTACGTTCACGGGCGCGCTCGCCTGCGAGATATTTCCTCCGTTGTCGAACGCCCGGACCGTGTACGTGTACGTGGCGCCAAGACTCACCGATAGGTCGTCGTACGAAGTGACCGGTCCAACGTCGCCAACCAGGGCGCCGTTGCGCCGAATCTCGTAACCTGCAACGCCCTGAGTGTCGGTGGAGGCCGTCCAGGTGAGGCTGACTCTGGTCGCCGTGACTGAGCTCACTGCCAGGTCAGTGGGGATGCTCGGGGGGATGGAGTCGCCAATGAAGTCTGTGTCGACCAGCACGTCGTCAAACGCCACGTCGAAAGTGCGGCCAGTTGATGTGTCGCCGAGCTCCACTCTGCCGATCGGCGAGGTTCCAAGCGAATCCTGGCGGGTGAGCCCGCTCACAGGGACACCATCCAGCCAAACTTCGACCTCGCTTGCTGTGTCGTTGACGAAGACATGGAACTGCAGCTCATGCCAGCCTGAGGAGACTCCGACAGTGCTCGTGTAGCTCAGCCCGGTCACGTCGTTGCGATACCCGAGCTTGCCCGTCGACGTCACCAGCATCGTCGTGACGGCGCCGCCGGTGCTGGTTCGAACACGGGCCAGGTTCACCGAGTTCGCCCCCTGGCTCACAACATCGAAGCGAAGGCGGTAGTAGAGGTCGGACTGGCCGCTTACAAGCTGTCGATAGGCAGAAGCACCCGTGCCGCTGCTGATCGCTCGAGCTGCTGACGTGCCGTTTGCCACCACCTCCTGTTGCACAGTCAAGCCGGAGACGCCGGGCCAACGCGACAGGTCGCCACTCTCGAAGTCGTCTGTGAAGACCGCCGGCGTCACCAGGGTGACAAGGCTGGACTCCGCTGAGGCATTGCCTGCAGCGTCCCTGGCGCGCACCTGGTAGTAGTACGAGGTGTGGGGCGAGACGGTCGTATCTGCGAAGGCGGGCGCGGCGCCGATGGCGGCGAGCAGCGCACCGTCGCGGAAGACGTCATAGCCGGTGACTCCGACATCGTCGGTTGAGGCCGTCCAGGACAGGTCGACTTCGATGCCCGAAGGGGCGCTTGCGTGCAGCGAGAGTGGGGTTGTCGGCGCGGCCGTGTCCGGGATGAAGGCAGGGTCCATCTCCACGTCGTCAAGCGCGATGTCGTAGGTCTTGCTGCTGGCCGAGTTATCACCCAGGCCGATGCGCGCGATGGGAACGGTGCCGAGCGAATCCGCGCGGCTTAGGTCGGCGACCGGGATTCCGTCGAGCCAAACCTCGACCAGGCTGGAGGTGTCATTGACGGTTACGTGCACCTGCGCCGTGTGCCACGTGTTCAGGCTGACGCTGGCAGTGGCGCTGGTCGTGGCGACCCCGGGGGTGACGGCGTCGTTGCGATAGCCCAGCTTGTCCGTGGTAGAGACAAAGACAGTCAGGATCGATGTAGTCGTGGAACGGAGTCGAAGCAAGGTGACCGAGTTGGGCCCCTGGCTCAGGATCTTGAATCGCGTCTCGTAATAAAGGTCCGTAACCGGGCTCGAGAGGACGTGGTCGGCATAGGCCGCCCCCACACCCGTGCTTGTCATCTCGGCTGCCCAGGATCCGGTGAGCACATCCTGCTGCTGGAGCGTGAGCCCGTTGTTGGTCCACTGGCCGAGACCGTTCTCGAAGCCGTCGCTGAAGAGGACCGCGAGCTCCGGCGTGGTTGCGCTGGCGGATGTGCTAAGGGCGGAGGTGTTGCCCGCGTTGTCCCTCGCACGGACCTGATACGTGTAGGTGGTCGAGGGTGAAACTGCCAGGTCCTGGTAGGTCGTCTGCGGACCGGCGGTGGTCAGCAGGACTCCGTTTCGGTAGATGTCGTATCCGGTTACGCCGACGTTGTCGGTCGACTCGGTCCAGTTAAGGTCGATCTCGCCGCGCCATGGGGTGCTGGTGGTCAAGCCTGTCGGAACCGTCGGGGCTGTGACGTCCGCGGCGGTTCCGCGGCACGGGAACGAGCCGTAATCGAGAACATCGCCGTTGGTGGTGACGTACTGGTAGGCGGCGCCTGACTGGTTGAGCTCGAGGCGGAAGGCCCCGAACTGAGTGAATCCCGCAAGCATGCGGCTGTCAGTGCCTGGCAGCGTGCCAAGTGCGTGGCCGCCTGTACCGTCGATGAACTCTGGCATCCCGTGT
>Ga0307305_10000256_pt1 | contig 17799 bp, 15 predicted proteins | sample ER_DNA_186_FD_194512 | JGI IMG/M metagenome (GOLD analysis project Ga0307305, IMG submission 194512) | Bulk soil microbial communities from the East River watershed near Crested Butte, Colorado, United States - ER_DNA_186 | ecosystem: Environmental > Terrestrial > Soil > Floodplain | place... | reverse complement strand
AACGTCCGGCACGATTGAGAGCCGAACACGTCAACAACTCTGACGCAATTCGTGCCGTTATTCGTGCAATCTCGCCTGCCGTTGGTGCAGGCCTACCTCGCATCATAAATCTGTCGTTGCGGCTGCAGTGTGCATTCGTCACGCTCACTGCAGTCACAATGGACAGGACGCCCGCGTCAGGAACGAGTCGGCCGTAAGCCGACCGGTTAAGGGCATCCGGGGAGGTATACCCATGATTCCTGGGTCATTCGCCTATCATCGTCCATCATCGGTCAAGGAAGCCGTCAGTCTGCTCGGCAGTCTGGGTGAAGACGCCCGCGCAATCGCGGGCGGACACAGCCTTATTCCGATGATGAAGCTGCGGCTCGCAAGCCCGTCGCACCTTGTCGATCTTGCCGGCGTTGCCGATCTCAAGGGCATTTGTGAGGACGGCGAGGACATCGTTATCGGCGCGATGACGACACAGCACGAGGTCGTCGGTTCGGACCTGCTGGCCAAGGAGATTCCGATACTCAGTGAAACCGCGACCGTGATTGCCGATCCGCAGGTGCGTTATGTCGGCACGATCGGCGGTAACGTCGCCAACGGTGATCCCGGCAATGACATGCCGGCGGTGATGATTTGTCTGAATGCGACCTATCACGCGGTCGGCAAGTCAGGCGAGCGCCGGATCGCCGCGCGCGAATTCTACCAGGGCGCTTATTTCACAGCGCTGGAGCCGGGCGAGATTGTGACAGCCATTCGCATTCCCACGCCGGCGGCCGGACATGGCTATGCCTACGAAAAGCTCAAACGCAAGGTCGGAGATTATGCGACGGCCGCAGCCGCGATTGTCCTGACCGCAAGCGGCGGCAAGGTGGCCACTTGCTCGATCGGCCTGACCAATGTGGCGGAAACGCCGCTGTGGGCCGAAGAGGCAAGCAAGATCCTGACCGGCTCGGCGCTCGACGCTGCGACAGTGAAGAAAGCCGTGGCGGCCGCCGAAGCCATCACCTCGCCGGCGAGCGACGGTCGTGGGCCCGCCGCCTATCGCACCAAGATGGCAGGCGTGATGCTGACGCGCGCCCTTGGCCGCGCCAAAACGCGCGCCGGCCTTTGAGTTACGGGGAGACAGCCATGGCGAAATCCCAGATTTCCATGACCGTGAATGGCAAGAAGGTCGAAGAGCTGGTTGAGCCGCGCACGCTGCTCATCCACTTCCTGCGCGAACAGCTTCATCTCACCGGTCCGCATATCGGCTGCGATACCAGCCATTGCGGCGCCTGCACGGTCGACCTCGACGGCAAGTCGGTGAAGTCGTGCACGATGTTCGCCGTGCAGGCGAACGGTGCGGACATCCGCACGATCGAAGGCATGGCCGCGGCCGACGGCACGTTGCACGCGCTGCAGGAGGGTTTCCGTGAAATGCACGGACTTCAGTGCGGGTTCTGCACGCCCGGCATGATCATGCGTGCTTATCGCCTGCTGCAGGAGAACAAGAATCCGACCGAAGACGAAATTCGCTTCGGCATCTCGGGCAACCTGTGTCGCTGCACGGGCTACCAGAACATCGTCAAAGCCATTCAATACGCTGCCGCCAAGATCAGCGGCGTGCCGTTCCAGGAGGCTGCAGAATGAACGACATGACCCCCACCTCCGCCGAACGCGCCGAAAAGCTCCAGGGCATGGGCTGCAAGCGCAAGCGCGTCGAGGACATCCGCTTCGTTCAGGGCAAGGGCAATTACGTTGACGACATCAAGCTGCCCGGCATGTTGTATGGGGACTTCACGCGCTCGCCGCATGCGCACGCCCGCGTCAAGAAAATCGACACGACCAAGGCAGCGACCGTGCCTGGCGTCGTCGCGGTCATCACCGCGGAAACGCTCAAGACCGTCAATCTGGCCTGGATGCCCACGCTTGCCGGCGATGTGCAGATGGTGCTCGCTGACGGCAAAGTGCTGTTCCAGAACCAGGAAGTGGCCTTCGTCATCGCCGAGGACCGTTACACCGCGGCGGATGCCGCCGAGCTGGTCGAGGTGGAATACGAAGCGTTGCCGTGCAACGTCGATCCGCTCAAGGCCATGGCCGCCAACGCTCCTGTGATCCGTGAAGACATAAAGGACAAGAAGGAGGGCGCTCACGGCCCACGCAAGCACCACAACCACGTCTTCAATTGGCAGGCCGGCGACAAAGCCAAGGCCGACGCGGCTTTTGCCAAGGCCGATGTGACCATCAAGGAGATGATCGTTTATCCGCGCGTGCATCCTTGCCCGCTCGAGACCTGCCAGTGCGTGGCCTCATTCGACAAGATCAAAGGCGAGCTCACATTGTGGGGCACGTTCCAGGCGCCGCACGTCATCAGAACCGTCGGCTCGCTGATCTCGAAGATCCCCGAACACAAGATCCACGTGATCGCCCCCGATATCGGCGGAGGCTTTGGCAACAAAGTCGGCGCCTATCCGGGTTACATCTGCGCGATCGTCGCGTCGATCGTGACCGGTCGTCCGGTGAAATGGGTCGAGGATCGTATCGAGAATCTTTCGACCACTGCGTTCGCGCGCGACTTTTACATGGAGACGGAAATCGCGGCCACCAAAGACGGGGAGGTGACCGGGCTGCGCTGCTACACGATCGCCGATCATGGCGCGTTCGACGCTTGCGCCAATGCCACCAAATGGCCGGCCGGTCTTTTCAGCATCATCAGCGGCTCATACGACTTCCCGGCTGCGCATGTATCCGTCGACGGCGTCTACACGAACAAGGCGCCCGGCGGCGTTGCCTATCGCTGCTCGTTCCGTGTCACCGAGGCGGCTTATGCGATCGAGCGCGCCATGGATATTATGGCGCAGAAACTCAAAATGGATCCGGCTGAATTCCGGATGAAGAATCTCATCCGGCGCGAGCAGTTCCCGTACACCTCGGCGTTCGGCTGGGTCTACGATTCCGGCGATTATCAGACCGCTCTCGATAAGGCCATGGAGACGGTCGGATACAAGCAGCTCCGAGAAGAGCAGAAGAAGCGCCAGGAAGCGTTCAAGCGCGGCGAGACGCGGGAATTGATGGGCATCGGCGTTGCGTTCTTCACCGAGATTGTCGGCGCAGGGCCTTCGCGCAATTGCGACATCCTCGGCATCGCGATGTTCGATTCCGCGGAAATCCGCATCCATCCCACTGGCACCGGCATCTGCCGTCTCGGCACCAAATCACAAGGGCAGGGCCACGAGACGACCTATGCCCAGATCATCGCAACCGAACTCGGATTGCCGGCCGACAACATTGCGGTCGAGGAGGGCAATACCGACACGGCGCCCTACGGTCTGGGCACTTACGGGTCCCGCTCGATACCGGTCTCGGGCGCTGCGACCGCGATGGCGTGCCGCAAGATCAAGGCAAAAGCGCAGATGATCGCGGCCTACATGCTGGAAGTGCACGACGATGATCTTGAATGGGATGTCGATCGCTTCCGCGTCAAAGGCAATCCGGAGCGCTTCAAGACCATGACCGAGCTTGCCTGGGCGGCGTATCACGAAGTGCCGCCCGGCATGGAGCCTGGGCTCGAGGCAATCAACTACTACGATCCGCCGAATTTCACGTACCCGTTCGGCGCCTACATCTGTGTGATGGATGTGGATGTGGATACCGGGTCGAGCAAAGTGCGGCGGTTCTATGCGCTCGACGATTGCGGTACGCGCATCAATCCGATGATCATCGAAGGTCAGATCCATGGCGGCCTGACCGAAGCCTTCGGCATCGCCATGGGCCAGGAGATCCACTACGACGAGGATGGCAACGTGACCACCGCCTCGCTGATGGACTATTTCCTGCCGACCGCGGTCGAGACCCCGAAATGGGAGACCGACTGGACCACGACGCCATCGCCACACCATCCGATCGGCGCCAAGGGGGTCGGCGAAAGCCCGAATGTGGGCGGCGTGCCGTGCTTCTCCAATGCGGTGAATGACGCCTTTGCGTTCCTCGGTTCGACCAATATTGCGATGCCGCACGACAATTGGCGCACGTGGACGGCTGCCGACAAACTTGGCCTGCATCGGTGAGAGTACAGCGGAACGGACATTTGCGGCGTCGGAGCGATTCCGGCGCTGCATGCCTATATAATGTGGGCCCATGACCTTGAACCGCGACGATATTTCAGACCGGCTGGCCGCCGTCGGCTACATCGCCGACCACGATGTGGCGACCGCTTTGTGGCTGATGGATTTCCTGAAGCGGCCGCTGCTGCTTGAAGGTGAAGCCGGTGTCGGCAAGACCGAAGTTGCAAAGGCGCTCGCGGCGGTCCACGGCGCCGAACTGATCAGGCTGCAATGTTACGAAGGCCTCGATCAGAACGCCGCGCTCTACGAGTGGAACTATCAGCGCCAGCTCCTCGCCATCAAGACGCGCGAGGCTGCCGGCGTGAATGCCGACGCGATCGAAGAGCACATTTTTTCCGAACGCTATCTGCTGGAACGGCCATTGCTCGCCGCGATCCGCCGCGAGAAACCCCCGGTGCTTCTCGTCGACGAAGTGGACCGCGCGGACGAAGAATTCGAGGCCTTCCTGCTCGAGCTTTTGTCCGATTTCCAGGTCAGTATTCCGGAGCTCGGCACCATCAAGGCCACCTCGATCCCGCGCGTGGTGCTGACATCGAATGGAACGCGCGAACTGTCAGACGCGCTGCGCCGGCGTTGCCTCTATCACTATGTCGATTTTCCGGATGTCGACCGAGAAGCCAGGATCATCATCACGCGCACGCCGGGCATCGACACCGCGCTCGCCCTGCAGATTGCGCGCATGGTCGCGAGCGTGCGCAAGGAAGACCTGCGCAAGGTTCCCGGCGTGGCCGAGACCCTGGATTGGGCGGCAACGTTGGCCGGGCTCGATTTGCACGACCTGCGTCAGGAGCCGGAGGTCCTGCACGAGACCATGATGTGTTTGCTCAAGACGCGCGAGGATCGCAGCCGCCTTACGCGCGAGGTGACCGAGCGGCTGCTGGGCAAGGTGGCGTGAGTGGGCGCCGGCGAGCGACAATCCGCTCACTCCCGCGAAGGCGGGACTCCGGACGAGCCGGGCGGGTGGTTTGCAACGCCGCGACAACTGGCCGGTTTCGCGCGCACGCTGCGTGACAACGGATTCAAGGTCGGCCTCGCCGAGACCGGGGATGCACTCGCGATCCTTGCGGGGCCACTGGCGATGCGGTCATCCACCTTGAAGCCCGCGTTCCGCGCGCTTTTTTGCGCGACGCACTCGGATTGGCAACGCTTCGACGAGATTTTCGATGCCTATTGGCAGGGTCGCGGTATTCGCCAGGCGCGCATGCTTGCCGGCTCGGCTTTGGAAGGACGCGCGCCGGCCCGGCATCTCAAGGATGTCGGACCGCGAGCAGCGGGCCTTCCGGATCACGTCGAACGCCGCCATGACGACGGGGACGGCGCCGGCAACGGGCGTGGCAGGCGCGAGGGCGCTTCGCGGTTCGAAAATCTCGCAAGCACTGACCTGCGCCATATCGTGGACGCCGCCGACATTGCGCAGGCGCACGCGCTCGCGGCGCGGCTATCGCGGGTTATGCGAGCGCGGCTGGTGCGCCGCGAGCGTGTGCGCCGGCGCGGACGACGCCTCGACCTGCGCCGGACTATTCACCGAAATGTCTCGCATGGCGGCACGTTGCTCGATCTCGCCTGGCGCCGGCGCAAGATCAAGCCGTTGCGGCTGGTGTTTCTTCTCGATGCGTCCGGCTCAATGAGCCTCTATACCGCGTTCTTCGTTCGCTTCCTGCATGGGGTTGTCGAGGCGTTCCACGAATCGGAGGCTTTTGTCTTCCATACGAGATTGGCGCACGTGTCCGCATCGCTACGCGATCGCGACGTTACGCGCGCGGTCGACAAGCTTTCCCTGATGGCGCAGGGCATCGGCGGCGGCACCAAAATCGGCGAGAGCCTTGCGACCTTTAATCGCTGGCATGCGCGACGTGTTATCAATTCGCGCACCGCGGTGATGATCGTTTCCGACGGCTACGACACGGGCGTGCCCGAGCAACTGGGCGAGGAAATGCAGCGCCTGCGCCGCCGGTGCCGGCGCATTATCTGGCTCAACCCGCTGATCGGCTGGCGCGATTACAGCCCGCAAGCGCGCGGCATGCAGGCAGCGCTGCCCTATATCGATCTGTTTGCGCCAGCGCACAATCTCGAAAGCCTCGCGGCGCTCGAGCCTTATCTTGCGAGGATTTGATGTGATGGATCGCGCCTCCGACATCCTGCGCATCATCTCGGCGCGCAAAGCGGCGGGTGAGCCTTTCGCGCTGGCGACCGTCGTTCGCACGGTGGCGGCGACCGCGGCCAAAGCTGGCGCAAAGGCGGTCATTCTGCCGGACGGCACAATTTCGGAAGGCTGGATCGGTGGCGGTTGCGCACGTGCGGCGGTCCTCAAGGCAGCCAAGGATGCGCTCGCCGATGGACAATCGCGTCTTGTTTCTGTGCAGCCGCCGGACCTGCTCGATCGGCAAGGCCATGCACCCGGCGAAGAGCAGGGCGGAGTCCGCTTTGCCAAGAACATGTGCCCGAGCGAGGGTACAATGGACATATTCGTCGAACCCGTCTTGCCGCGCTCACAGATCATCATTTGCGGGTCGAGCCCTGTTGCCATTGCTGTCGCCGACTTTGCCAAACGTGCCGGGTTTGCCGTCACAGGCTGCGCACCGGCGGAGGAGCAGGCCGCCTTTAGCGACATTGATCGGCGCATCGAAGGTTATGCGCTTCCGGTCGACGAGCCGGGGGCTCGCTATATCGTTATCTCGACACAAGGCCGCGGCGACGAAGCTGCCTTGCTTGCCGCGCTCGCGGTCGATGCCGAGTACATCGCTTTCGTCGGCAGTCGCAAGAAAGCTGAGGCCTTGAAATCATCACTGGCCAGCCGTGGCATATCCGATGAACGGCTCGCCAAACTCAAGGCACCCGCCGGTCTCGATCTCGGCGCAATTACTCCGGAGGAGATCGATTCTCGCGGAGATTGTCGCCGTGCAGCGCCGCAAGGATTCGCGCGACAAACCTGTCGTTGCGTGAATTGATCTGACGCCTACCGATCACGTGCACAAAAAATGGCGGCAGTCCCTTGCAGTCGACTGCTGCCCATAGTCGAATGCGAGGCCATTAGCCAAGTTCATTTGTCACGTGATGAAATATGAGTGAGGGCGGTCAGTTCACCCGGCTGTTTAGTCCGTTGCAGGTCGGGGGCCGCACCCTGAGAAACCGAATTGCGCTGCCGGCCACCCTGACCAATTACGGCGCGAGCAATCGCATTACCCCTCGCTGGATCAATTTTTTGGCCGAGCGCGCCAAAGGCAGGGCGGGCATGGTCATCACCGAAATCCTGGCGGTCGACCCGGCCGCGCTGGCGCAGGGTGCGATCATCACTGCTTCCGACCCTGCCAATGAAGAAGGCTTCAAGGCGACGGCCGCCGAGGTCGAGGGCCAAGGCGCCTGCATGGTTGGTCAGCTATGGCACCCCGGGCGGCAGCAGCTTTGGAGTCCGATTTGGTCCCCCAAGGGAATCTCCGATCAACCCGACGCCTACAGCTGGACGGTCCCGCATGTGATGAGCACCGATGAACTGCGGCAAGTGGCAGACCGGTACGTTGACGTTGCCGGACGTCTCAAACGCTGCGGATTTGGCGGTGTCGAGTTGCATGGCGCGCACGGTTACCTCATCACGCAAATTCTGTCGCCGTGGTCCAATCGACGAAATGACAAATATGGCGGCTCTCTCGATAATCGTGTTCGTTTCGTACGCGAGGTGGCGCAAGCCATCCGGCAGACTTGCGGCAGGGACTTCGTCATCGGACTCAAGATGCCTGGTGATGAAGGCGTCGACGGCGGCATCGATCCTGAGGAGGCGGCGCGGATCACGACTCTCCTCGCGCGCGACCGCGTGCTCGACTATTTCGCTTACAGTCAGGGTAACTTCACCTTGAGCCTGGAAACCCATGTACCGGACATGTATTTTCGGCACGGGCATTTTCTGGACATCCACAAAAAGCTGCGCCCTGCTGCGTCCGGAACCCCAGTGATGGCCATCGGCCGCATTGCCGCGCCGGCCGAGGCCGAGGCGGCAATTGCCGATGGCGCCTGCGATTTCGTTGGCTTGACGCGCGCGTTGATTGCCGACGCAGACTGGCCGGCGAAAGCGCGTGATGGACGGGTCGGTGAGATACGCCCGTCGAGCTACGATAATTTTTGTTGGGGTGAGATTCACGCCGGCAAACCGCTCGCTGAAGTCAACAACCCGCAGCTTGGGCAAAAAGGCGAGTCGGATTGGCGTACGCCGGTGGCGCTGAAAAAACGGCGCATTGCCGTCGTCGGTGCAGGCCCGGCAGGATTGCAGGCGGCCGCAGTTGCGGCCCAGGCTGGCCACGATGTGACCCTGTTCAGCCGTTCAACCCAAGTTGGCGGGAAGCTTAACTGGGAGATCAGTCTTCCTGGCCGCAGCGAATACCAGGGTCTGATTGCATGGTTGGAGAGGCAGGCGCGCAAAGCCGGCGTCAAGATCGAAAGCCGGCCAAACGGCGGACGTAAAAACTATACTCGGGATCAAACCTGAGAGAGTGATCGTGGCCACTGGCTCTCACCAGCGCCGGCCCGACGGTTTTACAGGCGGGGGTATTGCGGCGCGCGATTGGCACCCGCAATTCGCCAAGGGACCCTTCAAAGGAACTGCCGTTCTCTTCGACATGGATCACAGTGCCGCAACCTATGGCGTTGCGGACGGACTGGCGCAGCAATACGACCGGCTCTTTCTGCTCACCCCACGCACGCAGATCGCAAGAAATGTCAATTATTGCAGCGCGATTGGCGTCTATCGACGACTCTATGAAGCGAACGTGCAGATCGTTCTGGCCGCAGAACCGGTCAAGCTCAGCAGCAACGTCCTCACCTGGCGCAATGTCTTCACTGGCCGACTGGTCGAGATCGATGATGTTGCGCTGTTTGTCTGGTCAACACCGCGATTGGCCGATGATGCTTTGGCTGTGGCGATCGAGCAGACAGGCATCGAGACGCGTCGGATTGGAGACTGCATGGCGCCGCGCAATCTTTTTTGCGCCATCCATGAAGGCGAGGCTGCGGCAATTGCTCTATGAGAGTCGCGACAACGGTGCAAACGAGCGATGAATGTTTGAGCGAACCCTGAATGTCTTTTGGATTGTGTTTGGCGCGGCTTCGGCTGTTTATGCATGGTCGCTTGGCATGGTTGGTCCGGCCGGCCCCGAAAGCGGACTCTTTCCGTTCATCGCGAGCATCATTGTGTCGGGTGCCGGCATCGTTCTCCTGCTTCGTCGCGCAGTGGTGGCCCCGGATTTTCCCAGGGGTGGAGGTCTGTGGCGTGTTCTTGGCGTGATCCTCGGACTGATGGTGATGGCAGCCGAGATGCCATATCTCGGCTTTTCCGTAACGAGCTTCATCACGATGATCATCCTGCTCCGTACGGTTGACCGGAGCAGTTGGCTAAGCGCTATCGCACTCGCTTTCGTATCCACTGCATCGGTGTTTTGCCTATTCGGCCAAATATTGGGCATGGCGCTGCCGCGCGGACCGTGGGGCTGGTAGATGATGGAGGCGCTGAATGGGCTCCTCACCGGTTTTGCGGTCATTCTGACGCCCTCCAATCTTTACCTTTGCTTTCTTGGCAGTTTGATCGGCACGCTCGTCGGCGTACTGCCGGGAGTAGGCCCGCTCGCAGCACTTGCGCTGCTCCTTCCAGTGACATTCACGCTGTCGCCGATAGGCGGCCTCGTGATGCTAGCGTCGATTTTCTACGGAGCGATGTATGGCGGTTCGACGACATCCATACTGTTGAATATTCCGGGAGAAGCCGCGTCTGTGGTCACCTGCTTTGATGGCCACCAGATGGCGCGGCAGGGCAGGGCGGGTCCTGCGCTCGGCATCGCGGCGATCGGATCGTTCATCGCCGGCACGCTTGGCGTCGTTATTATGACGTTCTTTGCGCCAGCAATCGCCGCGGTCGCCATCCGCTTTGGTCCCCCTGAGAATTTCTCGCTGATGGTGCTTGGGTTGGTTTGCACGCTGTTCATGATTTCGGGCTCGACCATCAAAGGCGTGCTGATGATGGCGCTCGGCTTTCTGACCGCAGCGGTCGGGCTGGACGTCGTCAATGGGCGTGAACGTTACACATTCGGCTCGGTGGACCTCAGCGGCGGGGTCGAACTTTTGGCGGTTGTTATTGGACTGTTCGGTATCGCCGAAATCCTCAGCAACGTGGAAACAATGGCAAAGTCGACGTTGCTGGCCGACCGCATTCGTGGCCTATGGCCGTCCCTTGCCGATTGGCGCGCGTCCTGGCGGCCGATCCTGCGAGGCAGCGGGCTCGGGTTTGTCCTCGGATTGGTGCCGGGCGGCGGTCCGGTGACTGCAGCCTTCATGTCTTACGCGCTGGAGAAACGCATCGCTGCACAGCCGGACCGTTTTGGCAAAGGCGCGATAGAGGGCGTGGCGGGCCCTGAATCCGCGAATAATTCCGCAGTTGCCGGTAGCCTCATTCCGGTCTTGTCACTGGGCATCCCAAGCAATCCTGTGACGGCATTGTTGCTTGGCGCGCTGATTATCCAGGGCATACAGCCCGGCCCGCTGTTCATTGCGCAACGACCCGATCTGTTCTGGGGGATCGTCGCCAGCATGTACATTGGAAACGTGTTTCTCCTGCTCCTCAATCTGCCGCTGGTGGGGCTCTGGGTGCAGTTCCTTCGCATTCCATATCGCGTGATGTTCCCGGTCGTGCTGCTGCTGTGCGTGGTCGGTACCTATTCAGCGAACAAGAACGTTTTTGATCTTTGGGTCATGCTCGGTTTCGGGGTGGCTGGCTACGTGTTGCGCAAGCTCGAATACGACCTTGCACCTTTTGTCATAGCATTCGTGCTTGCGCCCCTTCTCGAACAGTCGCTCCGGCAGTCTCTGGTCATGTCGCCCGACGGCGCTATGATCCTCATCAAGCGTCCGGTGACGGCGCTGCTGCTCGCTGTCAGCGTTGTACTGACATTTCTGATGTTTCGTCGTCGAACCAAAAGCGAGGGAGGGCTACCATGAAATGGGCCGGGATTTCTTACGCCTTGGTCATTGCTTTGCTTTCCACCTCTGCCGGGGCGCAAAGCGATCCAAAGGCAGAACTTGCAAAACTGAAGCCGAAGGATTTTCCAACTCAGCCGATCGAGTTCACCGTCGTGTACCCGGCCGGCGGCGGCATGGACGTCAGCGCGCGGCTGCTGGCGAAACATGTCGAGAACTGGAGCGGTGACCGGATCATCGTCAACAACCGCACCGGCGGTGCCGGCATGGTGGGTCATTCGTATCTGGCGACCCAGGCAAAACCGGACGGTTACACCGTGGGCGTTATCGCGAGTCTCCTGTGGGGCGACGCCATGCTGCGCGCGCAGGGCCGTTGGTCGTTCACTGATCTGGAGCCGATCGCCTATGTGAACAGCGACGCCCTGATTTGGGTCGGTTCCACCGACGGACCCTACAAGGGCATGTCGATCAAAGACGTTGTAAACGCTGCCAAGGACAAGCCCAACACGATCCGTGTCGCCATCGTGCCGGGCAGCATGTGGGAATACATCCTCGATCAGATCGAGGCGAATTCCGGTGCGAAATTCCTGCGTGTGCCCTTCCAGGGTGGCGGTGCCGGCATCACGGCCTTGATCGGCGGCAATGTCGATATCGCGCAGGGGTTCTTTTCGGAATTCCGGGGCTATCTCGAAGGCAGCAAAGTAACTCCGCTTGCGGTCGCAGCCGCAGGACGCATGGACTTCCTCAAGGACATGCCAACTTTCAACGAGGCGTTCGGCAGCAACGAATATCTCTGGCAACTCGTTCGGTATGCAGTGGTGCCGAAAGGTACACCGCCCGACCGCAAGGCCTATCTCGCGGCCGCTGTGCAAACCGCGATGAAAGATCCCGAACTGATTGCGGAATATCGCAAGCAGGGGGTGTTCTTCGATCCCAAGCTCGAAAATTCCAAGAATCTGGCGGCAGACCTAAACGCATATGCCGAGGTCGAGCGGCAGTTTTACGTCAAGACCGGTCGCCTGAAGTAGACCCGTCTTCCTGTTGGCTTGCGGCGGCGGCGCGTTCGTGCGCCGCCGGCGAGCGATTTTCCGAAAGAGTCGTGATGCGTCGCAGTACCGATCGAATTCTGACCACACATACCGGAAGCCTGCCGCGACCAGAAAATCTGACTCGCCTGTTCGTCCGGCGTGCGCTCGGCGAAAATGTTGATTCCGATGAAATTGCCGTTGCTGGCCGCGATGCGGTCCGTGCCATCGTGCCGAAGCAGGCAGAGGCGGGCATCGACATTGGAAACAATGGCGAGCAGCAACGGGATTCATTTTTCCTCTATTTGAAAGAGCGATTGACCGGTCTTGGTGGAACTTGGCAGCGGCCATCGCGTGCCGATGTTGACCGCTATCCAGTATTCAAGAAAAGTTGGCTGCAGCAAACCTCGAGCCAATCGCGCGTATCGCCGAATGAGGGCTTGCCCATGGCGCTCGGCGATGTCCGCTATAAGGACCCCGCAGCAATCGAAGCGGAATGTCGCGACTTCAAAGAGGTGCTTGCTCTGACGCCGAGCATATTCGTCGAGTCGTTCATGAATGTTCCATCGCCCGGCATTGTCGCAGCGGCGATCAAAAATCAACATTACGATACGCTGCGCGACTATCTGCAGGCGCTCGGCGAAGCGCTTCGGATAGAATACGAAGCTATCGTGCAAGCGGGTTTCGTGCTGCAGATCGACGCGCCAGACCTCGCGCTCGAACGCCATATATCTTACAAGGACAAGCCGATCGGCGAATTTCTCGCATTTGTCGAAGCGGTTATCACCGAAATCAATCGTGCTTTGCAAAATGTGGCCCCTGATCGAGTTCGGCTTCATGTCTGTTGGGGGAATTCAGAATCGCCGCACGATTGCGACGTACCCCTTGAAGAGATATTGCCCATCGTGTTGCAGGCGAAGGTTGGTGGATTGGTTCTGCCATTTTCGGGGCCGCGGCACGCGCATGAGTTTCGTTGCTTTGCCAAAATGCCGCTGAACACCGATCAGGTGCTCGTCGCCGGCGTCATCGATCCGCTCACCAATATCGTCGAACATCCCGAGGTGGTAGCCGACCGGATCGATCGCGTCGCCGCCGTGGTTGGTGATCCGTCTCGGGTTTTGGCCGGCACCGATTGCGGTTTCGATACGTCGGCCGGCTGGGGCCGTGTCGCGGAAGATGTGGTCTGGGCCAAGCTGCGGACGTTGCGAGAGGGGGCCGATCTGGCCTCAAAGCGGCTGTTTTAATCCTCGTAGTCGGAGGGCGACCGATGACAGTTATGTCTGCATCCCCGATCTCTAATGTCGGCGAAGATGCCCAGCTGCTCGATACCATTGAGCGCTGGACGATGCGCGAGCTCAAACCAATCGTTCGCGAATACGACCACGAGGACCGTTATCCGGCAGCCATCGTGGAACAGATGAAAGAGCTCGGACTCTTCGGTGCGACGGTCAGCGAGGAGTATGGCGGACTTGGCCTGTCGGCGGCGACGTATTCCAAGATGATCATGATCATCTCGTCGGTATGGATGTCGGTCACCGGCATCATCAACTCGCACCTGATGCTGGCGCTTGCGATCGAGAAATTCGGCACGCCCACACAAAAAGCCAGGTGGCTGCCCAGGATCGTATCCGGGGAGGTGCGCGGAGGCCTTGCTCTCACCGAACCTGACGCCGGAACTGACCTTCAGGGCATCCGCATGACCGCGCGCCGCGACGGCAACGATTATGTCATCAATGGTACGAAGACGTGGATCACGAACGGCGCGGAGGGCTCATGCTTTGCCCTGCTCGTCAAGACCGATCCACAAGCCCAGCCACGCCACAAAGGCATGAGTCTGTTCATCGCACCCAAGCAAAAGGGATTCACGGTCGGTCGCAAGCTGGAGAAGCTCGGATACAAATCGATCGACACAGCCGAGCTCGCTTTCGAAGACTATCGCGTTCCCGCGGATAATCTTATCGGCGGTGTTGAAGGGCGGGGATTTTATCAGGCGACGAGCGGTCTTGAGCTCGGTCGCATCAACGTCGCCGCGCGGGGTGTCGGCATTGCTGAAGGAGCACTGAAGCTGGCTGCAGACTACGCACAGACGCGCAAGACCTTCGGCAAGCCGATCTGCGAGCATCAGGCGATCCAGCTCAAGCTGGGCGAAATGGCGACAAGAGCGCGCGCGGCACGCCTTCTCGTGCTCGATGCGGCCGCAGCGTTTGACCGAGGTGAGCGGTGCGACATGGAAGCTGGCATGGCGAAATATTTCGCCAGCGAGGCAGCTCTTGAAAATTCGATCGAAAGTATGCGCATTCACGGCGCATACGGCTATTCGAAAGAATTCGACATCGAGCGGCTCTATCGCGATGCACCTCTAACCTGCATCGGCGAAGGTACAAACGAAATGCAGCGGATCATTATCTCCAGGCAGTACATCAAACGGAATCCGGCGGCATGAAGCCCCTCAGCGGATTGAGGATTGTCTCTGTCGAACAGTTCGGCGCGGGACCTTATGGAACGATGCTGCTGGCCGATCTGGGCGCAGAAGTCATCAAAATCGAGAACACGGCTACCGGTGGCGATCCTGCCCGTAAAACCGGCCCGTATTTTCTCGGCGACAATGACAGCGAGTATTTTCAGGTCTTCAATTTGAACAAAAAAAGTGTCGCACTCGACCTGAGGACGGCGGAAGGCAGGGCCGCCCTTCGGGAATTGGCGATGACTGCCGATGCCCTCATGAACAACCTTCGCGGGGACCTGCCCGCGAAAATGGGCCTCGACTACACAAGCCTCGGAAAGCACAAACCTTCTATTGTCTGTGTCCATCTCTCTGCTTACGGACGGGACGGTTCTCGCGCCTCCTGGCCAGGTTACGACTATTTGATGCAGGCGGAGTCGGGCCTGATGCATCTCACGGGGGAACCGGAAGGACCGCCGTCGCGCATCGGCGCGCCTTCCATGGTCGATCAGGCCACCGGACTCACCGCTGCGCTTGGTCTTCTGGCGGCAGTAATCCAGGCCCGCTCGACGGGGAAAGGATGCGACGTGGACACGTGTCTACTCGACGTTGCGGTCCATCAGCTGGGATATGTAGCAACCTGGTATCTCAATGACGGGTTGCGCCTGAGTCGACAGCATCGCAGCGCGCACTATTCCCTTGCGCCGGTGCAAACCTATCCGACGGCTGACGGGTGGGTCTTCATTATGTGCATGACTGACAAATTCTGGCTCGAGCTTGCCGATGCTGTCGGTCGCTCAGATCTGAAGTCGGAAAAGCGGTTCAGCACGTCGTCCTTGCGTCACACCAATCGTGACGAACTGACGGAAATTCTGGATCGCGAATTTAGAAAGCAACCCACCCGCTACTGGCTCGACAGGCTCAACGGCATATTGCCAATTGCGCCCGTTCTGGATATCGCGCAGGCCCTCGACAATCCGTTCCTTGTAGAAACGCAAATGATCTCGAAAGTGCCGCACCCCGCCAAACCTGGCCTGCGTGCACTCGCAAATCCGATCAAGATCAATGGAAAGCGTCTCGAACAGTCGGTATGTCCGCCGCTCGGAGCGGACAACGCTGCCTATGTCGGACAGCCCTCTCAACAACGGCGCGTCGCGGAATAGCGAACTCGACTTCACTGGGAGAGCGGTTGCCGAAATGGTGCTGTTGCCCGAAGTTGGTAGAGCCGCGTTTGCGCCTCGTCACGGACGGGCAGGAGCTGACTTCGATTTGTCCTGGATTTCAGTGCTGCAGGATTTTTGACAGAAACAGCTGCGCCCGCTCGCTGCGCGGCTTGCCGAAGAAATCCGCAGTCGGCGCGTCCTCAACGATTTCGCCCTTGTCCATGAATACGACGCGGTTCGCCACCTTGCGAGCGAAGCCCATCTCGTGGGTAACGACGATCATCGTCATGCCTTCTTTGGCAAGCGCGACCATGACGTCGAGAACTTCGTTGATCATTTCCGGATCGAGCGCCGAGGTCGGCTCGTCAAACAGCATGGCGATCGGATCCATCGCCAAAGCGCGAGCAATGGCGACGCGCTGTTGCTGGCCACCCGAAAGCTGACCGGGATACTTCTGGGCATGCGCACCCAATCCCACGCGCTCGAGAAGTTTCATGCCCTTTTCGGCGGCCGTTTTCGCGTCGCGTCCGAGGACCCTGACCTGCGCGAGAGTAAGATTGCGTATCACGGAAAGATGAGGGAACAGTTCGAAGTGCTGGAACACCATACCGATGCGGGCCCGCAACTTTGGCAGATTGGTCTTGGCGGCGCCGACCGAAATCCCCTCGACGGTAATGGTGCCTTCCTGGAACGGTTCGAGCGCGTTGACGCATTTGATCAGTGTCGATTTTCCCGATCCCGATGGACCGCAAACGACAACGACCTCGCCTTTAGCAACTTCGGCCGAGCAATTTTTCAGAACCTGAATTTTGCCGTACCACTTACTGACTTTGCTGATTGTAATCATGGGTGCTCAGCGAATGATGGCGATCCGGTTTTGCAGGTGGCGCACGCTGTACGAGGCGGCGAGCGAGATGACGAAATAGACGACCGCGGCGAACAAATACATCTCGACAAGGCGTCCGTCACGCTGGGCAACCTTGGACGCCGCGCCAAGGAAGTCGGTGACCGAGATCACGTAGACCAACGAGGTATCCTGAAACAAAATGATGGTCTGCGTCAGCAGTACCGGAAGCATGTTGCGGAAAGCTTGCGGCAGGATGATTTCCCGCATGGACGTCCAATAGGACATGCCGAGGGCCTGAGCCGCCTGAACCTGACCGCGCGGAATTGACTGAATGCCGGCGCGCATGATCTCGCAGAAGTATGCGGCCTCGAACAATGTGAAGGTCACCAGCGCCGAAAGAAATGCGCCGACCTGGATCGGCCGCGACGCGCCCGTGAGCCATTGCCCGATATAAGGCACCAGGAAGTAAAACCAGAAGATCACCAGAACGAGCGGCATCGAACGGATCAGATTGACGTAGGCGCCAGCAACCTGGGACAGGCCCGGAACGTTTGAGAGCCGCGCCATCGCCAGCAGCGTGCCGATAACGACGCCGCCGGCGGTGGCCATCAACGTGAGCATGATGGTGAAGCGCATGCCGTCAAAGAACAGATACGGCAGCGAGCGGATGATGACGTTCCAGTCGATATTGGAGAACATCTTTCCGCCCTCAATGCGCCGCCGCCGGCTGGCCCATGCTGATGAAGCCCGGCACCGCAACGCGCCGTTCGAGCCAGCGCATGCCGTTCACGACAACGATGTTGATGATGATGTAGATCAAGGTGGCGCCGGTGAATGCTTCAAAGACCTGAAAGGAAAATTCGGCCATCGACCGCGCTGCGGCGGTAAGTTCGATGAGTCCGATGGTCAATGCCACCGAGGAATTCTTGATGATGTTGAGAAATTCCGAGCTCAGCGGCGGGAGGATAATGCGAAAGGCCATCGGCAACAGCACGTAACGGTACGTCTGCGGCAATGTCAGGCCCATGGCGAGGCCTGCCATGCGCTGTCCGCTTCGCAGGCTGAGGATTCCGGCTTTGACCTGTTCGGCAACGCGCGCCGACGTGTAAAGACCAAGACAGATCACCGCATTGTAGAACGATGCGTTGGCCGACTGCTTGAGCCAGTCGCCAATCGCCTGCGGCACGAGCTCCGGCAAAACGAAGTACCAGAGGAACATCTGCACCAGCAGCGGGATGTTGCGGAACAATTCGACGTAAGCATTGCCGAGCCGCAC
>Ga0307305_10000255_pt1 | contig 17832 bp, 22 predicted proteins | sample ER_DNA_186_FD_194512 | JGI IMG/M metagenome (GOLD analysis project Ga0307305, IMG submission 194512) | Bulk soil microbial communities from the East River watershed near Crested Butte, Colorado, United States - ER_DNA_186 | ecosystem: Environmental > Terrestrial > Soil > Floodplain | place... | reverse complement strand
GCACCCTTGATAAGTCCAACACCATCCCCCAGCCACAGAAAAGGTCTAACCAGGCGATGCAGCTTGTATCTTCTTTAAAGGCGTCCTGATTCTGGTAAGCCAGAGGCAGGTGCGAGATCCACGATGCAGCTGCTTCTGACTTTAGAGGTCACGAGCGCCGGTTAGTTTGATCCGCGCCTGTCCTTGGGCGTGTGAAACAAACTCGAACAGTTACTGGAGCGACCAAGCCGGTTTACCCCCAAGGGCAGGACCGGCCTGGCCAGCTCGCATCTTACAAGCAGGAGTTATTTATCACGTGAAAGAGCAACTTGTCTATTGCGGAGTGGATATCGCGAAGTGGTATTTGGACGCAGCTATTGGAAAAGAGAAGCGTCGTTTGACCAACGATGGAAGTGGTCATCGGGAGTTTATCAAGTGGATCAAGCAAATCGAAGGGCAAGCGCAGGTGATTTGCGAACCTAGCGGCGGCTATGAGCGGCTGTTCATCCAGGCACTTGTTCGTGCCCAGGTCAAAGTCAGTTTGGTGCAAGCCAACCGGGTGCGAGCCTTTGCTCGAGCCGCGGGTATTTTGGCCAAGACCGATACGATCGATGCCCAGGTGCTGTGCGCCTTTGGAGAGGCGATGCAGCCTCAAATGGTCACTGCCTCCAAGCTGGAGCAAGAACAGCTGCGCGAATTGGAGAGTCAGCGCCGGCATTTGAGTCGCTTGCTGGTGATGGAACAAAATCGCGGCGCTCGCTTGGCTGAGTGCTCGGTGCGGGTATTAAATCGCAGCTTGATCAAACAAATCCAAAAGCAGATCGAGAAAATCGATCTACTCATTAAAGAGCACATCGAAGGGTCGCAAGAGCTCTCGGCCAAAGCACAGAAGCTGACGGCGATCAGCGGAGTCGGTCCGCGCACGGCCGCATTGCTTCTGGCCCAGATGCCGGAACTGGGACAACTCAATCGCAGAGAAGTTGCGGCCTTGGTCGGAGTTGCTCCCTTTAATCGCGATAGCGGAAAGATGCGTGGTAAACGCACGATCTTTGGCGGTCGTCGTGCCGTGCGCACCGGCCTCTACATGGCAGCGTTAGTGGCCGCGCGTCATAATCCGATCCTACGCACCTTTTATCGGCGATTGCGCACTGCCCGGCAAACCGCCCAAAGTTGCCCTGACCGCCACCATGCGAAAACTCTTAATCGTGCTCAACAGCTCCCTCAAACCCGATCTAACTTATGCTTGACCGCAAGACAGTTACTAACCGCTGGTCGGCGTACTGCTTCGCTTCACTTTATGAAAATACGTTCATTGCAAGCCGGGCTCGTTGGCTCCTTCGCGCCACTCAGTCGCCGCTACCCTGCGCGGCTGTGCCGTCTACCCCGCTGCTTCCCAGCACGCGGTGTTCTCGCCAGCGGTGGCTGATCTTGGTCTTGTTAGACTATAATCCACGTGGAAGAGCGTTGACACAACTGTTAGCGTGTCAATCTGACTTAACATAGAAGGAGATCATATGGTACGATCCGGCTGGGAAATCCTCGCATCACTGTTCCTGTCCATATGCTTTGCCGCTGCCAGCTCGGCGCAGAGCGCCAGCCCAGCAGCGATCGTCGATGACTTCGCAAAAGCTTGGAATTCGCATGACACGAAGGCGTTTGATCGCCTTTTCACAGAGGATGTCATTTGGGTTCCCGTCGCCGAAGTGAGGGTTGAGGGTCGTAGCGATCTCGTGAAGGAGCTCGCGGAGATTCACGCGACCTGGGCGAAAAGCACGACCGTAACTCAGAATGCGACAAAGGTTCAAACGTTGGGGCCTGACGTGGCTGTGGTCTTCTTTCATTCAGTACTCGCCGGGCAGCTGGATGAACACGGCAAGCCCATGCCAGCCGCCGACAGAGCGATGGTGCTAGTCGTGGTGAAGCGATCGGACGGCTGGGAGGATTGCGGCCGGCCAGGTCACAAAGCCGTCTCCGGCGTCGCAGTGAATGCGCGGCTTAACTTTCAAAGTGCTGGACAACTGAGCGTCGTCTCGTTGGATTGAACGAGCATGAGCAAGAATTCAATGACGGTTCTTGCAGTTTCGGGGTGCGCAGGTTGGGGCGCTGTCATCTGGCTCGCCTCCTCATACATTACCGGTAAGCAGGAGCCTTGGGACGCTCGCAGCTTGGTCTATCCTCTCAGCCTGTTCATCGCCGGATTCATCGGCGCGGCACTTATTCCTCGTCGCTTCTGGCTTGCTCCTGTGGCGGTGTGGGCGGGCCAGACAATCGGATTCTTGTGGTGTGTCTTCACTTCTTCCGATGGTGGCGAATTGTGGCCTTTGGGTTTGGTGATCGCTTTGCCGCTGTATTCGCTTCTGAGTCTGTTTGGAGCGTGCCTTGCTGGACTGGCAGGCACGCTGATTCATAGATTTCTTGCCAGAAGGAGCAAAACCGAGCCATCCGTTAAAGCGAACGGGACCTCGCCCCGTCGTTCGCTTGATCGTTAGATCGATTTTGGCTGAATGTCGAATTGGGCGAGCGCGGCGAGCGTTTTTTCCATCGGCAGGCCGACAACGTTTGTGTAGGAGCCGTCGATTTTTGCAATGATCTCTGCGCCGCAACCTTGGGCGGCATACGCGCCGGCCTTGTCGAGCGGCTTCACTTTCGCGAGGTACTTGTCGATCTTCGCCTCGGTCAAACGCCGAAAACGGACGCGCGAAATCTCGTGAAACGTTGCTGATCTTCGGGTCATCAGGAGACAAATAAAGACCGCGGAACACACCTCGTGGGTTCGGCTGCTCAGGCGCCGCAGAGTCTGTGCAGCCTCGTTAAAATCCACCGGTTTGCCGATGACTTTGCCGTCAAGTGCGATCAAGGTGTCGGCTGCGAGTACGACCTTGTCTGGATATTCTCGAGCGACCGATATCCCCTTTCGGGTTGCGTTCCACATGGTGAGTTCGCGCAGCGTAAGATGGACATCGAACTTTTCCGCGACGAGTGGTGAGACGGTTTCAAATTCAAAGCCTGCCTCAGCAAGCAACGCAGCCCGTCTGGGCGAATCTGACGCCAGCACTAATGAAGCACCCACACGCCTGGCAACGGGCAGCTCGCGTTATGACTTCGGGGAAGTGGACGGAGCCGTATGCTTTTTGTCAAAAATGTCCGGCAGCTTCGTCTCCTTAAAGTCGCTCGGGGCGGTGAACTCAGCGTCGCTGATCGGATTCTGATTCGCGGAGATGATCGTAGTCGTTATCTCCGTGGCGCCACCCAGAGCCGTCCCGCCCGGCTTAGTCGGCTGACTTTGTTTAGTCGTAGTCATGCGTGTGCGGATGGGGAGCCCAGGGAAATCGCGAAGATCGGGCCCGCCGGGATTGGCCGCGTCCCAGAATTCCGACTTGATGGATTTCAGTTGTGCGAGGATGGCGGCGCCGTCGGGATAGTTGGACGCGATCCAGTAGGTGGCCTTGAAATCGGGCCCGTCATAAGTGTACTGCTCGGTTTCATAACCGTTCACCGTTTCCTTTTGGCCCGTCGGCGTCAGCTTAACTTTTCCCGCGCCCTCTTTTTTCACGTCAAATTTATTTATCATGTTTGTGACAGCCTTCGTCTTCTCCCCCGAGATGCGCACGACGGTTTTCTGATCGTTCATCAGATTGGTTACTTCTCCGGTCTTCCCATCAATAATCGTAGTGACCTGTGGCGAAGCTTCGATGCGCACTTTGTCACCTTTGAGCTTGATAGTCATATTCGTAGCCGAGCCGGCTCTTTCCACCTTTTGCACGATCGTCAGGTCGGCTCGAGCACTAAGTAGGAAAGAAACGATTAGGACCAGGGAATAGGCGGCGATTTTCATAAGGCAACACATCTAGACACCGGTCGCCGAAATGCAAGGCGCATTCCCCTTGTGATTGGGCCGCTAAAATTGGCGTTGGGATGGAGCGGTGCGCCGGCTAGGAGGATTTTGGCTAATAGGCGAATGGTCTCTGGCCAGACTCGCGGAACGCTCTGAGACGTCAATCCAATTTAGTAACCGAGATCACCAGGAACCAGCTATTCGCGTGATCCGCGGCTTCATTGTGCTGGCTTTTGTGTCTTCAGCAGGTTGATGGCGTCGCGCAATTCCGCGGCACGCTCGTAGAGTTCCTTCGCAATCGCGCTTTCCATCTCTCGCTGCATAATCTCCAGCTTTGAGAGCGGACGTTTCGCTTTCACTTCTTCGAGCCATTCTTCGAGAAACGCGATCTCGGAGCTTTTCGATACAAGTTCGGGAAAATTTGAGTGTTGAAAAAAATCCGCGATAGAATCGCGCCCGCGCTCGATTTCGGACATGGCTTCGCCAAATTTCCCCTGGCCGAGAAGAATGGAGGCCTTGGCGCGCGTATTCATCATGAGCACGTAAGGCCGGAACTGTTGCAAGCTCCAAGAGAGCTCTTCGCGATCGGTGTGCTCGGTGACAAAAGTGAAAAGATCGAGATTGCGCTGTGTGTCGCGCACGACGCCCGCGAAATCGTTGACCTGAAATAAACTTAAATAGCGGTGATAATACTGGATGCCTTCTTGCTGAAGCTCGGCACATTCTTCGGGCGTGAGTTCATAATCTTCGCCTTTTCCCGCCGCGCGAACCGCGCGTCGCTGGTGGTATTCTAGAAGCGACTCGCAGTTGTGCGGGCGTTCTCCATCGGGCCGGCCGGTCACTTCCATTTGCAGCACGCCGAGATCGACCCGCAGTTGCAACTTCTCACGGCCATCGAGGCCGGTGATCTTGCGTACCTTGACGTTGCCGTTCTCATGCGGCCAATCTTTCAGGATGATATTCAAATCCAAACTCATCTCAGACGGAACATCGAACATTTAACCTTCGCTTGTCAATAATGTCGCAGGAGCGGGTGGTGACGGTTCAAATTACCACCACTGTCTATTAATCGCGCAATTGCCAAAGTTTGGCCTTTCGCGGAATCTTTAGCGACATGGAGCAGGCGATCGACTCGTTCATCCGCTTCCTCGCGGTCGAGCGAGGTCTTTCGGAAAACTATCAACTCTCCACTCAACGATCGCTGAGCGAATTCGCGCAATGGTGCGCCGCGAAGAAAAAGATCGACCATCCTTGCAGCGTGACCCTGCCGATCATAAGCGAATATCTCGCCGACCGCAAACGTGCCGGGCTTTCCGCTTCGTCGATCAAATTGATTGTGATCGCATTGAAGATCTTCTTTCGATTTTTAGCCGGTAAGGGCGCGGTTGAACGCGATCCGGCGGAGGCGCTCGCGCTCCCGCGGATCGAACGTTACCTTCCCGAAACGCTTAACGAATTGCAGGTCGAGCAGTTGTTGGAAAAGATCAACACGAAAGTTCCTCACGGCTTGCGCGATCGGGCAATGATCGAGCTGCTTTACGCGAGCGGGCTGCGCGCTTCCGAGCTGGCAAATGCGCGGCTGGAGAATTTCAATTTTGAAGAGCGCATTTTGCGGGTGACCGGCAAAGGGAACAAGACGCGAATTGTGCCGGTCGGCCGCAAAGCGTGCGAAGCGCTGGCCGCCTACTTGTCCACGGAACGCCCGAAGTTCGTAAAGCGCAGCAGCAGCAGCGAGATTTTCCTTTCGGAGCGCGGAACAAAATTAACAACGGCGCGTATCTGGCAGATCGTGAAAAAACATGCACGGCACTCCGGATTGGAAAAGAATATTTATCCACATCTTCTCCGGCACAGTTTCGCGACGCATCTGCTCGGAAATGGCGCCGACCTGCGCATCATCCAGGAAATGCTCGGACACGCGGATATCTCGACGACCCAGGTGTACACACATGTCGATCAACAGCGGCTGAAAGCCGTACATCGACAATTTCACCCTCGCGCGTAGCATCACACTTCTTTTCTCATGAGACGAACTGTACTCCTCGTAATTGCAGGCGCCGTCACCGCGTTCGCCATCTGGTACGTCTGGCGCATTTCCCAAAACACTTCGAGCGCCTCCGTGAGCGCGCTTCTCCCGCGCGAAACAATTTTCCTGGCGCACGTACCAGACCTCAACCGCACGCGTGACCAGTGGCATCATTCCGATCTTTATCTGCTCTACCGCGAACCTGCGGTGCAGGATTTTGTTCGGAAGCCGCTGTTAAAACTTCCGAAAAAAGAAGCGGCTTCTCAAACTCTGCGGGATTTCGAACAGCTCGATCCCAAAGATGGCTTTTTCACTCTGACTTCGATCGATAATAATAATCCGAAAATTGTGGGAGGCTTTCGGTTCCGAGGAGGCCCCGAAGACGCAGAACGTGTGATCGGCAAATGGCGATCGGACTTTCTGGAAAAAAATCCGAGCGCGAAGCGCGAGAAGCTTCAATACGAACATCACGAGATTGAAGTGGTCGCTGGGACTCCGTTTGCATTGGCGACGGCGTACGATCGGCCCTGGTTTTTCGCCGCTACCGATCTTGCGGAATTGAAAGCTGTGCTCGACCGCGCCGACGGTCGCGGCAAAAACGCAAAGAACACACTGGATGCGGACGATTCATATCGCGCGGCGGCCGCTCACATGCCGTCGAGTTACGCTGCCTCTTTTTATCTGCAACCGAAGACGATTTCCGAGCGACTTGCTGCCCTCCGCGCCGCCATCCAGTCGTCGGGTGCGACGAATGAACGGTCCCTGTTGGAGAAGGTGCGCAGTATTTCTGGCGCGATGCGCTTCGAGAACGGAAAAATACACGATCTACTTTTTCTCGGAATGCCGAAATTGGAACAGGACGCGGCGCTCACCCGATCATCACTTACGCTTGGCACGAAAGAGACGTTTTTCTATCTGTCGATGTTGCTCAATGTCGGGCAAAAGGTTGATGCGCTAAATCAAGCAGCAGGCATCGCGGGCACAATGCAGAAGTTTTTTCAGACTTTTTCCGACAGTGGAATCACAGCCGATGACTGGAAGGCCGCATTCGGCTTGGAATTAGGATCGTTAGCGGACTGGCCGTCGAACGCACCTTGGCCCTCCTTAATTCTCACGCTGCCGGTCATAGACATGGCCAGAGCCAGCAAGATCGTAGAGGCAGTCACGCGCGTGGATGGGAACGCGATTTGGACGCAAACTGAGAAGGATAGCGTGCGTTATTTTTCGATGCCGTCACCCGCCACCCTGATCGCGATCACCCCGACCATTGCTTTGTCGAATAGGATCCTGATCGCCGGTTTCAATCCGGTTTCGGTTGAAGAGGCGATAAAGCGCGACGGCAGCGTCTCCTCGGAGCTTTCAAATTCGCAAACTTACAAGACAGCGGCCAAGTTGGTGCCGAGCCCGACGAACTTTTTTGCCTATATCGACGCAGCTCTATTGTATTCCCGGCTTGATGCTTCGCTTCGGCCGATGCTGTTAATGGCGGCGGCTTTCATGCCAGGAATGACTGATTATGTCGATCTTACAAGGCTTCCCGCGGCGGAGGTCATCACGAAGCACCTTGGCCCGATCGTCTCCTCGCAGAGATATGATGGTGATGGCTATGTGGCCGAGTCGGTCGGGCCGATCACGTTGGACCAATCGGCGATCGGCCTGGCAATTCTCAGCGGTGTTGGCGCCGCGGCACGTCAAAAAGCCAGCAGCAGCTTGACCGGATGGGGTTCTTCTTCCACGGGAACTCCGCAGCCGTCTTTGAACCCGTCGTCTACGCCCAATCCAGCTCCAACGCCCTAGAATGGAGCGAATAGTTGCGCCATTTCGGCACTCTTTTGACGGTTCGAAAACGCGGACAAGAAAACTGCTGCGCTTTGCCGAAAATGTGCTATCCTTCTCGCCTTATGGCTATTCTAAAGAAAAATGCATTCTCCCGTCGAGTTCCGGATCTAGTGACCGAGGAGCTGGTCGCAGTCCTTTCGCGGCGTTCTTCCTTTGAGTTCAAGCAGCTTTTCGATATCGTACATGAGAATCTACGAGCACGGAATGCGGCAAGCGGTGGCGAGGAAATGCTGCGGCTCCGGGCTTACGAGAAGCTGCAAAATCTCGTTGCGCGCGGTGCGGTCAAAAAGAATGGCAAAAAATATAAAGGCCTGCCTGCGGCTTTGGCAAATGCGATTGCGCCGCAGAATGGCCACATTCCGAGTGCGAGGCTTGCTGCGGTAAAGTAGTCGAGATAGCGCAACGCTAACGCATTCTGGGGTTGCGAATGCTGCGAGAATATCTTCCGGTTCTCCTGCAAATTATCGTGGCGATGCTGTTTGCTGGCTCAGCGCTGCTCGTGAGCATTCTCGTCGGGAAAAGCGGGAAACGCACACCAGCGAAAGATACCGCATATGAATGCGGAATGGTGCCGCAGGGAGAAGTGCAGCCCAGATTCAGCGTGAAGTTTTATCTCGTGGCGATGCTCTTCATCCTCTTCGATCTCGAGATCGTGTTCATGTATCCATGGGCAGTGGTTTACAGAGAGTCGATCAAGCAGAGCGGGCTCATCTTCTGGAGTATGCTCAGCTTTATTTCGATCTTAATGGTGGGTTACGTTTACGCGCTCAAGAAAGGCGCGCTAGACTGGAAAAAATAACCGCCGAGCAGGCGGCGGATCGACATTATCCGCTCGTCGGATTCGCACTTGCGCGCCCCGCTCGAAGCACCTAATAGCTTTAGCCTTCATGATTCACCATATCGATCTCTACAAACTCAAGTCCGAGGTCACTCCCGCCCGCGTGGAGGCGATGATGATGAACGCGCGGATGCAGCTATTGAAAATACCCGAGGTTTTGAGCATCAAATGCGGCAAGCGGGTTGATCCTGAATTGCCTTGGCCATTCTTCATTGCAATCGATTTTGAGTCGATGGACAAGTACGCCATTTTCCGCGAAGACCCCGTTCACGTGAAATTTATGGAAGAAGTCATCAAGCCCAACACCGCGGATTCATTGACCTTGGATTTCGAGATGGATCCGGGTAAAGACGTTCAGTTTTCCTGATTGTAGCGGTGGCGTATGACGGTTGGTTTGTTTCCGGGCGTTGCTATTTCTGGGGTCCGCGCGTAATCATCGATCCCGGTGCGACTCGGTTATCTTTATTCCCGTTATCCGGTTATTTCCCAGACCTTTTGCGATGCTGAGATGCTGGCGTTGGAAGGGCTTGGTGTCGCCCTCGAAATTGGCTCGATTTACCCACCACTCACGAGTTTGCGTCACGAACATATCTCCCGGCTCTGCGCCCCGATCCGTTACGCGCCACCGCAGAAAATTCTGAGAATCTGGGAAAAGAATGCGAAAACAACCGGCAAATGGCCCCAGGAACTCGTAGATCGGCACGAGCGAAGATACGGGCAACAGGTCAAGGCCGAGCAACGAGCGCGCAATGCGCTCTATTTCGCGGATCTTTTCGCGCGCAATGGTGTCGATCACTTTCACGTTCACTTTGCCAATCGCGCAGCGCACACGACGCTCTTCCGATTGGCCAGGATTTCATGAAGGATCTGGGCAATGATGATCTCCTGCGTGAAATCTGCGCGGCGGCGGAGTTCGTCGCGGCTGAAACCGATTACAGCCGTGAGCTGCTTTGCCAGCGCTGCCCGGACTCCGCTGAGAAGATTTACCGGGTCTATAACGGAATCGATATCGGGCGCTTCCCGGCCCCACCTTCAGCGACAGCTAATTCGGCGCCACGCATCCTCAGCGTCGGCCGTCTTGTTGCGTTCAAAGGGTTTGAGCAACTTATTGACGCTTGCGCGGAGTTGGCGCGCCGTGCCCTCGATTTTAGCTGCGAAATTATTGGCGACGGACCGTTGCGCGAAAATCTTCAGGCAAAGATCGACAAGTTGGACCTCTCGTCTCGCTTAACATTGCTCGGCTCTCTATCGCAGGCAGCGGTTTTCGAAAAATTGCGAGCTGCTGATATCTTCGCGCTCGCCTCGGTGACCGACCAGCAGGGCGCGAGCGATGTCTTTCCAACCGTAATCATCGAAGCGATGTCGGCTGTGCGCCCGGTGGTTTCGACGCGCCTCGCCGGCATTCCCGAATTGGTCGCGCATGAGGAAACAGGATTGTTAGTATCGCCCGGCGACACAAGCGCGTTCAGCGAGGCGCTCGAGCAACTTATACGCGATCCTGAATTGCGAAGGCGTTACGGTCGCGCTGGACGCGCGCGAATCGAGCTGCATTTCCGCGTCGAGCAAACAGTCCGCCCCCTTCTCCAACTGCTACAAAAAGCAACCGCCGCGCCACCGAAACCGAAAGCTCCTGTTGCAGTCCACCAGATCGCCTATCTGATCGATCGCTGGCCCGATGAAGATTTGCCGCTCATTGAGCGCGAGCTTCAAGAAATGCAGCGGCGCAACCTCTCAATCGTACCGTTCGTGTGCGAATTGAATTCCGCCCGCCACTTTACGCGGTCCATGGAACGAATGGCGCCGGAACTGGAATTTTTACCGGACACCATCGTGATGGAGGCAGAATGGCGGGCAAATCCCGCTCTTGCGCAAAAATTGGAAGAGGAGCGGGCACAACAAGAACACCGCGCATCCAGCGCGATTTTCTTACGTCAGGCGCGTTTCGCTCTTGTCCTGCACAGGCTGCTGGTGGATAGAAAAGTTTCCCACGTCCACGCCACAAGTTCCCGCGCGCTCGTCTGCGCGCTCATTTTGCAGGAACTCGCGGGTGTTACAGTGAGCGCTACGATCGAGCCACGTCCAGAGTTACCGAAAAATTGGATCGAAAGCGCACTGCACAGATGCCAGGGCGGGCGCTTGACTGACCGGAAATTGCTCCGGAAGCGGGGCAGTTCCTTCGTGTTCGACAAGGCGGCATGCCGTTCTACTCCGCGAAAAGTAGCCGGATTGCTCGGGAAGAAGATCGGGATCGATTTGACCACAGGCGCAAGCTTCTGGCAGGAATGGTCGGAATTGCTCGTGCGCTGGAGCACGCGAGAAGCCACCGCGAACCCAAAAATAAACGGATGAACAAAAAGGCCATTCTTCTTGCTGGTGGTGCCGGGACGCGTCTTTTCCCGCTCACCAAGATTGTCTGCAAACAGCTTCTCCCGATTTACGATAAGCCAATGATTTGCTACCCCCTCGCCACGCTCATGCTTGGCGGTTTACAGGAGGTCCTGATCATTTCCACGCCGAAGGATCTACCGATGCTTCGCGATTATCTAAGCGATGGCGCGCACCTTGGCATTCGGATCGAATACGCCGAGCAACCGAAGCCGGAAGGAATCGCTCAAGCTTTTTTGATCGGCGCCAAATTCATTGGCGATTCCGGTGCGTCGCTCATTTTAGGCGATAACATTTTCTACGGGAAACTCGATTTCTACCGGGACGCTCTCGCCATCATGCGGGGCGCCTGCATCTTTGGATATCAAGTGCGCGACCCGCAGCGCTACGGAGTGGTCGAATTCGACGCTCAAGGCAAGGCGATCAGTCTCGAAGAGAAACCAATACAACCTAAAAGTCATTTTGCGGTGCCGGGCCTTTATGTTTACGACGAACGCGTTGTTGATCTTTGTCAAACCCTGCGGCCGTCGGCGCGCGGCGAACTTGAGATCACCGACCTGAATTTGCTCTATCTCAAGGAGAAACAGCTACACGTGAAACTGCTCAGCCGCGGCATGGCCTGGCTCGACACCGGCACGCAGACAAGCTTGCTCGAAGCCGGCAACTACATTGCGACAATCGAACACCGGCAAGGGTTGAAAATCGCATGTCTTGAGGAAGTCGCCCTGCGCATGGGCTTTATCAGTCAGTCACAACTCTCGACGATCATCGACCGGTTGCCGAAAGGCGAGTATCGAGACTATCTGCGGATGGTCTGCGACGAAGGGCCAAGCGCCGGTCCGGAGCCGGTCGGCTAAGTCGACTTCTGTAACGGCGGTCTATGGACCCGCCGCATTATTTGTCCGACGCTCATAGAGCGCCGCTACAGTTATTTTGGTTGCTCGCGCAAAAGATGACTCGTGTCGGCGAGCAATTTCGTCACTGCGTCCGCTTCGGTCGCTTCATAATAACCACGGATTTCTCCACGGCGATCCACCAGCACCATCCTCGTGCTGTGCACCGGAATTCCGGCTTCATCGCTGCCATCGGAGACTGCAAGTTTGAAGCCATCGTGCGAAAGTTTATAAATCGCGGATTTCGGTCCGGTAAGAAAATCCCAGCGCTTTGGTTCGGCGTGTAACTTCTCCGCGTAGCCGCGCAAAACTTCCGGCGTGTCCTTTGCCGGATCGACGCTGAACGAGACCAGATGCACATCGGTTTTTTCCAATGGCTTTTGCAATTCACTCATCCGTGTGCTGATCATCGGACAGGGTCCGGGACAGGTTGTATAAATAAAATCGGCGATCCAAATTTTCCCTGCCAATTGCACTGAGTCGAACGGTCGGCCCTCCTGGTTTACAAGCTGAAAATGGGGGACTGTGCCGTAAGAGGAAACGGTTCGTTGGGCGAGCGCCCGGACCTCCACATGGCGCAGCCAAAGTAAAAGTCCCGCCGTGACCAACGGAATGAGAATCAAGGTTGCTTTCCAGACAATCGCGCTCCAGGAGGTTCCGCGTTGAATCGGCATCGATGTAGCGTTCATGACTTCGTCAGGACCAATGCACCCAGCAGCAGTGGGAGGTAAACGATCGAAGTGATGAACAATAATCGCGCAGCTTCCACCGTGCGCTTTTTCAAAAATCGCATTGCGACCGCGATAAACAAACCGCCGAGGGCTAGCTCGATTGCGAGGTAAACCGGTGTAGCGATTCCAAGAAACGTAGGCAGCCCTGCGATCACCAGGAGCAAAATGCAAAAGAATACACTTTGACTAGCGCTGCGCTCGCCGCTGCTATCGTCACTCGAAATCATTCGGAAGCCCGCGCGCGAATAGTCATCGCGGTACATCCAGGCGATCGCGAAGAAATGCGGCAGTTGCCACAACAGGAGGATCGCAAAGAGGCTCCATGCACCAGCCTCGATTGTTCCGCGCGCCGCCGCCCAACCGATCATCGGCGGAATCGCACCGGGAATTGCGCCGACGAGGGTGTTTGCGGTGCTGGCCCGCTTTAGCGGAGTGTAGCCAAAGATGTAAATGAGGATCGTAAGCGCGGCGAGCGTGGCGCTGAGCGCGTTGCAGGCAACCGCCAGATAACCAACGCCAAAAATTGAAAGAACGACGCCAAGGGTAAGAGCTTCGACAGGTCGCATCCGACCAGCTGGGACGGGGCGTGTTCTCGTTCGGCGCATGAGCGCGTCGAACTTGCGTTCCCACCACTGGTTGAGCGCAGCCGCGCCGGCAGCCGCCGCTGCTGTTCCAAACACAACGTGAAACAATGCGGCGTAATTGATCGATGATTGCGCCCCGAGATAAAAACCGGCCGCAGTGGTGAGCAGAACAAGCAAGGTAAGTCGCGCTTTGACCAACTCGGCGAAATCGAACACGCGGCCGCGTGCGGATTCGCCATTTCTCGCAACAGTTTCGACCTCCGTCGCGTTGCGAATCGCGGCGGCTTTCATGCAACGACGTGTTGCGGCGCGCCCGGCGGTCGCGCCCTGCCAAGCTGGCGATACGAGATTCGCCAGCAAATCGCGCCAATGCTCACACCAAAAGATAGCATGATCGCGCCGACCGCGACATGCGCAGTTGCGATGTCGGCCGCTTTATTGCTCCAAATTGTCCAGGCTCCGAGCGCAATCTGGCACGCAACCAGGGCAACCCAAAAGATCGACAATCGCTTGAGCGCAGCGACGCCCGGCGCATCTCTCCAAACGCGAAGACAAAATGCAACCACGATGATGGCGATGATCAACGCGAGAAACCGATGCGCCATTTGCAGCCAGATTTGGAACGCGTCCACGTCGGACAAACCCCGTGCATCGCGCCAGGCGTTGACGTTTGCAAGCGCAGGCGCGCCGGTGTCCGGAATCCACGCGCCATTTGCCGTCGGGAAATCGAGAATCGCAAGGTCGCGATGTTGATGGCGCATTGTCGCCCCAAGCGCAAGCTGCGCATAAATCGCGACCGTTGCTGCAATCGCAATCGTTTTGATCGGTGCAAATTTCTTTGGATCGACAGCCGCATCGGAGAGTGCGCGCCAGAATTTTGAAGTGACGAGAGCGATCACGACGACCAGCCCAAGAAAAGCTTGCGCGAGACACGCGTGAAAGATGCCGATTTCGTCCTTTAGCATCGTAACTCGCAGTCCGCCGAGCACGCCCTGCAAAACCACCGCGCCGAGCGCGATTACTCCAAGATTACGAACCCACGTTCGAGGTTCGCTGCGCCAAAGCCAGGTCGTGAGGATGATCGTCAGAAACCCCACCGCCGAAGCAATCAAGCGGTGGGTGTGCTCAAAAAAAATCCCGCCGATCCATTTCGAAACAGGAAACAAAAACATGTTGTAGCCGAACGTGGTCGGCCAATCGGGCACGGCGAGACCGACGCCTTTGCTCGTGACCATTCCGCCGCTGCAAATGAGAAACAACGTCGCGACGCATGTGATCCACGCGAAGACGTTGAGCCAGTTATTGTAGCGGCGGTCCGTGACCGTCGCATTATTTCCGACGCCTACGCTCATTCTTTGCAACCGTGGGTAGATCGAACTTGAAGAGTCCGACGGTCAGAGACCGCCGCTACAGAAAGAGGCCGCGCTACCCGCCCGGACTTGGCGAGGGCGCCGGCGTGGCACCAGGCTTGTTTTCCGTTTTCGGAGCACCAGCTGGAGGTGCGCCCTGCGATCCAGCTAACTCGGCGCGCTCTTTAAGCCACGCCTGATAATCCGCCGGTGTATCGACCACCAGCGTGCCTTTCATTCCAGAATGGCCCAAGCCGCAAAGCTGGCCGCAGATCACTTCGTAAGTCCCGGTCTTGATTGGCGTGAACCACATCGGAATGCGCGAACCGGGAATGGCGTCCGCGGCGATGCGCATGTCCGGCAAGAAGAAATCGTGGATTACATCTTTCGATGAAAGTTCAGTGATGACCGGACGATCCACTGGCACATGCAGTTCGCCAACCGTCACGATATCGTCTTTACCGGCGGGATCATTCGGATCGAGGCCTACGGGATTGGAGTTGGTTACCAAGCTAGCATCGCGCCGCCCAAATTGCCCATCGGGCCCGGGTAAATGAAAATTCCAGCTGAACTGCTGGCCAACAACATGGACGAGAAGCGCTTCTTTGCCTGGCGGGAACTCATTGACGCGCTTTGCCCAAAGCGGAATGGCGAAGCCGAGGAGGAGCACGGCTTCGATCAAGACAACGGAGAATTCCAGATGCGTCGAGATGCCGCTTTTCACTCCTTGGTGATCAGCAACCGGATGCCGGCCTCTCCGGAAGCGAATCAAAACGAAAACAAAGAACGCCGACCAGCCGAGAAAAAGCGCCCCCATGAACCAATGGCAGAATTCGAGGATGTGGTCGATCTGGTATCCGTGGGAGGAAGCGTTCGGGGGCTGGCCCAGGAATTCATTGATTAGCGCGAGGCTACTCATATTTGCCCAGCTCTTCCTCGGTCATCTCTTCATAAGGCTCGGCCGGCATGCGCCCATGCCGCCAAAGATGAAAACTGAACGCGCCGATTCCACCCAGGACCGACATCACAGCTCCAAACAGAAACCAGATCGCTACCGCCATGTGCTCGGTCGATTTTCCATCTTTTGCGCCGTAGCAAAACGGACAGGCCAGCGCTTGCCCAGCCGGCGAAAAGATCGATAAGAGTAAGATCGATAAAATTTTCGCTCTCATGTGATGATGCCAAGCCGTTTCATTTTCTGATAAAACCAGACGCCGTATACGACCAACGCGACCGCGACGACAAACGAGCAGATTGCGCCAGCCAGATAAATCGGCGCGCCTTCCACGAGATCGACCCAGACGCACCATGCTCCGATCCCGAGCGCAAGCAGCGTCGAGAAAATGATGAAAACAATATGGAAGCCTTTAAGTGACATTTAACGAACGACGGGGTAGTCGTACCACGCCAAAAAGATAAGCCAGAAAAGTCCGAGCACAAAGAAACCGGTAAAAATGAGAATGCGATAGATGAGCCGTTTTTCTGCGGCAAGATGCATAAAAATTGCCCCGACTAATCCTGCCTTGAATGTCGCTACCAACATGGCCACGGCAATGTTCGCTTTCGGCGCCCCGAAGTTCACGTAGGAAAGCGCGACGGTAATGGCGGTGAACGCGAGCAAAGTGGCGCCGACCATCAAATAACCTCGGACGTGCTTTTGGACGTTGTGCGCGTACTCCTCGTGCTCGCTCGGATCTTGTGAAATGTCAGGCGGGTTGTTCATGGTTTACAGCAAGTAAAAAAGCGGGAAAACAAAAATCCAGACCAGATCGACAAAGTGCCAGAAGAGGCCCGAGACCTCGACGCGGTTGGCGAGATGCTCGGGATTGCGCTGGTAAAGCTTTTTGCTGACCGGCAGCCACATGTAGATGAAGACGAGGACGCCGCCGAGCACGTGCATTCCGTGCAAACCGGTGATCGTGAAGTAGCTGGCAAAATACGCGCTGTGCGTCGGCAGAAACATGGTCGCCCGCTCGACGTCTTCCTTTTCGATCTTCGCGATCTTGTCAGTGACGGGCAGTGGGAAAAAATGCGGCCGATCCATCGCGGGGTTGGTCGGATCGGCGTTTAGCGGATCGAGCGCGACTTCGTAATCCTTGATGTTTGGATCGTTGAGCGCCGCGCGATTATGCAGATGCCCTGTGATTTCGAGCCGCGGCGGCAAACCTTTCGCGGCAGCATGCTCGTTGCCGAGATACTGTTCGTATTTCCCGAGCGCTTCCGGCTTAATGTAAGCGCCGAAATGGTCGAACTTCTGCGGCCATTCGTAAACGAGTTTGACAGTTAAGAAGATTACGCCGCAAAGAATCGTGGCCAACATGTACCACCAGTAGGCGCGATATTTTCTCATCTTCAGCGCCGCCCACGCGAGCACCACCGTGACCGACGACAGGATCAGAATCGCCGTGTTCATCGTGCCAACGGGAACGTTGAGCAAGCCGTGGGGCCACATGCCTGGCGGCGCATCGAGGCGCAAAAAGATGTAGGCGGAAAAAAGTCCGCCGAAGAGCATCACTTCCGACGCGAGAAACAACCAGATGCCGACCTTCGCGTTCCAGAGACCGGTGTCAGGTCGCGTGGAGACTGTGTACGGAATCTCCATTCGTTAGGCTATACGAGCACCGGTTGCTCGACGGTTTTGCGTCGTCTGCGCTCGGTCGGTTCAACCGGCTCGTTTTGCATGGTGAAATCGCGGTCGCGTCCAGGCAGGCTGTATTCGTAGGGGCCGCGATAAGCGATGGGCGTCGTAACGAAATTTCCGTGGGGCGGCGGCGAAGGCGCGGTCCATTCCAATGTGGTCGCTTCCCATGGGTTGTCGTTCACCTTTTTGCCGTGCTTAATACTCCAGAAGAAATTGATGATGAACGGAATTTGCGCCAGGCCCATGGTCCAGGCCGCCCATGAGATCGGCGTGTTCCACTGAAAACCAGTCAGACCCCAAACATGATCACCTGAGAGCGTCCAGCCCTGCCCGCCGTCATACCAGCGCCGATGCATACCGACCATCCCCTGCAGAAACATCGGCAGAAAAATTGCGTTCATGCAGATAAGCGTCGGCCAGAAATGCACCTTCCCCCAGAACTCGTTCATGGCTCGACCGGTCGCTTTCGGAAACCAATAATAAATCCCCGCAAACAACGCGAAGATCGTGCCGGGTGCGACGATATAATGGAAATGCGCGATCACGTAGTAAGTGTCGTGCAAGTAAAGATCGGCTGAATTAAACGCGAGTGGAATGCCGGTGAGGCCGCCGATCCCAAACATCGGCAGGAACGCGGTCGTGAAAAGCATGGGCACGTTGAACCGGATCGAGCCGCCCCAAAGTGAAATGAAAAACGCGCTCAAGATGATCACCGATGGGATCGAGATGATG
>Ga0307305_10000248_pt1 | contig 17901 bp, 16 predicted proteins | sample ER_DNA_186_FD_194512 | JGI IMG/M metagenome (GOLD analysis project Ga0307305, IMG submission 194512) | Bulk soil microbial communities from the East River watershed near Crested Butte, Colorado, United States - ER_DNA_186 | ecosystem: Environmental > Terrestrial > Soil > Floodplain | place... | reverse complement strand
GAGCGTGGCCAAGGACGGCCGATCCGCCCTCCTCGGGTACGAGACTCGGCCCAGCAGCCGCGAGCCAAACGCGCTGGGGATGTTCTCCGTGGCCACCGTCTTCCTGCTCCTGGCTTCACTGGTTGCGGCCGCCGGCTTCGCCGTCATCGCGCAGCGACGGCTCCGCCAACTGGGCACGCTCGCGGCGATCGGGGCGACCCAGAAGCACCTCCGACTCGTGCTGCTGACCAACGGCGCCGTCGTCGGCATGATCGGCGCACTGATCGGGACGATCGTGGGTCTCGCGCTCTGGCTCGCGCTCGTCCCGACGCTCGAGCCCGCCGTCAACCATCGCATCGACCCGCTCAGCCTGCCGTGGACACTGCTCGTGCTAGTTGTCCTCATCGCAGTTCTCGGGGCAACCGCCGCCGCCTGGTGGCCGGGGCGAGCGGTCGCCCGCGTGCCCGTCACGCTCGCCCTCTCGGCCCGACCGCCCAGGCCGAAGCCCACACGCCACTCGACGATCGTGGCCGCAGCGCTGATCGCGTTAGGAATCGGCAGCCTCGCGTTCGCCCACCGAAGCAGCCCGCCGCTCATCGTCGCCGGCATCTTGGCGACGATCCTCGGCACGCTGCTCCTGGGTCCACTAGCGATCCGCCTCTTCGCCCGGGCGGCCGGGCACGCCCCGATCGCCGCGCGCTTGGCGCTCCGAGACCTCGCCCGCTACCAGGCCCGCTCCGGGGCGGCACTCGCCGCCATCACCCTCGCCCTCGGCATCGCAGCGGCGATCGTCATCATCGCCGCAGCCGAGGAGAAGCGCGCAGCCGGCGACCTCCCCAACCTGTCCAACCGACAGATCCGGGTGTACACCGGGCCCACGGAGGCTCCGGAGCTGATCCCGATCCAGACACCCGCCGAGCTCAAACGCATCGCCGCTCGCCTCCGCGGGCTCGCCGCGCGTCTCGACCACGCAGCCGTGATCCCGCTCCGGAACGCCGTCCAGCCCGGCGTGCTACCCCAAGTCATCGGCGGCATCCGAGTCCTGCCCACGATCGATCTTGCAAGGCGAATCGGCACCCACACCTACCACAGCGAATCACGCCTCTACGTCGCCACCCCCGCCCTGCTCAGACACCTCGGAATCGACCCGGCCGCGGTCAAGCCGAGCACGGACTTCCTCGCCGACCCGGCCGTCCCGACCGACGAGCTCGTCATCCCCGGCACACGGAAGACGATCATCCCGGGCACGCGAAAGGCGACCATCGCTGACTTCCCGGTCACCAACGTCCAGCGGATCAACAGCCGGGAACTCCTCGGCTCGCCAAAGGCCGAAACCGGCCTCGCACCGTCCTCATTCATCACCCTCAACGGTCTCCGCCGCCACGGCTGGAAACAGATCCCCGCCGGCTGGCTCGTCGAGTCCAACCGGCCCTTGACGAGCCAACAGATCGCCGCCGCCCGCGACCTCGCCGCCAATGCCGGCCTCACGATCGAGGCACACCGAGCGAGCCGCTCCCTCACAAAGCCGATCGCCATCGCGACCGCCGCAGGCGCCCTCCTGGCGCTCGGCATCCTCGCCCTGACCGTCGGGCTGATCCGGAGCGAGAGCGCCGGCGACCTCCGCACCCTGACTGCGACCGGAGCCACGAGCAGGATCCGGCGCACCCTAACGGCCACCACGGCCGGCGCGCTCGCCCTCCTCGGCGCGCTCCTCGGCCTCGCCGGCGCCTACCTCGCCCTCGCAGCGACCTACCTCAACGACCTCGGCTACCTCAGTCGAGTACCGGTCCTCTACCTCCTCCTCACAATCGTCGGCGTCCCCCTCGCCGCCACCGCGGCTGGCTGGCTGCTCGCCGGCCGCGAGCCGCCCGCCATCCATCAGCCCGTCATCGAGTGACCGCCCGTCCGCCCGTGGGATCGTCAAACGAGCACTGGGCCGGACAAGATCACCAGCACCTTCGATACCCAACCACTCCGCTAATCGAATGGCACCAGGATGGAGCCTTTATGGAGATAGTAAGGAGGGGGCGACGGTTCGAGTCCGTCAGAGGGCTTTGGATCTCTTCCTGCTAAGAGCTCTTTCCGTTGTCCGCGCGGACGACCGCTGATCCTTTCGACGTCCACGCAGCGTCCATGGCGTGGACGCCGGCCGCTTCGGAACCGGTGAACGCGTCGAGAAGGTTGATCGCGTAGCTGGGCTTCCGTCTCGATTCCGGAGGTTGTCCAGGTCGAAGCAGCGTTCGGTGACGGAACACGAGCGAGGACCGCATTCGGAGGCAGCTGTCGAGCGCGGCGTGGGCTACGACGCGTTTGCCGACAGGTCGTTCGCGGGCGCTACATGTCTTCCAACCACCGGGCGCTTTCGCGCCTCGGCTGTTCGTAGCGCTCCTCGACCCAGTACTCGCGTCCACGTTTCGCCAAGCCGCCTTCGACCTCAAGGAACGAGAGCACGTAGTACGGACCGACCTCAGGGTGCGGTACGCGCACCTCTGAGACGGCCGTACTTCCGTCCGTGACGATGCGGAGGACCTCGATCGACCACCCTTCGGGATAGGTGCGGTTGAACCCGACGAAATTCTCGCGGCCGCGGATCCGCGTCCGCGCGTTCGGCCACTCGACCGTAAAGTCCTCCGCGAGCAATTCGCCTAACCCATCCCAGTCGCGCGCCTCGATGCGACGCCAGAACTCGCTCGCCAAGTCCGAGACCTTCATGGAACCGGAGTATCCCGCAAAGAGAGACGAGCCCGCGAACCCCAAGGCTCCGCGACTCAGGGCGACGATAAAACCCATTGATTGGCGCTACGCGCGTGGACCCCCGACCTGATTGAGTCGCACCCGATGGATCAAAACCTGAGCGCGGATCGGGGCGGCAAGCTTTCGACACGCTGCGTTTCCGTTCTTGGCAAGAATCAGTCGTCGTGAGCGAGCGTGGCTTTGCGGTTGTCTCCCTCGATGAGCTTGAGCGGTATCCGGCGATGAGCGGTGCGCCGGTGCTGATACCGATTCGACGGATGCTCGACGTGCGGGCGTTCGGCATCAACTGCTGGACCGCCCCGGTCGGAGCGCCGGTGATCGAACGCCATAGCGAGCCGGACGGCGACGAGGAGGTCTACGTCGTCGTGCGCGGCCGCGTCCGCTTTACGGTCGACGACGAGTCGTTCGAGGTAGGTCCGGCGATGCTCGTGCACATACGGCCGGACACGATGCGAGAGGCAGTGGCCGTCGAGCCGGAGACACTGGTGCTCGCGGTCGGCGCAAAGGCAGGCCAGGCGTTCGAGCCGAAATCGTGGGAAGACTTCCAAATCGCGTTCGCGGAGGCGTACGCGCGCGGCGAGGAGGACGCACGAGCGCTGCTTGGCGAGGCGCTCGCGCGCAAGCCCGAAGCTTGGCAGCCTGCCTACAACGCCGCCTGTTTCGAGGCGCTCACGGGAAACATTGGTGCCGCTTTCGAGCATCTCGCGAACGCGCTTGCACTTGGTCCCCCGCGGGTGCGGCAGCTCGCATCAGATGGCGAGGACTTCGCTGCATTGCGCTCGGACCCGCGGTGGCAACAGCTGCTCGGGAAGTGACATCGACGCGCGGCGCACCTCCGAGCGAACTGTGCTCGGAGCGCCCCAGCCGGCGGTTACGAGGTCGTCAAGGTTGGCAACACAGCATGGAGCCCTTATGGAGCCCCGTGGTTGCAACCGCGGGCAACCGGTCGCAAATCGGAAAGCCTCAGAAACCGCAGAAACAGGCAATCAAGCTCGCCCCGATCGAGAGCACCGAGGCAGGCGAACTTCCGCGCGAGGTGCGCGAGCTCGTCGACCTCACACCACCCGAGCTCGTGCACGCGGTCGTCACCGAGGAAGGCAGCGTCGGCCGCGACGAAGTGCAGGCTCTGGTTGACCGCACCCCCTTCCTGCGCGAGGGCTACGCGTTGCTCGGACGAACTCCTTGAGGCGACGCTCGTCCGCCAAGCCCGGCTGGGCTCCGATGCCGCTCCCCAGTCTCCGGTATCAACGAGAACGACCCACTCCAGAGAACTTTTCTGCTGGTCAGTGAGCCGAAGACGTCGAGCACGGCGACGACGGCCGAGAGCAGGGGCTAGCCCGCGGCCCACTCCGCCTCACGCACCCGCGCAAGGCGCTTGAGCGCCTCCGTCTCGAGCTGGCGCACTCGCTCGCGCGATACCCCGAGCCCCCGTCCGATCTCCGCCAGCGTCGTCGGCTCGGAGCCGTAAAGGCCGTAGCGGAGGATGATCACCGTCCGCTCGCGCTCGCCCAGGATCCCGAGTGCCTCCGCCAGCGCTTCCTTCCGCAGCGTGTCCACGACCCGCTCCTCCGGCAGCGGGCCCTCGTCGGCGACCAGGTCGCCGAAGACTGCTCCCGGCTGCTCGCCGAGCGGCTGATCGAGACTGCCCGAGGCGCGGGCCGCCGCCCTCACCTCGAGTGCCTGCCGGAGCGGGAGGTCTGCTCGCTCGGCCACCTCCACGAGCGTCGGCTCGCGCCCGAGCTCCATCCAGAGCATGCGCTCTGTCCGGTTCAGCTTCTGCATCCGCTCGATAATGTGCACGGGCATCCGGATCGTCCGCGCCGTGTCGGCGAGCCCGCGCGCGACCGCCTGGCCGATCCACCAGCTCGCGTAGGTCGAGAACTTGAAACCCCTGCGCCAGTCGAACTTCTCGACCGCGCGAATCAGGCCGAGCGTGCCCTCCTGGATCAGGTCGAGGAAGGGGAGGCCCTGGTGGCGGTACTTCTTGGCGATCGAGACGACCAGGCGCAGGTTCGACTCGATCATCGTCCGCTTCGCGTCCGGGTCGCCGCGTTCGATCCGCTTCGCCAGCTCGACTTCCTGAGCCGCGGTCAGGAGTGGGTGCCGACCCGCGTCGCGCAGGAAGAGCTGGAGGGCGTCGGTCGTCGTCTCCGGCGCGAGTGGGAGCGGCGGCGCGCGCTCGTCGTCGATCACCTCGACGCCCTGCTGCTCGAGCTCGCGGCAGAGAGCGTCGAGCTCGAGCGGTTCGAGCTCGCGCTGACCAAGGATCTCCGTGAGTGCGCTCTGCCGGAGCGAGCCCGACTCCTCGGCGGCCTCGAGCAGCTGCTGCCACTGCCCGCTCGACACGGCATGCGCCCGCGCCGACGCTTCGAGGCGGATCGGATCGTCCGCCAACGATACTCCTCTCTTTGGACCGGAATACGGTCGCAACGAGTAGAGGAGCCGGCGACTTCCAGATGCCCTGGCTTCGGCGTCCGCTACGACTGCTCGCCGTGGCCTGGACTCGAGCTTAGCACTGAGCCCTCGACCTTTCTCGTCTTGCCCCGACTCGGTGTGGGAAGCAAGCACTTTGCGAGTGATTTCTCGGCGAGAATGGGCGGGACCGACCAGCGGTCTCTCGACAGATGAGTGCCCTTTCATGGACGCGGCGGACGCCCGGTGCAGTCCGCACGGGCGCAGTAGCGGGCGCCCTCGCCGCTCTGCGCCGGCGGACGCAGCGTGACGTGGGACTTCTCGGCTGGGCTCGGGCAGCCCGTTCCTAGCTTGAGCGGATTCCGAGTGCCATGGTAGGAGCCCTGTCGCAGTTCCAACAGAAGGTGACAGCCCGTCACGCAGGCCCTAGTCCATCAGGTGACACGGATCGCTGGCCCAGACGGACGTGCCTACACTTCGCCGCCGAACGACCGTGCTCGCCCGCTCCCGCGCCGGGACGGATCGGGCCGCCGGTTCGTCGCCACCTTGATAGCCGACCGTCCGTTTCGCGGGGATCGCGCGTCGAGGCGTACAGGCAGAAGGCGTTCTCGATACACACGTCGGCCGCACGGAACTGGGTCAGATCGCAGAAAAGCACAGTCACTTTCGGCCATGTCTGCATTTTGGCGACTCTTGGCCGGGTGACACTTCCGAACGGCGGCCCGGGCTGTCGTCTTTGAGTTAGAAGGCGATACTGGGCGACCTTAGAACTCGTTTCAAAATGGCGGTGACCAGGGTAGTGCGGGGAGTAGGATCGAGGGCGTGGATGAGCGGGCGATTGCGGCGCTCGTAGGTGAGGTCGAGCAGGCTTGGAACACTCACGACATGAGCCGCTTCGCGGCCTGCTTCGCTGAGGACGCGGATTTCGTCAATGTCCGTGGCTGGTGGTGGCGAGGACGCGGGGAGATCGAGCTGACCCACGCCCTCTTGCACGAGACGATGTTCAGCGACAGCCTCATGGAGCTGGAGTGTGCGGCGACCAAGGAAGTCGGTTCGGGTGTTGTCGTCGCGCATGTCAGGTGGCGCATGGTCGGTCACGAGCTTGGCGGCCCGGAGCAGACCTCCGAAGCTCGGACGGGCATCTGGTCATGGGTGATTCGAGATCCGGACGGAAGGCTGGAGATTGTCTCTTCCCACAACACCGACACGATGGTGGTCCCGTCGAGTCATCCACTCGCAGGTCGCCAGTCCTAGCCCCTGACGACGAACGCCGTCGGCGCCTCCTCGGTCACTTGCGGCAATCGCCGACATGCACCACGCGCTACTCGCGCTTGCCCGCGGGGGAGTCGAGCGCGACCTTCCCGAAATCGGGTTATCTGGCCGTTTGGACGGCTCGAGACCAGTAGCTGTGCGGGTTGGGCGGATACTCGAGTAGGCCATTCCGTTGGTCCGCTTTGACCGGAATGAGCTGTTGCCTGCCCGGTGCCGAGCGCGTCGCAGTTCCCGCATTTCGCGACAGGTCGGGCACGGGCGGAGAGTCACGTGTAAAGGGCTCCCCTTTCTGGGGGCCAATCCTGTACTCCGGGATGGCGCTCGCAACAGCGAGTCCGCCTAGCGTCCGTCCTGGAGGTAAGACGAGCTCGTGCGGAGGCTTCGCGTGGGTAAAGGGAAAGCTATGCATGGCAGGAGGCAGACGCGCCTGCCCGTCGAGGCAATTGAGAAGACGCTCGACGTCTTGGTCGTCGAGCGTCAGCGACTACACGAGCAGCACTCAGGCCCCGAGCCGCTTGAAGCAAATCGACGGGCGATCGTGTACTGGCAACGTGAACTTGCTGAAGCTCGGCGGCCGACCAGCGCGTCCGCTTAGAAGCTTCGCTACCGCGTGAAACGGTTCACCTCCGCCTGCGTCACCGTCTCGGTTCGGCCTCCGCCAGACACCTCGCGGTAAACCGGTCAATCCGTGGAGCACGACGGGGGCGTTCGCTCTGCTCGTGTCGGAGTGCGAGCTGTCGCCCTTTGGCGGAACCACAACGAGGACTTCGGCCTCTAGGTCGGGCTGCACGGCAACTACGGGTCGCTCAAGGGACAGCTCGGGCTCGACGTAGATGTCAAGATCGACGGCTAACAGTCCTAGGGCGACCTCCGCCTCCCGAACCCTAGCCCGTCATCCGACGTCGGGATGGGCGCCGGCTACCAACTCACGCCCTCGTGCTGAGCGAGTCGCCGGAGGACGTCTTCGGCGAGCGCGAGGGTCGCGTCGCGGTTCACGCGAGCGGCGGCGAGAGCGGCGCTCTTCGTGTCGCCGTGGCGGATCGATGTCGCGGTGTCCGTGAGCGGTTGGAGTTGCCCTTCGCTCGTCCCGAGCGCGTGAAGCGGCGGCCAGGCGGGTGTCGTCTCCGTCGCCGAGACCTTGTCCGCATGGAAGCGGCGCGCGTTCTCCACGGCCCGGTAGGCGTAGAGGAAGGCGTCGTCGCCTCGGTCGTGGAGGCTGAAACCGAGATCCTTGAACGCGAGCCGCAACGTCGGCTCGCGGACGAAGCGCCACGCGGCGTTCGCGGCGGTCGTGAAGTCATGGGCGCGCGTGCCGTCCAGCTCCGTGACGGCGCCGGCCTCATAGCGCCCGTGGATCGATCCGACGACGTTCGCGCGAGCCTCGACGCCGCGGACTTCGAGCCACGAGTGAAGCTCCGCGCGCAGCCGCAGCGCGTCGCGCCTGTCGCCACGGTCGAGGCGGATGAGCGCGTAGATCGCGAGCGTCAGGTCGAAGACGTCCTGGACGAACGCGCGCAGAGTCAACACGTCCTGCTCCTCAGCGATCGCCCAGTAGGCAAGAGCATGCCCGAGGACTTCGAGCGTCGAGTCGTCGTCGAGCTGGATCCCGGACTCGACGCCGAACGTCATCAGCTCTTTCGGCTCGACGTCGGCGAAGAAGAAGTACGTTCGCCGGCCTTCGTACGGCGGAATCGGCATCGCGCCGAGAACGTTAGTGGCGCCACGCGCCTCGACAAACCCGAGGCTCCGATTCTGCGCGCAGATGTCGCGTTTTGGCGGAAATCCCCGGAGTGCGGTCCGCCGACGCGATCGCCTCGGCGGACTCATACACGAAGACGCCGCAGCAGCGTGACGGATGGGTTTACGCACCCCACGCGCGCGGAGTTTCCCTCCGCGGAAGGCCCTTCTTCATCGGATTCGCTTGCCGGCGACCGTGCGTTTCAGAATCGGCCGACGAAATCTGCCGACGCCAAGACGGGAGCCGGACTGCGCAGACCCGACTCCCGCCGACGAATCAGCTATGCGTGAACGGCCGCCCCGGGCGCCACGTACGCGACGTCCTGGGCCTTCTCAAGCGCCTTGAGCAACTCGTCCTGCGTCATCAGGACCGTCGTCTCGAACTTGCGGAACGCACCGCTCGCGCTGATAACGATCGAGATGCTCGCGCCCGTCACATTGTCCGGCGCCTCGATCAGGGCGAAGCCGTCGCCCTCGCCGAACGCGTACCAGAGGCCCTTCAGCTTGCAGCCTGCGTTCTCGAGGACCTGACTGACCGTCTCCGCGCGGTTTTCCGGGCTGTTGATGAGTTCAGCCCAGACCTCAGGCTTGTAGCCAAAGGTGGACATATAGAGGGGCATAACACTCTCCTTCTCTGACCCCGCTCCGTCCCGGCATAAGGCCAAGTCTCCTTGGGGGACGAGACCGGCGCGGCGGGTCTACCGTGTCACTTCTTTCCTGGCCCTTCGGCCCGATCGAGTCGCCGGCGGTTCCGCGCTCTTAAGGTCCGGAGCGTCCGCGGAGCGTGACAGCTTCCGCCTAGTCGCGGAACCGCCTTCGACAGACTCGCCCTGACCCGGCGGGTCTTTCATTCCTTTCCAACGAGTCGGTGCCCAGCTCCCTCCATAGGCATCACCTCCCGCTCTTCGACTTCGCCGGCGGACTCTTCGCCGATCGCGAATGGCTGCTCGGGTGTCCGTTCTCAGACGTCCCGGCGGACACGTTGCGGACGAGCTCGAAGGCCTCTTCGGGGGTCTGGACAGACCCGAGGATGGCGTTCTCAACCCGGAGCAGCGAGAGAGCCAACTGATCCTGGGAGAACTCGAGTACTTTCTCGCGCCGCCCGTGCTCAAGCTGACGCCATGCCTGCAGCAGCTGGCGCAGCTCCGGATCGTCAGGCGTGATCTGGCCCGAGAACTGCCGCCAGGCCTCGAGGTGGTCGCCGCCAGCGCCCGTGTGCAGGAAGAGGCGGCCGGCGAAGGTGCAGACCTCCTCGCTCTGAGCATCATCTAGCTGCTCAAACTGCCGGCGCTTCTGAGCGACTTCGACAGCGCAACCTTGGGCAAGCATTCCGAGCTCGCGCAACCGCTCGTGAGCTTCGGGCAGGCGCTTTGTCCGTTTGGTGTCCGCTGCCTCGAAGCGAGCCTCGTCCAGGTACCGCTGAGCCTTTGCCAGCGCCCTCTCGGCCTCGGCTAGCTCTTCCCGGAGCCGATGCTCGCGCTCATCCTCGGCCTCGAGTCGCGCGAGCGCATCGGCTTGTTCGGCTCTGCCTGGCTCGGGCAGCGCCTCGATCGCCTCTCGGAGGAGCTGCCGTGCCCTGGCTCCCCTGATGTGTCCGGCGAAGACAAGAAGGAGCTGCGCGTCCCGATCGAGGGCTTTGGCGAGCCTTACGAGGGTCTCAGCAGCGGGCTGCTCGACCTCGCCCGCCTCGATCCGGCTGATCTGCGCCGCCGAGAGGCCACTCCGCCGCGCCAGCCCCCGCATGGAGAGGCGCGCGCGCACGCGCGCCTCTTTGGTCACCTCGGCAAGCGTCTGCTCCTGTTCTTGCATCGCGGCCCAAGTTTAGCCGGTTGTGTACCTTCGGTCAAATGCTACTGTTTGCCTCCGATGCGATCAGTCCGTGTTACTTAAAGCAACGGTTCCGCTCGGGCTACCGGGCTTTCGAGGCAGTGTGGCGTGCCAAAAATCGGACCGTTGCGTCCCTCAGAGTTTTCTGATATTCGCGCGTGCGCGCGTCAAACAAACTTAGGACGTCACGGAGCAGTCGGATGGAACCGAGCCGGAGTCCGCCGACCGAACTGAAGCAGAGCCACACCGTGCCCGAATCCAACGCGACGATATAAGCCGCTACCACTCCCGAATCGACGCTCACGAACTGACCCCGGCCTTCCTCCGCCTCGCTGAACGCTCTACCGAACTGACCGAGCTCACGGTCGCGCTCCAGGAGTGTCGCCGCTGTCTCGATCGTCATGTCAGATCGCAACAGTCACCTGCGCTCTCACCGGCGGCGCACGCCGCCGCGGCTTCTCGGGCTCGCTCTGTGCAGGCCGTTCGCTGCGTCCGGCCGAATGTCATCGTCCGAGAGTGTCGCCCACGCGGTCGCCACGCCACCGAGGGTGAACGCGATGCAGCGCAGGCAACATTATGGGTGCATGCCTTTGACGCTCCGACCCCTCGGCCCGGGCGCCGAGTCGGTCGGGACGAACGTCGTGGGTGTGGTCGGCGCTCGCGGCTGTCGGCGTCAACGCAGCGTCGAACACGAAGGTCCAGGGCGACGCGCGCAACTTCAGCAGCGTCCGCCCAATCTCGTCCATGCATACGATCGAGAACGGTGCGCGGCGGCGACGGGAACGACGGAGGGCGAGGCGAGATGCCCGGCGCCCCGCTCCGGCCGGCGCCTGCGCTGAGCACCAACTCCTGTCGGCTCTGTCCCCATCCAAGCGCGCACCACTTTTTTCCTTCGAGACGGCGCCGCATGAGTTCGCGAATCGGAGGGGTCGCGAGACGCGCCTCTTAACCATCGACCCGCCAGCGCTGGGACGACGCGGTGAAGGCTGGGTCGTCCTGCAGTCGATCGTCATCGCCGCGGCCGCCGCCTGCGCCGTCGTCGGACCCGGCTGGCCCCAGGCGGGCGAACCTTGGCTCCGACTCGCGGGCTTCGTGCTGGAAGCGGCCGGCGTAGGGATGTTCATCGTGAGCAGGATCACCCTCGGATCGTCGTTCACCCCACTCCCGCGACCACGTGACCGTTCGACGCTTCGAAGGACAGGAATCTATGCGTGTGCCCGTCACCCGGTCTACGGCGGACTGCTCGTCGGTGGTCTCGGACTGTCGCTTCATCGCTCGCCGCTCGTTCTTGCGCCGACGGCGGTTCTTGCATTGGTCTTCTGGCTCAAGTCGATCCGCGAGGAGGCCTGGCTTGCCGAGCGTTACCCGGACTACCCCGCGTACCGGCGAGCGACGCCACGCCGCTTCATCCCCTGGATCATCTAGTAGTCACTCCGACAGGGCGTTCCACCACCGGAGGCAGCGGTGGCTCCCGTGAGAGGCGAGCTGTGCGTGCGGCTTGACGGCGCCAGCTCAGCTGACTCCGCGGAGGTCGGCGCTCGTCGGGGACGCTATTCGTGCCTACCCGAGACGACGCACGGACCGTTATGGAAGCGTGCGACCATTCGAGGTTGGGGGCTGAACGCCGCGACCGCTTCGGAGACCGTTCTGCCGTCGGTGCGCCGCGTACAGACGAGCCCGACAGCGTCAAGTTGGGTGATTACGCCAACTCGGATGACGGTGCTCGCGGCGTGGCAGCAGAAAGACGCACGGTCCAAGCCGGTTCACGTTGCCCCAATAGGCATCACTGCAACCACACACGTGCCACACAGGCTGTGCCGGGTGCTAGCCGGTCGTAGCCGATCACAGCCGGTTCGCGACTCGCAGAAACGCCTGCTCTGGCCGGTGATTCCGGGTCGTAGCCGACTGTAGCCGGGTGCGCCGTACCGGCCTGTCACGCCGGAGGTCGCGGGTTCGAGTCCCGTCGCTCCCGTAAAAGTCCTGCAAATCAGCATATGTATTTGACATAACGACCGCCGGGTTCTCTGCATCCCGCGGAGATCCCGCGCCAGGAATAGCCGGTGCACGCGGGTCAGAGCCGGTAATCCCCGCATGCCCGGCCGGATAGGCCGGAGGTCGTCTCACGCGAGAACGCGCCGCAAACCCGAGTGTCCGTCCCTAAACGACGGCATCTACGGGCTCAGCCGAAACGGCGGGTACTCGTCCGTGATCAGGATGAACGCGTACCCGCCGACGCGGTTGGTCCAGCGGAAGACGCCGAGAACGAAGTCGAAGAGGCCGCGCGGGTAGCGGCCGGTGAAGAGGATCGCGAACCAGGCGATCACAACTGACACGACCGCCGCGATCCAGAGGAAGACGAGCAGGATGTAGTGGGGGATCGCCAGCAGCCACTTCACGAGCGGCAGCCAGCGGTTCAGCCCGTTCTTCGCGTCGGGGTATGGGAAGTCGAGCGCAACCGCCTGCCGCTCGTCGGTGGACGGGTAGCGGTCGTCCATCAGCGCGAGGTAGACGCCGATCCGGTTCGAGAACCTGGCCAGCTCGAGGTTCCAGTCGAACCACCAGCGAGGGTACTTCTGCCGGAACACGATCATCAGGAGCGGCGCCAGGAACAGCAGACCGCCCGTTCCGCCCGCGACGCTCCAGCCCTGCTGGCCTGCCGCGTAGGTGCCTTCATGACCGCCGATGCTCCCGGCGACGATCAGGATCGGGATCGCGACGAACAGCCTGAACGCGGTGGTCAGGCGGTTGAGGCCGCGGTCCGGGTACTCGACCGAGAACCGAACCGGGTACTCCGGCTCGCTCGAAAGATTCCTCGGCTCCATCGCTGCTCCACCTCCAGTCGCTCGTTGCTCCCGGCCCCGAGGCCGGGTTTCAGGCGTGAACGTAAACGACCAAGGCGTCGCTGTCCTCGTAAGCTCTGCTCGTGAGTAGGGCCCTCCATCTCGTGTTGCGCGTTCTCGGGATCGGTGCGCTCGTCGCCGGCGGGCTCGCGGTTGCGGTCCTGGTGGTTGCGGCTGTCGTCCTGCTCGGGCCGCTTATCTTCTGGATCGGCTGGAACGTGCTCGACTTCGCGCACGCGGTCGGCTTGCCCGAGCTCGGCTTCTGGGGGATCGTGCTGGCGACGCTCTTTCTCGTGATCGGCTGGCTCGGCAAGGTCGTGATCACCGGGATCGTCTTCCTCGTCAACCCGGACTGGTTCGCGAACGGCCACGCCCGGGTGCACTGGCCCGAGCCGACGTTCCGAAACTTCGTGGCCGTCGCGTTGCTCGCCCTGCTCGCGGCCCGACCCCACGCACACGCTCAGCACGGCAAACGCCGCGAAGCGCGCTGAGAGGTCACGCCGCTCTCAGGTGAAGGTCACCTTTCCGCCGGCTGCCTTCTCGTAAGCGGGGCGCGCCGCAGGGCTGTAGCTGCCAGAGTGGCTGTTGGGTGGTCTGGACGGTCAGAGCCCAGACGAATCACTGGAAGGACACGCGCACGCGCGGTCATTCGAGAATCTAGTCACGAGCCCTCGCGCGCATGTAACAGAAGACACAGCGGCTACGGTACGGAGAAGAAGCGGCTCATACGCAGGGACGAGTTGCTCATGCGGCCGCGGCTTAGCTCGGCTGCTGCTTGGTGAGGAGCGCGCGGATCTGCTTGGTGAGGTCGGCGACCTGCTCGGTCAGTTCCTTGTCCTGCTGGGTGAGGTCGGTGTTCGACTGGAGCAGCTCGAGGATCTTGTCGGTTTCCGTCTTCGCCGCTCGCTCGAGCCGGCTGTGGCCCTTCTCGATTCGGTCGGAGTGCATCTTGTCGCGGTCGGCCTGGCGTGTCTGCGCGAGCAGGATCAGCGGTGCTGCGTAGGCAGCCTGGAGTGAGAAGAGAAGGTTCAGGGCGATAAAGGGATAGACGTCCCACGCAAACCCAAGATGCAGCTGAGTCGAGTTCAGCACCACCCAGGCGAGAACGGCAACGGTCTGCCCGACGATGTATTGGGGCGTGCCGAAGAACCTCGCCGCCTTTTCCGCCAGACGCCCGAACGCGTCGTTGCCGAACGCACCGCGCAGCTCCGCACGACGATGCTCCAACTCGCTCGCGGCGGCTTCGGCTACACGGCCCGTGGATGCCACAGACGACGTGTTCTCGTCCTTGCAGCCCGTTCCTCCGGGCCACTAGGCCGGACAGCTCGGCGGCGACGGGACCGCCGAATCCGTCTTCAGAACTCTCCTGTACCCGACGACGTCAGATCACGACTGGAAGCCGCCGAGCGCGAGCGCAAGCGCCAATCCCACGCCGCCGAGCGAGCCGCCAAGCAGGGCCCTCTCCCGAGCTGGTCGAGCGCATCCCCACAGCTGGCGAGGCGAAGAAGAAGTGCGTTCGTTCATCGCTCGGGCGAGCGAAAAGCAGGTGCGTACACGGCGTCGACGTCGGTTTGCCGGCCGGAGCGCTCATGGCTGCGTCACCTCGAGATGGCGGTCAATGCCTAGCCGCTTAGTGGGACGCCGAACGCTGCGTACATGGCGTAGAAGGCCCACACGCCGAGGCCGAACATCGCCGTTATGACGGCGGCTGAGGTCAGGCCGGCCCGCCATGCACGGCCGGGAATCCTGGTCACCAGCCAGGCGCCGAGCAGCGAGATCGCGCCGATTGCCGGGACGTAGAACCGGACCACCTGCACGGTGACCGAGGTCGGATCGGCGGTCCATGTGTACGCGGAGTACAGCCCCCAGATCGCGAACCACGACGCGGCCACAGCGAGGCCGACCGCTAGATCGCGACGAGCCACCGCGCCGGTCTGGCCGCCGACCCGGCGCAGCACCTGCCACCGTACGATGATCCATGCCAGCGCTATCAATCCGAAGACCAGCATCGGCATGGCCTGCATCAGGTGGGCCGGCATGATCCGGAGATTCGGCTCGATCGCGCCGAGGCTGAACTTGACCTCGCCGGGCTGGTATCCGGTTGTCAACGGGCTGCCGTAGACGAGGTCATCGAAGATGGCCACGCCCGCGCCGAACACGGCCACGGACGCAAGCCACCAGCACAGTGTGCGGAGGGGCAACCTCGCAGCTCGCAGCCGCCACGCCACGATCACGGCCACGACGGCGCAGCCGAGGATCACGATATTGGTGTAGCGGACGAAAGTCGCGATCTCGATCGCTGCGAACCCGGCGAGCCCGGCCCAGGTGCGCCGCCGGGAACTGGCCTCGGTTGCCAACACCGCCCACAGCAACGCGCCGGAGCCCGCCGCGATCAGCGAGGCGTCGGTGAACGTTGGCATGTAGTCGCGCCAGGCGAACGCCAACGCGGCTCCGGATGAGGAGTACAGGCCCGCCGCTGCTGGGCCGCCGAAGCGCCCGAGCCAGCGCCGGGCGCCGATGAACAGCCCCAGGCAGGCCAGCGCCCCGTAGAAAAGCGGCGCCCACCGGATGATCCCGAGCGCCTGGAATGGCGCCGCCAGGAACGGATAGCCGGGATCCTTCTCGCTGATATACCGCCCGTCGCTCAGCTCAACCCACTGGTTCGGGGGGGCGGCCGGGTTGTCGCCCAGCTTCCTTGCCAGGGTTTCTGCCTGAGCGGTTGACATCGTCAGGAAATGCCCTTCGGTCATCGCCACAATCGATGCGCGGTAGGCGCCGTCATCGGGTTCTGCGCTCTGAGGCGCGACCGACAGGACCACGACGCACAGCGCCGCGAACGCGGCAGCGGCGAGCGCCGCTTCCACCCATACCAGGCGGATGCCGCGTCTCGCGTCCGGCACGGCCCGGTCGGCGCGGCCCCGCAGCGCCACCTTGTCGCGGCTAGCGCTGGCCAGGTTCATGTTTGTAGTTCTACGCCTGGGCGGATGACATCAGCGCTACCCGCGATGTCGGACGGATGTCATGTTGACCGGTGCATACTTCGGCGGATGCGGGTGTTGGTGGTCGAGGACCATGCGACCCTTGCCGGCCGGATCGCTCAGGGGCTGCGTCAGGCTGGGATGGCAGTGGATGCCGTGTACGACGGCGCGGCGGCGCTGGGGGCCGCCGCGAAGACGGCCTATGAGGTGATCGTGCTCGACCGCGACCTGCCGATCGTGCACGGTGACCAGGTGTGCCGGACGCTGGCCGGCTCCGGCCCGCGGATCCTCATGCTCACCGCCGCCGCCCAGGTCGAGGACCGGGTCGACGGGCTGGAGCTGGGCGCGGACGACTACCTCGGCAAGCCGTTCGCGTTCGCCGAGCTCGTCGCCCGCGTCCGGGCGCTCTCGCGCCGGGCACCGTCCACGCCGCCGGTCCTGCGCCGAGGCGAGCTCACCGTCGACCGCGCCCGGCACCGCGCCAGCCGCGGCTCCCGCCCACTGTCCCTGACGCGCAAGGAATTCGGGGTTCTGGAGACCCTGCTCGCCGCCGACGGCGCCCTCGTCAGTGCGGAAGAACTGCTCGAGCGCGTGTGGGACGCCGACGTCGACCCGTTCAGCAACATCGTCTCGGTGACGATGACCCGGCTACGGCGCAAGCTCGGAGACCCGCCGCTGATCGAAACCGTGGTCGGGAAGGGATACCGCATGTGAGCCGCCGCCCGCGGCTGACCGTCCGCGCCCGGCTGACCCTGCTCTACACCGGCCTCTTCGCCGTGTGCGGAGCGATCGTCGTGGCAGTCAGCTACACCCTGGTGGCGCGGCTGGAGCCGCAGGGGCAGAGCCAACAGGCTCCGGCCAGCTTCCTGGCTCGATGCCGGTCCGAGCAACTGAGTGGCCATCCCAACGACCGCGTCCTTGCCAAGTGCAACGCGTACTTCCAGCTTCAGGGCGCGCAGCACCAGCGCGACCTGACGCTCTCCCATCTCCTGCAGTACTCGCTAATCACGCTCGCGGTGGTCATCGCCCTCGCCGCGATCCTCGGCTGGATCGTCGCCGGGCGAGCGCTGCACCCCGTACACAGGATCACCGCGGCCGCGCGCGCCGCCTCGGAACACGACCTGTCAGCGCGGGTCGCATTGCGCGGGTCCCCGCGACGAACTCCACGAACTGGCGGAGACCTTCGACGAGATGCTCGACCGGCTCCAGGCCGCGTTCGAGGGCCAGCAGCGGTTCATCGCCAACGCGTCCCATGAACTGCGCACGCCGCTCGCGGTCATGCAGGCGACCGTCGACGTCGTGCTGGACGATCCCGCCAGCACGCCCGCCGACCTGCGCGATATGGCGACCGACATCCGCGCCGCGGTCGATCACGCCGAGCACCTCATCGGCGCGCTGCTGATCCTCGCGCGCAACGAGCGCGGGCTCACCGTCCACGAGGAGGTCGACCTGGCCACGGTCGCCGGAGACGTCCTCGACACCGCCGACCCGGGCGACCTGCGGGTGCACGCCACGCTCGAGCCCGCCGTCATCTCGGGCGACTCGGTGCTGGCCGAACGCCTCGTCGCGAACCTGGTCGACAACGCGGCCCGCTACAACGCCGCCTCCGGTGACATCTGGATCAGCACCCGCACCGCGGCGGGCAGCAGCGAGCTGACCGTGGCCAATACCGGCCCGGTCATCAGCCCGGCGAATGCCGACCGCATCTTCCAGCCGTTCCAGCGGCTCAACGACCGCACCTCCCATGACGGCTCCGGACTCGGCCTGACCATCGTCGCCTCTATCGCCGCGATCCACGGCGGCACCGCCACCGCCGACCCGCGCAAAGACGGCGGCCTATCCGTCACGGTCACGATCCCCTCAGTCGCCGCGACGGCGCAGGAGCACACGCAGACCTAGCCGCGTCTGTAGAGACAACAAATCATGGAGCACTTATGGAGCCCCGTGGTTGCAACGGGTGGCAATCAGCGGCAAATCGACCGGCCTCGAAATCGCAGAAACAAGCGAAATCCGTTGCGACCGGCTGACACCGGTTGCGTGCGGCGTTCCATGGTAAGGAGGGGGTCGACGGTTCGAGCCCGTCAGAGGGCTTCGCGGTTTCT
>Ga0307305_10000246_pt1 | contig 17951 bp, 10 predicted proteins | sample ER_DNA_186_FD_194512 | JGI IMG/M metagenome (GOLD analysis project Ga0307305, IMG submission 194512) | Bulk soil microbial communities from the East River watershed near Crested Butte, Colorado, United States - ER_DNA_186 | ecosystem: Environmental > Terrestrial > Soil > Floodplain | place... | reverse complement strand
CCGATCATGTCGAAATAGAGCTCGACCGACATGACCTCGTCCGACTCGCTCGTGGCGATGTCGATGTACTGGCCCTCGCACAGGGCGACGCAGGTCTCGTCGTAGAGCCGCATGAGACGAAGGACCTTGCTGTCGGAGAAGCCGAGATCGGACAGCCGATGAAGGGCGACCCGACTGAGGCTGAAGAGCATGTCGCCGGCATTGATCGCCTGGGCGACGCCGTGGAGCGCCCAGAGTGTGGGCCGATGACGCCGTTCGCGGTCGCCGTCCTCGATGTCGTCGTGGACGAGACTGAAGTTGTGGCCCAGCTCCACCGCCGCGGCTCCCGGTAGCGCCGCCGCGTGGTCGCCGGCGATCGACGCGTAGGCGAGCAGACCGAGGAGCGGGCGCATCCGTTTTCCGCTTGGCGCGCCGCTGCCGTCGAGGCCGAGGTGGTAGCGGATCATTTCGTACGCGCCGGCGGTCGAGTCGTCATGATCGCCGACGAGCCGAAGGATCTCCGACTCAGTGTCGGCAATGAGCGTCTCGAGGTCGAATTCGTGCGACACGGTTGCCATCTCGGCGCCAGTGTAGCGGGATCCGGGCAAACGTGCGAGCCACCGGTAGCCTGTTCGCTAGGGTTGCCGACCGGTCCTGCCACGTGCCGCCGCGTCCGAGTCATGAGGTGGCGAGCAGAGGCGCCGGTTCGGGGGACGCATCCGCACCGGCGCCTGTCGGTTCTTTCGCTTTTTGCGGGCGATCGGATCACGCGCCGTCGCCGAGCGAGAAATCCCCGGTTTGCCGCCGCGGGATGCTACCGTGCAAGCGTGCCGATCCCGCGCCGCTATACGACGGACGCCATCGTCCTGTCCCGCTTCGATTTCGGTGAGGCGGACCGGATCCTGACGCTCATCACCCCCGGCGGCGGCAAGCTCAAGGCGATCGCCAAGGGCATCCGCCGGCCGACGTCGCGGCTCGGTGGCAGCCTCGAGCCGTTTGCCGAGCTCCAGGTCTCGCTCGCCCGGGGCCGGACCTTCGAGGTCGTGACCCAGGTCAGTGTGGGTCACGCCTGGTTGCGGCTTCGCGATTCGCTCGAGGGCGCGGCAACGGCCTGGTACCTCGCCGAGCTGGCCGACCGATCCCTCGAGGAGCAGACACCGGCCGAACCTCTCTACGGCCTGCTCCGGCGGGCGTATGAGCTGCTGGACGCCGGGATGGCGGCGGGCCGCGTCGCCCGCTGGTACGAGATGCACCTCGCCGACGAGCTGGGTGTCCGGCCGGAGGTCGATCGCTGCGCCGAATGTGACCGGATGCTCGAGCCCGATGGCCGGTTCCGATGGGTGCCGCAGCTCGGCGGCGTGATCTGCGACCGCTGCCCTGGGCCGTCGTACGACCGATCCGGGCTGTCCCTCGAGGCCCTCAAGCTGCTCAAGGCCTATCAGCGGCTCGATGTCGCAGGGATCGCGTCGCTGCGGGTCGCCGCCACTACGGAGCGCGAGGTAGAGGCGGGCCTTCGTGAGTTCATCGGTCACGCCCTCGAGCGCAACGCCAAGTCGCTGGCTTTTCTCGACGAGGTCCGGGCGGGCGTTTCGTGAGGCCGGGCGCGCCTGATTCGGGGCGCGTCGGCCGCTCGCATCGGCGATGGGGGCGTTTACGCGCATTGGCCACCGCCCTCCTCGTCGCCGGGATCGCGGCGGCGCTCGCACGGGCCGGCGGCCGGGCGCTCATCGCCCGGTCCGAACGCCGTCTGAACCCGGTCGGCAGCACGCCACAGTATCGGCCGTCCGATCGGGCGCGCGAGATCCATGCCCGCTCTACCGTCGTCGACCTCCACGCCGATTCGCTCCTCTGGGGTCGCGATCTGCTCAAGCGAGGCACCCGCGGCCACGTCGACGTTCCGCGGCTGGTCGAGGGCGGAGTAGCCATTCAGGTCTTCGCCGTGACGACGAAGGTGCCGCGCAACCTGAACATCGTGCGGAATGACGATCGGACGGACGACATCCTGCTCGTCGCGATCGGTCGGGGTTGGCCACGGGCAACGTGGCGGAGCCTGCTCGCCCGGGCGGAACACCAGGCCCGCCGGCTCCAGGGGTTCGCGGACCGATCCGGCGGGCGCCTGACAGTGATCCGAAGCCGGACTGATCTCGAGGCGTTTCTCGCTCGCCGTGCGGCCGACCCGGGGATCGTCGGTGGTCTCCTTGCGATCGAGGGTGCCCACGCGGTCGACGGAGACCCGGCCAACGTCGACCGCCTCTCGGCGGCCGGCTATCGAATGGTCGCGCCGACGCATTTCTTCGACAATCCCTTCGCCGGCTCCGCTCACGGCGTCGAGCAGGGCGGGCTGACGCCGCTCGGGCGCGAGCTGATCGGTCGTCTGGATGGTGCGTCGATCATCGTCGATCTCGCCCACGCCTCCGCCCGGACGATCGACGATGTGCTGGCAATCGCGACACGGCCGGTCGTCGCCTCCCACACCGGCGTTCGCGGCACGGCCGACAATGCCCGAAACCTGTCCGACGACCAGCTCCGCGGGATCGCCGCAACGGGCGGCATGGTCGGAATCGGCTTCTGGCCGACGGCGACCGGTGGCGAGGACGTCTCCTCGATCGGGCGCGCGATCGCTTATGCAGCCGGCGTCATCGGCGTGGAGCACGTCGGTCTCGGCTCCGACTTTGATGGCGCTGTGCCGGTCCCGTTCGATGCGAGCGGGCTCGCCCTCGTGACCGAGTCTCTGCTGGCCCACGGCTTCGACGAGGCAGCGATCGGCCAAATCATGGGCGGCAATGCGATCGACCTGCTGAGGCGATGCCTGCCGGCGGGGTAGTTGCCTACCGCTCTCGGGTCGTTACATCGTCGGTCGTCAAGGTTGTCCGTGCGAGAATGGGCGCCCAAGTCCCGACGACGCCCGTCGGGCTCAAGCCCGCGACCGTCCATGCCAGGCCGGCGCGCCCAAGGAGCCCCTCGTGACCGACACCCCCACCGCCACGGATCCGAGTGATGTCGCGCCTGCCGTCGCCAGCCTCGAGACGATCGTGTCGCTCGCGAAGCGGCGCGGTTTCGTCTTCCCGTCATCCGAGATCTACGGCGGGATCAACGCCGTCTGGGACTACGGTCCGCTCGGCGTCGAGCTGAAGAACAACGTCAAGCGGGCCTGGTGGCGTGCGATGGTCCAGGAGCGCGAAGACATCGTCGGGCTCGACGCCGGCATCCTCATGCACCCGAAGGTCTGGGTGACGTCCGGTCACGTCGGCTCGTTCAGCGATCCGCTCGTCGAGTGCGGAACCTGCCATCGCCGCTACCGGCTGGACGAGTTGCCTGGTGCGGAGACCCTGACGGCGACGGACCTCCTCGATCCGACGGTCATCGAGCGCTTCGGCCTGATCTGCCCGAATGACGGCGGCCCGCTCTCGCCGCCCCGTCGCTTCAACCTCATGTTCCAGACCTGGATGGGCCCGGTCCAGGATGAATCGTCGATCGTCTACCTCCGGCCGGAGACGGCCCAGGGTTCATATGTCAACTTCAAGAACGTCCAGCAGAGCTCGCGCAAGAAGATCCCGTTCGGGATCGCCCAGGTCGGGAAGTCGTTCCGCAACGAGATCTCGCCGGGCAACTTCGTCTTCCGGATGCGCGAGTTCGAGCAGATGGAGATGCAGTACTTCGTCCGCCCCGACGAGGCCGCCCGGATCTTCGAGGAGTGGTTGCCGCGGCGTTGGGACTGGTATACCCGCTATGGCGTGACCCCGTCGCGGCTTCGTTTCCGCGAGCATGCGCCGGACGAGCTGGCCCACTACGCGAAGAAGGCCGTCGACGTCGAATACCGCTTCCCGTTCGGCTGGAAGGAGCTCGAGGGGATCCACAACCGTGGCGATTTCGACCTGTCGCGCCACGCCGAGGCGTCCGGTGAGAACCTCGAGTATTTCGATCCTGCGACCGAGGAGCACTTCATCCCGTTCATCGTCGAGACGGCCGGCGGGCCGGACCGGGCCGCGTTCACGTTCCTCATCGATGCCTATCGCGAGGAGGAGGTTCGCGGCGAGAAGCGGGTCGTGCTCGGGCTGAACCCGGACCTCGCCCCGTACAAGGTCGCGGTCCTGCCGCTGCTCAAGAAGCGGCCCGAGATCGTCGAGCTCTGCCACCGCCTGCGAGCCGACCTGGCGCTCGACACGATGGCCGTTTACGACGATACCGCCGCGATCGGCAAGCTCTACCGCCGCCAGGACGAGATCGGGACGCCGTGGTGCGTCACGGTGGACGTCGAGTCGCTGGAGGATGGCGCCGTGACGGTTCGCGACCGCGACTCGATGACCCAGGAGCGGGTTCCGGTCGAAGGCGTCAAGCGGCTCATCATCGATCGGTTGGCCGCGGCCCGGGCCGGCTGACGTCCCGTGGCTGACGGCTGACGGCCCGGAATCGCCGTCGATGGCGGGTGCCCCTCCGTATGACGCCATAGTCATCGGTCTCGGCGCGCACGGGTGCGCGACGGCGCTCGCGCTCGCCAGGCGCGGTCTGCGCGTCCTCGGGATCGAGGCGGGAAAGCGCGGCCACGAGCTCGGGTCGTCCGGTGGCCATTCGCGGATGATCCGCCGCGCCTATTTCGAGGATCCCGGCTACCTGCCCCTGCTGTCGGCAGCGTGGTCGGCCTGGGAGTCGCTCGCTGCGGCCACGGGCGAGGAATTCATCGAGGTGACCGGCGGGCTCTACGCGGGACCAGGCGACAGCGACGTCTTTAGGGGCTCCGTCGCGAGCGCCCGCGCGCAGGGGCTGGCCCACGAGGTCCTCGACGCTGCCGAGATCCGCCGCCGCTGGCCGGTCTTCACGGTCGACGACGAGGTCGCCGGGCTGTACGACCCGGGCGCCGGGATGATCCGCCCGCATCGGGCGATCGAGGCCCAGCTCCGGCTCGCCGAGGCAGCCGGCGCCGAGCTTCGCTTCTCCGAGCGGGCGATCGGCTGGCGGCCGGGACCGGGTGGGGGTGCCGGCGGGATAGAGGTCGAGACGGGCGCCGGCTTTGTTCGGGCCGATCACCTCGTCATCGCCGCAGGCGCCTGGACCGGACGGTTCGTTCCGGACCTCGTGCTGCCGCTCGAAGTCGAGCGCCTGCCGGTTCTCTGGTTCGAGCCGACGATCGACCCAACCGAGCTCCGGTCGGGGCGGCTTCCGGTCTGGCTGATCGACACGCCCGACGACGGCACGTTCTATGGCTTCCCGTACGATCCAGCGGTCGGGCTCAAGGTGTCGCGACATCATTCCGGCGAGCCGTGCGACCCCGACTCGGTCGACCGATCGATCCGCCCCGCCGACGTCGAGCGCGTTCGGGCCTTCAGCCGGCGCAACATGCCCGCGGCCGACGGCCCTCTCCGGACCTCGACCGTCTGCCTCTACACCAACACCCCGGACTTCCATTTCGTCATCGACGTCCATCCGACCGTTCCGGGCGTGGCGTTCGCGTCCGCCTGCTCGGGCCACGGCTTCAAGTTCGCACCGGTCATCGGCGAGATTCTAGCCAATCTCGCCCTGACCGGCTCGACCGCCCACTCGATCGACCAGTTCCGCGCCTCGAGGTTCTCGAGATCGATCGGGTAAGGGGCAGATGACTCGCCGCGTTTACTGGTCCGCGTTGGCCTCGGCGGCGTCGATCGCGGCCGCGATGTCGGCCGCGGCCATGCCGCGAGGCTCCTTGCCCTTCGGCCAGTAGAGCTCCTTGTGGATCTGGTCCTCGGGATAGCCGCGGCCGAGCAGCGTCTCCTCGGCCGAGACGATCATGTCCGGGTTGCCGCAGATGTAGGCGATCGAATCGGCCGGCGTCAATCCCAGCTCGTCGAGAACGGGACCCAGGATCATCTCCACCCGGCCCGTCCGCCCGGTCCAGTCGGCGTTGGCCGGATCGGCCGGGCGTGAGACAGTCGGCACGTACGTGATCGGGAATTCGCGGGATCGCTCCCAGCCCTCCACGAGGTCGCGGTAGCCCAGCTCGTGCGCATACGAGACGCCATTCAGGAACACGACGCGCCGCGCGAGGCCGTCGTGCTGCAACTGGCGGATCATCGACACGAACGGCGCATTGCCGGTCCCCGACGAGATGAAGATGTGCATCCGGTCGTCCTCGGGCAGCAGCATGAACTTGCCCTTCGGCCCGATCATCCGCATCCCGTGGCCGATCGGCAGCCGCCAGAGGAACGGCGTGAACGTCCCGCCCTGCACCAGCCGGACGTAGAACTCGTAGCCGTCCGAGCCCGCCCGGACCGGCGCGGACGCGACGGAATAGGGCCGCTGGACGAGCTTGCCGTCGACGAAGACCCCGATCGTCATGTACTGGCCCGGCTCGAACGGGGTCGGGTCGCCGTCGAAACGGACCCAGAAGTAGGCCAGCGACTCCGTTTCGTCGACGCGACGAACGAGGCGTGCGTTGTATTGCGGGGCGTCGGCTTCGATGACGCGCGGGCCGGCAACGAGGTCGGTCATCGCTGGGATCGCGGCCTCCGGGCGGAGTGGTCGTGCCGATGGTAACCGCCTCACCGACGATCGCGCCCATGATCCGCCGCGCATCGGTCGAGTCGATCGGCGGAGTGGCCGGCCTGGGAGCCCGCCGACACCGTCTCGCAACCGCGATCGTGCCCGAACCGCGGGTACAATCGTGTCTGCTCACCAGATCCCGTCGCGTCGCTCGAGGGCGGCGCCGCCCCCGAAGGAGCCCCGGACGATGGCCACCACCTCTCCCGTGACGGATCGCGCGCACAAGGCTGGCAAGCGCTACATCTACGCATGGGGTGGCGGCACGGCCGAAGGCGACGGCGGCATGAAGGATCTCCTCGGCGGCAAGGGTGCGGGCCTCGCCGAGATGACGAAGGCCGGCCTCCCGACGCCGCCCGGCTTCACGATCACGACGGCCGCCTGCAACGACTATTTCGCAGCAGGCGAGACGCTCCCGGACGGGCTATGGGACGACGTCCTCGAGGCGATGCACGAGGTGGAGGAGCGCTCCGACAAGGGCTTCGGCGACCCGAAGAACCCGCTCCTCGTCAGCGTCCGCTCCGGCGCCAAGTTCTCGATGCCCGGGATGATGGACACCGTCCTCAACCTCGGGCTCAACGAGGAGACCCTTCACGGCCTGATCGCGCTCACCGGCAACGAGCGCTTCGGCTGGGACGCGTATCGCCGCTTCATCGCGATGTTCGGGCGGATCGTCATGGGTGTCGACGCCAAGCGCTTCGACGAGCCGCTCGAGGCGATGAAGAAGGCTCGCAGCGCGGCTGCCGACACGGACCTGAAGGCCGACGACCTGCGCGAGCTCGTCGACGACTACAAGAAGATCGTCAGGGCCGAAACCGGCCGCGACTTCCCGACCGACCCGTACGAGCAGCTCGATCTCGCCATCAAGGCCGTCTTCGCCTCGTGGTTCGGCCGGCGGGCCCGCGACTACCGCGAGAGCCAGAAGATCGCCCACGACCTCGGGACGGCGGTCAACGTCGTGACGATGGTCTTCGGCAACATGGGCGACGACTCGGGCACGGGCGTCGCCTTCACCCGCGACCCGAACACCGGCGAGCCGACCCTTTACGGCGAGTACCTCACGAACGCCCAGGGCGAGGACGTCGTCGCCGGCGTCCGGACGGCGCCGAAGATCGCCCAGATGGAAACCGAGATGCCGGAGGTCTACGCCGAGTTCAAGCGGATCGGCCAGCAGCTCGAGCGCCACTATCGTGACGTCCAGGACCTCGAGTTCACGATCGAGCGGGGCAAGCTGTACATGCTCCAGACCCGCTCGGCGAAGCGGACGGCCGCGGCCGCTGTGAAGATCGCCATCGACATGGTCAGCGAGGGCGTCATCACCAAGCAGGAGGCGATCGGGCGGATCGAGCCTGCCCAGGTCGACCAGCTCCTCCGCGCCCAGTTCGAGCCGAAGGCACGACAGGCCGCGACGCGCATCGCCAAGGGGCTCAATGCATCTCCCGGCGCAGCTGTCGGCCAGGCCGTGTTCACTGCCGACGATGCCGTGGTGTGGGCCGGTCGCGGCGAGAAGGTCGTCCTCATCCGCGAGGAGACCGCGCCGGACGACTTCCACGGCATGGCCGTCGCCCAGGGCATCCTCACGGCCCGCGGCGGCGCGACGTCGCACGCTGCTGTCGTCGCCCGCCAGATCGGCAAGCCGTGTGTCGCCGGCTCCGCTGAGCTCCACGTCGACGAAGATGGCAAGGTCGCCCGCTCCAACGTCTCGGGCCTCGAGATCAAGGAAGGCGACTGGGTCAGCCTCGACGGCTCGACAGGCGAGATCTTCGTCGGTGCGCTGCCGACGGTCGAGGCCCGCTTCGAGGACCAGCCCGAGCTCCAGACGATCCTCGGCTGGGCCGACGAGTTCCGCCGCATGGGCGTCTGGACGAACGCCGACAAGCCGGAGGAAGCGGCCCAGGCCCGGAGCTACGGCGCCCAGGGGATCGGCCTCTGCCGGACCGAGCACATGTTCCGGGAGGGCGAACGCCTCGAGATCGTCCGCGGCGCGATCCTCATCGCCAACCTCGCGACAAGGCTCAAGACGCGCCGCGACATGGGCGAGAACCTGACCGCCGACGAGACCGCGACCGTGGCCCAGTTCGATGCCGCGATGGGCAAGCTGGAGGCCCTCCAGCAGGGCGACTTCGAGGGGATCTTCCGGGCGATGGACGGCCTGCCGGTCGTGATCCGGCTCATCGATCCGCCGCTCCACGAGTTCCTGCCGAACCTCGAGGAGCAGCTCGTCAAAGTGACTCGGGCCGGCGACGCCGCCACGGCCGAGGACAAGGAGCTCCTCGCGACGATCCAGTCGATGCACGAGCAGAATCCGATGCTCGGGCTGCGCGGCTGTCGCCTCGGCCTGATGATCCCGGACTTCGTCAAGGTCCAGACGCGGGCGATCCTCAACGCCCAGATCGCGGTCAAGAAGGCCGGCGGCAACCCGAAGGCCAAGATCATGATCCCGCTCGTCGGCCACGTGAACGAGCTGGTCGCGACAAAGGCTCTCCTCGAGGGCGAGGCGAAGGCCGTCGAGGCCAAGGCGGGACTCGACGTGGAATACGTCTTCGGGACGATGATCGAGGTGCCACGTGGCGCCCTGACCGCGGACGAGATCGCCAAGCACGCCACGTTCTTCAGCTTCGGCACGAACGACCTGACCCAGATGACGTTCGGCTACAGCCGGGATGACGCCGAGGGTGGCTTCCTCCTTCGTTACGTCGAGGGCGTCATGCTGCCGGGCGAGAACCAGCCGTTCCCGATCCTGCCGGTCAACCCGTTCCAGACGCTCGACGACGCGGTCGCCGGGCTGATGAAGACGGCCGTCGAGAAGGGCCGTGCGACGCGACCCGACATCGAGCTCGGGATCTGCGGCGAGCACGGCGGCGACCCGGAGTCGATCTGGAAATGCGAGGCGATCGGGCTCGACTACGTGTCGTGCTCGCCGTTCCGCGTCCCGGTCGCCCGCCTGGCCGCCGCCCAGGCCGCGCTCGCCTCCGCCGACCGCGACAAGTAGCCCTCAGAGTTCTTCGCCTGCCTCACCGGGACGTGCATCCGCGGGCCGGCGTCCCTGGATGAGCCTGTCGAGCCGCGCCCGCGGCCTCCTCCTCGACACCGCGCCGCTCCGCCTCGACCACGACTACCGCCTGCTCTGGTCCGGCCAGGTCGTCGCGGGGATCGGCAGCCAGGTCACCCGCCTCGCCCTGCCATTCCAGGTCTGGATCCTCACCCACTCGACGCTGGCGATCGCGGCGCTGACCGCGGTCCAGCTCGTCCCGATCCTCGTCTTCGTCATCGGGGCCGGCTCCATCGTCGACGCCGTCGACCGCCGTCGCCTGCTGCTGGTCACCCAGCTCGGACTGGCTGCCTGCAGCCTCGCGTTCCTCGTGCTCGCGCTGATTCCCGCTCCGCCCCTCCTGGCCATTTTCGTGATCGCGTTCCTGGCGTCGACACTCGGTTCGTTCGATCAGCCGGCTCGCTCCTCGTCCATCCCGCGGCTAGTTCCGCCGGAGCGCCTGCCGGCCGCGATCGCCCTGAACCAGCTCAATTTCCAGGCGGCGTCGGTCGTCGGGCCGGCCGTCGGTGGGGTCCTGATCGCGCTGGCCGGCTTGCCGGTCGCGTACGGTGTCGACGTCCTGTCCTTCGCGGCGTCGATCTTCGCCGTGTGGCGGATCGCGCCGCTGCCGCGGCTCGGCGGCACGATGCGACCTGGCCTGGCGGCGATACGCGAGGGGCTCCGGTTCGCGATGGATCGCCGGGTCATCCTGGCGACGTTCGTCATCGACCTCGACGCCATGATCTTCGGGATGCCGACGTCGCTCTTCCCGGTGCTCGCTCTCGAGGTGTTCCGTGTCGGGCCGGCCGGGCTCGGCCTGCTGGCGGCCGCGCCGGCCATCGGGGCGTTCCTGGGCGCCCTGCTCTCGGGCTGGGTGTCGGTCGTCCGGCGTGTCGGTCGGGCGGTCGTCCTCGCCGTGGTCATCTGGGGGCTGGCAATCACTGCGTTCGGCCTGGCGACCTTTTTCTTCCCCCTGGCTCTCGTCTTTCTCGCCATCGCCGGGGCGGCGGACGTGCTCTCAGCCGTCTTTCGATCGACGGTCGTCCAGCTGGCAACGCCCGACCCGCTCCGTGGCCGGGTGACCGCGCTGCACATCCTCGCGGTCACGAGCGGGCCGCGGATCGGCGACATCGAGGCGGCGGCCGTCGCGGCGGTCGTCGGTGCCCAGGCGTCGGTCGTGTCAGGCGGGATCCTCTGCCTGTTGGGCGCCGCGGCCGTGACCCGGCTCTTCCCGGAGCTTGGGGCCCACCTCGTCGAGAGGCCGGCGTCGATTCTCGACGAGGTGGGCAACGAGAAACCGGCCTGAGTGACCACTCGAAGACGGTGCCCGGAGGCACCGTGCGGTACCATCGTCGTGGTGAGGACACCGGCACGGGGACCGGATTCCTGAGGCGCGATCATGGCATTCGATCCGAACGGTCTCATCGAGGCGATCTCGAGCGCGATCTCGAAATTCCCGCCAGCCCTGTTTGCCGCCGCCCTCCTCGGGGGCCCCACGGCGATCTGGTTCATCGTTCGATTTGCCAACCCTCGGGATCCCGGCAAGCCAGAGCCCGTGTCGGCCCAGGACCTTCTCTGGGTCTGCGAGGCGTGCCGATCCATCAATGCCGATCGGCTCGATCGCTGCTACAGCTGCAACCGACTCAGGGCGGCCGACCTCATTCCCGTCGTGAGCGATACCTGGGGTGACGACCCGGCGTACGAGTGGGGCGAGGAGGAGCCCGAGGGATGGGAAGAGGAGGCGGAGGAGTGGGAAGACGACGCCCTCGAGGTTGGCATCCCAGTCGGTCCGGGTCTGCCGGCCGGGCTACCAACCGCGGCCTCCTGGGTGGGCGCCGAGTCTGCCTCAACTCCGGCCCGGACGGACAGGGACCAGCCCGAGCACGAACTCCAGCCCGAGACCGAAACCGAGCTCGCGGCCGACGAGGAGGCCGAACTCGAGCTGGAGCCGGAGCTCGATGTCGCGGTCGGGTCGGACGAAACGCGCCGCAGCTTCGAGCCGGTTGTCCTCGAGCCCCGGCTGAGGGTCTCGGCTCGCGCATCGCGCGCAGAACCGCGATCGGAACCACGTTCGGAGCCGCGACCGGTGCAGCGCTCCAAGCCGAGGTCACTGCCGCGCGCTGAACCGCGCTCGGAGCCGAGGTCTGTGCCGAGGTCTGTGCCGAGGTCTGAACCGCGCTCGGAACCCACCGAGCCGCGCTCGGAACCGAGATCAGGGCCGCGCTCGGAACCGAGGTCTGTGCCGAGGTCTGAACCGCGCTCGAAACCAACCGAGCCGCGCTCGGAACCGCGTTCGGGATCGCGTTCGGCTCCACGCCCCGCACCGCGCGGTCGCTGGACGGATCTGCCCCCGCCCGACCCGCCCGAGGCCGATCCGCCCCAGGATAACGACGAGGAGTTTCCGAAGCGGAGTGCGAGGCGTCGCAAGTCGGCCGGCGGCTAGACTCGTCGTGTGACGAGGCAGAGCGACAGCGGCCGGCGCGAGCGCGTCCTGATCGTCGGTGGCGGCTTCGGTGGGCTCTACGCGGCCCGCCGGCTGAGTCGCGACGACCGCGTCGACCTGACCCTCGTCGATCGCCGCAACTTCCACCTGTTCCAGCCACTTCTCTATCAGGTCGCCACCGGCGCCCTCAGTCCCGGCGAGATCGCCCAGCCCCTCCGCTCGATCTTCCGGAAGCGGCCGAACACGACCGTCCTGCTCGGCGAGGCCGTTGCCCTCGACCCGGTCCGGCGCGAGGTCGGCATGTCGGACGGCGGTCCGATCAGCTACGACACGCTCATCGTCGCGACCGGAGTCCGGCATTCGTACTTCGGGCACGACGAGTGGGCACCCAACGCCCCAGGCCTGAAGTCGATCGACGACGCGACCGAGATCCGGCGGCGGATCCTGATCGCCTTCGAGGCAGCCGAGCGCGAGGCCGATCCGGTGCGGCGCGCCGAATGGATGACGTTCGTCGTCGTCGGCGGCGGCCCGACCGGGGCTGAGCTCGCCGGTGCGCTCGGCGAGATCGCGAGGGACACCCTGAAACGGGACTTCCGTTCGATCGACCCGACACACGCCCAGATCGTCCTCGTCGAGGCAATGGACCGGATCCTTCCGCCGTACCCGAAGGGCCGCTCGGCGTCTGCCAGGCGCCAGCTCGAACACCTTGGGGTGACCGTCCGGACGGGCACGAAGGTCGTCGGCATCGACGACCGGTCTGTCCATCTCGACGTAGAAGGCGTAGAGGAGCGCCTGCCGGCGCGGACCGTGCTGTGGGCAGCGGGCGTCCAGGCGTCGAGCTTCGCCCGAGTGGTCGCGGACGCGACCGTTGCCGGGACCGACCGGGCGGGTCGGATCGTGGTTGGGCCTGACCTATCGATCCCCGGCCATCCGGAGATCTTCGTCGTCGGCGACGTGGCGGCGCAGGCATGGCGCAAGGACCGCCCCGTCCCCGGCGTCGCCCAGGGCGCGATCCAGGGTGGGACGTACGTTGCCATGACGATCGGGCGGCGTCTCGCCGGCGAGCCGACCCCGCCCTTCCGCTATTCGAATCGCGGCGAGGTCGCGATCATCGGCCGGTTGTCAGGAGTCACGGACATCCCTTGGCTCGGGCCGTTCGGCCGGCAGGGCGGGTTCATCGCCTGGCTCCTGTGGCTCGGCATCCACCTCACGTACCTCATCGGGTTCGCGAACCGGGTCGTGGTCGTCACGCGCTGGGCGTGGTCGTTCGTGACCCACGGTCGAGGTTCGCGGCTGATCACCGGTCAGCCGCTCCTGCCGCCGATCCAGGAGCCGGAGCCGCCGGCGACCCACGCTGGCGCCGAGGCCTCGGGAACCAAGGCTGGCACTGCGCCTCCGGCGACCGAGGCCGGGCCCGAGCCGTCGCTGACCGACGCCGGGCCCGAGCCGCCGGCGACCGACGCCGGGCCCGTGCCGCCGGCGACCGAGGCCGAGCCCGAGCCACAGCCCACGGCTACCGCCCTCGCGCCCGACCCACCTGTCTGAGCCGCGGTCTATCCTCGACGCGATGCCCGACGACCTCCGCCCTGACCGCGAATTCCTCGACTACTCCGGCTACCTGGGCCTCGACGAGCTGCTCGCCTGCCAGCGGCCGCGGAGCGACCCGCCCCACCACGACGAGATGCTCTTCATCGTCCAGCACCAGACGACCGAGTTGTGGTTCAAGCTGATGCTCCACGAGCTGCGCGCGGCGATCGAGCTTGTCGGGCGTGACGACCTCGAGGGGTCCTTCAAGATCCTCGCCCGGGTGAAGCACATCCAGACCCAGCTGCTCAGCCAGTGGAGCGTCCTCGAGACCCTCACCCCCACCGAATATGCCCAGTTCCGCTACGTCCTCGGACCCGCGAGCGGCTTCCAGTCTCATCAGAACCGGCTGATCGAGATGGCCCTCGGCAAGCGCGATCGTCGGGTCATCGAGGCGTTTCGCCACGCGCCGGCGATCCGCGCCGAGCTCGAGGCCGCCCTCAACGAGCCAAGCCTTTACGACGAATTCCTGCGCTGGCTGGCGCGCCGCGGTGTGACCGTTCCCCGCGAGGTCCTGGAACGGGACGTGTCACAGCCGTACGAGCCAAACCCCGGCGTGACCGCCGCCATGGTGGGGATCTACGAGCACCCCTCGACGTCGTGGGATGCGTACGAGATGGCCGAGAAGCTCGTCGACGTCGACGAGACCTACTCGCTCTGGCGCTACCGGCACCTCAAAGTCGTCATGCGGATCATCGGCATGAAGCGTGGCACGGGCGGGACGGCCGGCGCGGGGTACCTCAGGGCGATGGTCGACGAAGTCTTCTTTCCCGAGCTATGGGACGCACGCACGGCCCTCCGGGAGCGATCGCCCATCGGCTGACGGAACGATCGCGGGAGCGAGGGCCACAGCGGACCATGGCAACGCCGATGAGCGAAATGCGGTGCCGCCGCGCACCAAGCCGCCCTCCGGAGGCCCCCGCGAGGTTGCGCACGCGCGACGCCGCGGCAACACTGCCCAAGTAGCATTCGTGGCCGCATCGTCTCAACGCATGTTCGCGGACCGGTCGCCCACCCTGCGCCCCGAGTCAGGGCAGGCCGGTTCTCTTGTGGGAGGGTCCTGGCGATGGCTCGTCGGTTGCTTGCGGTGCTGGCCGCGTTCGTCCTCGTCGTCGGACAAGCGGGAGCCGCACTCGCTTCGGCCACAGCCAATGCTGGCCAACACGGCCCCACCGCGTCGGCACCCATCGACAAGAAGCTGCTGTCGGATTTCGGCAAGGGCAGCCAGCGCTTCATCGTCGAGTTCGCCACCAAAGCCGACCTCCGGGCCGCCGCCACGAAGAAGGGTCATGCAACGCGGGCCAAGGCTGTCTACGACGCGCTCAGCGTGACGGCCAAGGGCTCCCAGGCAGAGGCGATCAAGGTCGCCAAGTCTGTCAAGGGCACGAACCCCAAGAGCTACTGGCTGACGAACAGCCTCCTCGTCACCGGTGACGAGACGTTCGCCCGGAAGCTCGCTGCGGTCAAGGGCGTCAGCAGCGTCCATCCGCAGAAGATCTATCCGCTCGTGAAGCCGGTCGCGACCAAGACGGCGATCCTCGCCGCCGCCGGCGACCCGGAATGGGGCGTTGCCAAGATCGGCGCCGACCAGGTCTGGGCCGAGGGCATCACAGGAGCCGGCATCGTCGTGTCCTCGATCGACACCGGGGTCGATTTCATGCATCCGGCCCTCGTCGGCAACTACCGCGGCAACAACCACGACGGGACGTTCAGCCACGACTACAACTGGTGGGACCCGGCCGGATCGTGCCCCGGCGAGCCGTGCGACAACGTCGGTCACGGGACCCACACGATGGGCACGATCGCCGGCGGCGACGGCCCCGGCCCGTTCACCCCGGACACGGGCGTCGCGCCCGGCACGGAATGGATCACGGCCAAGGGTTGCGAGGACTTCGGCTGCACGAGCGAGTCGCTCCTGTCGTCGGGCCAGTTCATCATCGCCCCGACGGACATGGCCGGAAACAACCCGAATCCGGCGCTCGCCCCCGATCTCGTCAGCAACTCGTGGGGCAGCGACGACCCCAACGACACGTTCTATCTCGAGACGGTCCAGGCGTGGCGCGCCGCGGGGATCATTCCGATCTTCGCCGCCGGCAATGCCGGCGAGTTCGGCTGCGGCACCGCCGGAACGCCGGGCAACTTCAACGAGGTCATCAGCCTCGGTGCGACCGACAACAAGGACGACATCGCCTTCTTCTCGAGCCGCGGGCCATCGCCGACCGGCAAGGTAAGCCCGAACGTCTCGGCCCCGGGTGTCGACGTCGTCTCGAGCGTCCCGGGCGGCGGCTACGAAGCGTTCTCTGGAACTTCGATGGCGACGCCCCACGCGGCCGGCACGATCGCCCTCATGCTGTCGTCGAAGCCTGCCCTGCTCGGCGACTACGACGCTGTCCTCAACGCCCTCAACGTGACGGCTGTCGACCGCCCGGACGGCAGCTGCGGCTCGCCTGACCCGAGCGACAACGACCCGAACTACGTCTACGGCGAAGGCCGCATCGACGCGAAGGCCGCCGTCGATCTCGTCAAGACCGGCGGCACCCTGTCCGGCACGATCACCGATTCCGGGACGCATCTTGCGATCGCGGGAGCCCGCGTCGTCGCCAACAACGGCGATCGCGAGTTCGCCACAACGGCCGACACGAGTGGCAACTATTCGATCTTCCTCGCCGCCGGTACGTACGTGGTCACCGCCGGTGCGTTCGGCTACGCGTCCGCGGTCGCCTCCGGTGTCGTCGTCGAGACCGACAAGACGACCGACCAGGACTTCGCCCTCGATGCGCTACCGACCTTCACCGTCTCCGGGCACGTCATCGCGTCGGAGGACAGCTCGCCGATCGAGAACGCGTCAGTGCTCGCCGTGGGGACGCCCGTGCCCCCCGCAACGACGGACGCCGCCGGCGCGTACAGCCTGACCCTGCCCATTGGCGACTACACGCTACGGGCATCTGCCGGCGGCTGCACGGAGGTCGCCACCGCCGACATCAGCCTCATCAATGCCAACATCACCCAGGACTTCTCGCTCTTCCGCAAGCTCGACGACTTCGGCCATGGCTGCCGGGCGATCCCATTCGACTGGGTCGATGCCTCCAGCCAGACCGGCCTCTACGGCGATGAGTTCGCCGGCCGGCTGCGCCTGCCGTTTGCCTTCGAGTTCTACGGCGCGTCGTACTCCCAGGTCTTCCTTTCGGACAACGGCTACCTGAACTTCCTGGCGCCGGACCAGTACAACGGCTTCCCGATCGCGATCCCGTCGACGCTGCCGCCGAATGCGGCGATCTACGCGCTGTGGCAGGACCTTTCGGTCGACTCGGACAGCTCGATCGACTACGAAACCGTGGGTACCAGCCCGAACCGCGCGTTCGTCATCGAGTACTCGGGGATGAAGGTCGCGGGCGCAGCGGCCCGGGTCAGCTTCGAGGTCAAGCTATGGGAGGACGGCCGGATCGACCTCCTGTACGGCCCGAATGCCGCCAACCCGGGTGACGGTCGCAACGCAGGCATCGGAATCGAGAACGCGACCGGCACCGATGCACTCCAGTTCTCGTTCCTCGACGGGCTGATCGGTCCGAACACCGCCTTCCGCTACGAACACGCGCCGAACGGCCTCGTCCACGGCGTCGTCACCGACGCCAACGACAAGCTGCCGATCGCCGGGGCAACGCTGACCGCCACACCAGGCGGTCGGACAACGACGACAGCTGCCGACGGGACATACACCCTCAGGCTCCGGCCCGGGTCGTACCAGCTCGACGCCAGTGCGCTCAACTACGTCACCGCCACGGCCCCGTTGACGATCGTCGACGGCGGCGACACGACGCGTGACTTCGCCCTCGCGGCCGCGATCGCGTCGGTCGCTCCAACCGAGGTGACGGCAACCGTCGATTACGGCCATACGACGACGAGTCCGGTCACGCTCTCGAACACGGGTAGCGGGCCGCTCTTCTGGACTGCCAAGGAGCGCGACCAGGGCGTCATCCCGCCGCCGCTGCCGACATCCTCGATCACGGTCATCCGCAAGGCCACGTGGGGCCGTCAGCCGATCCCGGCGGCGTTCCCCCGCTACAGGATCGGCGACACGACGCCACCGCCGGTGACGCTGTCGACGATCATCACCGACCCGGCCGGCGACTCGCTCGATTCGAACGACGTGACGACGGTCCGCGCCGGCTCCGACGGCTCAGCGGTCGCGTCGATGGCGATCGACTTCGCCGCGACGACGCCGATGAACCAGATCGGTGGCTATGTTTACTTCGACACCGACCAAAACCCTTCGACCGGCCTGCCCGCCGAGGCATTCTTCGGAAAGCCCGGGCAGGACATCGGGATGGAGTACTTCGCCGACCTCTTCGAGGCCAACGGCAGCGACCCCTTCGTCCCGATCTGGAACGCCGAGACATTCGAGCT
>Ga0307305_10000244_pt1 | contig 18033 bp, 16 predicted proteins | sample ER_DNA_186_FD_194512 | JGI IMG/M metagenome (GOLD analysis project Ga0307305, IMG submission 194512) | Bulk soil microbial communities from the East River watershed near Crested Butte, Colorado, United States - ER_DNA_186 | ecosystem: Environmental > Terrestrial > Soil > Floodplain | place... | reverse complement strand
AACAGCACTGTTGTGAGGATGCGATCGGGCTCGGGCCCGCGACGAACGCCGGTCAGGAACTCCTCGATCTCATCGACGACCTCCTCGGTGTCTCCTGCCCAGAGGATGTGCGCGTCTCCCGGGAGCTCGACGAACTTCGCGCCCGGAATCCGAGCGGCGATCCAGCGGCCCTCCTCCACGCTCGCATCCCGATCGTGAGCGCGATGGAGAACGAGGGTCGGCGCCTGGATCGTGGGGAGCACGTCCCGGACATCGAGCTGCGTGTTCATCCGCATCAGGGCGACCGCGGCGCCGGGGCTGGCGCTGCGCCGGAGGTAGGTCGCCAGACGAGCCTTGAACGCGTCGTCTTCGCTCGGCGCAATCTGGTCGAGGTCCATGCGCTCGGACCAGTTTCGCTCGAGCTCCGCTATCTCCCGCTCGCGGTCGTCCGGCCTCGGCGCCCACGGATAGTCAGGGCTCCACAGCCGCTTTGCGAAGACGCCGAAGAGGACCAGGGCCGTGGTGCGCTCGGGATAGGTCGCCGCGAACAGCACGCTCATCAGGCCGCCCTCCGAGAAGCCGAAAACCGCGGACTGTCGGCTGTCGACCGCGTCCAGCACCGCGCGCACGTCGTCCATTCGCTCCTCGAGCGTGGGCAGCCGGTCCTGAGGGACCGGGTCCGAGAGACCAGTCCCGCGCTTGTCGAACATGATCAGACGCGAGAAGCCCGCCAGGCGCTCGAGCACGTGCGCGAGGGACGGCTCCTCCCAGTTGAGCTCGACGTTCGAGATCCACCCCGGCACGTAGACGAGGTCGACCGGCCCGTCGCCCACGACCTGGTAGGCGATGTTCAGGTCGCCGCTCTTCGCGTACCGCGTCTCAGGCCGCGCCGACGGCATAGAGCCTCCACTCCCCGGGCACGCCCTTCAGCTCGTGCGCGCCGCGGTCCTCGAACTCGATGTCCGAGCCCGCGACGAGGTCCTTGACCGTCTGGGAGACGAGGACCTCCCCGGCTGAGGCGGCTGCCGACACCCGGGCACCCACGTTCACGGCCAGGCCGGCGAGCTTGTCCCCCACGCGCTCACATTCGCCGGTGTGGATCCCGGCGCGCACCTCGAGGTCGAGCTCCGGGACGCGCTCGACGATCTCGCGGGCGCACGAGATCGCACGCGCCGGGCCGTCGAAACTCGCGAAGAACCCGTCGCCGGCGGTGTCGACCTCGATACCTCTGTAGCGCGCAAGCTCCATCCGCACGAGCTCGTGGTGCCGCTCCAGCAGGCTGCGCCAGTCGCGGTCGCCCAGCTCCGCGGCCCGCTGGGTCGAATTCACGAGATCGGTGAAGAGGACGGTCGCCAGCACGGTGTCCGGAATGCTGCGCGCACGGCTCCCTTCGAGGAACGTCTCCACGGCCTCGACTGCGAACTGATTCTCCTGGATCGCTCTGCCGATCCCCGGGACAACGACGAACTCGGCACCCGGGATACGGCTTGCAACCTGTTCTGAAGCCGGGCGTTGCTGCTCCTTGGACATTACGAGCGTCGGCACCCGGATCGCCGGGAGGGCATCGCCGACCTCGAGGTCGATCTGCATCCGCCTGAAGTCCACCCACGAGGAAGGGCTCGAAGTCAGCCTGTGGTGCCAGACGAACCAGTCGAGGTAGTCGGGATCGCTCGCCCACTGCGGGTTGAGCTCTGCGGCGAACTGCTCGAGCACATCGCGGCGGCCCCATTGGTCGCGTTGCGCAGGAAGGCCGGCCAGCGCCTCCTCGCGCTGGCGTTCGTCGAGCATGCTTTGCGACCAGGGGTCGTAGAGAATCAGCCGCTCCACGCGGTCGGGGTTCGACGCGGCGAAAACGGCGCACGTCGCAGCGGCCTCGGCGATACCGAGCAGGGCCGGTCGCTCGCTCCCGACCGTGTCCATGACCGCGCGCAGGTCGTCCATCCGCGATTCGATCGTGAAGCCGCGCGGGCGGTCCGAGAGCCCGACGCCGCGGGCGTTGACGACGATGAGGCGCCTTCCCTCCGCGAGCCGGTAGCCGAACTCAGCGAACTTCGGCGCCTGCCAGAGCGTGTAGAGGTTGGACAGGAACGGGAACAGGACGAGGTCCGTCGGCCCCTCGCCGACGACCTGGTACGCGATCGAGACGTCGCCGCTCCGGGCGTAGCTGACATCCGGCACCTCGACCCGCTCACCTGACGGCAAAGAGCCTCCATTCACCGGGAACGCCCTTCAGTTCCTGCGTGCCTCGGTCCTCGAACTCGATCTCGGAGCCGGCGACGAGGTCCTTGACCGTCGAGGAGACGAGCACTTCACCCGGCTCGGCGAGCGAGGCGATCCGCGCCCCGGTCGGGACGGCGATCCCCCCGAGCTTGCCGTCCACGCGCTCACACTCGCCGGTATGGACTCCGGCGCGAATCTCGAGGTCGAGCGACCGCAGCGACTCGCGGATCGCGCATGCGCACTCGATCGCCCGGCCGGGGCCGTCGAACGCGGCGAAGAAGCCGTCGCCGGCCGTGTCCAGCTCCTCGCCGCGGAACCGCGCGAGCTCGCCACGCACGAGCGTGTGGTGACGCGCGAGCAGCTCGCGCCAGGCGGAGTCGCCGAGCTCTGCTGCGCGCGCCGTCGAGCCGACGATGTCCGTGAAGAGCACGGTTGCCAGGACCCGATCGGGCTCGCGAGGCGTCGAGAGGCCTTCGAGGAACTCGTGCGTCTCGCGGAGGAGGATCGCGTTGTGCTCGGGATCAGCCCAGCTGAACCAGTCGTGGAGCCCTTCGACCTCGATCCGCAGAGCCCCGTGAACCCGCTCTGCGACATACGTCGCTTCATCCCGCGCTTCCGGGCGGTGCAGAACGAGCGTCGGAGCCCGAACGGCGCCGAGGACGTCGCGCACGTCGCCCTCCATCGACATCCGCTGAAACGCAACCGCCTCGGCCGGGCTGGCGCTTCGCCGCATGTACCACACGAACCAGTCGAGCCAGTCCTCGTTCTGTGCGCCGAACGGGCTCAAGCGGTGCGCGCGCTCGACGAGATACGCGCGGTCGCCCCAGCGATCGTGAATTTCGCGCAGCTCCTTTCGCCAGGCATCCTCGGTCAGGGCCCACGGATAGTCCGGCGCCCAGAGCCCGCGAGCCGTCGGGTCGTAGAGGACGAGAGCGGTCGTGCGCTCCGGGTACGTGGCGGCGAAGAGGAGGGCGATCGGCGTCCCCTCCTGGGCCGCCCAGAGCACGGCGCGCTCCGAGTCGGCCGCGTCCATCACGGCGCGGATGTCGTCCATCCTCGTCTCCAGCGTGGGCACCTGCCGGACCGGATCCGAAAGCCCGCTTCCGCGCTTGTCGAAGAGGAGCACCCGGGCGGACGTCGAGAGCCCGTCGATGTGATCGACGAAGAGCGGCATGTCCCAGCCCGCGAGCAGATCGGCGAGTGTCCCGCGAATGAAGACGATGTCGGTCGGGCCTTCGCCGACGACCTGGTAAGCGATCGCGACGTCGCCGCTTCTGGCGTAGCTGACGTCCGGCACGTCCATGGGCGTATCCTCCCATCGTGGCGGCTACCGCGACCGAGCGAAAACTCCTCATCGGCGGCGAGTGGGTCGAGACGGGCGATTGGCAGGACGTTCGCTCGCCGTACTCGGGCGAGGTCGTGGGACGCGTGGCGAAGGCCGGCGCCGCCGAGGCGAGAGCCGCTGTCGACGCAGCCGAAAAGGCCATGGCCGACCCGCTTCCGGCGCACAAGCGCGCCGAGATCCTCGTCAAGGTCGTGGCCGGCATCGCGCGACGCCACGACGAGATCGCCGCCCAGATCGCCGCTGAGGCCGGCAAGCCGCTCAAGTCAGCCAAGGTCGAGACGAGCCGCGCGATGTCGACCTACACGTTCGCCGCCGTCGAGGCGCGCAAGCTCGCGGGCGAGGTCGTGCCCATGGACGCCGCCCAGGCGGGCGAAGGCAAGCTCGCGTTCACGCTGCGGGAGCCGATCGGGGTCGTCGGCGCGATCAGCCCGTTCAACTTCCCGCTCAACCTCGTCGCGCACAAGATCGCGCCCGCACTCGCGGCCGGCTGTGCCGTCGTGCTCAAGCCGGCGGGCCAGACTCCGCTTTCGGCGCTCACGCTCGCGGAGCTCGAGGACGAGGCGGGGCTGCCGGCGGGTTGGCTCAACGTCCTGGTCGGGCCCGCGAGTGAGATCGGCGACGTGCTGGTCGAGGACGAACGCGTCAAGGCGATCACGTTCACCGGCTCGTCCGAAGTCGGCTGGGGCATCCGCAAGCGCGCGGCGCGGAAGAAGGTGCTGCTCGAGCTCGGCAACGCCACGCCGGTGATCGTCCACGACGACGCCGATGTCGCCGAGGCGGCGACCAAGCTCGCGGCGCACGCCTTCTCCTTCGCAGGGCAGAGCTGCATCTCGGTCCAGCGCATCTACGTGCAGAAGCGGGCCTACGACGACTTCGTGGCGGGGTTCCTCCCGAAGGTGGACGAGCTCGTCGTCGGCGACCCGGCCGACGCCGAGACGGATGTCGGCCCCGTGATCGACGAAGGTGCGCGGGAGCGGATCCTGAGCTGGATCGACGAAGCCCGCGACGGGGGCGCCGAGGTGCTCGCCGGCGGAGACCTCGACGGCGACCTGATCAGGCCGACGGTGATCGCGAACGCCGCTCCGGATCTCAAGGTCTGCCGCGAGGAGGTCTTCGGCCCGGTCTGCGTCGTCAACACGTACGAGTCGCTCGACGAGGCGATCGCGCTCGCCAACGGCACGCGCTACGGCCTCCAGGCCGGGATCTTCACCACGGACATTCGCGCCGCGCTGAGGGCCGCCCGCAGCCTCGAGTTCGGAGGCGTGACCGTCAACGAGGCGCCGACGTTCCGCTCCGACCAGATGCCGTACGGGGGCGTCAAGGATTCCGGCAACACGCGCGAGGGACCGGCGTACTCGGTGCGCGAGCTGACCGAGCAGCGCGTCGTCATCATCGACCTTTGACACGCAGCGAGGCTGCTCGGCCCGCCCTGTAAACTCGCGCCCGCCCGATGGCACGAATCGCCCTGCTCGACAGGTTCCGCAAGCGGCCCGCGGAGGATGCTCCGGAGGGCTCTCCCCCGGCTCCGCCGAGGTCCAAGCGCGTTCCGCCACCCGGCTCGCTCAGGCGCGAACGCCGCGCCCTCGTCCGGACGCGCGAGGAGCGCATCCGCGACCTCGGCGGCCTGATGCTCGAGATGTTCCGGCGCGACCAGTTCAAGCAGGACCTGCTGATCGAGCAGTGCCAGGAGGTGATCGCGATCGAGGGACGCCTCCGCGAGATCGACGAGCTGCTCGAGGTCTCCGTCGCGCAACGGCGCGAAGGCGTCGGACACCGTTGCACCTGCGGCGCTCCGATCCAGTGGGGCTCCCACTTCTGCGCGAACTGCGGGCGCCAGGTCGGCGAAGAGCCCATCGTCTCGTGCACCAACTGCGGGAACGCCCTTCCTGCCGACGCGCAGTTCTGCGCGAACTGCGGAACCGCCGTGCCCGCTGCGAGCGACGACGGCAACGGCCAGGACGACGCGCAGACGATGTACAAGCAGGCGGAGCAGTCGGGCGATCCCTGGGAGAGCTAGTTGACGCTCCCGCCCGAACCGCCGGACGAGCAGCCAGGGCCACCTCCCGCCCCCGACGCCGAGGGCGGCGAGTGCCCACGCTGCGGAACGCCGTACGAGCCGCTCCAGGAGTACTGCCTCGAGTGCGGCCTCCGGCTTCCCGTCCAGCGAGGGGTCATCCCGGTGCTCGCGACCGCGTGGCGTCGTCGGTTCAGGCGGTATCCGGGCGACTGGATCTGGCCCGTCCTCGGGCTCCTGATCGTCGCCGCGCTCGCGGCGGCCGTCGGGATCCTCGCCACCCAGGGCAACGACTCGCCGACGAAGACGCGCGCAGAGACCCAGGCCTCCGTCCCGTTGAGCACGGGCACCGCGCCGACCACGTCGACGCCGACCGACACGTCGACGCTACCGACAGTGCCGACCACGACCGCTCCGGAGCAACCGCCTCCCCCGCCGCCGTCGAACACGCTGATCCAGTGGCCGTCCGGACAGAACGGGTGGACGATCGTGCTCTCGTCGATCCCGCAGAACGCGGGCCGCGAGGCCGCCGTCAGCGCAGGGAAAAAGGCCATGAGCGCAGGGCTCACGGACGTCGGAATCATTGACTCGTCCCAGTTCTCGAGCCTGCACACGGGCTACTTCGTGGTCTTCACCGGCGTCTACGACAGCGAGAACGAGGCCCGAGCCGCACTCGACACGGCGCAGGGAAGCTACCCGCAGTCATACGTGCGGCAAATAACGCAATAAGCAACCGTAAGCCCGGCCCCCGCGCGCAGCGCAGGGGGCTAGCTCAAGTGTCCACTCACTTCTTAAGCCGCGACTTTGGAGCGCTCGAGGTGCTGGTGCGACGGGCAATAATCGCGCTCCGGGAGCGGCGTGCGCTGGCACGGCTTCCCCTTGCGCGTCGTCGCGTGACAGCGTGGGACGCCGCCGTCGAACGCGCCGGCCTCGATCTGCTCCTGGATGAACGCGCACGCGGCCGTCACGCCCTCGTTCACCGCCCAGGCGACCTGCGCCTGAGCCGTGATCGGGAAATAGCGCCGGATGTCCTGGAACAGCGACCGCTCGGGCTTCGCGAAGTACTGCGGATCGCGTGCGAGCCGCTCCATCGTGTGCTCACAGGCCTCGAGCACCTCTTTCCGGTACTCGGCCTGCTCCTTTGTGGTCACGTACGGATCGACCAGATCCTTGATGGAGAGATAAATGGCTCGCGAATACTGATACATACAGTGCTGGATGTGGAGGGCTCGTTCGTCCATTTCCAGTCTGCCTCGTACCTTGTTAATCCCCCGCAAAGCTCTGTTAACCGCGGATTAACCGTTCTCGCCGCCGCAGGTCGGGACCACTTTAACGCCTCTCCGGCGTTGTTACAAACTCGAGGCCGGTGTTTCCCGGTATGGCAACTAGCCTCGCCCTGAAAGAATAGGCAGGCGATGTCTCACGACACCGACAAGCTCATCCGTCAACTCTCGCTCGTGGCGTTTCTCATGGCCGAGCGCCGTCCGTTGACCGCGAGGGACGTGAAACAGAACGTCGAGGGCTACCAGGAGATGTCCGACGAGGCGTTCGCGCGGCGCTTCTACTCCGACCGGGCGGAACTGATCGCCTTAGGCGTCCCGCTCGACTCGCAGCGCGACGAGTTCACCGGCGAGGAGCTGTACCGCCTGAGCTCGGAGCGCTACTTCCTGCCGCCGCTCGAGCTGACCGACGAGGAGCTCGCGGCGCTCCAGACCTGTCTCTACCTGCTCGAGGGCCAGTTCGCCTACGCCGAACCGCTCCGCCTGGCGCTCCAGAACCTCGCGCTCGGCCGTCCGGGGCTCGACGCGGCGCCGACGGAGACCGGGCGAGCCGTCGAGCTGCACGACCCGGGCTACTCGCCGGAGCTTCCGGGCCGGCTGGCGAAGCTCGAGGGCGCGATCTCGAAGAGCAGGACGCTGAAGTTCGAGTACTGGTCGATCATGCGCCAGGAGCAGCGCGAGCGCACCGTCAATCCATACGCGCTCCTCTTCGACCGCGGCCAGTGGTACGTCATCGGCCTCGACCTCGAAGACGACCGGATCAAGACGTTCCGCGTGTCGCGGATCCGCGGCGAGATCCGGCTCGCCACGCGGCGCGAGCGGGACTTCCGCCTGGCTGAGGGCTTCGACGCCGAGGACTACCGCCAAGGCCCGCCGTGGCAGGTCGGCGCGAAGAAGGGCGAGGCCCAGATCGAGGTCGCGGGCGACACGGCCTGGTGGGTCGACCGGCTGTTCGGGCGTTACGGCCGGATCGAGGACGGGGTCTTCATCACGGACTACTCGGATCTCGGGCAGCTCTCGTCCTGGATCCTGCGCCAGGACGGTCGGGCGGTTCCGCTGTCGCCGCCGGAGCTCCGGCGGCAGGTGCGCGCCGATCTCGACCTCGTGCACAAGCGCCACGCGGACAAGCCGCCGAAGATCGCGGCCGAGGCCGCCGCGGCGGTTGCGGACGAGGAGGAGCGCCCGGCCAGCCCTGTGCCGCCGGAGCGTTTCGGCCTCCTCCAGGCCCTGCTCGCGTACCTGCTCGACCGCTGCGGCGACGACACGCACGCGGTCATCCCCGCCTCGGACATCAGCGCGCGCTTCAACATCCCGCCCGAGTCGATCGAGGAGCATCTCCAGCTCCTGAACCTCGTCAACTTCGGCGGCGGCTGCTACGCGGTCTACACCGAGCTGCACGGCGACCAGGTCCACGTCGAAAAGGAGCTCTTCGGCGACACGTTCCGCTCACCGCCCCGCTTGACGCCGCTCGAGGCGCGCGCGATCCGGCTCGCACTCGAGTTCGTGGGCCCGATGATCGCTGCCGACGCTCACACCCCGCTCGAGCGCGTCCGGCAGAAGCTCGAGGACACGTTCGGCGAGTTCGACCTCGGTCAGGCGGCCGAGCCTCGTTCGGCGCGGGCCGAGGAGAAGCTCGTGGCGACACTCACCGAAGGCATCCGGCAGCACCGCGCCGTCGAGATCGAGTACCAGAAGGAAGGCGAGGACACGCTCTCGACGAGGCTCGTCGAGCCGCACGTGATCGAGCGGCAGCTGCCGTACTGGTACGTCCACACGTGGGACCGTACGCGGGATGCGCAGCGCTCGTTCCGGCTCGATCGCATGCGAAGCGCCCGCCTGCAGCGGGATACCTTCGAGCCCCGCGAGGGCTTCCGGCCGGACCATCTCGGCAGCGCCGGGGTCGTCGCGCGGATCTGGTATTCGAAGCGGATCGCTCGCTGGAAGGCTGAGGAAGGCGCTCGGCTGCTCTCGGACGGCGCGGCGCTCGCGGACAAGGCCGTCGGCAGCGAGGAGTGGCTCGTGGGCGAGATCCTCGCCGACCGTGGCGAGGGGGTCCTGCTCGAGCCGGACGACCTCCGCACGCGGGTCGCCGGCCGCGCGAAGGCGCTGGCACGAGAGCTGCGCGTCAGCCGCGTCGCCGCGAAGGCCTGATCACTCGACCGGAAGCCGGAGCGCGAAGATCGTGCCCCGGCCGTTCCTCGAGCGCACCTCGAGCGAGCCTCCGTGGGCCTGCGCGATCGACCGCGCGATGAAGAGGCCGAGCCCCGTTCCCGGTTTCGCATGCTCCCCGGTCACGCGCCCGAACTTCTCGAAGATGAGCGCCTGGTGCTCGGGAGCGATCCCGGGGCCGCTGTCGCGCACCTCGACGCTGATCCGGCCGTTCTCCGCGAGCGCCTCGACCTCGACCGCTTCGCCGGCCGGTGAGTACTTCACTGCGTTCTCGAGCAGATTCGTCAGCACCTGATGCAGCCGGTCGCGGTCGCCTCGGATGAGCGGCAGCGGCCTGTGGACGTGCGAGCGGATCGTGATCTCGTCCTGCCCGCTCTCCGCAGCGGCCGCGGACTCCTGGACGAGCTCGCCCACGTCGACGTCCGTGAACGAGTAGCTGAACTGGCCCGACTCGATCCGTGACGTGTCGAGGACGTCGGCGACGAGGTCGGCGAGTCGGTTCGTTTCGTGGTCGATCAGCCCGAGGAACGACTCCCTCTGCTCAGGCGTCAGCTCGCGCCAGCGCCGCTGTAGCGTCTTGGCCGACCCGATCACGGCGGCCATCGGGCTCCGCAGCTCGTGCGAGACGAGCGCGACGAAGTCGGCCCTGAGCGCCGAGAGCCGGCGGAGCTCCTCGACGGTCGCCCGCTCGGCCTCGTAGGCGCGGATGTTCTGGACCGTGCTGCCGAGGAAGCGGCCGAGCAGCGAGACGAACTCGATCTCGTCCGGCGTGAACGAGCTCGGTTGCTCGCGGACGAGCGAGATCATCCCCACGGTGCGCGGCCCCGCGAACAGCGGCGCCGCAAGTCTGCAGCGGAGGCCGAGCTCGACGAAGTCGTTCTCCTCGGGATACCTCACGTCGCGCATGTCCTCGCGGTAGATGACCTGTCCACGCGCCGTCACGTCCTGGAGCAGCGAGCCGGTCACGGGCCGCCGCGTGCCCGGAGGAAAGACCGTTTCGGCCGCGGCGCCTGCCGCCGCGATTACGCGCGCCGAGCCGTCGTCGGCCAGGATGATCGCCGTCCGGTCGAACGGGATCACGCCACGCAGCTCGCGGATGAACGCGGCGAACGCCTCTTCGATCTCGAGCGACGACCCGAGCGCTCGTGCGCAGCGATTCGTGGCGTCGAGGAGATCGACCCGCCGGCCGAGCTGGTCGCGGAGCCCTTCCGCCTCCGCCGCGCGCTCGCGGGCGACGGCCGTCTCCTGCGCGAGCCTGTTCACGAGCCACCCGACAACCGCGCCAACGGCGAGCTGGAGCCCAAACGGGACCGTGACGGACTGGAGCCTGAAGTCGGACGGCGTGAAGTGGTCGCTTCGCCACCACTCGATGGCGACGAGCATCGGGATCTGCGCGACCGGCAGCACCAGGCCGCCGCGCAGGCCGTAGCGGAGCGCCGCTTCGAGGACAGGGAAGAAGAGCAGCGCCCGGATCGACGGCGCCCCGGACTCGAACGTGAAGACGAGCGCATAGGCCCAGATCACGGCCGTGTCGAAGACGAGGCCCGTCAAGCAGACGGTGGGCTGGAACCTGCCGGACACTCCCCTCCGTCCTAGCCAGAAGAAGACGAGTGCTCCGACGGCGAGGCCGCCCGTGACGATCCAGGCAGCGACCTCGTACCGCTGGGAGGAGAAGCTCGTGACGAGGCCGACCTCGATCACGGCCCACGAGACCGCGATCAGCCGGACGAGCGAGATCCAGCGCTCCAGCTCCCAACGGCGCGCGAGCTCCGGGCTCACTGCGCCTCCTCGTCCAGTTGGGCAAGAGCCCACTCCGCGTGCTCGCGCAGGAGCGAGTCTCCCTTCTCTGCATACGCTTCGAGGGCTTCTGTCAGATTCGGATCGCGTGCTTTTCCGGCCGCGACGAGCGCGTTGCGGCGCAGGTAGCGCGGATCCTTGCGCGGGAAGTACAGGCGCTCGTACTGCGTGCGCAGCTCCTCGTCGCCTGCTTCGAGCCACTCGACGAGCGAGACGTGCGGCTCGGCGTCGGGGGGCGGAACCGCGTCCTCGCGGCGCTTCTCGATCCCGCGGTTCCAAGGGCAGACGTCCTGGCAGATGTCGCAGCCGTACACTTGGGCTCCAAGCTCGCCGCGGTACTCGTCGGGAATCGAGCCGGGCGCCTGCGTCCAGTACGAGAGACAGCGCGTCGAGTCGAGCGTGCCCGGCTCGTCGAGCGCTCCCGTCGGGCAGGCCTCGATGCAGAGCGTGCACGAGCCGCAGTCGAGCTCGAGCGGCGCGGAGCGCTCGATCTCCGCGTCCGTGACGAGCGTGCCGAGCACGACCCAGGACCCGTGGCGCCTCGTGATCAGCATCGTGTTCTTGCCGTAGAAGCCGACTCCCGAGCGGGCGGCACCTTCGCGGTCCACATGGTCGTTCTCGTCGACGAGCACGCGGTACTCGCCGCCGAGCCTGCGGCCGAGCGCGTGAAGCTGCTCGCGGAGCTCCGCGTATGCGTCGAACCACGTGTAGCGGGGCAGCCGGCCCTCGCCCGGCTCCAGGTCGGGCTCGGGCGCGTAGTAGCAGAGCGCGGCGGAGACCACTGTGCGCGCGTTTGGGAGCAGTGTCTCCGGGTGGCAGGAGACCTCTGGGCGGGCCATCGTGAACCTCATATCGGCGAAGAGCCCGCGTTCCTTGCGCGCCGCGATGTGGCGCTCCGTCGACTCGTAGGCCTCGGCCGGGGCCGCGCCGACGACGTCGATGCCGAGCTCAGCCGCGATTCGCTCCAGCTCCCCCGTTGTCACGAGTGACATTGTGCCGTGAAGCTCGAACCACTTCGAGACTTAGTAACAGTCTGTTACATGGAAAGATCGGGCTCGTGAAGGCAATCCGGATCCACGAGGACGGCGGGCCCGACGTGCTCCGGTACGAGGACGCACCCGATCCGCAGCCCGGACCCGACGACGTGCTGATCAGGCTGCGCGCGACCTCCCTCAACCACATCGACCTCTGGGTGCGAAGCGGCCGCCCCTCCGCGCCCAAGCCGCGGATCCTCGGCGCCGACGGTTCCGGCGTCGTCGAGAGCGGGCCGGGCTTCTCCCAGGGCGATCGCGTCTTGATGAATCCGGGGATCGACCACGGCGATCACGTCGCGGTCTACGGCGAGCACATGAACGGGACGGACGCTGAGCTCGTCGCCGTGCCGCGGGAGAACGTCTATCCGATCCCGGAGGGGATGAGCTTCGAGGAAGCCGCGGCCTTCCCACTCGTGTTCGTGACTGCGTACCGCATGCTCGTGACGCGCGCACGGCTCCATGAGGGCGAGACCGTCCTCGTCTGGGGCATCGGCGGCGGCGTCGCGATGGCGGCGAACACGATCTCCCGTGCGCTGGGAGCGAGGACGATCGTCACCTCCTCGAGCGTGGACAAGCTGGCCCGCGTCGAGGCCGACGTAAAGGTCGATCACGCCAACGACGACGTCGTCGAAGCGGTCAAGGCGGCGACGGGCGGCCTCGGCGCGGATGTCGTCGTCGAGCACGTGGGCGAGGCGACCTGGCAGCGATCGCTCCAGTCAGCACGCAGCGGCGGCCGAATCGTCGTCTGCGGGGCGACGTCAGGGCCGAACCCACCGGCCGCGCTTCACCGCATCTGGTGGAAGCAGCTCTCGATCCTCGGGTCGACGATGGGAACGAAGGAGGACTTCGACGGCGTCTACGAGCTCGTCGCGAGCGGCCGAGCAAGGCCGGTCGTCGACGAGGTCTTCCCGCTGAGCGAGGCTCGAGCGGCCCATGAGCGCATGGAAGCCGGCGACCAGCTCGGCAAGATCGTGCTCACGATTCCCGCTTAGGCGTCGCCTGCGACGCCGTTTCAGGATGGCGGGCTCTGCCCTGCATCCGTCGGAACTGACCGGTCGACACGTTTTCCGGTAGCCCTATCCGCGCTGAGCCGGTACGCCGCTGCCTCCTCGACGAGCGCTGCGAAGAGCGCGTAGTCCTCGCCCTCTTCAGGATGCCAGAGCACTCCGAGCGCGAAGCGATGCGACGGATCCTCGACCGCCTCGATCGTCCCGTCCTCGGCCCAGGCGCTCTCGCGCAGCCCGTCGCCGATCCGACCGAAGCCCTGGTGGTGGGACGACTTCACGGGCGCGCTGTCGCCGAGGATCGAGCCGAGCCGCGAATCGGTCTCGACCCGCACATCGTGATCCGCCATCAGGCCCTCCTCATGCCGATGGCGGTCGTGGCCGACGATCTCGGGTAGATGCTGCACGAGATCTCCTCCGCGCGCGACGTTCAGCACCTGGCTCCCGCGGCACACGGCGAGCACCGGCATGTCCCGGCCGAGCGCGGCTCGCAGGAGCGCGAGCTCGGCGTTGTCGCGCTCGGGGCTGACCTCGTTCGTCTCGGCGTGCGCCTCGGCGCCGTAGGTCTCCGGATCGAGATCGCCACCCCCCGAGAAGATGATCCCGTCGAGCACGTCGAGCGTGTCGTCGATCCCGTCCGCGACCGGCGGAACGAGCAGTGCCCGCCCGCCTGCGCGCTCCACCGCACGAACGTACGCGAGCGGGATGAAGGCCGCGGGCTCGGTCCAGCGGCCCCAGGTCGCTTCCTCCGCATACGTCGTGATCCCGATCACCGGCCGCATTCCGCGACGATACCCTCTAACCAAGCCGTTCCGATGAGCGTCCTAAAACCGAGCTATCGTGAGAATGCGGGGTAAAAAGGATGGCCCTCTGTTGCGGCGCCGAAGTACTTCTCCTGCCAACGGGCAGGGCTGGCCCACCATGGAACGCCGCAAGACGATCCTGATCTGTGACGACGAGCCCGCACTGCGGGAGCTGATACGTGCGTCGATGGACGACGGGTTCGAGTTCGCGGAGGCGAGCGACGGCATCGTCGCCATGGAGTTGGCCCGGGAAATGACCCCGGACCTCGTGATTCTCGATCTGATGCTCCCGCGGCTGAGCGGGCTCGAGGTGCTCGCGCGGTTGAACGAGGACGAGCGGTTCAAGGACGTTCCGGTGCTCGTGATCACAGCGTGGAACGAGACGCGCGAGGACGTGCTCGCAGCCGGCGCCGACGATTTCGTGGCGAAGCCGTTCGACCCGGAGGACCTCAAGGCCGCCGTGAACAGGCTGGTGGCCGCGTGAGCCGGTCGAACGCGCGCACGGTCTCCCTGCGGGACCGGATGCTCCTCGCAAGCATCGCCCTCGCTGCAATCGTCGTCGGCGTCTTCGTCGCGACGATCTTGGCCGTATCGGCCGCGCGCACCGCCACGAAGCAGGAAGCGCGCTCGAAGAACCTCTCCGTCGCGGCGCTCAGGCTCGAGAAGCTCGTCCTCGACATCGAGAACGGAGTTCGCGGCTATGCGTTCACGCGTGACAAGCGGTTCCTGCAGCCGTACATCGAAGCGAAGAAGGCTATGGCCGCGCGGCGCGGTTCCTTCATAGCTCTGGCCGGCGACCAGCCGCGTCAGGCACGAAAGGCCAAAGCGCTCAACGGCTTGATCGCGACCTACATTGAGACCTTCGCCGACCCCGTTGTTCAGTTCTCGAACCGCGGGGCAGCCGAGCTCGCCTACACCAACGAGGGCCGGAACCAGGGGTCGCACATTCATCGTGAGTTCGCGCGCTTCATCCAAGAGGAGAACGACCTCTCCAGGAACCGCGAGCGCGCGGCCGACTCGAAGTCGAGGCATGCGATCGAGCTTGGGGTCGCCGGGCTCACCGGCTCGGCGATCTTGATCCTCCTGTTCGCGATCTACCTCGCGCGCGGCATCGCCCGTCCGGTGACCGAGGCGGCCGCAGGCGCCGGCCAGGTCGCGGCTGGAGACCTCTCGATCCGGCTCAGCCAGAAAGGCCCCGGCGAGGTCGGCGAGTTCACGAAGAGCTTCAACGAGATGGCTGAGCGCCTCGAATCGACCCGCAACGAGCTGGAGGATCAGAACGCCCAGCTCAGGGAGAGTGAGCGCCTGAAGTCGGACCTCGTGAACACCGTCTCGCACGAGCTCCGGACGCCACTTTCGGGCGTCATGGGCTTCACGAAGCTCCTGCTCACGCGAGAGTTCGACCCCGAGACCAGGCGCCACTACCTCGGCATCGTCGACGCGCAGGCCCGCCGGCTCTCGAACCTGCTCGACGACTTCCTCGACGTCCGCCGGATCGAGGAGGGCCGCTTCGAGCGCGCGCAGGAGCTCGTGGACATGGCGACCCTCCTACGCGAGGAAGCCCAGCTCTACAGGCAGCAGAGCCCGAAGCACGACGTAGCCGTCGAGATCGACCATGCGCCGCTCGCAGTGATTGGGAACCCGGACCGGCTCCGGCAGGTGATCGGAAACCTGATCTCGAACGCGATCAAGTACTCGCCGCAGGGCGGCGTCGTGGAGGTCAGCGCCGTCCAGGAAAACGGATCTGTGCGGGTCGAGGTGCGGGACGAGGGCATGGGCATCCCGCTCAGTCAGCAACCTCAAATCTTTACGAAATTCTTCCGCGGAGACGCCCCAGCTAGCGGTATAACGGGGACGGGTCTCGGCCTCGCAGTGTCGCGAGATATCGTGGAGTCCCACGGGGGTCGTATCGGCTTCACCAGTGCCGAGGGCGAGGGAACGACGTTCTTCGTCGAGCTCCCCGAAGCGAACGGGGTCAAGGATCGACAAGGACATGACGAAGATCAGTCGTAGAAGAGATCGATGAAAAAGCCACTAATCGTGTTTGCGGCCTTGGCGACGTTCGCGCTCGTCACGGGATCCGTGTCGTTCGGCTCCGGTGAGGTGTCGCCGGGCTTGATCAGGCTGACCAGCAAGGAGATCCAGCGCAACGTCATCAACCGCGGCTCGGCGAGCCGTGGGCCTGGGGACGTCGTCGTGATCCGCCAGCTGCTCTACAACAAGGGGATCCGCAGGGCGCCGATCGGGCACTCCGACATGGTCTGCACCTTCACGGGCAACCGATCGAGGCAGTGCAACGGCACCTACTCCCTGCCTCGCGGAAAGATCATCGTGTCGGGCTCTGTCCGCTACTGGGAGTTCTACAAGCTCGCGATCGTCGGCGGCACGGATCTCTACGCGGACGTGCGCGGGTCGGAGACGGCCACGCTGTACGCCCGTGACCCACGCAAAGAGATCCTGGTCTTCCGCCTCATCTGACCACGTAACGGGTCTCTACAAGGTGGCTCGGTGGTTCGACTAGCCGAATCCGAGGATGAACTTCGCGTCGTCGGACATGAGCTCCGGCGTCCACGGAGGATCCCACGTGAGCTCGACCTCGACGGCCTCGACGCCTGGAATGGCCGCGGTCGCGTCGTGGATGCCCTCCTGGATCATCGGCCCAGCGGGGCAGCCCATCGACGTCAGGCTGTGAATGACCTTGACGTTCGGCCCGTCGACCTCGACGTCGTAGAGCAGTCCCAGCTCGACGATGTCCATGCCGAGCTCTGGATCCTCGACCCCGCGCAGAGCCTCGGTGACGTCGTCTTTCGTCGGCACGACCCGAGTCTAGCCGCATGGCCTTGCTTCGCAGCCGGGGGCAAGACGCAGCACGGAGACCACCGACCAAGGCCGCCGGAGCCGGGCTCGGCCCGGCGGGAGGCTCACGTGCAATGAGGAGAACGCCGGACTCAGAGATCGAAGAGGCGGCTCCTGGACCCTTTACACCGCGCTACCGCTCGCAAGGAGGGAGCCCACGAGGGAACCATGGGTTCCCTCGTGCTGGAGGCGAAGGCTGCTCGCTAGAGCAGCCGAACCTCCTCTCGGCGTTCGCGTGCGAAGAAATGGATTCCGTCCACGAAGCGCACCCAGTTGCAGCGCGTGCACATGACGAGGGAGTGCGTCCGCGCGCTGTCCGCGCCGTACCGCACCCCGCGCAGCAGGTCACCGTTCGAGACCCCGGTCGCCGCGACGATCACTTCGGACGGTGCCAGGTCGTCGATCGAGAAGACCTGCTCGATGTCGTCGATCCCCTCCTCGCGCGCGCGCTCGATCTCGCTCCGGGTCGTCGGCCAGAGCTGAGCCTGCATCTCGCCGCCGAGGCAGCGCAGCGCTGCCGCGGTGAGAACTGCCTGCCTCGTGCCGCCGATCCCGATTGCGAGGTGGTCGTTCGTGCCGCGGATGGCCGCGGAGATGGACGCGGTCACGTCGCCGTCCTGGATCAGCTTTATGCGTGCGCCGGCGTCGCGGATCTCGGCGATCAGGTCGTGGTGCCTGGGGCGGTCGAGGACGATCGTCGTTACGTCCCCCACTCGGCGCCCAAACGCCTTCGCGATCGCCTCGATGTTCTCGGCCACGGGGCGCCTGAGGTCGATCTTGCCGCGCGGGGTCGGCCCGACGGCCATCTTGCGCATGTACATGTCCGGCAGAGTCGGAAACGCTCCCGAGGGGCCGGACGCGATCATCGACATCGCCCCGCCTCCGCCGCGCGCGACGATGCCGACGCCTTCGAGCGGATCGAGCGCGAGGTCGGTCGGCTCCCCGCCGGCTCCGATCCGCAGGCCGGCTCCGAGGCGCTCGGCACCCTCGGCCGCGCCGATCACGATCTGGCCGTCGATCGGAAGCTGCTCGAGCGCCTCGAGCATCCCCGCGAACGCGGCTTCCTGCGCAGCCTCCTCGTCGGCGCGACCGAGCCAGCGCGCGCTCGCCAGGGCTGAGCGCTCGGTTACCCGCGCGTAGCTCTCGCACATGCACGGCGGGCGCGTGGACTGCTCCTGCTCCGGAACGGCTTCGACGGCCTTTGCCATCAGACGCGTTGTAGCCGTTCCGCCGCGCTGAGGACGAGCTCGAGCACGGCAGACGTCGCTCCCTCTCGGTCCTTGTTCCAGATCACCGGCACGTCCTCTCGCTGCGCCCGCTCGACGATGTAGTCCTGGAGGTACCGGATGTCGCCCAGGTGATCGAGGTACTTGTCAAGCGCGCGGGCGCCCTCGGACGCGATGTCGCGGATCCAGAAATGGCTCGCATGCGCATCCTCGCTCTGGATCGCGAGCACGCACTGGACGACGAGCGCGTCAGCGATCGGCGCGGTCAGCCCGGGGACCAGGTGCACGCCTTCGAGCACGGTCGAC
>Ga0307305_10000238_pt1 | contig 18246 bp, 19 predicted proteins | sample ER_DNA_186_FD_194512 | JGI IMG/M metagenome (GOLD analysis project Ga0307305, IMG submission 194512) | Bulk soil microbial communities from the East River watershed near Crested Butte, Colorado, United States - ER_DNA_186 | ecosystem: Environmental > Terrestrial > Soil > Floodplain | place... | reverse complement strand
GGTCCGGGGCGCCAAACGTGATGTTCTCGCGGACCGAGGCGGAGAAGAGGAATGTGTCCTGCGAGATCACCCCGATCTCGCTCCGGAGCGAATGGAGCATCACGTCCCGGACGTCCGCGCCGTCGATCGTGACGCGGCCGGCGGCCACGTCGTAGAAGCGCGGCACGAGTGAGGTCAGGGTTGTCTTGCCCGAGCCCGTGTGCCCGATCAGCGCGATCGTCCGCCCCGGTGGCACATCGAGATCGATGTCCTCGAGCACGGGACGTCCCTCGATGTACTCGAAGCCGACGCCTTCGAAGTGGATGTGACCGCCGCCGGCCGGAAGCTCGCCTGCGCCCGGTCGATCCGTTACCTCCTCGGGCTCGTCGATCACCTGGAAGATGCGCTCGCCCGAGGCGGTCGCCCGTTGCGCCTGCCCGATCCACATCCCGAGCGAGCGGAGCGGCATCACGAGCATGCCGAGGTAGAGGTTGAAGGCGATGAAGCCGCCGACGGAGAGCTCGCCGGACGTGACCATGCGGGCGCCGACGAGTAGCACCGCGGCTTGGGCCACGAGCGGGACCCAGGAGATCAGCGGGACGTAGAGCGCGCGCTGCCGGTTGGCCTTGATGGTCTGGTCGAAGACCGCCTCCGAGCGGCGGCGGAACTTCTCGCTCTCGTTCGGCTCCTGCGCGAACGATTTGACGACGTGGACTCCGACGATGTTCTCCTCGGCAACGGTGGCGACGTCGGCGAGCTTTTGCTGGACCTCGCGGAGCGTGGGGTGGGCGACGCGGCTGTAGCGGTACGCGAGGACGACGAGGACCGGCGTGATCGCGAGCGCGATCAGCGCCAGCTTCCACTCGAAGACGAGTAGGACTCCCGTGACGAAGACGACGGTCAGGATGTTTTGGAAGAAGAAGATCAAGCCGTAACCGAGGAAGAACCTCACGCCCTGCAGATCGACGGTCGCGCGCGACATCAGCTGGCCGGTCTGGTGCCGGTCATAGAAGCCGAACGACAGCCGGACCAGGTGTGCGTAAAGACCCTGCCGGAGGTCCATCTCGACCGCGAGCGCCTGGCGGCCCGAGATCATCCGCCGGCCGTACATCAGCACCGCGCGCACGACGCCCAACGCGACGATTACCCCAACGTACAGCCACAACTTGCGCGAGTCGTGCGGCGTCAGCGCGTCGTCGATCACGTTCTTGGTCACCCAGACGAGCGCGATCTGACTGCCCTGGTAGCCGATCGCGAAGACGGTCGAGACGGCGAGTGAGATCTTGTACGGCCGTAGGAATCCCAGCAACCGGAAGAAGGTCTGACGGTAGCGGGGGGTCTCGGGCATCCCTGGAATCTAGCCGCCCGCGGCGGCGTCGCCGATCTGCTCGAGCTCGGCTCGAATCAGTCCGGCCGCGCGGTCGACGAGAGCCCGGTTTGCAGGAGAATTGAGCCAGCCGCTCGCCCCAGACGGGTGCGGAAGGGGGATCGCCACGGCGCCGCCGTGCTCGTAACGGCGGCCCACGCACTCGCTGACACTCTGCAGGCCGAGCATCCGCCTGGCCGCGAGGCCGCCGACGGGCACGATCAGCCGCGGCCGGATCAGCCTCAGCTCCCACTCGCGCCAGAAGGAGCACAGTTCCTGCTCGCGAGGCGTCGGCGTCCGGTCGCCACGCCCGGAAGGCGCTTTGCCCGGATAACAGCGGGTGACCGAGGCGCAGTAGAACGTGGCGTAGAACTCGTCCTCGTCCAGCTCGAGCCAGCGCCGCAGAGTCCTGCCGGCACGGCCGCGCCAGGGCCGGCGTTCCTGCCCTTCCATGACGCCGGGGGCCTGGCCGAACATATAGGCGCGCTGGCCTTCGTAGGGCTGGACGATCGGCAGCGACTCGAGCGGGTAGCCGGCCTCGACGCAGGCTCGGCAGACGCGGCTGTCGCGCTGGAGCGATCGCAGCGAGCGATAGCTCGAGCGCCGGCGCGTCACGCCCGGTCGCTCACGCCTGGACGGCTACGAACCAGCGGCCCGCGAACACCGTCCGGCCGCCGCCGAGCTCGTCGGCAAGCTGGTCCGACTCGAAAAAACGCTTGAACACCTGCCAGCGGGAACCGTCGTTCAATACCCGCTCCTGCCACTCGAGCGGTCGGACGTCCTCGTGGAGGGCGGAGTCGACGACGACCAGCTCGGTCGCGACGCGGCGCGCCTCGCGGAGAAAGACCGCGCGATCGGGCTCCTCGAGGTGGCCGTAGAAGAAACTGGTGAGCACGCGCTCGAATGAGTCGTCTGCGAAGGGCAGCTCGAGCGCGTCGGCCTGGAGGAAGCGACCGTCCGGAACCTTTGCCTGGGCGAGCTCGAGCATCGAGGCGCTCTGGTCGAGCCCCGTGATCTCGCCCGGGAGGTGTTGGGTCAGAAAGCCGGTTCCGCAGGCAACGTCCAGCGTGCGAGCGGGGGGCAAGGTCTCGAGCGTCCTGGCGAGCGCAGCGGCTTCCTCGTGCCAGCCCGGCCGGTGACGGCTCGCGAACAGCCCCGTCCCGCGCCACCAGTCGTCGTATTCGGGCGCGCGCCGCTCGTAGTAGGCCTTCACGCGGTCCTAGACTACGCGCGTGCGTTTGCCGCTCGAGTCGGTGCCGAACTTCTCGGAGGGACGAGAGCGAGCGACGCTCGTCGCGCTCGCAGGCGCTCTGTCCGCGCGGGCGCGTTTGCTCGACGTGCATGCCGACGCAGACCACAACCGATCCGTGTTCACGCTGGTCGCGGACGAGGACGACCTGCTGGCGGCACTCGTGGCCGGGGTGGCGTGCGCGCGAGAGCGGATCGACCTGCGGCGACACGAAGGCGCCCATCCGCGCGTGGGCGCGGCCGACGTCGTGCCGGTGGTTCCGGTGCGGCCGGGCGACATGGAGCGCGCAAAGCGCGTTGCACTCGGGCTGGCCGAGCGCATCGGCGACGAGCTCTGCTTGCCCGTGTTTCTCTACGGCGAGCTCGCTCCCGGCCGCGGGCCGGCGTTCTTCCGGGCCGGGGGGCTCGCGGGGCTGCGCGGACGCATCGAATCGGGCGAGCTTGCCCCCGAGTTCGGGCCGAGCGGGGTCGAGGATCGTTCGGGCGCCGTCCTCGTCGGCGCACGACGTCCGCTAATTGCGTTCAACGTCAACCTCCGCGGCGGGCTCCCGGCGGCGCGGGAGATTGCCGGGCTTGTCCGCGAACGAGACGGCGGGTTCCCGGGCGTCCGCGCCCTCGGGCTCGACCTGCCGCGGTCGGGGCTCGTGCAAGTGAGCATGAACGTGGAAGACTGGGAAGCCGCCGCGCTGCATGAGCTCGTCGCGACGATCGAGCGGGAAGCGGCGACCCGCGGCGTCGAGGTGGTCGGCTCCGAGCTCGTCGGCCTGATGCCGGGCGGGGCGGCCGCCGCCGCCGCGGGAGCGGCCCTGCGAATCGACGGGTTCGACGCATCGCGTGTCCTGGAGCTCAGGTTGCTCGAGGCCGGCGAAAGCGACCCCGCCTAGGGAGCCCAAAAGGCACAGATTCGCCCCAAGGGCGTTGCACACCCATGCGGCGATGCTCGCTAGGCTCGACGCGGGGAGGAGGTTGGCTGTACCTCGACCCGAGACCGCCTTTCTGGCATGCGCGCCCGGGCCGAGGCCACAGACTGCCTGCGGCGAGCCCCGGCACGATCCGTCAGACTCCCGCCCGCGATGACCGACCCGGTCTCCTGGCTGCTGATCGAAACCGGCTGGAAGGTGCACGCGGTCGACGGCGGCGAGGTCGGCGAGGTCGACGAGGTCGTGGGCGACAGCGGCGCGGACATCTTCGACGGGCTTGCAATTGCGACGAGCATGTTCGGGAAGCCGCGCTACGTGCCCTCGGAGCAGGTCGCCGAGATCACGGAGGGAGCGGTGCGTCTTTCCCTGACGCGCGAGCAGGTCGAACAGCTCTCGGAGTATCGCGAGCCCGCGACGAGTGCCCAGATCGAGCCGGACAGCAAGGGAGGCATCGGCGAGTCGCTCAGCGCGGACGCGCGGGAACTCGAGGGCAAAGTGCTGGCTCCGACACAGCGGCGCGAGCATTCGATGAACCTTTGGCGCCGGATCGCGTTCTTCTTCCGGCGACTTTTCGGCTGACGCTGCCAGGGCCGCCGGCCCGTCCGAGCGGCGGTTTCCCACCGAACTGCCGGGCTAGACTGGCCGGAAATGGCCCTGCGCACCGCGGTCCAGTTGACCGGCGAAGACCTGACGATCGACGACGTTTGGGCGGTTGCTGTCGATCGGGCAGAGGCGGCTCTGAGTGACAGCGCGCGTGAAAAGATCATTCGAGCCCGCGCCCTCGTCGAGCGTGTCGCTCACGGGACGAATGAGCACACCTATGGGATCAACACCGGCTTCGGCCGATTCGTCTCCCGGTCGATTCCCGAGGAGTTGACTGCCGAGCTTCAGCTCCGGCTGCTCCGGAGCCATGCGTGCGGGGTCGGGGAGGCGTATCCCGACGAAGTCGTGCGCGCCGCGATGCTGCTGCGCGCTAACGCGCTTGCCAAAGGCTTTTCGGGCGCACGACCTGAGCCGGTCGAGCTCCTGATCGAGTGTCTGAATCGGGGTGTTCTTCCGCACGTCCCCAGCCGCGGGTCGGTGGGCGCGAGCGGAGATCTCGCACCGCTCGCTCATCTCGCGCTGCCGCTCGTCGGCGAGGGCGAGGCATGGGTGGACGACGCGCGAATGGATGGTGCGGCGGCTCTCGCCGCGGTCGGCCTCGAGCCGGTCGCACTGGAGGCGAAGGAGGGTCTCTCGCTCGTCAACGGAACGCAGTTCATGGCCGCCTTCGGCGCCCTCGCCCTTGCGCGTGCACGGCGTCTCGTGAAGGCCGCTGACATTGCCTGCTCCCTGTCGGTCGAGGCGTTGCAGGGCTCTCGCACGAGCTTCCTGCCGCAGATCCATGCCGCCCGGCCCCTTCCCGGGCAGATCGACGCCGCGGCGAATCTGACCAAGCTGCTCGAAGGTTCCGCGATCATCGAGTCGCACCGCTGGTGCGACAAGGTCCAGGACGCGTATTCGCTCCGCTGCGCACCGCAGGTGCACGGCGCCTCGCGCGATCTGCTGGCTTATGTCGAGGCGACCGTGTCGGTCGAGCTCAATGCGGCGACGGACAATCCGCTCGTCCTCGTCGACGACGAGATGCTCGTCTCGAACGGGAACTTCCACGGACAGCCGCTTGCGTTTGCTCTCGACGCCCTTGCGATGGCGACGTCGGAGCTGGCCAATATCTCGGAACGGCGGGTGGAGCGGCTCGTCAACCCCAGCCTGTCAGATGGCTTGCCGGCCTTTCTCACGACCGATGGAGGCCTGAACTCCGGCTTCATGATTCCGCAGTACGTCGCGGCGGCGCTCGTCAGCGAGAGCAAGTCTCTCTGCCACCCGGCGAGCGTCGACTCGATTCCGACGAGCGCGGGACAGGAAGACCACGTCTCGATGGGTAACGCATCAGGGTTGAAGGCCTGGCAGGTGCTCGCGAACGCCGAACGCGTTCTTGCGATCGAGCTGCTTGCAGGCGCCCAGGCGATCGAGTTCCTCGCTCCGCTGGAACCGGGCGTCGGCGGGCGGGCGGCGCGGGATGCGGTGCGAACCTTGTCACCCCGGCTCGCGGACGACCGGCCGCTCGCAGGAGACATCGAAGCGGTCGCGCAGTCGCTCCGCGACGGCAGCTTCGTCACGGCGGTCGAGGCTGATGCGGGTGAGCTGCGATGAAGTGGGACGTGCCGAGTGTCCCGTCCTCACCTCACCCGGTTCGAGACAGCGTGATCATCTACGGGGTGCTCGCGCTCGTGATCGTTCTGGTCTCCGGGTTGACCGGCGGCGGGTGGACGAGGGCGGTGGTCGTTGCCGCGGCATTCTTCGTCGGGGCGACCGCCTGGAGCTGGTGGCGATCCAGCCGCCGGCTCGAGCAAGAGCGCGACCGATGACGGCGGTCGGGACGCTCGATGCGACCGTTGAGGCGCTCTGCGGCGACCTGCGCAGGATTCGAGCTCCGCGCGGAACCGAGCTCAACGCTCGGTCGTGGGCAACCGAGGCGCCGCTCCGGATGCTGCTCAACAATCTCGACTCCGAGGTCGCCGAGCTGCCGGAACAGCTGATCGTCTACGGCGGCTCGGGTCGGGCGGCGCGCAGCCACGAGGCGCTGAAGGCGATCGTGGCGTCGCTGCTACGACTCGCCGGGGACGAGACCCTCCTCGTGCAGAGCGGCAAGCCCGTCGGCGTCTTCCGCACCCACCCCGGCGCGCCGAGAGTCCTGATCGCGAACTCCCTACTCGTGCCGCGCTGGGCAACGTGGGACGAGTTCCGCAGGCTCGAGGCGCTCGGTCTGACGATGTTCGGGCAGATGACGGCGGGCTCGTGGATCTACATCGGCACCCAGGGCATCCTGCAGGGCACCTACCAGACGTTTGCAGCGGCCGGGGAGCAGCATTTCGGCTCGCCCGATTTGACGGGGCGCACTGTTCTGACGGCCGGCCTCGGCGGCATGGGTGGTGCACAGCCGCTGGCCGCGACGATGCTCGGCGCCGCGATTCTGTGCGTCGAGGCCGATCCGGGCCGTATCCGGCGCCGGCTCGATACGCGCTACCTCGACGAGGCGGCGGATTCGGTCGACGACGCGCTGACACGCATCCGAGCAGCCGCCGCGGAGCGCCGGGCCTTGTCGGTCGGTGTCGAAGCAAACGCGGCCGAGGTCGTCCCCGAGCTCGCGCGGCGCGGCGAGCACTTCGATCTGGTCACCGACCAGACGGCGGCTCACGACCCGCTCACCGGCTACATCCCGGCCGGGATGTCGGTCGAGGAAGCGGCCGGTTTGCGTGTCGGGGATCCGGAGGAGTACCTCCGCCGCGCGCGCGAGTCGATCGTTCGCCACGTCGAGGGCATGCTCGAGTACGTCCGACGCGGGAGCTATGTTTTCGATTATGGCAACAACTTACGAGGAGAGGCTCATGCGGGAGGCTTAGAGGAAGCGTTCACATACCCGGGCTTTGTCCCGGCCTATATCCGGCCGCTCTTCTGTAGGGGCATCGGGCCGTTTCGCTGGGCTGCTCTCTCCGGCGACGAGGCGGACATCGCCACGATCGATGAGACGCTGCGCGGGCTCTTCCCGGACGACGCCGCCCTCCAGCGCTGGCTCGAACTGGCTCCCGGCCGCGTCGCCTTTCAGGGCTTGCCTGCCCGCATCTGCTGGCTCGGCTATGGCGACCGGGCACGCGCCGGTCTTGCGATCAATGAGCTCGTTCGCTCGGGCAGGGTCAAGGCGCCCGTCGTGATCGGCCGCGATCACCTCGATTCCGGCTCGGTGGCCTCGCCGTACCGGGAGACCGAGGCGATGCGCGACGGATCCGATGCGATCGCAGACTGGCCGGTCCTGAACGCGCTGGTCAACGTCGCGGCGGGCGCGACCTGGGTCAGCGTCCACCACGGCGGCGGCGTCGGGATCGGGAACTCGTTGCACGCGGGCATGGTCGTCGTCGCCGACGGAACGGACGAGATGGCCGAGCGGCTCGAGCGCGTGCTCACGACCGACCCGGGAACGGGGGTCCTCCGTCATGTCGACGCGGGCTACCCCGAGGCGATCGCTTTCGCAGACGATCACGGACTCGAGCCGCCGATGCGGCCCAAGTCCGCAGAGTGAGCGACGGCGCCGGTCGGCGGCGGCTGCTCGTCCGCAACCTCGCCCAGCTCGCGACGCCGGGAGGCATCGAGGCGCCGCTTCGTGGCCGGGCGCTCGCGCACGTGGAAGTTGTCCGCGACGCGTACGTCCTGTGCGAAGACGGCCGGATAACGGCGTTCGGCCCGATGCGCGAGCTCCGGGCGGGAGCGGGCGAATCCGGCGGCGGGCTCGAAGAGCTCGACGGGCGCGGACTCTGCGCCCTGCCGGGCCTCGTCGACTGTCACACGCACGCCTGCTTCGCGGGCGACCGCGTGGACGAGTTCGAGCTGCGGGCGACCGGCGCCAGCTACGAGGAGCTGCACGCGGCCGGCGGCGGCATCCTCGCGACCGTACGGGCAACCCGTTCCGCTGGCGAAGACGGCCTCGCGGAGGCGGTTCGCCGGCATCGACGGTGGATGCGGCGCGCCGGGACGACGACGTTCGAAGCCAAGTCGGGCTACGGCCTCGACAAGGAGACCGAGCTCGCCTCGCTGCGCACGATCCAGGAGACCGGCGGGATTCCGACGTGGCTCGGAGCGCACGCCGTCCCGCCGGAGTTCGACGACGCCGATGCCTATCTCGATTTCGCGCTTGGCGAGGTGCTGCCGGAGGCTGCGCAGCTCGCGGTGGCCGCTGACGTTTTCCTCGAAGCGGGCGCCTTCGACGTCGGCCAGGCTCGCCGCTACCTCGATGCCTGCCGGGCGGCGGGGCTCGCTCTTCGCCTCCACGGGGATCAGTTCACGGAGCGGGGAGCGATTCCGCTTGCGATCGAGCTTGGCGCGCGCTCGGTAGATCACCTGGAGACGACGAGCGAAGAAGGCGTCCGCAGGCTTGCCGCTAGCGAGGTCGCCGGTGTCTTGCTGCCGGCGAGCGCGCTCTTCCTCGACCGGCCGATGCCCCCTGCTCGCGCGCTCGTCGATGCCGGCGCGGCGATCGCGGTCGCGACCGATTTCAATCCAGGTAGTTCGTTCTGCGAGAGCCTCGGGGTCGCTTCGTCGCTGGCGGTCACGCAGTTGCATCTCACTCCGGCGGAGGCGCTCGCGGCTTGCACCGTCAATGCGGCTCACGTCCTCGGCTTGGCCGCGGAGGTTGGTCGAGTCGCGCACGGGTACAGGGCGGACCTCGTCCTGCTTGACGCACCCGACTGGCGCTACCTCTCCTATCACCTAGGCGCCGATCTCGTGGCGGCCGTCATCGAAGGCGGCGAAGTCGCATGGAGGCGCACCGCAGCTTTGTCCGAGCCAAACGAGCCGCGCTAGGCTGGCTTCGATGCCCTCCCGCAAGCAGAGGCGCCGCCGAGCGAAGGAACGGCGGCACGAGTACGAGTACGTCTACGTCGACGACTCGGGGGAAGAGGTCGAGCCGCCGCCCGACGACAAGTCGCGACGCGACCGTTCACGCGGGAAGACGGCCGCGAACGGGGGCAAAACCGCACGCGGGAAGGGGTCGGGGCCGATTCGAGAGGCAAAGCCCCCTTCCTGGAACCGATCAGGTCGCCGCGCGCTCCTGTTCCTCCCACTCTTCTTCATCGTCTTCTCCCTCGTAAACAAGAAGATGGCAATCGAGACGCGGCTGCTTAGTTCGGTCGCTTACTCGGCGCTCTTCGTGCCGCTCACTTATCTGATGGATCGCACGGCCTACCGGACCTATCTGCGCCGATCCGGGCGGCAACCGGTCGCGAAGCGCTAGGACTTGTATTTCGCCGGGGCCCTCCTAGGCGACGCCGTCCCCGCGGTAATGGCCCTCGCCGGGCCAGGGCGTGAGCAGCAGGAGGATTCGGGCGCCGCTCTCGGTCGAGACCGAGCGCCGTTCGTCGGGATCGAACATGCAGAGCGTCCCGGCCCCGGCCTCGATCGCCTGGCCGCCCGAGTCGACGTGTGCGCTGCCATCGACGACGAGCAGGTAGGCATGTTCCTTCACCTGATGATCGCCGAGCGATTGGCCCGCATCTAGCACGATCAGAACCGCACGGGCCGCGTCGTCCGAGTCGAGCACGACCGGCGAGCGGCTGCCGCCTTCGACCTCGATCTCGTGAAGATTCCAGCTCCGCACGAGCGCAGGATCCTAACGACGCCCTTCCGCGCCCGCGTGGAGCGGGAGGGCGCGCCGCACGGCAAGAGCCGCGGGTCGTCTGTGCCCGAGATGCGAACCTCGCCGTACCCACCCCTTGGGGGCGGGCTCCACCCTAGCGCTCCGATCCGCGCGCGGGTGTGACGCGATCGCTACGAGTTGGGAACTTTCTCGGGCAGGGGTTGAACGCTCCTCACCACGCTTGCTTTGGGCCCACCGAAGGAAGAAAGCGGCGTCGTTAGACTCGGCCGCCATGAGCCTCGCGGTCGATCGCTACGAGGTTGGCCCGATCGGGACCAATTGCTACGTCGCAAGGCCCTCACCGGCGGCAGACGAAGCGGTTGTGATCGACCCCGGCGGTGACGCGGCCGAGCTCGAGCGCGAGCTGGCGCGAGCCGGGGCGACGTGCGCCGCGATTCTGATCACGCACGGCCACTGGGACCACCTCGGCGGCGTCGCCGACCTGGCCGAGGCGACGGGCGCGCCAGTGCACATGGCCGCCGGAGAGCGGATCGCGCTCGAGCAGATCAAGGACTTCGCGCCTGCGGAGCTGCCGCTGCGGCCCTACACGCCCGACGTCCTGCTCCAGGGCGACGAGACGCTCGAACTCGCCGGGATCGCGTTCGAGACGTTGCTGGTGCCTGGCCACTCGCCCGCTCACCTCGCGTACTACGCCGACGGCTGTCTGTTCTCCGGCGATGTCCTGTTCGCCGGATCCGTCGGCCGCACAGACTTGCCTTTCGGCGATTGGGACACGCTCGTCGATTCGATCCGGACGCTTGCCGTTCGTTTTCCGCCCGAGACCATCGTCTATTCCGGCCACGGGCCCGAGACCACGCTGGGCGCCGAGCTCGCCCGAAACCCGTTCCTCGCCGACCTTCGCGCCTCGTGAGCCCCAAGTTCGAGGCGCCGCGCGGGACGCACGACGTCCTGCCGGCCGAGCAGCCGCTCTGGCGACGCGTCACAGGCGAGATCGAGCGCCTCTGCGCGCTCTACGGCTACCGCTGCGTCCAGACACCCGTCTTCGAGGACACCGAGCTCTTCGCGCGCACTTCGGGCGCGGGCTCGGACGTCGTCCAGAAGGAGATGTACACGTTCGAGGATCGCGGCGGCCGCTCGCTCACGCTTCGCCCGGAGGGAACCGCGCCGATCGTTCGCGCCTACGTCGAGCATGGGCTCCACCGGGAGCCGCAGCCGCAGAAGCTGTTCACGATCGCGACCATGTATCGCTACGCAGCGCCGCAAAAAGGCCGCTACCGCGAGCACTACCAGGCCTCCGTCGAGGCGATCGGCTCGGACGATCCCGCCGTCGACGCCGAGCTGATCCAGCTCTACGACGAGCTGCTGGGGCGTCTCGGCGTGACCAACTACCGGCTGGAACTGAACTCGATCGGGGATCGCAACTGCCGGCCCGCCTACCTCGAGCGGCTCAACGCCTGGCTCGACGAGCACGAGGATGTTCTCGACGACGAGGCGCGGCAGAAGCGGGCGACGACGCCCCTGCGCGTCTTCGATGTCAAGAGTGAGCGCGTTCAGGCCGCCCTGGCCGATGCCCCGAAGATTGGCGAATCGCTCTGCGACGCGTGCCAGGAGCACTTCGACGCCGTCCGCGGCTACCTCGACACATACGGCGTCGAGTACGACCTGACGCCCACGCTCGTCCGCGGTCTCGACTACTACACGCGCACGACCTGGCAGTTCGAGGGACCGGAGCACGGCGCCCAGAGCACGATCTCGGGCGGCGGCCGCTACGACTACCTCGCCGAGGAGATCGGCGGCCCCTCGACCCCGGGCGTCGGCTTCGGAGCGGGGATCGAGCGGCTGCTGCTCGCACTCGAGGATGCCGGCGTCGAGGCGCCTGCCGAGGAGCCGATCGACGTCTTCTTTGCCTGCGACGAGGGTGCTCCGCGGGATCGTGTGCTCGCCCTCATGGCCAACCTCCGGTCCGCGGGACGGACGGCCGACACCGACTACGCCGGCCGGTCGCTCAAGGGCCAGCTGACCCAGGCCGGCCGGCTGAGCGCGCGGAAGACCGTGGTCGTCGGTCCCGCCGCCGCAACGATCAGAGTGCCCGGGACGCAGGACGTCGAGGTTCCACTCGACGAGCTCGAGGAGAGGCTGTCGGCATGAGCTGGCGCGACCTCGGAGCGGGCGAAGTCCGGGCCGACCACGTCGGCGAGCGCCACACGCTCGCGGGCTGGGTCGCGCGCCGTCGCGATCACGGCGGTCTGATCTTCGTCGACCTCCGAGACCAGACCGGTATCTGCCAGCTCGTCGTCAACCCGGAGCGTTCCCCCGAGGCGGCGAGGCAAGCCCACGGGATCCGCAACGAGTTCGTCGTCCAGGCCGAAGGCGAGGTCGTCGCGCGCGCCCCCGACGCTGTCAACCCGAACCTGCCGACCGGAGAGGTCGAGCTGCAGGTCGAGACGCTGCGCGTGCTTTCGTCCGCGCCGCCGCTCCCGTTCCAGCTCGACGAGGAAGGCGTCGACGAGACACTCAGGATCCGCTACCGCTGGCTCGACCTTCGCCGCCGGCGGATGCAGCGGAACATCCGCACCCGCGCGCGGGCGGTTTCGGCGATCCGCCGGGAAATGGAAGCGGCCGGGTTCGTCGACATCGAGACGCCGATCATGGGCAAGCCGACGCCCGAGGGGGCGCGCGACTTCCTCGTTCCGACGCGGCTGCAGCCCGGCCGGTTCTTCGCGCTGCCGCAGTCGCCGCAGATCTACAAGCAACTGCTCGTGATCTCGGGCTTCGAGCGCTACTACCAGATCGCCCGCTGCTTCCGGGATGAGGATCTGCGCGCCGACCGTCTCCAGGAGCTCACCCAGCTCGACGTCGAGATGGCCTTCCCCGATCGGGAGTTCATCTACGAGCTGAGCGAGCGGACGATGCAGAGCGTCTGGCGCGAGTGCCTCGGGGTCGAGGTCGAAGCCCCGTTCAAGCGCATGACCTGGGACGAGGCGCAGGCGCGCTACGGCTCGGACAAGCCGGACCTGCGCTTCGGGCTCGAGATCGAGGACGTGACCGCGCTGACGCGCGGATCCGAGTTCGGCGTCTTCGCAAATGCACCGATCGTGCGCTTCCTCCGCGTTCCGCAGGAGTTTTCGCGCGCTGATCTCGAGCGGCTGGAAGGGATCGCGAAGGAGTGGGGCGCGAAGGGCCTCGCGTACCTCGTCTACGACGAAGAGGGCGAGGTCCGCTCCCCGATTGCGAAGTTCCTCTCCCAAGAGGAGCTCGACGGCTTCCGCTCGGAGCCAGCGACCACCGTGCTCTTCGCGGCCGACGAGCCGGCGATGGTCGCGCGAGTGCTCGGCGCGCTTCGCCTTCACCTCGGCCGCGAGCTCGACCTGATCGACCGCGAGGCCTGGCGCTTCCTCTGGGTGACCGACTTCCCGCTGCTCGAATGGGACGAGGAGGAAAACCGCTGGAAGGCCGTGCACCACCCGTTCACGCGGCCGAACGACGAAAGCCTCGAGCTGCTCGACTCCGACCCCGGGGCCGCGCGCGCCGTCGCCTACGACCTCGTCGTCAACGGGATCGAGATCGCCGGCGGCTCCTTCCGGATCCACGAGCCCGCATTGCAGGCCCGCATCTTCGGCCTGCTCGACATCTCGCCCGAGGAGCAGCGCGACAAGTTTGGGTTCCTGCTGGATGCGCTCGCGATGGGCGCGCCACCTCACGGCGGGATCGCGTCGGGTATCGACAGGCTGTCGATGGCGCTCCTCGACGAGCCGTACATCCGCGATACGGTCGCCTTCCCGAAGAATCAGGCAGGCGTCGATCCGATGAGCGGGGCGCCGACGGAGGTCCCGCCTGAACAGCTTGCCGAGCTAGGAATCGCCGTGATCGCCGAGAAGAAGTAACCCGGAATGGGTCCTCCGCCGATGCAGTCGCCATACTTTCTGAGCTGATGGCCAGCGAAAGAGGACAACAAGCGTCGCTGACGCCTCTCCCGAACGTCGACGAGCTGCCGACGCTGCCGGAAGGCGGCTACGAGCCCGAACGCGTCAAGGAGGCGTTCGAGTCGTTCAGGCGGCACGCGACGCAGCTTCAGGTGCAGCTGCGCGTGCTGCAGGCTGCCGCTCGCAGCGGCCAGGTCGAGCCCACCGGCCACGCGGTCCGCATGGACGCGCTGCACATGATCCGGGCCGCGGCCGACATGGCCGACACGATCGAGCGCGATGCGCAGACTGCATCGGCCGCCCAGTTCCGCCGTACGGAGGAAGAAGTCACTCGGCGCCAGCGCGAGCTGCAGGAGCGCGAGAGCGACGTCGAGCGCTACCGCCAGGAGAGCGAGCGTCAGCGCGCCGAGATGCTCAACGCGGCTCGTAACGAAGCCCGTGAGACGCAAGGCGAGGCACAGCGGCACTCCACTGCCGAGATTCGCGAGGCGGAAGCTCGCGCGAACAGGCTGCTGGAGCAAGCTCGCCACCAGGCCACCGAGCTGACGAACTCGGCCCGCGCTGAGGTCGAGCAGACGCTCGAATGGGCGCGGGCGCAGGCCACGGCCGTGATGGCTCGGGCCCAGGAAGGCGCAGAACAGCTGCTCGCCGCGGCCGGGCTCGGCGACGACGCGATCGCGGGCGTCGCCGACAAGATCGTCGAGGCCGCCCAGGCCGCAACCGAGGCAAGTCGCGGGCCTGCCGGTTCCTCGAGCGGCTCCGAAGAGCCTTCGTCACCCGGCGCGCCGTCGCCTCCCGCAGGGGCTGCGCCGCCGCTTTCGGTGCCCGCTCCCGTCGAACCGCCCGTCTCGGCTTCCGACGACGAGCCGGACGGTTCGGCCTCGGCGTAGCCTGGCGCCACGAGCGCTAGGCTCTTGACGTCATGCCGGGACGAGTGGGGCCGCGGTTTGCGATCGAAGCGCTCTTCCTGATCGCGCTCGCGGTCGGCTCGGCATATGCCGACCTCGCCGGCAAGTGGATCGCGGTAGTGATGGCAGGCGGCTGGCTCGTCGTGGCCCTCCTCGAATTGACCGCCGACCGGATCTGGGCCGCTGCGCCGCCCTGGCGACGGCCTTACTACGTTCCCGTTTCGCCGCCCCGGGCGGAGGCCGCCCCCGTTGAGCCTGCTCCTGCAGCCGCTGAGCCAAAGCGCGAAGTCGAGCCCGAACCTCAACGCGAGCCCACGCCGGCGCCCCAAGCCGAAGCCGTCACGATGATCGCTCCGCCGGCAGAGCCGGCCACCGCGGCACCGGCCGAGCCCGCACTGGAAGCCGAGAGCGACTCCGAGCCCGAACTCGAGCCTGAGCCGGCGGCCCCAGAGCACGATCGGCCCAAGCTCGAGCCACTCGACCCCGCGCCGAAGCGCCGGTGGTTTCGCCGCCGTGGGCCCGAGCCGGCTGCGGCCGAGGTCCCGGAGATCGAGATGCCCAAGCACGTGCGCCTGCTGCCCGCGACCGAGCGGACCGACCGATCCAACGAGGTCGCTGAGCTCTTCGATGTGCCGGAGAGCGAGGAGCGCAGCCACACGTGAAGGTTCCCGTTGCCATGATCCGGTTTCTCCTCGAGGCCGCCTTCATCATTCTGATCGCGGCCGCGGCAGCGGTTGCGCATCTCGGCAAGCTGTGGATCGCACTGTCCGTCGGCGGGGCGTGGCTGCTCGTCTCGGTCGTCGAGCGGAGCGCGATTCGGGAAGGCTCCCTCCTCCACCGCGAGGGCTTCGGCTTCCTCTTTGCAGGCCGGCATGTTCAGCCGGTGGAGCCCGTCGCCGACGAGATGCCGGCGCCGTACGACTTCTTCTCCGAGCCTGCGGCCGAAGAGCACCCGCCGACGCCGTTGCCCGAGCCCGAGCCTGCGCCCGAGCCGGCGCCCCCGGCCCCCGAGCCAGAGCCGCCGACGCCCGAGCCCGGGGCTCCGCCGCCTCAGCTTCGGTCCGTGCCCTCGCCGGAGCCCGGCGGCGAGGATGTACCGGAGCCCGTCGCCTACCTGCCGCGCGACGGAGGAGAGCCCCGAGAGTGGAATATCTGGGAGCTCGAACGGCTCGCGCGTGAGGGCGAAGGCCGCGATGTCGGACGCGACCACGAGCTCGCGTTCCTGCTTCTGGAGCTGCGTCAGTTCGCAAATGCCGACGGCCAGCTGCCGATCAGCTTCGACGCGGTCGTGCGCGAGTCGTTCGGCGAACTTCTCTACGCAGTGGTTTGAGCCCGGCGCTCGCACAGAGGGAAGTCGCTCTCGCCGGGGTGGCTCTGCTCGCCGCCGTGGCTGCGCTCGCCGTCACCTCACCTCGCGCTTCGAATCCAAGTGGGCATCTAAACCCGGTCGCTGTTCCCGGCGGCGGCTGGTATACGGCCCTCGCGGGGGCGCGCCCTCTGCGTTACGGGACGCGGACGAGTTGCGGGGTCATGCTGAGACCGACGACGCGCGGGGTCGTCGACTCGGTCCTTCCCTGCAACATCAAGCTCTTCGTCTCGTTCGGCGGCAGCGCGCGAATCCTCACCCAGGTGATTGCCCGGCGTCCGATCGTCCCCGGCCGGCGCTTCGACGTCACGCCCGCGCTCGCGGAAGACCTTGGCATCCAGGGGATCCAGCGCATCAAGTGGGTCTACGCGCGCTAGGCCCCGGCGGGGTAAGCTCGACTCGTGCTCGACCCTGTGCGAGCTCTGCGTTCTCAAAGTAGAACCAACACCAAGTGAAAGGGAGCCCGCGTTCGGCTAGGGCGTTGCCCGAGGCCGGCAAGGCACCCACCTGGCAGTGCCAGGTTCGCTACGGGCGCGGAGCACCGGCAGGGTGGGGCACTCTTTCAAGGTTTCGGTTACCCCTCTTCGCGAGGCGGCTGGCGTTGTCGCGCCGCAGGTAGCTAGCCTGGACTCGTGATCGAGGTCGTTGGGGATTCCTCGCGCGACCGCGAGTTCGCGCTGGTCCGACTGACGGTCGATGGAGACCGGATCGTCGATGCCGACGCGGAGGGGCTGGAACGACCGCTCGGTGGCCTGACGCTGCTCGAGGCGGCGGCCGTGCCGGGCGAGACGCTCGCGGCGGACGCGCTCGCGAACGCTCTCGCTCAGGTCTTCCGCGCGGCGCCGAACCCCGATCGCATCGCGGTGGCGATGAGCGGCGGCGTCGACAGCGCCGTCGCGCTCCTGCGGGCGGGGCCGCGGGCGATCGGAGTCACGCTGAGGCTCTGGATCGACCCGGCCGCGCCGGACTCCGAGCGCGCATGCTGCTCGCCGGAGGCAGTGATCGCCGCCCGCGAGACCTGCCACGCGCTCAGCCTCCCACACGTGACGCTCGACCTGCGCGAGGAGTTTCGCCGGGCGATCGTGGCTCCGTTCGTCCGTGGCTACGCCCGCGGCGAGACACCGAACCCGTGCATCCGCTGCAACGGCAGCTTTCGCTTTGCGGAGTTGCTCGCCTTTGCGGAACGCGCCGGAGCTTCCCGCCTGGCCACCGGCCACTACGCGCGGATCGTCGAGCACCGCGGGCGGCGGCTGCTCGCCCGCGCCCGCGATCTCCAGAAGGACCAGACGTACATGCTCGCCCGCCTCGACCCGCGCTTGCTCGGGCGCATCTGGTTCCCGCTCGGCGAGCAGACCAAGGAGGAGACCCGCGCGGAGGCCGCCCGGGTCGGTCTCGCTGCCGCCCGCCGCACCGAGAGCCAGGAGGCCTGTTTTCTCGGCGGCGGGGACTACCGCAATTTCGTCCGTCGCCACGGCGTCGAGGAGGCTGCTGGCGAGATCGTCGACGAGCACGGCCGGGAGCTTGGAAGCCACGACGGCTTCTGGCGCTTCACGCCGGGCCAGCGCCGGGGGCTCGGTGTCGCCGCGGGCGAGCCGCTCTACGTGCTGCGCACCGATCCCGGCGCGAACACGGTCGTCGTCGGGCCACGCGAGTCGCTCGCGGTCGAAACGATTTCGGCACGTGGACGGTTATACGTCCGGGTGAATCGCGCCGAGGTCAAATGGAGGTACCGATCTCCCGCGGTCCCGGCCGCGGTGGAGGAGGTCGAGCACGGGTTCCGGCTCGCGCTCGACATGCCCGCGTACGCCGTTGCTCCCGGTCAGGCCGTGGTTCTGTATGAGAACGACGTGGTCGTCGGAGCGGGAGTGCTGTGACCCAGGACCGGATCGTGCTCACGATTCCTCGGGACGAGGGCTTCGAGAACGTCGCCCAGCTCGTCCTCGCCGGAGTCGCGGCCCGGCTCAATCTGACCTACGAAGTGATGGACGACCTTGGAACGGCGCTGGCGACGCTGCTCGAGCGGCGCGGCGAAGAGGGCGAGCTGACGGTCGAGCTCGAGGTCGGCAAGGACATCGTCACCGCCGCGCTGGGTCCGTTCCGGGGCGACGCGCTCCGGGCCGAGCTCGAACGCCAGGACGGCGGCGTCGGGCTGCGGCGGGTACTGGAGACCGTCGTCGACGGCTTCGCGCCGGTCGAGCGCGAGGGTGGCGTTTGGATCGAGCTCCAGAAACGCGTCGAGAGGGTCGAGAGCGCCCCATGACCCAGAAGAGCGACAAAACGCTCCTCCGCCGATACCACCAGGAGGGCGACCTCGCCGCCCGCGAGCAGCTGATCGAGCAGTACATGTCG
>Ga0307305_10000237_pt1 | contig 18251 bp, 20 predicted proteins | sample ER_DNA_186_FD_194512 | JGI IMG/M metagenome (GOLD analysis project Ga0307305, IMG submission 194512) | Bulk soil microbial communities from the East River watershed near Crested Butte, Colorado, United States - ER_DNA_186 | ecosystem: Environmental > Terrestrial > Soil > Floodplain | place... | reverse complement strand
CGATCCGCTCGCTCTGGACGCCGCTGATCGCGGCCGTCTCCGGCTTCTGCCTCGGCGGCGGGTGCGAGCTCGCGATGTCGTGCGACCTGATCGTCGCCTCCGAGACGGCGCAGTTCGGGCAACCCGAGACGTCGCTCGGGATCATCCCGGGCGCCGGCGGCACCCAGCGCCTGACGCGCGCGGTCGGCAAAGCCCTGGCGATGGATGTGATCCTGAGCGGCCGGCGCCTGACAGCGCAGGAAGCGCTGGCGGCGGGCCTCGTTTCACGCGTGGTCGCCCGCGAGGCGTGGCTCGAGGAGCCGAAGCGCCTGGCGCGCGAGATCGCCGCGAAGGGGCCGGTCGCGACCCGGCTGGCCAAGGAGTCCGTCAACCGCGCGTACGAGACGACGCTGCAGGCCGGCCTGGAAGCCGAGCGCCGAGCGCTCTACCTCGCCTTCGCGTCGGAGGACGCGAAGGAGGGCCTGACGGCGTTCACCCAGAAGCGCGAGCCCGACTTCAAGGGCCGGTGAGGAACGGAAGGGACTGACCCCGCAGGGGTCTGTCCCTATAACCGTTGCGAACCACGTGGCCGCTATGGGGACAGTCCCCTCCGGGGACAGTCCCTAGCCGACGGTTGCGAACTTCGTGGCCGCTTTGGGGACAGTCCCCTGCGGGGACAGTCCCTAGCTAGCCGACGTAGATCGGCGTGTGCAACGGGACTTGCGGGTACAGCTGCTCGACGTCCGGGATCGACATGCGGATGCAGCCGTGCGACGCCGCGGTGCCGAGTGACGAGATCTCGTCGGTGCCGTGGATTCCGGCGCCGTTGTAGAAGCCGAGCCAGCGGGACTTGATCGGATCGTCGGGGCCCGGCGGGATCACGCGGCCCGCCAAGTCGCCGGCCCAGGCGCTGTTCGGGACGTGCCAGGACGGGTTCACCTGCCGGTCGTTGATCTCGTAGAGGCCGGCCGGAGTCTCGAGACCCTGGCGGCCGACCGCGATCTTGTACGAGTGGGCGAGGTGGAGGTTCTTCCAAAGCCGCAGGGTGAAATGCGCCCGGTCGATCGTGAGGAACGTCTGGTACTTGTAGGCCAGCCGGGTGCTGCTGACGTGCGGACGCAGCGTTCGTGTCGGGATCAACGCGACGTGCGTGGACGTCGGGTCTCGCAGCTGGCGCAGAATCCGCGCTGCGAGAAACCGCTTCTGCACGGCGACCCCCTCGTGCGACGCCGTCACGTTGAGCGAGTAACCGGTCGGGTTGATCGTCGCGCTGACCGCAGGTCTGTCGATCTCCTTGGCGATCACGTCGATGAAGCCGTAGAGCTTCTCGCGGGAGTTCGCGACCCGCAGCGGCACGGCGGCTTGCAGCGTCTCGCCGCGCAGGTCACGCATCGCCCGGCCTAGGAAGCTCCCCTCGCGGCTGCGCCTCAGGGCCTCGCGAACCATCCGGTCGACTCCGAGCCTCGCATCGATGCTGGCCGCGGACAAGCTCCACTGCTGAGCGCCCCACTTCAGGACGACGCCCTGGCCGACCTTGGGGCCGAGGCTGCGCTTGAGCACGTCACGCGCGCGCGCGGCGCTGAGCCCGCCGACGTCGACGCCGCCGGCCGTGATCCCCTTCGCGATCATGTCCGACCGCGAAGAGTCGTAGGCGTAGAGACCGCCGGCACCCGCCACGAGGACGAGGACCACGGCCGCAGAGCCGATTGTCAACACGCGCGTCTTCATCCGATCCCGCTTCCAGTCCCCGCTTGCGAAAAGTGTTACGCGGCAAGGTAGCGCCTGCGTCCGTCGTTCGCTGACCCGGGTGGACTAAGTACTAGCCGACGAGCTCGATCGGCACGAGATCGAGCTCGCGCTCGGAGCCCTCGCGGAGCACACGTGCGCGCACCTGGGAGCCGATCAGCTCGCCGACCATCAGGCGCTGGATGTCGTCGACGGTCTCGACGGGAACCCCGTTCAGCTCGACGATCAGATCCTCGGGCCGGAGGCCTGCCTGAGCAGCGGGGCTGCCATCGACGACCTCGACCACCTCGACGCCGCTGGCCCGGCGCAGCCGTGAGGCAACCCGCGGCGGCAGCGGCCTGGTTCCACCGGCGATGCCGAGGTAAGCGCGGCGGAAGCGCCCCTCGGTCATCAGCGCGCCCACGATCGTCCGCGTCGCCTGGTTGATCGGTACCGCGAGGCCGAGCCCGACGCCGGCGACGGCGGTATTGACGCCGATCACGCGACCATGTCCGTCCGCGAGCGCGCCGCCGGAGTTGCCCGGGTTCAGCGCCGCGTCGGTCTGGATCACGTTATCGACGACGCGCCCGCCACGGGTCGGCAGCGAGCGGCCGAGAGCGGAGACTACGCCGGCCGTCACGGAGCCGGCAAAGCCGTGTGGGTTGCCGATCGCGACGACGAGCTGACCGACCCGCAGCCGCTCGGCGTCGCCGAGCTCGGCCGGCCTCAGGTCGCGGGCGTCGACCCGAAGCAGAGCCAGGTCCGACATCGGATCCGAGCCGACGACCTCGAAGTCGAGCTCGCGGCCGTCGACGAAAGACGCCCGACCGCCGTCGGTCCGCTCGATCACGTGCGCCGAGGTGAGGGTGAAGCCGTCAGGCGTGATCACGACGGCGCTGCCGCCGCCGTCCAGACGACGGCCGCCCCGCACGCGCCGCGAGACCCGGAGGTTCGCTACCGACGGCGTCAGCCGCTCCGCAACCGTGGTCACGGCCTTGGAGTAAGCGTCGAGTGGCTCGTCCTCTCGAGCGTCGTCGGATGACGAGATGAAGGTCAGCTCGGGCATTCGGCCAAGCTAGCAATGCAGTGTCGGCCTGCGGCGTGATTTAGGCTCGCGCGCGTGGCCGAAGTGGAAACAACGCGCGAGGGCGCGGTTCTGACGATCACGCTGAACCGACCCGACGTCCTGAATGCCCTCAATGCCGCCACGCACAAGGCGCTGGCGGCAGCGCTCAAGGACGCGCGCGCCGACGACGTTCGGGCCGTCGTGATCACCGGCGCGGGCCGTGGTTTCTGCGTCGGCCAGGACCTCACCGAGTTTCGCGACGATGCAGGCGACATCGGTTCGCGCCTGCGCGGCAACTACCACCCGAACATCAAGGCGATCCGGGCGCTCGAGAAGCCGGTGATCGCCGCGGTCAACGGCGCCGCGGCCGGGGCAGGCCTCTCGCTCGCCTGCGCATGTGACCTGCGAATCGCCTCTGATCAGGCCACCTTCGTGCCCGCCTTCGTGAACATCGGCCTCATCCCGGACTCGGGCGGCACGTTCTTCGTCACACGCCTCGTCGGCCAGGCGCGGGCGTTCGAATGGCTCTGCTCCGGCCGGCGTCTCACTGCGGCCGAGGCGCAACAGTGGGGCGTCGTGTCCGAGGTCGTCGAGGCCGACGCCCTCGTGGGTCGCGCAGCCGAGGTCGCGAGCCAGCTCGCCGCCCTACCGACCCGCGCGATCGGGATGACGAAGCGGCTGCTCGACCGGGCCGTGACCGCGACCCTGGACGACCAGCTCGAGTGGGAGGCCCAGCTTCAGACCGCTGCCACTCAGACGGAGGACTTCAGCGAGGGCGTTGCCGCCTTCCTCGAAAAGCGGCCGCCCGGCTTCCACGGACGCTGACTCTTCTCTAGGATCGCTGCATGGAGCAGGCCGGGACGATGACTGAGCGGGCGCACCACCCGATCCGGCTCGTCGTCACCGACGATCTGCAGCGAAACCGGCTGACCTCCTTCTTCCGGCTGATCCTTGCGATCCCGCATATCGTCTGGCTCGCGCTCTGGAGTATCGTCGCCGTCCTGGCGGCGGTTGCCAACTGGGTCGCCACGCTGGTCAACGGAAAGTCACCCGAGGGCCTGCACAACTTCCTCGTCACGTACGTGCGCTACCAGACGCATGTGTATGCCTACGTGCTGCTGATTGCGGATCCTTTCCCGGGCTTTGGCGGCAAGCCGGGCTACCCAATCGACATCGAGATCGAGCCCCCACAGTCGCAGAACCGCTGGACGGTCGGCTTTCGGGTGATCCTCGCGATCCCGGCGTTCATCGTCTCGGGGATCCTTGGCTATTTGAACCGTGCGCTCGGGATCTTCAGCTGGGTGCTCGCGGTGCTGATGGGGCGCGTGCCGGAAGGGCTGCGCAACTTCGCCGCCTTCTGCGTTCGCTACGAGCAGCAGACCGCCGGTTATGCCTTGTTGCTGACCGGCCAGTACCCGAGCTTCAACGTCGCCGTCAGCGAATAGGCTAGGCCCGCTTGAGTAGATGGCTCCTCGTTTCCTGGGTCGCGAACGCCGTGACGCTCGGTGTCACCGGGCTGGTGCTGAGCGGGGTGACCTTCCATCACTCGGTCGGAGCGCTGTTCGCTTCCGCGGCCGTCTTCGGGGTGTTGAACACGTTCCTGAAGCCGATCCTGAAGCTGCTCACCTTGCCGTTCGCCGTCATCACGCTCGGCATCGTCTGGTTCTTCGTCGCGATGCTGATGCTCTGGCTGACCGACCTGATCGTTCCCAAGTTCTCGATCCACGGCTTCTGGACCTACGTCTGGGCGACGATCGTCGTTTGGGTCGTGAACATCGTGGTGGATGCGATCCTCTCGCCCCGTCGAGGCCGGCGCTCGAAAGCCGCAGCCTCAGCCGCCTAGGCTCAGATCGTCTTGAACTGCTCGAATGGCTGCCGGCAGCTGCGGCAGTAGCGCACTGAGCGGCAGGGCGTCGGCCCGAAGATATTCTCGAGTGCCGTGTCCTGGGAGCCGCAGTAGGGGCAGCGAAAGGCGTTCGACTGCAACTGGACGAGCTTCGGCCCGCCGACCTCCCTGGGCGCCGGCGGTGCGAAGCCGCTGACCCGCAGCTTCTCTCGCCCCTCGGGGGTGATTCGGTCGGTCGACCAGGAGTCGTCCGAGATCACTTGAATCTGAGCGTCCGCGCCGAGCGCGCTGATCCGCGCCGCCATCGCGTCGCGCATCACCTCGAGCGCCGGACAGCCGAGGAACGTCGGCGTGAATTCCACCCGGACCTGGTCCCGGGACACGTCCACTGATCTGATCACGCCGAGGTCGACGAGCGAGATCACCGGGATCTCTGGATCGGGGATCTCGGCGAGCGCGTTCCAGACCTGTTCTTCCGTTACCACGTTGCTCCCGCGACCGATCGTCGCACCATGGTCATCTCCTCCCACAGCTCCGCCAGCTTCGGCGTGTGCTCGTCGCGGATGTCGAGCAACGGCCGCAAGTCTTCCAGCGCCGCCTGGAAGCGCGGCTCGTCCTGCAGGCGGTCGAACCACATCTGCGCATGCATGCGGTGATAGGCCTCCTCGCGGTCGATCTTCGCCGCCAGGCCTGCGATCTCCGGGTCGTCCGACTGCTTGAGCGCTGCGATTCGCTTTTCGTCGGCCGTCTCATAGAGATGGTGCCGCGCGATCGTCGCGGCCCAGTCCGGCACGAGCCGCAGCTCGACGAGGCGCGAGCACCGGTACTCGTCGGGCCGGCGGTCGAAGGCAAGCTCGTCCGCGGTCGTGCCGAGCTCGCGCGCCGCGAGCTCGTACCAGGCGCGGGCGTGCCCGATCTCGTTCTGGGCGATCGACGAGAAGGCGACGTCCTCCTCGAGCAGCGGCGCGATCCCGGTCCACTCCGAGTTCCGCCAGCCGAGGATCAGCTCGTCGTCAGCGAGCTCGAGCAGCTTCTGCGCGCTCACGTGCTTTCCCTAGCTTCTCTTTCAGCGGATAGCCGTCGACGCGGTGGTAGTTCTTCTGTAGCTCGTCCGCGAAGTCGTCGATCTCGTGCACCGCCTCTCGCGGGACGACCCAGAGTGCGGTCGACTCGCCGCGCCTCCCGTACTGCTCGCGTGCGTACGCCTCTGCGAACTCCTCGTTCGGAGCCTCGACCGAGCCGGCGTGCGCGAAGGCCTGGCCCTTGCGCTCCTGGCGGAAGACCTCGTAGATCACGCCGCTTCCGCGAGCACCGCGCGTCGCACCCAGGCGTTCTCCTCGCGAGTCGCCCGCCGCAGCTCCAGCCGCTCGGCCGTTTTTGGCCCGTGGCCGGTGACGACGTGCTTGAGCTCGTCCCAATCCGGCTCGGTGTACTCCCAGACCCCGTCGTCCCGCTTGCGCAGCTTGGGATCGGGAACCGTCAGTCCCAGCTCCCAGATCTGCGGAACGTAGCCGTCGAGGAACTGCTGCCGCGCCTCCTCGTTGCCCTGCGACTTGATCCGCCAGACGTACATCGGATCGTCCTCGCGCGGAATCGGGTTGCCGTGGAACTGCATCAGCGGACCCCACCAGCGGTCCAGCGCTTCCTGCACCAGCTCGCGCTGCTCGTCGGTGCCCAGCATCATCGTCAGGATCACGTCGCGGCCGTGGAGGATGTGGAACGACTCCTCCCAGCAGATCTTCTTCATGATCCGCGCGTACGGCGCGTAGGAGCATTTGAGCAGCGCCTTCTGGCTGATGATCGCTGCGGCGTCGACCAGCCACGCGATCACGCCCACGTCGCCCCACGTCTTGGTCGGGTAGTGGAAGACGTTGTGAAACTTGGACTTGCCGGAGATCAGGTCGTCGAGACACTGCTCGCGCGGCTTGCCGAGGTCCTCGACGACGCGGTAGATCAGCTGCGAGTGACCGACCTCGTCCTGCACCTTTGCCGTCAGCGCGAGCTTCCGCTGCAGCGTCGGCGCGCGGAGGATCCACTCGCGCTCGGGCAGGACGCCCATCAGCTCCGAGTTGCCGTGCATCTCGATGAACTTGATCAGCTTGGCCCGGTAGTCCTCCGGCAGCCAGTCGTCGGTCTCGACCTGTCCGCCGGACTGCACGTAGTCGAGGAATTCCTGCTCACGCGGCGTCATCTCATGACCTCCCAACCAAACGATCGTTAGGGTGCCAGTGTAATGGCTGCAGCCACGGTTGGCCTCCTGCATCCCGGCGAGATGGGAGCCGTGGTTGGGGCTGTGCTGCGCGGCCGGGGTGATCGCGTTGTCTGGGCCTCGGAGGGGCGCACCGCCGAGACCCGGGAGCGTGCCGAGGAGGCAGGGCTCGAGGACGCCGGCTCGGTCGAGGAAGTGGCTCGCCGAAGCGACGTGATCCTCTCGGTCTGCCCACCCCACGCGGCGCTCGAGGTTGCCGGTGCGGTCGCGGGCTTCAGAGGCGTCTTTGTCGACGCGAACGCGATCGCTCCAGGTACCGCGCGGGAGGTCGAGGCCGTCATCGCGGCCGGCGGCGGGGATTGCGTCGACGGCGGGATCGTCGGCGCGCCGCCGCGTGCCGCTGGGACCACCCGGTTCTACCTCTCCGGCCCGGAAGCCGAGTCGGTCGCAGGTCTGTTCACAGAGTCTGTCGTCGACGCCCGGGTCTTGTCGGGCGAGGTCGGGACGGCGTCCGCGCTGAAGATGACGTATGCGGCCTGGACCAAGGGAACGGCCGCACTTCTGCTCGCGATCGGAGAGCTCGCGCGCGCCGAGGGTGTCGAGCCGGCGCTGCACGAGGAATGGCGCATCTCGCTGCCCGACCTGCCTGATCGGTCGCAGCGGGCCGCCCGGTCGGCGCAGGCCAAGGGCTGGCGCTGGGTCGGGGAGATGGAGGAGATCGCCGCGACTTTCGACGCCGCCGGGCTCCCCGACGGCTTCCACCGGGCGGCCGCCGAGGTTTTTCGAACCCTTTCCGCCGGCGGCCAGGCGAGATGAGTACGCGACGCTCCGAGCTGACTCGGCAGGCGGCGCGGCTGTTCGCCGAGAAGGGCTACCACGGCACCTCGATCGGAGACCTCGCGGAGGCGATGGGCGTCCAGAAGGGCTCGCTTTACGCCCACATCAAGTCCAAACAGGACCTGCTCTACGAGACGATGGCCGAAGGGGCGCGCGCGTTCCACACCGGGCTCGATGCGATCCCGGACGAGGCGCCGGCGACCGAGAAGATCCGGCTCGCCCTGCGGTCGCACCTGCGGGTCGTCGCCGACCAGCTCGACGTCGCGACCGTCTTCGTGCAGGAATGGCGGTACCTCGAGGGCGAGCGGCGGAACGAGATCGTCGCCGAGCGTCGCCGCTACGAGGAGAGGATCCGCGCCTTCTTCCGCGAGGGACGAGATCTCGGCGAGCTGCGCACCGATCTCGACGACGCGACCGCTGCGCTGCTCGTTCTCTCGGCCGTCAACTGGGCCTACACCTGGCTCCAACCCGGCCGCGACACGGACGAGCTCGCCGACCGCTTCTACTCGCTACTGATCGACGGGATGCGAGGCTACGCGACGCCTTCGTGAGCTTTTCGTAGTTTTTTCTGCCCAAAGTATTCCTGACTGATTTGTCAGTCAATTTCTGCGAAGCAACGGTGATATCACCCGGCGAACCGGCAGTGATATCACCCGAAATGTAGAAGGGTTGCATTTAGCCCAATCTGGGTATATTCGCCGCCGATTTCCGTACGCGCCGGGCGTGCGGGGCCGATGCCGGGAGGACCCAGTGAGCTTTCGCGCAGGTCGAATCATCGCCGCTCTAGCGGTGGCCGGTTTCATGATCACCGTCTTCGCGGGCTCCGCGAGCGCGGTCGCAAGCGGAACCTTCTCGGGGACGATCACGCCCACGAGCTGCGGGCCGATGCACGATGTCTCCGTTGTCCAGGGGGACACCACCATCGACGCCGTCGCCGCCGAGTACGTGTCCGCGAACGACATCACGCTCGATCTCTACAGCCCGACGGGCCGTCTGCTCGTCCACGGCGACACGCTCACGAGCCCGGAGTCGGTGCACTACGCGAGCGACAACCTCCCCGCGGGCACCTACCACCTGCAGGTGTGTCCGTTCCAAGGCGGTGTCGTCACGACGCCGTACGACTACACCGGCGCCTACTCGGTCACGAACGGGCCCGCGGTCGGCATCCCGGGCTCCGACGTCGGTGGTGAGGTCGGGCCGCCCACGATCACCCGGACGACCGGCAAGCTCGGCTTCAGCCCCGCGACGGTCGTCGATGCCCAGCGGACCGAGGGCGAGCCCCTCGACTTCTTCGACAAGAGCGGCAACCTCTGGGAGTCGGGCCCCTGGGGGACAACGACACAGAACTCCTTCATCCACCGCTCGACTGACGGCGGGCTCGAGTTCCACATCGACAGCCCGAACGGCCTGCGGCCCGACCCCGGCCCGGGGGGCGGCGATACGGACATCGTCACGGACGACCAGGGCTACGTGTACTTCGTCGACCTCGAATCGCTCGTCAACCTCGGCACGTCGGTCTCGAACGACAACGGCAACAACTGGCGAAAGAACCCGGCCGCCGTCCAGAACACGGCGGTCGACCGGCAGTGGTACGCGATTGACAACGGCACGACCGGGTCGCCCGCCGACAACACGATCTTCCTCGGCTTCCACGAGACCGGGGTCGGCACGTTCATCTACTCCAGCCCGGGGTCGACCGGGCCGACCGACCCGGTGGGAGGGCTCGTCTGGCAGAACGCGGCCGCAAACGCTCCACTGCCCCTTGCCAGCGACGCCACCTGCGCGCAGCTCCGCTTCGACCCGGTCAACCGGAACCTCTACTCCGCCTGCAACGAGGGCAACCACGTTCGCGTCACGATCGGCCACGTCGCGCCTGGCCAGCGGACGGGGATCATGTTCCACAACGTCGCGCTGCCTGCGTCTCCCGGCGGGGGCGGTCCGGGCCACCTCTTCCCGGCGCTCGCCGTTGACAAGGGCGGCAACGTCTACGCGGCCTGGATCGATACGAACGACAGCAATGTCTACTACTCGTCCTCCAGGGACCAGGGGGCGACCTGGACCTCGCCGGTGCAGGTGAACTCCTCGCCTTCGGTCACAAACGAGTTCATCTGGGCGCAGGGTGGCGCAGCGGGCACGGTGGCCATCGCCTGGTACGGAACGGACGCGTCCGGCCAGCCCGACAGCTTCCCGAACTGGGCAGACGATCCGCAAGGAGCGACCGCCGTCAAGTGGTGGGGCTACGTCGGCGTGATCAGCAAAGCCACCACCGCCTACGCGACGATCGCCCAGCAGCGCTTCACCGAGAAGCCGATGCACTACGGCCAGATCTGCAACCAGGGGATCGGCTGCACAGTCTCTGGCGGCGACCGGCAGATGGCTGACTACTTCGGCTTCAACCTCGACAGGAGCGGCTCGATCCGGCTCGTCTACAACGACACGACGAATCAGCACAACGGCGCGGGTTTGTTCGAGGTCCGGCAGGTGGGCGGCAAGACCATCCTCGGGGGCACCGCCAAGGGACTGACGGTGAAGAATCCGGCCACCGATCCCAGCGGCGACGCCCAGTGGCCGCACTACTCTCCGATCGGGGCCGGGGCGAATCAGCCGCAGTTCGACTTCACGGGCCTCCAGGTCGGCCAGCCCAGCGCCGGCACGCTGCGGGTGCGTATGTCGCTCGCGAGCCTGCAGTCGCTGCAGCCGCCGGCGGGCAAGACGAGCTCACTCTGGCTGACACGCTTCCAGGCGCTGTCCGTGGGCGATTCCGGCGAGGAGGCGTACCGGGTCTTCTACGTCGGCGCGGAGTCGACCGGCGGCCTGACTCCGTCGTTCTTCGCCGGTACGACGACCTGCACGAACACGACTCCGCAGAACTGCAAGGTGCTCAACTACCCGGCTCAGCAACAGATCACCGGCCACGTCTGCGGGAAAACTCTCGTCGCGGACGTTCCGTTGTCGGGCTTCGGGAAACCGGTCAACGGTGCGCTGCTCTACAACGTCACGGCGGTCTCCGGTGGCCGCAATGCCGCGGAGGACCTCTACGCGGACGTCGATGCGACTCGATCGTTCGACTACGTCCTTGGCAGCAATCGCGGCGGCTCGAGCTGCTGAGCCGGCGTTCGTGATCTAGATCACGAGGACTGAGGGACCGGCCCGGCTGGTCCCTCAGTCGAGCTGGGGCTTCGGCTCGGCCGCCCGCACCGTCGCCAGCCAGCGCGTGAGCACGGCATTCTTGCGCGCGCTCAGGAGCTGGCTGCGGATCGCGGGCGCGACTCGGGCGTAAGCCGTCGACCCGTAGAGCGCTCGACGGCTGCGGTAGTAGGCGTGCACTGCGGCCGCGCTCACCGCGACTCCCGCCGTCAGCTTCCGAGCGACCGCTTCGGTGATCAGCTGGGTGCGCGCGCTCGCGCGGCCGAAAGCCGCTTCGGCTTCGACGCGGATGTCGCCGCCCTCCTCGCTCTCGCCTGACGGGGCGCGGGCCCTCGCGTCGACTTGGGCCTCGGTCACCTGGACGCCGAGCTTCGCAGCAGCCGCACGGATCGACGCCTGGTCGACGAGCAAGCCCAGCGCGATCTTCTCGACCCGCTTGTACGCGGCGGTGTCCTTCGCCGGGAAGGGCTTTCCCTCGCGGTCGGCTTCCTCGTGGAAGTGCTCGACCGTCAGCTCGAGGTCCTTCTCGGTGATCTTGTGGCCGGCTACGGTCTGGACGGTCTTCTCGCCGCCGCCGGTGCTGCGGACGACTGCGACGATCACTCCGGCGAGGACGGCGACGACGAGCACGGATGCGACGATGATCAGGCGTCTCACAGCGGCGCATCGTGCCGCAACCGCTCTGCCGGCCGCGCCGTGGCATGCTCGCGGCGATGCGCGCAACTCTGATCATCAACCCGTTCGCAAGCGGCGTGACCGAGGAAGGGCTGGCGGCCGTCGAGCGCGAGCTGCGCCCGAGCGCCGAGCTGACGGTGGCGCTGACCGAGCGCCCCCGGCACGCGACCGAGCTCGCTCGCGGCGTTGACGGGGCCGACCGGATCTACGTCTTCGGCGGCGACGGGCTCCTGAACGAGGTGCTGAACGGGCTCGGCGAGGACGCCGTGGTCGGAATTCTTCCCGGCGGCCGGACGAACGTCATGGCCCGGGCCCTCGGCGTACCGCTCGATCCCGCCGCCGCGGCGCGGGCGCTCATCTCGGCGCCCTTACGCAGGATCTCCCTGGGGCGGGCGAATGGGAGACGGTTCGCTTTCGCCGCCGGGATCGGCTTCGATGCAGAGCTCGTTCGCCGCGTCGACCAGCACGGCCGTCGCAGCGACGGCCGCAGGCCCGGCGACTTCGTTTTTGCGTGGGAGACGGCCAAGCTGCTCACCGGCTGGCACGGTCGCCGCGACCCGGTGCTCGAGATCGAGGACTTCGGCCGCGCGGCGTTCGCGCTGGTCGCCAACGGCTACCCCTACTCGTATGCCGGTCGGAGGCCGGTACGGGTCGCGTCCGAGGCACGCTTCGAGCTCGGGCTCGATCTCGTGGCGCCGCAGCGGCTCGCCCCTGACGCGATCCCGCGGTTCGTCGGCTATGCATTTCGCGGCGGCGCCGACCGTGCCGAGGACGTCCTCTACGGCCACGATCTCGACCGGATCGACGTGCGCTGCGACCGCCCGCTGCCGCTCCAGGCCGACGGTGAGGACCTCGGTGACGTCGAGACCGCCGCCTTCGAGGCCGAGCGGGATGCCGTCTCGAGTCTCGCGCCGGACGCCGGTACGCTCACGGCGTGACCGACCTGCGGACGCGCCACACGCGTGCACTGCTGCTCGCGGCGGCGTCCGTCGTCCTGGTTGCCCTCGTCGCGGTGGCGGCCAGCGGCTACCGGCTCGGAGGGTCGAGCTCCGCGCGGCCGAACTCCTACGCGGTCGACACGATCCTGACGATCGTGATTGCCCTCTACATCATCGCCGCGGTGGCCGTGGTCGTCGGGATGTTCTGGGGTGGGATCGAGCTCCGGCGTAACCCGCGCCAGGAGACGAAGCGCCAGCGGACCTGGAGGATGATCTTCGTCCTGCTGGCCGGTGCGGCACTGGTCACGGTGGCCGCGGAGCGCTACCACCTCCGCTCCCACCCTCGTCCTCCGACCGAAACCCCGGCGCTCGGGAACCCCTCGAAAGGTGCGCACAAGAAGCCCGCCGCGACCCCGGCGGCGCACCATGCTCAGCTCCGCTTGGCGCCGCTGCTCGCCATCCTCGGCGCGAGCGGGATCGCGGTCGCCGCGTTTCTCGTTGCCGAGCGCCGGCGCAAGCGGCGGCTTCCGCGGGACTTCAACGCCGCAGAGGCGCTCTCCGATGTCCTTGACGAGACGCTGGACGATCTGCGCGTCGAGACCGATCCGCGCCGCGCGGTGATCGCGGCCTACGTACGCATGGAGAGAGCGCTGGCAGCGCACGGCTTCCCCAGGCGCCGTTTCGAGGCGCCCCACGAGTACCTGAGCAGAGTCCTGGGAGAGCTGAGCGGAGGGCGGCTGGCTGCCGCCCGGCTGACGGCGTTGTTCGAGCGCGCCCGTTTCAGCCCGCACGAGATCAACGCTGAGATGAAGACCGAGGCAATCGAGGCGATCGAGAGCCTGCAGGCCGATCTCGCCGCGACCGAGGCGGAGGCGGCCGCATGAGGGGAAGGCTCGTCCGAATCGGCGCGGCAGTCTTCGTCGCGTCGGCGATCCTGCTTGTGCTCGTCATCCTGGTTCCGAGCAGGCGGTCGCTGTTCGTGGGGATCTACGAGCTCGTTCTCGCGGCGATCGCGGTCGGCAGCCTCGTCGGCTCCTTTCGAACGTTCGAGCCGGAGGCGTGGATGCGATCGCCCTTCGAACGCGATCCCGAGAAGCCCGAGGAGCCGCAACCAATCGCGGAGCTCGACCGGATCGACCGGCTGGTCGTGCTGGGAGCGGCCAACGAGTTCGACCTCCACTACCGACTTCGGCCTCTGCTCCGCCAGATTGCCGCAGAGCGGCTCTACGGCCTCCGCGGCGTCGATCTCGACGGCGATCCCGAGCGCGCAAAAGCTTTGCTGGGCGACGAGCTGTGGGAGGTCGTCCGTCCCGACCGCAAGGTGGGCCGCCGGGCCGGGCCTGGCCTGCCCGCGGCGGAGCTCGCGGGGCATGTCGCGCGCTTGGAGCAGCTGTGACGATCGAGCAGCTCGCCGCGAAGTCCGAGGAGATCCTGGTCGAGCTCGAGCGCGCGATCGTCGGGAAGCGTGAGGCCCTCGAGCTCGTCCTGCTCGGCATCCTTGCCGACGGACACGTTCTGTTCGAGGACTTCCCGGGCCTGGCCAAGACGCTGATCGCCCGCTCGTTCGCGCAGGTCACCTCGATGCGGTTCACCCGGGTCCAGTTCACGCCCGACCTGATGCCGGGCGATGTCACCGGCTCATCGATCTTCGACCAGCGCACGTCGGACTTCGAGTTCCGGCCCGGACCGATCTTCACCAACCTGCTCCTCGCCGACGAGATCAACCGGGCGCCGCCGAAGACCCAGGCGGCGCTGCTCGAGGGAATGCAGGAGCAGCAGGTGACGATCGAAGGGACGACACACGCGCTCGAGCGGCCGTTTCTCGTGCTCGCGACCCAGAACCCCGTCGAGTACGAAGGGACGTATCCGCTGCCCGAGGCGCAGCTCGACCGCTTCCTGCTGCGCCTGCAGATCGGCTATCCCTCCGCGGACGACGAGTGGACGATCCTCGACCGGCGGCTCGAGCGCGGCGAGGACGAGGTCGAACTGAGCCCGGTCATCGATCGGGAAACGCTGCTGGCGATGCAGGGCGCGGTCGAGGACGTCCACGTCGCCGACAGCCTCGGCCGCTACATCGTCGAGCTCGTCGGGGCGACGCGGACGAGCCCACGGCTGCAGGTCGGCGCGAGCCCGCGCGGTTCGCTTGCGCTGCTGAAGCTCGCGCGCTGCCGCGCCGCGCTGCACGGCCGCGACTTCGCGACCCCGGACGATGTCAAGGCCGTCGCCGTGCCGGGGCTCGGGCACCGCCTGATGCTGAAGCCTGAGCTCTGGGTGCAACGGATCAGCGGCGACGACGTGGTCCGCGAGGTGCTCGAGCAGGTGCCGACGCCCTCGGCCGAAGAAGCTCTCCGTGTACCGGAGTGAGATCAGGCATGACCGCGACAACTGGAGTCGGGTTTAGCGCCCGCGCGAGTGAATCGCGCGGGCTCTTCAGCGGCATCGCAAGCGACGCCGTTCCGTGTGCCCGAGTGAGATCAGGCATGACCGCGACAGCTGGAGCCGGGTTTAGCGCGGCTGCCTGAGTGACGTGACGCGGTACGCGACGCCGAAGCTCGGCGCTTACGTCGTCCTGACGGCGCTGGGGCTGCTTGCCTCGTTGATCTTCGCCCGCCCCGAGCTGGCGCTGATCGCGGTGCCGTTCGCGGTCCTGCTGGCGGTTGGCCTCGCCTATGCAAGGCAGCCTGACGTCCGCGTCCACGTCGAGCTCGACCGGGAGCGCGTGCTAGAGGACGACGAGATCACGCTCGAGCTGGAGCTCGACGCTCGCGACTCGGTGGCGCGGCTCGAGCTCCTGGTCGAGGTCCCGCGCGGGCTCGAGCTGGTCAGCGGCAGGAATCCGGTCGCGCTTCGGCTCGAGGTCGGCGAGGAACGGGTGCTCGACCTCCGCTTCCGCTGCGCCCGCTGGGGCGCCTACCGGCTCGGCGACGTCCATCTACGAGCGCGCGACGCGGCGGGACTGCTTGCCTGGGAGCACACGCTCGACCGCGCCGAAACGGTTCGCGTCTACCCAAGACCCGAGCAGCTGCGCGAGCTGGTGGCGCCGCGCGAGACGCAGCTCTTCACCGGCAACCGCGTCTCGCGGCAGAAGGGCGAGGGGCTCGAGTTCGCGGATCTGCGGCCGTTCGCCCCCGGCGACCGGATCAGGCGGATCAACTGGCGCGCCAGCGCGCGCCGCGGTGACCTCTGGGTGAACGAGTTCCACGCCGAGCGGAACGCCGACGTGATCATCTTCCTCGACAGCTTCGCGGATGCGCGACGCGGCGGTACGGGAACGCTCGATCAGGCGATCCGGGCGGCCGCCTCGCTGAGCGAGCGCTACCTCGTCGGCAAGGACCGGGTCGGTCTCGTCAACTTCGGCGGCGTTCTCAACTGGCTTCGTCCCGGAACGGAGCTGCAGCAGCGCTACCGGATCGTCGAGGCGCTGCTGAATACCGAGATCACGCTCAGCTACGCCTGGAAGGAGATCGATGTCCTCCCGCGCGGGACGCTGCCGGCGAAGGCGCTCGTGCTTGCGCTGACCCCTTTGCTCGACGACCGTGCCGTCAGCGCGCTGCTCGACCTGCGCGCCCGTGGGTTCGACCTGGTCGTGATCGAGGTCTCGCCGCTGCCGTTCGCTGACCCTGCGCCGGGCAGGTCCGGCGAGCTTGCGTTCCGTCTCTGGAAGCTCTTACGGGAAGGCCGTCGCGCCGAGTACGAGCGCGCCGGGGCGCCGGTCGTCGAATGGCAGGAAGGCACGCCGCTGACCGCGATCCTGGAGGGGGTGAGCGCATCCCGCCGGCACGCGCACGCGCACGCTCGCGCCTAGCGCTGGCGCTCGCGGCCCTCGCGATTGCCGCGGGGGTCGTGGTCTACGGAACGCTCGAGGCCGACAAGCTCGCACTGCTGGTGCTCGCGCTCGGCGTCGGCTCGGTCGCGCTACTTGCCTTCGGCCTTGCGGTGGCGAGTCCACCCGCTCTCGTCGGCTCGTTCGTAGGCATCGCCGCCTCGTGGTCGCTGTCGGCGTGGACGAGGGGCTCCGGGGCTCCCGGGGGGACGATTCTGGCCGCCGCAGGAATCTTCGTCGCGGCCGAGCTCGCCTACTGGTCGCTCGAGCAGGCGTCGGTCCCGGACGAGCCGGAGCTCCTCGCGAGGCGGGCCGCCGGGCTCGCTCTGCGTGCCGTTGGCGCGGTCGTGCTCGTCTCCTTCGCTTTGGCCGCGCTTGGGCTGAACGCAGGCGGCGGACTCGTGCTCGAGGCCGTGGGTGCTGCCGCCGCCGTCGCGCTGCTGGTCCTCGTTCTCCTGCTCGCCAGGGCTGGGCACGAGACCGCAGAGCGGTAGATTTCCGGGCCGATGACCGACACGCTACGCGTTCCAGAATCACGAGACCTCCGGCGCGTGATCGGAGACGGCGAGGCGATTCCGGACGGAGAGGTCGAGGGGCTCGAGGAGCGCGATCTGCTCGAGCTCTACCGCTCGATGGTCCTGCTGCGGACGTACGACGAGCGTTCGGTCGTCTTCCACAGCCAGGGGCGGATCGGCACCTACGCGATCTTCTGGAATCACGAGGCGATGCAGGCCGGCTCGGTCTATCCGCTCGAGCGCGACGACTGGATCTTTCCCAGCTACCGCGAATCGGCGATCGGCCTCTTGCGCGGGATGCCGGTCTCGACGGTGCTCTCCTGGTGGCGCGGTCATCCGGCCGGCTGGTGGAATCCACTCGACTACAACGTCGCGTCGATCTGCGTTCCGATCGGAACCCACGTGCCACACGCCGCAGGGCTCGCCTGGGGGAAGAAGCTGCGCGGCGAGTCGGCGTGCGCGATTGCCTACTTCGGCGACGGGGCGACCTCCGAGGGCTCGTTCCACGAGGGCGCGAACTTCGCGGGTGTCATGCGCGCGCCACTGATCCTCTTCTGCAACAACAACCAGTGGGCGATCTCGACGCCGCTCTCGGCTCAGACGGCGGCGGAGACGCTCGCGGACAAGGCGGTCGGCTACGGGATTCCGGGCGTCCGGGTCGACGGCGGCGATGTCTTGGCCGTGTTCGAGGTGACGCGCGACGCCGTAGACCGGGCGCGCGCCGGCGAGGGCCCGACCTTCATCGAGGCTGTGTCGTATCGAGCGGCGCCGCACGCGACCGCCGACGATCCGCGCGCCTACATCGATCTCGAGCGGGTCGAAGAAGAGAAGGCGCGCGAATGCCTCGGGCGCTACGAGGCGTATCTGCGGCGGGCCGGCGTACTGAGCGACGAGCTTGTGGAGTCGACCCGCGCGGAGGCGGTCGAGGCCCTGCGCTCGGGGATCAAGGCGGCGGAGGCAGAGCCGCCGGCCGATGTCGGCCTGGTCTTCGAACATGCCTACGCCGCGCCGCCGGCGTCGTTCGCGGCCGAGCTGGCGGAGCTGAGGGAGCTGCTCGATGGCTGAGCTGACGCTCGTCGAGGCGATCAACGACGCCTTTCACACCGAGCTCGGGCGGGACGACTCGGTGCTGGTGATGGGCGAGGACGTCGGCCGCGCCGGTGGGGTCTTCCGTGCGACGGCAGGCCTACGCGACAAGTTCGGCGCCGACCGGTGCGTGGATACGCCGCTCGCCGAGGCCGGGATCCTCGGCACGGCGGTCGGTCTCTGCATGGCGGGCTGGCGGCCGGTGTGCGAGATGCAGTACGACGCCTTCTCGTACCCGTGCCTGGACCAGCTGATTACGCACGTCGGCCGCTACCGCTGGCGGACGCGCGGCGGGATGGAGTTCCCGCTGGTCGTGCGGATGCCGTACGGCGGGGGCGTTCGCGCGCCGGAACTGCACGACGATTCGCCAGAGGCGTACTACGCGCACACGCCCGGGGTGAAGGT
>Ga0307305_10000236_pt1 | contig 18281 bp, 22 predicted proteins | sample ER_DNA_186_FD_194512 | JGI IMG/M metagenome (GOLD analysis project Ga0307305, IMG submission 194512) | Bulk soil microbial communities from the East River watershed near Crested Butte, Colorado, United States - ER_DNA_186 | ecosystem: Environmental > Terrestrial > Soil > Floodplain | place... | reverse complement strand
GATCTCGCGGGCCCGGATCTCGACGTCCGAGGCCTGGCCGCCGAAGCCGGGCGACCACGCCTGGTGGATGAGGATCTTCGCGTTCGGAAGCGCGCTCCGCTTTCCCCTGGTGCCGGCGGCCAGAAGCACTGCGCCCATCGACATCGCTGTCCCGACGCAGATGGTGCGCACGTCCGGCTTCACGAAGGTGAGCGTGTCGTAGATCGCGAGGCCCGCGTAGACGTCGCCGCCGGGGGAGTTGACGTAGAGCGAGATGTCCTTGTCCGGATCTTCGGACTCGAGGTGCAGGAGCTGGGCGACCACGACGTTCGCCACCTGGTCGTCGATGACGCTGCCGACCATGACAATGCGGTCGTTCAGCAGCCGCGAGTAGATGTCGAACGCGCGCTCGCCCCGGGAGGTCTGCTCGATCACCATCGGAACGATCTGGCTCACCGGGCCGGCACCTCCTCGGGGGCGAGCGCCGCGACGTCCGCGAAGAGATGCACCGGAACGCCGTAGGCACGGAGCCCTTCGGCGACACCGGCAGCGTTCGCGACCGCGGGCGGCACGAAGATCTCGACCGGCCGCGCCCGCGCCGCCCGCCAGCCGGAGGCGCCCTCGAGCACGGAGCCCCAGAGCAGGACGCGGCCGAAGACACGGGTCTCGGCGTCGACGGCGAGATAGTGGTCCCAGGCGCAGAGCTCGCGGCCGGCGTGGATACCGCACTCGCAGCCGCGGGAGGGAGGCTCGTGGCTCACGCGCAGCAACCGCCGGCAGACCGCTTCGACGGGCTCGTCGACGGGCCAGAGGTCGCCGTAGAGGACGCTGCGGAGCCGCGTCTGCCCGGCGTCGTGCTCGACGCGCCAGACCTTCCAGCCGACCGCGGGTTGCAGCGCCTCCGCGCCCCACGCCCGCTCGACTTGCCCGATCCTCATTCCTCTTCGGCGAGCCACGCGAGGATCGCCTCGCGCGAGAACCGCCACTCCTCTCCCACTTTGCGGCCCGGGATCTCCTTCCGCTCGGCCAGGCCGATCACCGTCTCCTCGTCCATCTGCAGCAGACCGGCGAGCTGGGCAGGTGTGAGGATCTCGAGCTCCTCTGCCGGACGGAACCAGGCCCGGCCGACGCCGAGCTCGCTGTCCGCGCCGCCAAGCTGGCTCAAGGTCGCCGGATTCTCCGGATCGACGTAGCGCGCGACGAGCTTCGTGATCAGCTCGCGCTTCGGCGCACCGAGCACGTTCGCGGCGCGGTGCAGCTTGTCCGCCTCTGCGGAAGGGATCCGCACGAAAAGTGCCGTCTCGTCGACCTGACGCCGTTGTCGAGCCATCTCGGATATCTTGATATCAAAAAGATATCGCGAGCGCAAGAGAAGGCCGGGCCGCAGGCCCCAAGTACCACTGTGTTACTACCTAGGAGAGGACCTGGCGGCCCTGCTGGTGCGCCAGCACCTTGCGCTTCACACGCTGTAGCGCGTTGTCGATCGTCTTCGTGTCGCAGCCGAGGCGCTCGGCCATCGTCTCGTACGACTCGCCCTCGAGGTAGAGCTTGAGCGCGTCGGCCTCGAGCTTCGAGAGGCCGGTGCCGAGCGTGAAGACGAGCGACTGCAGCTCCTCGGTCGAGATCACGCACACGGAAGGATCGTCGACCGACGGCCCGGGCAGCGCGTCGCCGAGCGTGCAGTCGGCCTCCGACTCCTGGCCGGCGGGCGTGTGGCTGAACGAGACGTACGTGTTCAACGGCGCGTGCTTGAAGCGCGTCGCGGTCTTGATCGCGGTGATGATCTGGCGCGTCACGCAGAGCTCGGCGAAGCTGCGAAACGAGGACAGCTCGGGGCTGAAGTCGCGGACCGCCTTGTAGAGGCCGATCAGGCCCTCCTGGATCAGGTCCTCGGAATCGCCGCCGGCGAGGAAGTACGAGCTCGCCTTCAGGCGGACGAACCCCTGGTAGCGGCGGATCAGCTCGTCGAGGGCCTTGCCGTCGCCGTTGCGCGCGCGCATGACGAGCTGCAGGTCCTCGAGCTCACGCGCGAGCTTCTGCGGAGTGTGAGGTGTGGCAACGGATCGAGCGGCGGGCACGGCTTCCCCCTCGCTGACGGCAGGCGAGCTCCTCAAGCCTCACCCTGAAGTTGAGGATCAAGATAGCAAGGTCCCAACAACGTTTCAAGACCTTGCGCTTAGTTCGTCTTAACCGGACCCTTGGCCCCGGCGCAACCTTTCAAGACGCTTTCGCGTTTCGTCGTCCACGCGCTCACCGAGGCGGAACCGGCTGACCTCGTCGTGGCCGGGCTCCTCCAGCGCCGTGAAGAAGTTCTTCGAGCTGCGCTTCTGGACTTCCTGCCCGGAGGTGCCCCGGACGGCCGAGTCCGAGGAGACGAGGCAGACAGTCTCGGCCGCGCGGTGCTCGGCGGCTAGCCTTTCGAGGAGGGCATCGGCGTGCGGCGCGTAGCGCACCTCGAGGGGCCCGTGTGTCCGCTCCTCGCCGACCCCGTCGAAGACGACCACGCCCCGAGCCCCATGCAGCGCGACGAAGCTCGCGAGCCTGTCGACGAGCTCGCGAGGGTCGTCGAATGGGCCCGCGTGCAGGAGGTTGTAGCCGTCGAACAGGTACAGCGTCGGCTCAGCCACCGCGTTGCCGCCTCGCCTCGTAGAGCAGCAGCGCCGCCGCCACGCTGACGTTCAGCGACTCGACCCGCCCGGCGAGCGGGATCGCGACAGCGTCGTCGCAGGTTCGGCGGACGAGCGGCCGGAGCCCTTTGCCTTCGGCGCCGAAGACGAAGGCGATCCCGCCGGAGAGATCCGCCTGCCACATCGTCTTCTCCGCGGCGCCGTCGGCGGCCCAGGCCCAGAGGTGCTGGCCCTTCACCTCGCCGAGGTAGCGGGCCAGGTTCTTCACGACCGCAACCGGGAGGTGCTCGACAGCTCCTGCCGAGGCGCGACAGACCGCGGGGGTGACACGCGACGAATTGTGCGCAGGTAGCACGACTCCAGACGCGCCCGCCCCCTCGGCGCTGCGCACGACGGCACCGAGGTTGCGCGGGTCGGTGACGGAGTCGAGCACCGCCAGCAGCGGCGCCGGGCCCTCCGCCAGCGCGTAGGCGTCCGCGTACCGGTACGGCTCGGCCCTGGCGACGACGCCCTGGTGGTCTGCCGTCCCGGCCTCGGCCGTCAGCTCCCGTTCGGGCCTGCGCTGCACCCGCACTCCCGCCTCACGAAGCCACGGCTCGGCCTTGAGCGCCCGCTCGGTCACCTGGAGCTCGAAGACCTCCCGCGGCCCGCGGAGGAGCTCCCGCACCGGGCGGCGCCCGTAGACCAGCTCTGACGTCACCGCTTCGGAACTAGTTGGAAGCCGGGCTCGGCCTCGACGTCGCGGACCTCCCAGCCTGCGGCCTCGATCTTCTCCCGTAGACGGTCGCCCTCGGCGAAGTCCTTCCGCTCGCGGGCCTCGACCCGGCGCAGGGCAAGGTCCTCGAGCTCGGCGGGCGCTGTTTCGGACGCGGAGAGCGTCTCGAGCCCGAAGACCTCGAGCCCGCGACGCAGTAGCTCATGATCCCGCCAGCGGTGCATGACCGCCAGCGCCTCCGGAGTGTTGAAGTCGTCCTCGAGCGCGGCGGCGAACGGCTCCCACACACCGACAGGCTCCGACGCGCCGCGGAAGACGTTGCGGAAGCTCTCGGCCTGGGCAGCCGCCTGTTCGAGCACCCCCTCGGAGAAATCGATCGGCTTGCGCCAGTGACCGCCGAGGAAGTAGACGAGCAGCGTCTCGCGGCCCCAGCGGTCGAGGACGTCGCGCAGCGAGACGATGTTGCCGAGCGACTTGGACATCTTCTCGCCGGCGAGCCGGAGCATCCCGTTGTGCATCCAGATCCGGGCGAACTCGCGCCCGGCCGCCCGCGATTGCGCGACTTCGTTCTCGTGGTGCGGGAAGACGAGGTCGAGCCCGCCGCCGTGGATCTCGAACGCCGGGCCCAGAAACGCCTCCGCCATCGCCGAGCACTCGATGTGCCAGCCCGGACGGCCGCGGCCCCAGGGCGATTCCCACCACGTGTCCTCGCCCTCCTTGTTCGTCTTCCAGAGCGCGAAGTCGCGCGGGTCTTCCTTCAGTTCGCTCACCTCTTCTTCCTCGGAGGGGTTGCGCACCGCGTCGTCGTCCTCGTGGCGGCCCGAGAGCCTGCCGTAGTCCTGAAACCGGGAGACGCGGAAGTACACGTCGCCGCCGGCGGGGTAGGCGAAGCCGCCGTGGACCAGCTCTTCGATCAGGGCAACGATCTGCGGGATTGTCTCGGTCGCCTTCGGCTCGTGATCGGGCCGGCCGAGCCCGAGATCGCTCGTGTCCTCGACGTACCAGCGGCTCGCATTCTCCGCGAGCTCGGCGCTGGCCCCGGGCGCGGCCGCGTAGATCTTGTCGTTGATGTCCGTGATGTTCTCGACCAGGTTGACCTCGTAGCCGGTCCGCTCGAGCCAGCGCTCGAGCCACATCGAGATCACGAACGGACGCGCGTTGCCGACGTGGATCCGCTGGTAGACCGTCGGCCCGCAGAAGTACATCCGCACGGGCCCGGGTGGAGCGGGCAGCTCCTGCAACGAGCGCGTGGCCGTGTCATGCAGTCGCACGTCGGCCTCCTGTCAGGCGGTCGCGAGACCGATCTCGGATGTGCAGAACGCACACCTTCCCGCGAGCACCGTGACCTCGCTCAGGCACTCCGGGCCGCCTCGATCCGGCGCAGGAGCTCGTCGGCCGGCAACGCGGCGAGAACCGTCCAGAGCTCCGGGCCGCGCTCGCGCCCGGTCAGGGCCAGGCGCACCGCGCGGAGGTCACCACCGACGGCCTTCAGCTCGCGCAGGAGCTCCTTCGGGTCGGCGCCGTTCGCGCGCTGGAGCAGCTCGCGGAGACGCTCGAGCGTTTCCGGTGCTTCGACATGTGCGGCCGCTGGCTCCAGAATCGATGACGCGTAGTCCTGCGCCTCGTTCAGGTCGCGGGCACCGCGTAGAGCCGGCACGAGCTCGACGGGCGCGCCGGCTCGACCGGCGAGCTCCTCGTCGGGCATGGCGGCGATCGCCTCGATCGCGAGCCGCCGGATCCGCGGCAGGTCGTAACGGACGTCGTGCTTCGGCAGGCCGAGCTCCTCGAGGTAACCGCGGACCGCCTCCGCCGGGATGCCTGCTTCCCGCAACGACGCGACTGTCGCGCCTTCGGCCCGCTTCGAGAGTTTTTTCCCGTCCTCGCCGAGGATCAGCCCGTGATGGACGAACTCGGGTGGCGTCGACCCGAGCGCCTCGAAGAGACGGCGGTGGAGCGCCTCGTTCGGGCGGTGGTCATTGCCCCGCAGGATGTGCGTGATCCCGAAGTCGACGTCGTCGACGACGCTCGCGAGGTGGTAGGTGGGCGTCCCGTCCTCGCGCAGGAGCGTGATCCCGTCGAAGCGCTCGCCGAGCCGCTCCGCGGCCTCGACGTGCCGGCCGCGCCTCTCGCTTTGGCGCACCGGGCCCTCGTCCCACGGGAGTTGGAGCCACTCGAGATCGCGGAGCAGCTCCTCCTCCCCATCCGGGAGGTTGCGCGCGGGGTCCGTGTCGTCGATCCGCAGGAGCATCCAGTCGCCGAAGGCGCGGTTGGCAACCGCGCTGAGCGCGTTCCCCACGTGCAGCGACCCTGTGGGACTGGGTGCAAAACGAACCTTCTTCATACCGCCGCCAGTCTAGGGCGGGGCGCTACCCCTCCAAGTAACACAGTGTTACTTGGAAGCCTTGACCCGAGTCGTCTCGTGGGCGCCAAGGAACGACGCGAGGCCGGCCAGGGCTTCGTCCAGACGCGAGGTGTCGCCCCAGGCGCCGAGCAGCTCCAGCATCCCGGTCTTGCGGTCGAAGCGCGGCTCCGCACGACCGACGATCCTGTCTCCCGCGAGGAGCGGCAGGACGTAGTAGCCGTACTCGCGCTTCGCCTTCGGGACGTACATCTCCAGCCGGTAGCGGAAGTCGAACAGCGCCTCGGCGCGGTCGCGGTCGTGCACCAGGCGGTCGAAGGGAGAGAGCAAGACCGCGCGGTCCGGAACGGGGTCGTCGGAGATCTCGGGATCGGCATACCACTCGCCGCGCAGCTTCCAGACGCCGAGCGAGCGCCGCCGACGCTGTTCGAGCTCGCGCTCGGCCTTGCGCCACGGCAGCGTCTCGGTCTCGGGGAAGACACGCTCGGGCAGGTCCCAGAGGCGCAGCTTTCCCACCCGTCCGGCGACCGCGATCTCACCGCGCGCCGCGAGGATGTCGATCATCAGCCGAACCTGCCGGTCGCCCCACCACCGGTGCGATTCGCCCGCCGGCATCAACTCGTGCTCGAAGTCCCGTGAGAGAAGTGGGCCGCTTTGCTCGAGCTCACGCAGGATGTGACGGCGGAAGCGTGCATTCTCGCGCAGGAAGTCGCGTACCCAGAGGTCGCGCTTCAGCGTGTTCGCGCGGCGGCGGCGCGCCATCCGGGCCCGCTGTAGCGGCAGATCCTCGATCGGATAGATGAACGCGTCGTACTCGAACAGCTTGCGGTCCTCCCAGAGCAGGCGGTCGAGCTCGGTCGGGTCGAACGGGCCAAGGCGGCTGAAGAGAACGAGATGCTGCGGCGTCGCGACCGTGGCGATCGGGTCCATCTGGAGGAAGCCGAGGTGCCGTACGGTGTCGAGGACGTTTCGGGCCGATCCGTCCAGGAGCTGTGCGCGCACCGCGATTCGCCTCGCCTGTTCGATGCCCACCTTCCGCACCGCGAGACCGTAGCCTGTCGCCGTGAGCGTCGGCGACTCCATCACGCGCATCGACCAGGCGCTCGGAGAGCAGCTGGAGAGGATCGTCGTCGCACACCACCGCCGGCGGCTGCGGCGGATCGGACGCCTGGACGCGCTCGACACGCCGGCCGGCGGTTGGGCCGCGGGCGAGCCGCCGCCACGACGGGGCAACCGGCTCGAGGTCTTCGTGGACGGTTCTGAGGCCCTGCCCGCGATCGCCCGAGCCATCGAGGGAGCACGACGGCACGTCTGGCTCGCCGGCTGGCACTTCACGCCCGAGCTTCGGATCGGCGGGACGACCCTGCGGGAATTGCTCGCCGAGACCGCCGAACGCGCCGAGGTACGCGTGCTGGCCTGGGCCGGCGCACCGCTGCCGCTCTTCCATCCGGATCGCAAGGAGGTGCGGCAGATGCGAGAGCGGCTCGTCGAGGGCACGCGCATCGCGTGCGTGCTCGACCGCCGTGAGCGCCCGATGCACTGCCACCACGAGAAGCTCGTGATCGTGGATGGGCGGGTCGCGTTCGTCGGCGGCATCGACCTGACGACGCTCGGCGGCGACCGGCTCGACACACCCTCTCACCCGGCCCGCGGGCGGCTCGGGTGGCACGACGCGGCCGCCCGGCTCGAGGGACCGGCGGTCGGCGACGTCGCCGACCATTTCGCGCTGCGCTGGCTGGAGGTGACCGGCGAGAAGCTGGAGAGCGACACGGCGGAGCCCGCAGGCGGAGTCGAGCTCCAGGTCGTGCGAACGGTCCCGAACAGTGTGTACGACCGCCTGCCCCACGGCGACTTCCGAATCATCGAGAGCTACCTGAGGGCCGTGCGCTCGGCCGAGCGGCTGATCTACTTCGAGAGCCAGTTCCTCTGGTCGCCCGAACTGGTCGAGGTGCTCGCGGAGAAGCTCCGCCGTCCCCCCGCGGACGACTTCCGCATGATCGTCGTGCTTCCCGCCCACCCCAAGAACGGCCGGGAGGACACCCGCGGCCAGCTCGGGGTCCTGGCCGAGGCCGATGACGGTGCCGGACGCTTCCTTCCGTGCACGCTCTGGCAGCCCGGCGACGAGGCCGAGCCGGTGTACGTCCACGCGAAGATCGGGATCGTCGACGACCGCTGGCTCACGCTCGGCTCGGCCAACCTCAACGAGCACTCGTTCTTCAACGACACGGAGATGAACGTGGTCGCGCACGACCCCGAGCTCGCGCGCGCAGTTCGCCTGCGGCTCTGGTCGGAGCATCTCGGCTGCGAGCCGGGCGAGCTGACGGGAGATCCGACCAGGATCGTGGACGAGCGCTGGCGCCGGCTTGCCGAGGAGCAGCTCGGCCGCCGCCGGCGCGGCGAGGCGACGACGCATCGACTGCAAATGCTCCCGCACATCTCGCGACGGGCCAAGGGCGTCCTCGGCCCGCTGAACGGCTTCTTCGTCGATGGATGAGCGCCTTCGGGCCTGGTTCGCCGAGCACGGACGCGACCTGCCCTGGCGGCGGACCCGCGACCCGTATGCCATCCTCGTCTCGGAGGTGATGCTCCAGCAGACGCAGGCGGTGCGGGTCGTTCCGCGCTATCTCGCCTGGCTGGAGCGATGGCCGACCGTCGAGTCGCTGGCGCGGGCGCCGGGGGCGGAGGTTCTCCAGGCCTGGCAGGGGCTCGGCTACAACCGCCGCGCGCTGAACCTGCAACGGGCCGCGCGGGAGATCGCGGCGAACGGCTGGCCCGCTGACCTGATGACGCTGCCCGGAGTCGGCCGGTACACGGCGGACGCTGTCGCCTGCTTCGCACTCGGACGGCCTGTGCTGCCGGTCGACGTCAACGTGCGACGCGTCCTCTTGCGCACCCGTGCCGAGTTCGACCACACCTGCGCGCAGGCGCTGATGGACCTCGGCGCGACGGTGTGCATAGCCCGCGTGCCGCGGTGCGGAGAGTGCCCGCTCGCCGAGGGGTGCCCCTCGCGAGGACGACGCTACGAGCCGCTGCGCAAGCAGGGCCCTTTCGACGGCTCGTTCAGGCAGCGGCGCGCCGCTGCACTGCGATCCGTGCTCGCGGGCGATGCGCCGGATGACGACGAGGCCGTTGCGGCCCTCGCCGAGGACGGGCTCGTCCGCCTCGAGGAGGGGGTCATCAGCCTTCCGGAGTAGCGCGCTCTTCCCGCTCGTCCGCGGGTAGCTCCGGCGCTTCCTCCGGCATCGTCTCCGCCTCCGGAGCATCGACCTCGCCGCCCTCGAGGTCTTCGCCGGCCTCGCGCCGTGCCTCCTCGATCGCGTCCGTCTCGCCGAGCAGCTTGCGCAGGAATCTCACGGGTCAGTTCTCTCCGCCCGCGGATCCGGGAAACGCATGCCGCATCCAGACGTTGGGCTCGCGGTAGGCGCCTCGGTCATGCTCGCGGTCGATCTCGACCGGGACGAGCGCGCCCGACACGACGTAGCTGCCGCTCTCCGGGAACCGGAGGCCGGTCCACTCCTCCAGCTCGGCGACCGTGCCTTCGGCGACGAGCGAGTCGTGCGCGATCCCGAGCACCTCCGCACCGAGCCGCTCGTGCGCGCGGAGCCACGGGTCGAAGAGGAGCCCGTCTTCGCGGTGCCACTCGGCGTACCCTTCGATCGGCGTCAGCGGATAGAGATGCTTGAGGCTCGGCCGCACCGGTGCCACGAGGTCCCATCCTCGGGCATGCGCCAGGCCGCGCATGTGCTCGAGCATGACCCGCGAGAGGCCGCGCTTCTGGTGGTCCGGATCGATCAGGATCGCGAGCGCGCAGAGGCGGTCGGGCTCGCCCGCGCCGAAGCCCTCCCGAAGCGCGTCGCGCCAGCTCGCGGGCATGCCCGCGACCGGGATCGAGTTGCCCTCCGCGAGCAGCTCGCCGTCCTCGACGAGCGCGAACTGGAACTCGGTCCGCTCCTCGTAGAGCCGGCCCCAGTGCGCGTTCGAGATCGCGTCGTGGAAGACGATCTCCGGCCAGGCGCGGCGGATGTCGGCGAAGGCCTGGCTGCCACGCAGCTCCGCGTCGACCGGGACGATCTTCATCGCTCGAGCAGCGCGACGGCGACCGCGGCCAGCCCGTCGCCGCGCCCGGTGAAGCCGAGCCGGTCGGTGGTCGTCGCGCGCACCGTGACCAGCCCGGGCGGGACATCCAGTGCCTCTGCGAGCCGCGCCTGCATCGCGCCGCGGAGGGGAGCAATCCGGGGCTGCTCGCCGACGAGGACGCAGTCGGCGTTGGCGAGCTTCCAGCCGGCCTCACGCACGCCCGCGTAGGCGCGCGCGAGGAGGTCGAGCGAAGAGGAGCCCTCCCACTCGCCGGCGTCGGAGGGGAAGAGCGAGCCGATGTCGCCGAGGCCGGCAGCGCCGAGCAGCGCGTCGATCAAGGCATGTGCGATCACGTCTCCGTCGGAGTGGCCCGCGAGCCCGCGGTCCGCGTCGATCTCGACGCCGCCGAGCATGAGCGGCACGCCCTCCACGAGCGCGTGGGCATCGACGCCAATTCCAATTCTCATCCGAGCGGCTCCTGGCGGCGCCCGCGCCGTTCGAAGACGGTGACGGTCTCGTAGCCGACCTCGCGCGCGAGAGCGGCAGCACGGTCGACGTCGCGGCCGACATGCGCCGGCTGGTGGGCGTCCGAGGCGAGCGTGATCGGCACTCCGCGCTCGTGACAGGCGGCCAGCAGCTCACGATCGGGATAGACCTCGCCGACCGGCTTGTGCAGCCCGGCGGCGGAGACCTCGACGCAGATGCCTGCCGCATCGATCGCGTCGGCCGTCTCGACGTGCAGGTAGTGCGTCTCCTCTTCGGGGGCGCGCATCCCGAAGAACTTGATCAGATCCGGGTGCGCAAGGGAGTCGAAGAGGCCGCTGCGCGCGGCATTTCGCAGCCAGACGAAGTAGCGCCGCCAGGCCTCGGCGACGGGGACGCGATGGACAAGGCCCGGCTCCTGGTCGACCGGGAAGCCGTCGACGAAGTGGATCGAGCCGAGGACGTAGTCCCAGGGATAGGGCTCGAGCAACTCGGCGAGCCCGGCCTCGATCCCCGGGAAGTAGTCGACCTCGAGCCCCAGCTTGACCGGCAGGCCGCGGCGCTTGGCCTCTACGACAGCGTCCACGTAGTCGGCCAGGTCGTCGCCGGAGCGCTCGAGCATCCAGGGAATCTCCCAGAGCCCACGCGTCTGGCGGAAGTAGTAGACGTGGTCGCTGAACCCGATCTCGTCTACGCCGGCCCTACGGGCCTGCTCGACGTACTCCTCGGCGCGCTCGGCTGAGTAGCGGCCGGCCGGCCCGTCGTCCGGCCCGCGCAGGTGCATGTGGTAGTCGACGAGCAAGCGAGCTAGGGCCCCGCAAGCCACGTCTCGACCAGCGCCAGGTCCTCGACGCTCGTGACCTTCAGGAGGCGTCGGTCTCCCACGACGACCTTCACCCGGCCGCCGCGCGCCTCGACCAGCGAGGCGCAGTCGCCGGCGCCGGAGACATCTCCTCCCAGCGCTTCGCGCAGCACCGACGCGACGAACACCTGCGGGGTCTGGACGGCGACGAGCTCAGCGCGCGGCAGGGTCTCGACCACGCGGTCGCCGTCGACGCGCTTGATCGTGTCGCTCACGGGCAGGCCGGGGACGACGCCGTCCCAGCCTTCGCCGAGCGGGACGAGCAAGCGCTCGATCACGTCCTCGGGGACGAGGGGCCGGGCGGCGTCGTGCACGAGCACGACCGCTGCGTCGTCGGCCACCTCGGCCAGAGCCAGCCGCACGGACTCCGACCGCGAAGCGCCGCCGGTTACGACCGAGCCGACCTTGCCTGCGCCGAGCTCCTCCGCGAGCAGGATCGCCGGCTCCTCCCACTCGGGCGGCGCCGCGACGACGATCGCGTCGATCCAGTCCGAGTCCTCCAGCCGCTCGAGGCTCTCTGCGAGCAACGGCCTATCGCCGAGGCGAGCGAACGCCTTCGGCCGGTCGGAGCCGAGCCGCTCGCCGCGACCTGCCGCAGCGAGAACGGCCCAGACCGACACGAATCAGGCTGTAGCGGCGACCTTCGCGGTGCTCTTGCTCGGCTTCTTGCCGCCGCGGGAGAGGACTTCGTCGAGCCACTCGGCCGCCTCGTCCTCGTCCATGTCCTTGGCGTACATCAGCTCGCTCGAGAGGATCTTCTTGGCCTTGACGAACATCTGCTTCTCGCCCGTCGAGAGACCCTTCTCGTGGTCGCGGAGCGCCAGGTTGCGCACGACCTCGGCCAGCTCGAAGATGTCGCCCGTCTTCATCTTGTCCCGGTTGTGCTTGAAGCGGCGGTTCCAGTTCTTCGGCATGTTCGTGCCGTTTCCGGTCAGCGCCTTCAGCACTTTCGCGACCATCTGCTCGTCGATCACCTTCCGGAGACCGACGCGCTCGGCGTTGTCACTCGGAACGTTCACCGTCATGTCGTTGTGCAGGATCTTGATCGTCAGGTACTCGCGCTTCTCTCCGAGAACCTCGCGCGTCTCCCTCTTGACGACCGTTCCTGCGCCGTGGTGGGGATACACCACCTTGTCGCCGACCTTGTACAACGCCGACCCTCCCCTTTCGCAGTTTGCTTTTCCGCAACGACGCCGGCGGGCTCTACTTCCGCCGGCGATCCATCGTAGCTTAGCAAAAATCGCTGGAAAAGGCCACTTTTTGGGGAAAACCCCTGCTCAGCGCTACAACTGTAGGTAGCGGTCCATCAGGTTGTGCTCCTGCAGGCGGCGCAGGCCCTCGCGGATCTCGCGCGCCCTGACGGTGCCGACGCCCTCGACCGCCTCGAGCTCCCGCTGGGAGGCCCGCACGATCCCCTCGAGCCCCGCGAGGTTGGAGACGACCCGCTTGACGACCGCGTCCGGTAGGCGCGGGATGCGCGAGAGCACTCGGTAGCCGCGCGGCGAGACTGAATGGTCAAGCGGGTTGACCGACGCCGGATAACCGAGAACGGCGAGGAGCTCGAACTCGAGAAGCTGGTCGTAGGGAATCGCGGCCAGCGCCTCGAGGCCCTCGCGCGTGCGCTCGGCCCCGCCGTCGGCGTGGTAGTCGTAGACGAGCGCCGCCTTCTCGTCGGGAACGTCCGCGACGAGCTCCTCGAGCTGCATCCGGATCAGGCGTCCCTCCTCGCCGAGCTCGACGCAGGCCCGCTCGATCTCCTCGGCCATCCGAGTGGTCAGCTCGGCGCGCTGCAGGGTGACGAGAACGTCGTCGAGCATGACCGCGTTCTGGAACTCGAGGGCCGTCAACCGCGTCAGGACCTGCTCGAGCCGGGTGCGGTAGGTCTCGAGCGTGGCGAGTGCCTGGTTGGTCTTGGCGAGCACGTCCGCGATCGGCTCGAGCTGGTAGCGGCTCTGGCCGACGAAGACGGTCACCGTCTCACGCTGCTGCGAGATCGAGATCACCAGTGCCTCGGTCTGCTTCGCGACGCGCTCCGCGGTGCGGTGCCGCGTGCCGGTCTCGTTCGAGGGGATGGTCGGATCCGGCATGAGCTGCACGTTCGCGTACGCGATCTTCGTCACGGGTGAGTTGACGATGATCGCCCCGTCCATCTTCGCCAGCTCGTAGAGGAACTGGGGCGTGAACGACTGATCGAGGCGCATGCCGCCCGAGAGCAGGAACGCGAGGTCGTTGGGCTCGCCGATCACGATCAGCGCCCCCTCCCGGGAGCGGATGACGTCGTCGATCGCCTGCCGCAGCTCCGTCCCGGGAGCGATCCGGGCTACGGCGGAGAGAACCTTGGGGTCGAGGCGCGGGTCTACGCGGGCCGGCTGCCGAACGAGGCCGAGCGGCGGCGGGATCCGCGGGCCGGCCTTATCCTCCCTGGGCTCGTTCTGCATCGATCGCTGCTCTCGCGGCCTGCCTCAACGACTCGGCTTCGAGTATGCGTAGTTTGCCACGAGCTTTCGTGCCTGTCGGAGCTACCGCAGCGACAAGCCCCAGCTTCGCGCACTCCTCGAGCCGCCGCTCGGCCTGCGTCGCCGGCCGCAGCCTGCCCGTGAGGCCGATCTCGCCGAAGGCGGCGATGCCCGGCTTGAGGGGCGCTCCGCGGGCCGCCGAGACGACGGCCAGCGCAATCGCCAGGTCTGCTCCGGGCTCGTCGATGCGGACGCCGCCGGCGACGTTCACGAAGACGTCGGCCTGGCCGAGCGCCACTCCGGCGTGGCGCGAGAGAACGGCGACGATCATCGCCAGGCGTTTCGGGTCGACTCCCGTCGCCACGCGGCGCGGCATCGCCAGGTCGGTCGGCGCGACGAGCGCCTGGATCTCGAGCAGCAGGGGCCTCGAGCCCTCGAGCGCACAGGCGACTGCCGCGCCCACCTCGCCCTCGACGCTGCGCCCGAAGAGCTCCGAGGGCTCCGGCACGCCGACGAGCCCCGCCCCGGTCATCTCGAAGACCGCCAGCTCGTTGGTCGAGCCGAAGCGGTTCTTGGTCGCGCGCAGGACGCGATGCTCCTGGTAGCGGTCGCCCTCGAACTGGAGGACCGTGTCTACCAGGTGTTCGAGGGCACGGGGGCCGGCGACGGCACCGTCCTTGGTCACGTGGCCGACGAGGAAGATCGCGACGCCTGCCTCCTTCGCGACCCGGAGGAGCCTCGACGCCGCCTCGCGCACCTGCGCCACCGACCCGGGCGCCGAGCCCAGCTCGGACGAGTAGAGGGTCTGGACCGAGTCGATCACGCAGACGTCGGGACGCACCTGATCGAGCGTCGCGCAGACTCCTTCGAGCTCCGTCTCGGGGAGGATCCCGACGTTCGCGGCTCCGCCGAGCCGCTCGGCCCGGAGCTTCACCTGCGCGGCCGACTCCTCGCCCGTGATCAGCAGGGTCGACCTCGTGTCGCTGATCGCGCGGAGGGCGCTCAGCAGCAGGGTCGACTTGCCGACTCCGGGCTCGCCGCCGACGAGGACGAGGGAGGCCGGGACCAGTCCGCCGCCGAGAACGCGGTCGAGCTCGGCGACACCGGTCGGGATCCGTCGCGCCTCCTCGGCCTCGACCTCGACCAGGCGGAGCGTCTCGCGCGGCGCGACCGCCGTGGCGCCCTGGACTTCCTCGACCAGCGTTCCGAAGGCGCCGCACGAGGGGCACTTGCCGAACCAGCGCCCCGCGGAGTAACCGCAGTCGGTGCACGCGAACCGGGTCGCAGCCTTGGCCACCCGACCATGCTAGGAGCGCGGGCGGACGCGGACTGTGCCTAATCCGGAACTTCAGCGACGGCCGGCACATACCCCGGCTCCGGCGCGCGTGGCTCCTGGCGGCGGCCGGCCGAGACGATCAGCAAGCCGGAGAGGACGAGCGCCACTCCGCCGAGCTGGAGCGCCGACGGCGACTCGCTCAGGATCGCCCACGCGAAGAGCACCGAGAGCACCGGCTGGAAGGTGAGCAGCACCGAGGTCAGAGCAGCCGGGAGGCGCGGCAGCGTGATCGAGATCAGCAGCCAGCCGAGCGCCTGCGAGCTGAGCGCGAGGAGCAAGAGGTAGCCCTGCGCCTTCCAGCCCGGCGTCCAGTCGAGGTTGCCCCACACGAGCCCGATCGGGATCGTCGCCAGGGCCGAGACGAGCGTCGCGTCGAAGAGCGGCCCGGCCGGCCGGCGCAGGTCGCGATTCCCGCCGCGTAGGACGAGCAGGAAGGCGGAGTAGGCGAGGGCGGTCAGGATCCCGTACGCGACCCCGAGGCCCGGGTTGCGCCCGTAGGCGCCGTGCTCGAAGGCGCCCGAGATGAGGATTACGCCGAGGAGCGCCACGGGGATCGCGGCCAGCGACCGCCCTGGTGGCTTCTCGCGCAGGATCGCCCAGGCGAGCAGCCCGACGAGGACGACCTGGAGGTTGCCGAGCACGGTCGCGAGCCCGGCTCCGACCTCCTCGATGCCCTGGTGCCACGCGACGAGGTCGACCGCGAAGAGCAACCCGGCGAGCCACGCCAGCGCGCGCTGCTTCAGCGGCCGCGGGCCATAGCGGCGGTCCTCGAGGCGCGCGAGCGCCCAGAGCACCGGGAGCGCGTAGGCGCAGCGGAAGAACGCCCCGGTCGTCGGCGACACGTGGGCGACTCGGAAGAGGATCCCCGAGAAGGCGATGGCGAGAGCACCGGCAAGAATGGCCAGGATGGGCCTCTCGCTGAGAGTGCGGGGCACTCGGCCCAGGCTAGCGGGGCGCCGTGGGCAGGGCGGGCTCGCTCGTCGAGCCGCCACGCTCGATCTGGTCGAGGATCATCCGGTCGGTGAGCCATTCGACCGGCGCACGGTCGTCGGTCAGAGGTGCCCCCGTCGCGGGGACCGCTTCAAGGCGCCGTCTGAAGAGCGGCAGCAGCAGCCTGAGCTTGCCGCCCACTTTCGCGGCGCGCCGTTCCAGCTCCGCGTGGGCAACCGGGGCGCGGAAGGCGAGGAGCAGGTCGTTGAAGCGCAGCGCGCGCCAGCGCCAGGCCTGCGGGAAGACCGTGAGCAGGGTCGTCCCGATCGCGTCCGAGAGGCGCTTGTCGTGCGGCGTCGCGGCGACGTTGAGCGCCACCGCGCCGCCGGGCCGGAGATGCCTTACCACCAGCCGGAAGAACTCGCTCGTGGCCAGGTAGAAGGGCACGTACGGCTGGCGGTAGGCGTCAACGACGATCAGGTCGTAGCGCCTGCTCGTGCGCTCGAGGTAGGGCCGGCCGTCCGCCGCGATCAGGCGCATCCGCGGGTTGTCGCCGGCGCCGAAGTAGCGGCCCGCGACCTCGTTCAGCTTCGGGTCGAGCTCGACCCCGTCGATCGAGACGTCCGGATAGAAGCGGCCGTAAGCCCTTCCCATCGTGCCGCCCGCGTTGCCGATCACGAGCATGCTCCGAGGCGGTCGCTGGAGCAGCGGCGGCAGCATCAGGAACAGGTCCCAGTACCGGCCCGTCAGCACGGTGCCGGGCCGCCAAACGGAGTGCGTCACGACGCCCTCGTTCAGCTCAAGCTCGCGGCCTCCGTTGCCGTCCGCGACGACCCGGATGTACTGGTAGGCCGACTCCGTCTGGTAGATCGCGCTCTTGATCCCCGCCGGCGGTACGGCGAGGACCGCGGCGAACGCGACAGGTACCAGTAGGCATGGACGCGGAAGCAACAGGGCCGCCCCGACGGCCACGAACGCAGCCGTGCCCACAATCGTGCGCTGCGTCCCGATCCAGGGGATCGTGACGAGCGCGGAGAGGAACGTGCCGACCAGGCTGCCCGCGGTCGAGAGCGCGTAGAGCCGCCCCGCCACCCGCCCGGCCTCGCTCACGTCGCCGAGGGCCAGGCGAACGAGGAACGGAGCCGCTGCGCCGAGAGCCGTCACGGGTATCGCGAACAGGGCGAGCGCGGCGAAGAACGAGCCGACCACCGATCCGACCGAGAGCGCGTCGAGCCCGTGCAGAGCCCAGTGGAGCGCCGGCCGCGCCGCGAACGGCGTCGCCGCGAGCGCCGCCGCGGCGACGAGCAGGACCGCTCCGAGAACCCGCGCCTCCGGCCTGCGGTCGGCAAGCCGTCCGCCCAGCCAGTAGCCGAGCGCGAGGTACGCAAGCGTCAGGCCGATGATGTTCGCCCACACGAAGGTCGAAGCGCCGAAGTACGGCGCGAGGAGCCGCGAGGCGGAGATCTCGGTCGAGAGCGTCCCGCCGCCGACGAGGAACGCGACCGAGCCGAGACGGGCCGCGCCCACAGCGGCCGCACGAGCAGGAAGGGGCTCCACGACCGTTCTCGCCGGCCGGTCGACGACGCTCGTCACCCCGCCAGTATGTCCGCGTGGCCGCCTCTAGCGGCGCCGCGCAGCGAGCCGCCGCGCAGTCTCGGCGAGGTGGCGCAGCGTGAGCGCGAGGAAGAGCAGACCGAGGGCGGCGCGCACGTGGTCGTCACGCAAGGGCGCGCGGCGCGCTACCGGCCCAGCGGCCTTCTCCCGCCAACCGGTCAGGGCGGCGTTGCCGACGTCCTTCACGTTCACGCCCGCCTCCTACCCGCGCCGCGGCGCTTCAACCGCGACTAGGAGGTTTGGCGGAACCTCGCTCGACGGCACAGACGTGGTTTCGTCAAGCTCCTAGGAGTCGTCGTGCTCGTCGTCCTCGTCGGACGAGTCCATCGGCTCGTCCGGAGGAACCGTGACCTTCTCAGGCGTGATCTCGCCCGGGATGATCGTGATGTCGACCTCGTCGTCGTTCTTGCGGTCGATGAGAATCGTGGAGCCCGGCTCGAGCGAGCGGCCGAGGACGAAATCGGCGAGCGGATCCTCGATGAAGCGCTGGATTGCCCTGCGCAGCGGCCTCGCGCCCATAGTCGGGTCGTAACCCTTCTCGACGAGCAGCTCCTTTGCTCCTTCGGTCAGCTCGATCGTGGCCTCGTGCTCGCCGATCTGGTCGCGCAGCCGCTTCATCAGCAGCTCGACGATCAGCATGATCTCTTCCTTCGTCAGCTTGTGGAAGACGATCACCTCGTCGATCCGGTTCAGCAGCTCTGGGCGGAAGACCTTCTTCAGCTCGCCCATGATCCGGTCCTTCATCTCGTCGTAGGAGAGACCGCTGTCATCGCCGACGGAGAAGCCGAGGGTCTGGTTCTTCGAGATCGTCGAAGCGCCGATGTTCTACGTCATGATCACGAT
>Ga0307305_10000231_pt1 | contig 18463 bp, 28 predicted proteins | sample ER_DNA_186_FD_194512 | JGI IMG/M metagenome (GOLD analysis project Ga0307305, IMG submission 194512) | Bulk soil microbial communities from the East River watershed near Crested Butte, Colorado, United States - ER_DNA_186 | ecosystem: Environmental > Terrestrial > Soil > Floodplain | place... | reverse complement strand
CGCTCGTCGGCATCCTGTTCGCCGTCGGCGGGGCGGCGATCGACACCTGCTTTTCCGGTGCGTACAACGTCGCTCAGTTCTTCGGCTGGGAGTGGGGCAAGGGCCGCCGCCCGAGTGGTGCGCCCCGGTTCACGCTCGCCTGGATGGTCCTTCTCTTCCTGGCGTTGCTCGTGATCATGACCGGCGTCGATCCCGTCCTGGTCACCGAGTACGCGGTCATCTTCTCCGTCGTCGCGCTTCCGCTCACGTACATCCCGATCCTGCTCGTCGCGAACGATCGCGCATACATGGGTCAGTACGTGAACGGCAGGCTCGCCAATGCCCTGGGCCTGTTCTACCTCGTGGTGATCCTGATCGTCGCGGTCACTGCGATTCCGCTGATGATCCTCACGCACCAGGGGCAGGGATGAGCTCGGCGCGCGAGCTCGACGTCGGCCTGGGTTTGCTCGACCATCAGCTCGTCGACTGCAAAGGCAGACGCTGCGGCAACGTCGACGACCTCGAGGTCGAGGGTCTTCGCGACGGCCAGCCGCGCGTGACGGCGATCCTCGTCGGACCGCCGGTCTGGAAGGGGCGGGGCTGGTTGGGGCGTCTCGCTGCGTTCATCGCTCCCGGCGGGACCGTGCGCGTGCCCTGGGAAGAGGTCGAGCGGATCGATGCGGCCGTGCACCTTCGGAAGACGGCTCGCGAGCTCCGGTTGGGTCGCGGTGACGACCGGGCGCGCAGGTGGGTCGAATGGATTCCGGGCTCCTGATGCGATTCACCGACCTCCTCGATGCTCGAGTGACCACCGAGTCGGGTCAGGTGCTCGGCCGGGTCCACGATCTCCGCGCCGAGCGCACATCGCGCACGCTGAAGATCACGGGGCTCATCGTCGGACCGAGTGGCTTCCTCGAACGCTTCGGGATCGGCGCACCGGAATCGGGCGCTCGGATCCGCACGAGGGACGTCGTTCCCTGGTCGGCCGTCATTCGCGCCGACAGCCGCAATGTCGTCGTCCGGGACGAAGCAAGGAAGCGGCAATAGGCTTCGTCTCCTGCCTCTCTACCTGACCGAAGCTCACATCGAGAAGCTGCTCACGCCTGCCGATGCCCACGCGGCGATCGAGGCGTGCTTCGAGCGGCAGGCGCGCGGTGTGATCCGGAATCGTCCGCGCACACGGACTCGCGCCGGCGAGGGCGCGCTCGCGGTCATGTCCGCCGTCGACGAGGAGCTGGGACTGGCCGGCCTCAAGTCGTACACGGCTCTTCCCGCGGGCACGCCGTTCGTCGTCGTGCTCTTCGACCTGGCCAAGGCCGAGCTCGCCGCGGTGATCGAGGCCGACCGGATGGGCCAGCTGCGCACGGGCGCCGCCAGCGGAGTCGCGGCGAAGCACCTTGCCAAGGAGGATGCGCGCACACTCGGCGTCATCGGCTGCGGTTGGCAAGCCGAGAGCCAGGTCGCGTGCATCCGGGAGGCGCTGCCTGGGATCGAGCAGGTCGTAGCGTACTGCCGGACGGAGAAGAGCCTGCTCGCGTTCTGCGACAAGGTCGGGGCCGAACCCGGCGAGAGCCACCGCGACCCGGCCCAGCAGGATGTCGTCGTCACGGTCACGACCTCGGACGACCCTGTTCTCCGCGGCGAGTGGATCCAGCCGGGGGCGCTCGTCTGCGCCGTCGGCGCGAACCGGCCAAAGGCGCGCGAGCTCGACAACGTCGTCCTCGAGCGCGCCGTCTTCGTCTGCTGTGACTCGATCGAGCAGGCGAAGCTCGAGTCGGGAGACCTGATCGAGCCCGTCGACCGCGGTGTCCTCGACTGGCTCGAGGTGCACGAGCTCCATGAAGTCGTCTCCGGAGAGCTCCCGGGGCGCAGCTCGCCGGACGACATCGTCCTGTTCAAGTCGAACGGGCTCGCTGCCTGGGACGTTGCGATCGGCGCCCGCGCGATCGAGCTCGCGAACCGGAAGAAGGTCGGGAAGCGGGTTTAACCCCGCTCTGTGCGCACGCCCGAAACGACGTCGTCGCCGAGCGCCCGGATCAGCTCCGGCCGATCCAGAAGTCGTTTCACTTCCTGCGGTGTGCACCGGTTGCGAACGTACGGGTCCTCAAGGATTTCCCCGAGCGCGCGCCCACGCTCGTGCTCGCGGATCACGTACGCCGCGACCCGGTCCTCATGGCTCGAACCGCTGAAGAGGAACGAGAAAGGATTGCGGAACATCGCCGCGAGCCGCGCCATCGAGAGCGATTGTATCCTGGCCCCATGCGCAAGCTGTCGACCGCCTCGCGGTTCGCGGAGCGCGAGCTGCACGGGTTCGACGAGTCCGGGACCGAGGAGCGCATCGTCGTCTGGATCGAGCGCAAGGAAGGCGGGATGTGGGCCGTCGGGCGAGCCGTGAACCCGCAATACCGGCCGAGCGACGAGCCGCGCGCCGACGACTACGTCTTCGAGGGCCACGAGCTCGAGGACGTGCTCGAGCAGGCGAACGGGATTCTCGACGACGACGCCCGCGTGTCCGAGGACGACGGCCGGCCGGAGCACATCAGGCCATTCACGCGCAAAGAGCTGCTCGGACCGCTCGAGCGCTGGTTCTTCGGCAGGTAGGCTCGCACGGCTTCTAAGGCGTCGCTTGCGACGCCGACACCAGGACGCGGGGGCTTTGCTCCCGAGTCCGTCTGAAATGACCGGTCGACACAATGCGAAATAACCACACACGCATCAAGGTGCGCCTCGGCCACAGCCCAGATCCCGACGACGCGTTCATGTTCTGGGGCCTCGCCAAGGGCGAGGTCGATCCGCGCGGCTTCGAGTTCGAGCACGTGCTGCAGGACATCCAGACGCTGAACGAGTGGGCGCTCGAGGGCCGGCTCGAGGTGACGGCGATCTCGCTGCACGCGTACCCGCACGTGCAGGACCGCTACGTGCTGCTGCCGCACGGCGCGAGCATGGGCTCCGGGTACGGGCCGATCGTCGTCGCCCGCGAGGAGCTCGACGAGGACGACCTCCGCCGGGTCGAGATCGCGGTTCCCGGCCGGATGACGACCGCATTTCTCACGCTCCAGCTGCGACTCGGCGAGTACCGCTGGCGCGAGGTTCCGTTTGACCAGATCATGGACGAGGTCCTGTCCGGCAAGGCCGACGCGGGACTGCTCATCCACGAGGGGCAGTTGACGTACGCCGCGGCCGGGCTGCACAAGGTGGTCGACCTAGGCGAGTGGTGGCTCGAGGACACGGGCCTCCCGCTGCCGCTGGGGGCGAACGTGGCGCGGCGCGATCTCGGCCCGGACACGTTGCGTGAGCTCTCCGACGTGCTTGCCGAGTCGATCCGCGCGGGCCTCGACAACCGTGAGCGCGCGCTCGAGTACGCGCTCCAGTTCGGGCGCGGCCTCGACGACGAGCTGGCCGACCGCTTCGTCGGCATGTACGTGAACGAGCTGACCGAGGACTACGGCGAAGAGGGTCGGCGCGCGGTTCGCGAGCTCCTGCGCCGTGGCGAGGAGATCGGCGCGTTCACGGAGCCCGTCAGGGTCGAGTTCGTCGGCTAGCGTTCGCCGCATGGCTCTCGAGATGCGCGGGTCCTGCGAGCGCTGCGGCACTCGGCTCGCTCCGGGCGACGAGGCGTACATCTGCACGTTCGAGTGCACGTGGTGCGTCGCCTGTGCAGGCGAGCTCGCGTACGTCTGTCCGAATTGCAGCGGTGAGCTCGTGCGCCGCCCGCGGCCGGCCGCAGCGTGAGCCGTGCGGTCGTTCTCTCGGCGGTGCGCACGCCCGTCGGGCGCTACGGGGGCGTGCTCGCAGGCGAGCGGCCCGACGATCTCGCCGCGGCCGTGATCAAGGAGGCGGTCGCGCGCGCGGGTGTTGACGCGTCTGAGATCGAGGATGTCTACTTCGGAGCCGCGAACCAGGCGGGCGAGGACAACCGAAATGTGGCCCGCATGGCCGTCCTGCTCGCGGGCCTGCCCGAGTCGGTTGCGGGCGTGACAGTCAACCGGCTCTGCGCCTCGGGGCTCTCGGCGGTCGTCTCCGCGAGCCATGCGATCGCCGCGGGGGACGGCGACCTGTTCGTGGCCGGGGGCGTCGAGTCGATGAGCCGCGCGCCGCTCGTCCTGGCCAAGCCGGACATGGCCTGGCCGCGCGGGAACCAGACCGTGTGGGACACGACCCTTGGGTGGCGCTTCCCGAACCCGCGCACGGAGGAGCTGATCCCGCTCGAGTCGATGGGCGAGACGGGCGAGAACGTTGCCGAGCGCTACGGCGTCAGCCGCGAGGAGCAGGACGAGTTCGCGCTGCGCTCGCAACAGCGCTGGGCCGCGGCCGCCGAGGCTGGGCGCTTCGACGACGAGCTCGTGCCGGTCGGAGACGCCGTTCGCGACGAGCATCCGCGTCCCGACACGAGCGCCGAGAAGCTCGCGACGCTGAAGCCCGCGTTCCGCGCTGAAGGCTCGGTCACCGCCGGGAACTCGAGCGGGATCAACGACGGCGCCGCCGCGATCGTGATCGCGAGCGAGGAAAAGGCGCAGGCGCTCGGCGTAGAGCCGCTCGGCACGTTCGTCGGGAGCGCGGTTGCAGGGGTCGACCCGCGAGTGATGGGAATCGGCCCGGTGCCGGCGGTCCGGAAGCTCCTCGCGCGCACCGGCGTCGCGGTCGGCGACATCGACCTCGTTGAGCTCAACGAAGCCTTCGCGTCGCAGAGCCTCGTTGTCATCCGCGAGCTCGGCCTCGACCCGGAGCGCGTGAACGTGAACGGGGGTGCGATCGCGATCGGCCATCCGCTCGGGATGAGCGGCGCGCGGCTCGTCGTGACACTGCTGCACGAGCTCAGACGCCGCAGCGGCAAGTACGGGTTGGCGACGCTCTGCGTCGGCGTCGGCCAGGGCCAGGCGGCCCTCTTCGAGCGATGAGCGACGTCGCCGTCCAGTACATCGAGCTCGGGCTGCGTCTCGGCCGGCACCAGGAGGGGCTCGTCGACTCGTACTACGGCCCTGCCGAGATCAAGGACCGGATCGATGAAGAGGAGCTTCGCGCCCCCGACTCGCTGGCGGAGGACGTTGCCCGGCTCAGCGACTCGCTGGACGGCCTCGAAGACGATCGCCGCAAGTGGCTGGAAGCGCAGCTCGTCGGGCTCGAGACCGCCGCGCGCAACCTCGCCGGCGCCGAGATCCCGTTCGAGCAGGAAGTCGAGCTCTACTACGGCGTCCCGCCGCACCGCACGCCCGAGTCCGAGTTCGAGGCGGCGCACGAGGCGATCGACGCCCTCCTGCCCGGGAGCGGCTCGCTCGAGGAGCGCTACCGGGTGTGGCGCGAAGACGATGAGATCCCGGCGGAACAGCTGCCGGATGTGATCGCGCGGCTAACCGCGGAGCTGTCGCAGCGTGCAGCCGAGTTGGTCGGGCTTCCGGAGGGCGAATCGGTCGAGTACGAGTACGTCTCGGACAAGCCCTGGACGGCGTACAACTACTACTGCGGTGGGCTCAGGAGCCGCATCGAGGTCAACACCGATGCCCCGGCGGTGCCCGACGCGGTCGTCGAGTGGATCGCGCACGAGACGTATCCGGGGCACCACACGGAACACGCCTGGAAGGAGCAGCTCCTGACGCGGAGCGGCCGGCTCGAGGAGTCGATCGTGCTGATCCCGACTCCGCAGTCGGTCGTCTCCGAGGGAATCGCGAGCCTCGCCGCGGAGATCGTCCTCGGCGAGGAGCGGCACGAGGTCACGGCGTCCACGGTGTTGGGGGCGAACGTCCGCTACGAGCCGGAGCTCTCCCGCAAAGTGATGGAGGCGAACGAGCCGTTCTCGGGGGTCGGCACCAATGCAGCGCTGATGCTGCACGTGGACGGCGCCTCGGTCGACGAGGCTCGCGAGTACGTGATCAAGTGGGCGCTAGCCTCCGAGCAGCGGGCCGGGCACGTGATCGCCTTCATCACCGACCCGATGTGGCGCTCGTACATCACGACGTACCCGAACGGCTACCGGCTGTGCAGGGAGTTCGTGGCGGGGGATCCGGAGCGTTTCAAGCGCCTACTGACCGAGCAGCTCACGCCTGCCGGGCTTCGCTAGGGTCTCGCCGTGGCCGTCGCGACCGAGCGCGAATACCTGCTCTTCATCAACGGTGAGTCGTCGGAGGCATCGGGCGGCGAGCTGAAGGAGCTGACCGAGCCCGCGACCGGTGAGCCGCTCGCGAAAGTGGCCATGGCCAACGAGGCCGACATCGACCGCGCTGTCGAGGCGGCACGGGCTGCCCTCGACGGCGACTGGGGCAGGACGCCCCCGACGGAGCGCTCGCGCCTGCTGCACGCGCTCGCCGACGCGCTGGTCGCGAACCGCAAGGAGCTGGCCGAGCTCGAGGTGCGGAACGTCGGCAAGGCGCTCTCCTCAGTCAAAGCCGAGCTGAGCCAGGCGGTCGAGAACTTCCGCTTCTACGCTTCGGCGATCGGCTCCATCGGCGGCCGCTCGAACCCACTGGGCGGCTCGCTCCTCTTCTACTCGCTGAAGGAGCCCGTCGGCGTCGCGGGGCAGATCGTGCCCTGGAACTACCCGCTGATGATGACGACGTGGAAGCTGGCGCCTGCGCTGGCCGCCGGCTGCACGATCGTGCTCAAGCCGGACTCGCAGACGCCGCTGACGGCGCTCCGGATGGCGGAACTCGCGACCGAGGTCGGGTTCCCGCCGGGAGCGATCAACGTCGTGCCCGGCCCGGGGACTACTGTCGGCCGGCACCTCGTGCAGCACCCGGGCGTCGACAAGATCGCGTTCACCGGCTCCACGGAGACGGGCGCGCAGATCATGCGAGACGCCTCCGAGGGCATCAAGCGGCTCACGCTCGAGCTGGGCGGCAAGAGCCCGAACATCGTCTTCGCCGACGCCGACATGGCCGACGCGATCCCGAGCTCGGCCTGGTCGATCTACTACTCGGCCGGCCAGAGCTGCGAGGCGCGCTCGCGGATCCTCGTCGAGCACTCCGCCTACGACGACTTCGTGGCGAAGTTCACCGATGCGGCGAACGGCCTCAAGGTCGGGGATCCGCTGGACAACGAGACGCAAGTCGGCTCGCTGATCTCGCCCGAGCACCGCGATCGCGTGCACGGCTACGTCGAGACGGGCCGCGAGGAAGGCGCGGAGGTCGTGGCCGGCGGCGAGTCGCCCGACGGCAAGGGCGCGTTCTATCCGCCCACAGTGCTCGCGGGTGTCAACCAGGAGATGACCGTCGCGCAGGAGGAGATCTTCGGGCCGGTCGTCACGATCTCGCCGTTCGCCGACGAGAAGGATGCGATCAGGCAAGCGAACGCGGTGCGCTACGGGCTGATGGCGACCGTCTGGACCGGCGACCCGGCACGCGGGCATCGGCTGGCGCGCAGGATCAAGGCGGGCACGATCGGGATCAACATGCCCTTCACAGCATTCCCCGGCATCCCGTTCGGCGGCTACAAGCAGTCCGGCTTCGGCCGCGAGCTCGGCCTGGAGACGCTCGAGCTCTACCTCGAGACGAAGAGCGTGATCACCTCGACGAGCCCGAAGCCGTTCAACCCGTTCGGGCTCTAGGTCTCCTCGAACGAGATCGGCTGGGCGCCTTCCCACAGCACCCTGCGCCCGAGCTCGCCGAGCTCTGCGACTCCTCCGAGCACGGTGGCGAACTGGTTCCCGGCCAGCGCGCCCGCCTTGCTCGCGAACGCGGTCGGCCCGTACGGCAACAGGATCTCCGTCTCGCTGACGCCGCCCGGGTAGAACAGGATCTGCCCCGGCGCCGGGTAGCAGGTCGCGTTCTCCGGCCGGAGGCCGACGTCGAGCTCGCGGAACGGGATCCAGCACGCCTCGCCGCTCCAGCGTGCGTGGATGATGCGGCTCTCGAGCGGGAGCAGCCGCCGGAACGCGGCCACGGTCTCGGGGGCGGCCTCCTCCTCGAGGCGCGCGACGAAGCGGAACTCGCCGGAAACGATCTTCAGCACTAGGTCGCGAACAGCTCCTTGAAGCCGGGGTCCTCCCGGATCGCGTCGAGGTCGGAGTCTGTCCCGGCGAGCTCACGCAGCTGGTCCGAGCCCTCGACCGCCATGCGCAGGTGCGCGATCGCGGACTCCTTCTCCCCCGCAAGGGTCTCGGCGCAGGCGACGTTGTACGCGAGGCCGGGGTAAGGATGGTTCTCGAGGAACTGGCGCCCGCGGGCGGAGACAGAGGCGTAGTCGCCTGCGTCGTAGAGCTCGTGCAGCTCCATGAACCACACCTCCCAGCCGAAGACCTCGTACGCCTTGCCCGGCGTGCCGCCGGCCGTGACGATGGTCGTCGGCGCCTCCTCCGCAAACGCCGTCCGCTTCACGCCCGGCCGCACGAAGACGAACGTGCCGACGGGCGCGTCCACGCTTTCGCCGTCGAGCTCGAACCTCGCGCGGCCGGAGTACACGAAGTAGAGCTCCTCCTGCCCGTCGCCCGCGTCGGCCGACACCTCGTCGTGTTCGTTGACGATCCGGTCCCCCACCTCGTCGGCCGTCCACGCGTTCACGCCGAAAGCCTCGATGCCGAAGTGGTGGCGAACGGGCCGGAACGGCACGCGGCCGTCGTCCATAACCTCGATCTCCTCCAGCTTCGCAACGCTGTAACCGGTCATCAGTCCTCCGCCGCCTCGGCCATCGACCGCGGCGCGCGCACGTCCTCGAAGCGGATGTTGCCGGCGGGAACCATCCAGGTCATCACCTCGACGGCGAGCCGACCCGCTCTCACTGCGGGGTCCTCGCTGCTGATCCGGCGCGCCGTCTCAGGGTCGCACTTCATGATCGAGATGCCGCGCAGGCGCTCGTCGTCCTGGTCGACCAGCGGCCCGCCGCCGATCAGGTAGCCGCGGTCGCGCAAATCCGCTCGGAAGGCGAGGTGGCGATCCTGCAGCTCGGCCGCGTCCTCCTCGGTCATCTCGGGCGCGTCGGGCCGAAGCACGAGCAGCACAAGCGTGTGCCGGTCGAACTGCATGCGCCGAATTAGACCAGGCTCGGGATAGGTTGCGGCATCGCGAATCCCCGCTACCGCTGGGTCGTGCTCGCCGCGGGCACGGCCGCCCAGGCCGGCTTTTCGGCCGTCCTGATCGGGCTTCCGGTTCTCGGGCCGGCGCTGCAGGACCGGTATGACCTGTCGCTGAGCGCCGTCGGTGTCGCTTTCTCCAGCGTGTGGATCGGCCCGATCGCGACGCTCCTGCCCTGGGGGCTGCTCTCGGACCGGATTGGGGAGCGGATCGTCCTGGGGAGCGGTCTCGCCGGATGCGGGGTCGTCGTCGCCACGGCCGGGTGGGCGGGCTCGTTCTGGCTGCTCGTCGCGCTGCTGACGATTGCAGGCGCGCTCGGGGCGAGCGTGAACGCTGCCAGTGGGCGGGCGGTCATGCAGTGGTTCTCGGCCGACCAGCGCGGACTCGCGCTCGGCGTCCGGCAGACCGCGATCCCAGTCGGGGGAGCCGTTGCCGCGTTGGCTTTGCCGGCCGTGAACTCGGCCGCCGGGCTGAAAGCCTCGTTCGTGTTCCTCGGCGTGGTGTGCATCGGGTGCGCGCTGTTCGCGGGAATCGCCGTCCGCGAAAGGGCCAGGCCAGAGGTCGCACTCGACGCCGCGGACGTGGAGTGGACGCTCCGCGACCGGCGTCTGTGGCTCCTCTCGGCCGGCAGCGACCTGTACCTGGTCGCGCAGGTCGCGCTCCTGTCGTTCTTCGTGCTCTTCCTGCACGACGAGCACGGCCTGAGCGACGCGGCGGCCGCTGCGGGCCTCGCCGTGATGCAGGTCGGAGCCATCGTGACGAGGATCTCGGCGGGTCGGATCTCGGACGCCCTCGGTGCGAGGATCCGGCCTCTGCGCTGGATCGGCCTCGCCAGCTGCGCGGGCGTCCTCCTCACCGCGGTCCTCACCAAAGCTTCGGTTGCAGTCGTGCTGCCCGTCATGGTCGTCGCGGGCGCGGTCTCGATGGCCTGGAACGGGCTCTCCGTGACCGCCGCCGCGGAGCTTGCGGGCCTCGCGCGAAGCGGTACCGCGATCGGGTTCCAGCAGACCACGCTCTCGGTCACGGGCCTAATAGTTCCCATCGCGTTCGCCTTCGTGGTCGATTCGGCCTCATGGGAGGCCGGGTTCGCGCTCGCTGCGGTCGGGCCTTTGCTCGGCTGGTGGCTGCTCGGCCTGCTGCCCGAAAGCGCGCCCTAGTCGAGCTCGCGCCGCAACACCGAGGCGACCGCGGTCAATGCGACCCGGGTCTCCTCGATCGTCGGCTCACGCGTCGTCAGCCGCTGGAGCGCGAGCCCCGGGACGAGGAACGCGCGCGCGGCCGGCCACGCGGAGCCCTGCACCGCCCGCCAGAGCTCCATCGTCAGCCCGAGCGAGAGCACCGCGACGACGACGGGCGTCCAGAGCGCGGGTGCGAACGGCCACAAGCGGTCGGCGAGAAGCGCCATCGGCAGCGCGAGCGCGACGAAGTTCGTCCCGCAGCGCACCGAGAAGCGCGAAGGACGCGCGTCGCCGTCCCACGTCGGGCCCAGCTGCCCCCGCTCCGCCGCCGCGATCGCCCGGTGCTCGGCGCCGTGCAGGTAGAGCGTCCGGCCGCGCATCAGCCAGGCAATCAGACCCACACTCATCACGATTCCTGCGACCAGCGCCGCACGGCTGGGCAGGAAGACGAACGCGACCGGAGACAACAGCACTACGAACAGCACGAGGCGCTCGATGTGTCCGGCGACGCCGTCGCGGCGGAGCAAGGGCGAGACCGACAGCCCGAGGCGCGCCAAGCCTCGAAGCAGCGGTATTCGCCGGGCGAACGCAGGAGGCCGAGGCATCTCGCCTTCGAGCAGCGATCCGTCGCGTCCTGCGAACGCGAAGAACCGCTCGCTCGCGATCACGACGCCGTTGGGACGGGCCATGCCTCCGAGCGCCGGCAACGCGGTCGAGTCCGCACGGTCGAGTAGCGCGGCGAGGCTGGTCCCCTGCACCCATCAAAGGTGCCTGAAAACGCGACCGCCCGGCAAGTGCCGGGCGGCCTATCCGTCCGTGTGTCGGGTCCTACCAGCGTCCCCGGCTGAAAAAGCCGAGTACCAGGAGGACGATGACGACAATCAGGATGATCCAGAGAATGCTCACGAGCGGGTCACCCCCTTTCCGAGGCTGACCCTCGTGATTCCACGCAGGCGGCGATCTCAAACGGCGCGGTCGCGGTAGGCTCGGCGCGTCACACGAGCCAGGAGGCCGAATGGTCAGAGTGTTCGTCGTCTACGAGAGCGAGCCCGACCCGGAGCGCTACGAGCAGCACGTCGAGTTGTGCCGCAAGGTGCCCGGATCCACGTTCCGGCACGGTCGCATCTTCGGCGCCCCGGTGGGCGAGCCGCAGTACAGGTACTACGCCGAGTGGGAGTTCGCAGACATGGACGCCTTCAAGGCGGCGGGGCGCACGGACGAGTTCATGGCCACCGGCAAGGACGGGGTGGCGATGGGCATCCCGTTCCACGTCCACTTCGCGGAAGTTGACTGAGCCCACGTACCCGAGCCCGGTTTCGCCGGACGAGCTCGGCTTCGAGAAGATCGTCTACGAGAAGGCGCCGCCGCGGGCGACGATCACCTTCAACCGGCCCGAGATCCTGAACGCCTTCGACTTCCAGATGCTCCGCGAGCTCGCGCGGGCCTGCGAGGACGCGTCCTGGGACGACGAGATTCGCGTCGTCGTGCTCACCGGCGCCGGCCGCGCGTTCTGCGTCGGGGCCGATCTCAGCTCGTGGGCCGAGGACTACCTCGACAAGCCGACCGAGTACTGGAAGTGGTTCGGCGCGTTCAAGGACGCCCACGACCGGCTGCGCGAGATCGGCAAGCCTACGGTCGCGCGCATCAACGGGATCGCGGTCGGCGGTGGGAATGAGTTCCAGATGGCCTGCGACCTCGCGGTCATGGTCGACGACGCGTTCGTCCGGCACGTAGGCCCCGAGCACGGGTCGGTGCCGGCGGGCGGCGCGACGCAGTGGCTGACGATCCTGGTCGGCGACCGGCGCGCTCGCGAGATCGTGCTCATGTGCGAGGAGATCCCGGCGCAGAAGTGCCAGGAGTGGGGCCTCGTGAACCGGGTCGTCCCGGCCGCCGAGCTCGATGCAGAGGTCGATCGCATGGTCGAGAACCTCGCGCGCAAGCTCCCGCAGACGACGCGCTACGCGAAGCAGCACCTCAACTTCTGGCGCGACCTCGCCTGGCACGAGACGATCAACCACGCGCGGGACTGGCTCGCGCTCTCGATGGCGACCGAGGAGCCGAAGGCCGCGATCAAGCGCTTCCTCGAGAAGAAGAGTGAGTGACCTCGTCCTCACCGAGCGCGACGGGCCGATCGCGGTCGTCGCGCTCAACCGGCCCGACGCGCTGAACGCGCTCTCGGACGAGCTCATGGAACAGCTCGTCTCGACGCTCCAGGAGCTCGACCGCGACGACGAGGTGCGCTGCATCGTCCTCGGCGGCAACGATAAGGCGTTCGCCGCCGGCGCGGACATCGCTGAGCTCGCACGGTCGTCGGCGATCGACCTCTACTACCAGCGGCGCATCGAGCGCTGGGACGCGATTCGCGGGCTCTGGACGCCGCTCGTGGCCGCGGTCTCCGGCTACTGCCTCGGCGGCGGTTGCGAGCTGGCGCTGGCGTGCGACCTGATCGTGGCTTCGGAGAGCGCGAAGTTCGGCCAGCCCGAGACGGGCGTCGGCGTTCTGCCCGGCGCCGGTGGGACGCAGCGGCTGACGCGCGCGGTCGGCAAGGCGCTCGCGATGGACGTGATCCTGAGCGGACGCTTCCTGGCGGCCGAGGAGGCTCTGGCCGCGGGGCTCGTCGCGCGGGTCGTTCCCGAGGGCGAGTGGCTGGACGAGGCGAAGCGGGTCGCGCAGGAGATCGCGTCCAAGGCGCCGATCGCTACGCGGCTCGCCAAGGAAGGGATCGACCGTGCGTACGAGGGACCGCTCCAACTCGGCCTCGAGTACGAGCGGCGGTTGCTCTACCTCGCGTTCGCTTCGGACGACGCGAAGGAGGGCCTCACAGCTTTCATGGAGAAACGCAAACCGGAGTTCAAAGGGAGGTAGGAGATGCCCAACGTCGACGAACTGCTGCAAGGTGCACGCGACGCCATCTCGGTCAAGCGCGTGTTCGGCGACCCGATCGAGACCGAAGGCGTGACCATCATCCCGGCCGCGAAGGTCGGTGGCGGAGGAGGCGGTGGCGGCGACAGCGAGGACAACGGCGGCGGCGGCTTCGGGATCGGCGCCAAGCCGGTCGGCGTCTACGTGATCAAGGACGGCGACGTCAGCTGGCGGCCGGCGGTCGACGTGAACCGGATCATCGCGTTCACGTTCGTGCTCGGGCTCGTCTTCGCATTCAGACGCTGAGCTGACTCAGCCGCATCGCAGAGCCCTAGCCCACTCCGAGCTCGGCCGGGACGATCTCGACCGAGATCGACGTGCCGCCGCGGACGACCTGCATCGTGGCGGCTTGACCGATCAGCTCGCCTGCCATCAGGCGCTGAAGGTCGTTCACCTGCTCGACCGCAGTCCCGTCGACCTCGACGATCAGGTCTTCGGGGCGCAGCCCGGCCGTCTCCGCGGGGCTGCCGTCGACGACCTCGACGACCTCGATCGCCGAGCTCCGCCCGAGGCGTGAGGCGACCCTCGGCGGCAGCGGTCGCGACCCGCCGGCGATGCCGATGTAGGCGCGCCGGAACCGGCCCTCGCTCATCAGTGCGCCGATGATCCTGCGCGTGGTGGCGTCGATCGGGACGGCAAGCCCGAGGCCCTGGCCGGCGACCGCGGTGTTGATGCCGACGACGTGCGCGTTCGCGTCTGCGAGCGCGCCGCCGGAGTTGCCCGGATTGAGCGCGGCGTCGGTCTGGATCACGTTCTCGACGACGCGGCCGGCCGGGACCGGAAGCGAACGGCCGAGCGCCGAGACGACGCCTGCTGTGACCGAGCCGCCGAAGCCGAGCGGGCTCCCGATCGCGACGACGAGCTGACCGACCCGTAGTTGGTCCGCATCGCCGAGCTGAGCCGCGGTCAGTCCGTTCGAGTCGAGCCGGAGCACGGCGAGGTCGGAGAGCGGATCCGAGCCGATCACCTTGAAGTCCTCCTCGTGGCCGTCGGAGAACGTGGCACGTCCCGAGCCGTCGGTGCGGGCGACGACGTGGGCCGACGTGAGCAGGAACCCATCGGGCGTGATCACGACCGCGCTGCCACCTCCGTCGAGTCGCCGTCCCCCCCGCACGCGCCGCGAGACCTTCACGCTCGCAACCGAAGGCGCCAGGCGGTCCGCGACCGAGATCACGGCCTGCGAATAGGCGTCGAGCGCCTCGGATTCCGTCGGCGGATCGGAGATGAATTGCATGAGCCGAAGCTAGCAATCGCCTTATAGGCTGCGGCGAATGGCCGAGGTGGAAACGAGCCGCGCCGACGGCGTCCTGACGATCACGTTGAACCGCCCCGAGGTCCTGAACGCGTTCAACGCGTCGATGCACCAGGCTCTCGGCGCCGCCCTCGTCGAGGCGGAGGACGCGTCCGTGCGCGCGGTCGTCCTCACGGGCGCGGGACGAGGCTTCTGCGTCGGGCAGGACCTGACCGAGTTCCGCGAGGCAGCCGGTGACATCGGCAGCCGCCTCCGCGACAACTACCACCCGAACATCCTCGCCATTCGAGCCCTGGAGAAGCCCGTGATCGCGGCCGTCAACGGCGCCGCGGCGGGTGCGGGCCTCTCGTTTGCCTGTGCGTGCGACATCCGGCTCGCGTCCGACGCCGCGAGCTTCGTGCCCGCGTTCATCAACGTCGGCCTCGTCCCCGATTCCGGCGGGACGTACTTCGTCGTCGAGTTGCTTGGCTACGCGCGGGCGTTCGGGTGGATGACGTCAGGCCGGAAGCTGACCGCGGCCGAGGCGCACGAGTGGGGGCTCGTCTCGGAGGTCGTCGAGGGCGATGGCCTCGCGGCGCGCGCACGCGAGATCGCGGCTCGGTACGCGGCGATGCCGACCCGCGGCGTGGGGATGACGAAGCGCCTCTTCTCGGACGCGGCGCGAAACCGCCTGGAGGATCAACTCGAACTGGAAGCCGAGCTGCAGACCGCTGCGACGCAGACGAACGATTTCCGCGAAGGCGTCGCCGCCTTCCTCGCGAAGCGCAAGCCGGAGTTCAGCGGCTCGTAGCTACGAGCGCGGCTTCAGCTCGACCGTCAGATCGCAGTCGAGCGCCTCGGCGATCCCGAGCAGCGTGTCGATGCGCGGCGGCCGCCCACCGGACTCGAGCCGCGCGATCGCCGACTGAGTCGTCCCGGTCAGCTCGGCGAGCTCCTTCTGGGAGAGGCCGTGCGCCTTCCGCTGGTCGGCGACCTGCTCGGCGATCTGCGCGAAGAACCAACCGTTGTCCTCGTCGACGTGGGCGAGCCGCTCGCGCAGCTTCTCGAAGGTGTCAGGGCTCATATCTCACCGTTGCGATGATAGCAAAGCCGCTATTGACATCCATCTCACGTCTGCTATAGATAGCAAATATGAGATACAGACTGGTTGTCGCTTTCACATACGTCACCGCACTTGGCTGGTTCGCCTACGCGTCGGACGGTGTGATCCCGAATTGGGTCGTGTTCGCGGCCATCTTCGTCGCTCCGTTCGTCGCGGGCTTTTTGGTTGGCCGGTTGTGGTCGGTCGCCCTCCCTGCGGTTGTCGTCTTGATCGCCGTTCCGGCAGGCCAGGGCAGCGGCGAAGTGTCGCCTGCCCTCGGGATGATGTTCGTCGGGCTCATCGCCGTTCCAGCGATCGTGATCGGGTGGGGAGCCAGGTGGCTTGCGGATCGGTTCGTGATCCGATGAAACGGTCTTCTCGCATGTGGGCGCTCGCGTATCTGGCGGTCATGACGGCATGGGTCTACGGCGTCGTCGACCAGAGCGGTGTGGAGTCGAACTCCTGGCTTCTTCCGGTGCTGGCCGCCGTTCAAGTGGCGGCTGGCTTCGCCGTCGGGCGCTGGTGGGCCGGCCTTCTCCCACTGCTGCTCGTCGCGATCTCGGTCCCGGCCGGCTTTCCGGCGATTACGCCGGACAACGCCGAACCCTTTCCGATCTTCTTCAGCGTCGCGTTCGGCGCACTCTTCACCGTCCCGCTCGTCGCTGTCGCCTCGCCGCCCGGGTCGTCTTCGAGGCACACGGGGAGGCTCGCTGATGCTTGCTGACTTCGCGGAGTATGCGGCAGCTCTCATAGTGCCGCTCTTGCTCATCGGGGCGACCGTGGCGATCGTTGTCGCCGGGCTCGCCACCGTCTTCCAGGCCCGAAATCGGTTTCTGCGGGTGGCCTACGCCAGTCTCGGAGTACTGCTCGCAGTCAGCTCAGCGTGGCTTGTCCTCTACGCGACCGGAGTGGATACGTATTACGAGCCAACTCACGTGTCTCGCTGGGACCATGCCCAGAGGTTCATGGGGACCTGGCCGGTCTCGCTAGCGCTCGTCGGAGCACTGGCGACGAGCATCGTTCTCTTCGCAAGCGCGTTCTCACGGGTTCGTGGCGCCGTGACTCTCGTGGCCGCACCGGCGGCTGCATTCTCGTGCTTCCTCCTCATCTTCGGCTGGTTCGCACTGACTGCGGGGCACTGACGAGCCCAAGCGTTGTCGGTTCAGCCCAACAACGTGCGGATTTCAGCGCCGTCCGGAAACCGACCCTTGTCCTGCTTCGAGAAGATCAGCCTCCCGTCTGCGAGCACGTCGTACTGGCCCTTCGCTCCCTCTTCGGCGACCGCCTCGTGTTCCGTCTCGGCGTTCAACTCGGCCGCGAGACTCGCAGCCCTCACGTCATAGCCGTCTCAGACGGGGCAGTACTGGATCAGGATCCGCGCCACGACGCAAACCTACCCGCTAAATCGTCTTGAACTGCTCGAAGGGCTGGCGGCAGCTGTCGCAGTAGCGCACTGATCGACACGGCGTTGGCCCGAAGATGTTCTCGAGTCGGGTCTCGGTGGAGCCGCAGTACGGGCACTTGAACGCCTTGCTCTGCAGCTGGACGAGCTGCGGGCCGCCGGCCTCGTGTGGCGCAGGCGGTGCGAACCCGGACTCGCGGAGCTTCTCGCGGCCCTCGGGCGTGATCCGGTCGGTCGACCACGAATCGTCGAGGATCACCTCGACCTCGGGCTCGGCCCCGAGCTCGCGAATGCGTGCGGCCATCTGGTCGCGCATCACCTCGAGTGCGGGGCAGCCGAGGAACGTCGGCGTGAACTCGACCCGCACGCGACTGTCCACTTCGGCGCCGTCCTGGGACCTGGTCCCGGGACATGGCTCAACGGACACGCTGCGGACGACGCCGAGGTCGACGATCGAGATCGGCGGGATCTCCGGATCGGGGATCTCGGCCAGCGCCTCCCAGACGCGTTCCTCGGTTACCACGTCGCCCCCGCGACCGAGCGGCGCACCTCGGTCATCTCCTCCCAGAGCTGCTCGAACTCGGGCAGGTGCTCACCCCGCTCGACGACCATCGGCCGGAGCTCCTCGAGCGCCTCCTGGAACTGCGGCACGTCCTGGAGGCGCTCGAACCACATCTGCGCGTGCATCCGGTGGTAGGCCTCCTCGCGGTCGATCTTCGCGGCGAGGCCCGCGACCTCGGGATCGTCGGACTCGATCAGCTCCTTGATCCGTCGCTCGTCCGCGTCCTCGTAGAGACAGTGGCGCGCGATCGTCTTCGCCCAGTCCGGCACGAGGCGCAGCTCGACGAACGACGAGCAGCGGTACTCCTCCGGCCTGCGGTCGAAGGCGAGCTCGTCCGCGGTCGTGCCGAGCTCCTCGGCGACGAGCTGGTAGAGGGCGCGCGCATGCCCGACCTCGTTCTGTGCGATCGACGAGAAGGCGACGTCCTCCTCGAGAAACGGCGCGATCCCCGTCCACTCGGAGTTGCGCCAGCCGAGGATCAGCTCGTCGTCAGCGATCGGCAGCAGCAGCTCGGCTCGCGCGCTCACGGGCCTCCTTCAACTTCTCCTTGAGCGGATAGCCGTCGACCCGGTGGTAGTTCCGTCCCAGCTCGTCGACGAACTCGTCGATCTCGTGCACGGCCTCGCGCGGGACGACCCAGAGCGCGACCGACTCGCCCCGCCGGCCGAACTCCTCCCGCGCGTACCACTCCGCGAACTCCTCGTTCGGCGCCTCGACAGAGCCGGCGTGCGCGAACGCCTGCCCTTTTCGCTCCTGACGGAAGACCTCGTAGATCACGCTGCTTCGGGCAGCACCACGCGGCGCACCCACTCGGTCTCGTCCCGAGTCGTGCGCCGCAGGCCGAGCCGCTCTTCGGTCTTCGGCCCATGCCCGGTGACGACGTGCATGAGCTCGTCCCAGTCGGGCTCGGTGAACTCCCACACTCCGTCATCGTTCTTGCTCAGCTTCGGGTCGGGCACCGTCAGTCCAAGCTCCCAGATCTGCGGCACGTAGCCGTCGAGGAACTGCTGCCGCGCCTCGCCGTTCGCCTGGCTCTTGATCCGCCAGGTGTACATCGGATCGTCCCCGGGCGGGATCGGGTTCCCGTG